>ERZ869921.75-NODE-75-length-54833-cov-13.726825_pt1 | contig 54833 bp, 77 predicted proteins | sample MGYA00579310_ERZ869921 | MGnify/ENA primary metagenome ERZ869921 (study PRJEB32216, sample SAMN09231816) | wastewater metagenome | place: USA: Maryland | collected 2016-06-21 | study: EMG produced TPA metagenomics assembly of the PRJNA472060 data set (Reclaimed...
CGGCGGCAGCTGGGTGCAGGACGCCGTCACCGGGCCCACGCTGGGCGGGGCCACGTCGCCCAGGACGCCAGCGATGAACAGGTACAGCTTCGTCGGGAAGGGCGCCACGTCCCCGAGCCCGGCGCCCGACACGCTGGCATCGCCCACCGTGACGGTCCACTGGCCCGCGTCGTTCCACTGCACCGTGCACAGCTGGGGGGCGTCCGGGTTGCTCGGGGTGAGGTTTACCCCGAACCCACCGGGCGTCGCGAGGCCCCCCACGAACCAGGAGGAGTGGCCCATGCCCAGGGACGTGGACACGGAGAGCGCACCGTCGAACAGGCCAGAGGCGGTGACGGCCGCGGCCACCGAGGACCCGTCGGCTGCGCCAGGTGCCAGCTCGAAGCTGACCGAGTAGGCGCCGTCGGTGAGCCGGGCCGCGAGGCCCACGTCGGTATGGGGCGCAGCGATGACGAACCGGTGCCCTTCCACCGCTGCCTGGTACAGATCGAACCAGCCGGTGAGGTTGTCCCAGGGCTCCGACCAGCTGCAGCCCGAGCTGCCGCAGCATGAGCAGCAGCACGCGACGGCGGCGCTCGACAGCTGCAGCGACAGGGCCATGCTCGTCATCTGCTCATCCTTTCACGACAGAGGGCCTGGGGACTCGGAAGGGCACCACCGAGGCCCCAGGCCCTGCTGCCAGCTCGGTGCTGCTGGCCCGTCAGCTGGCCTGCGCGGGCACCGTGATGAAGGCGCAGGTCGCGTCGGGCAGGTCGGTGTCGAGGAACACCGCACCGACGGCCTGGACGCCACCGGCGTCGGCCACCGCATCCGGCCAGTCCTGGAACGGACCGCGGTGGCTCATGTTGCTGTTCTCGCCACTGTTGCCGGTGAGCGCGAAGTCGAGGAACGACGAGTCCATCGTCATCTTGTCGAGCCCGAACCGGGCCCGGGGGAACACCCAGTGCCAGTAGGCGGCGGCGTTGCTGAGCGCCGCGGGGGTGGCCTGCTCGCTGGTGTCCCAGGCCTTGGTCCACAGCTCAAGGCAGACGCCGTTCCCGGCGGCGTCGTTCACCCGGGGCAGCTCCCAGCCGATGGGCACGTCGGTGTCCGTCGAGTAGAGCGCGCCGCCGACGAGCATCTGGCCGAGCTGGATATCCAGCTCGCAGAGGCTCATGCCGAGCGTCGCGCGCTTGATGCTGCCCTCCTTGAAGTAGGTCTGGCAGACGGCCCCGCACCCCGACTCGGTTTCGAGGTCGATGTCCTTGGACTTCTCGATGCCGAGATCGACCTTGATCAGCGCGTCGCTGACGTAGCCGTTCTCGGCACCCGGGGTGGGTGCGCCGTTGGAACCCAGGACCGCGACCCGCAGGGCGCAGACCTGGAGGCTGCCGAAGCAGGTCGGGTCGCTCATGGTGTGGTGCTCCTTGCTGGGCTGCGGCAGCCGGTCAGCTGCCGCAGGGGTTGGTCAGGTCCACCAAGACGGCGGCCTGGGCTTGCTGGTCGTGGAACGCCGCGACGAGCCGCTCGGCGCGCAGGGTGACCCGGTTGCGGTTGCGGTCGATGGCCTCGGCGTAGGTCGAGGGAAAGATGATGTCGTCGTGCAGGAACTGCACCATGCCGGTCGCGTAGGCGTACTCGGTCACCTGGGGCACCGCTGCCGTCTGGCCCTCGGGGCCGCTGCCGTCGTACCCGCCACCGGGGACGATGAGGTTGTCGGCCAGGTCGAGCAGCAGGTTCCCTTCGCGGCGCACCATGCCAGCTGAGTGCCACAGCGCCGCGGTGAACGTCGAGCAGTGCACCATGCCGCGCCCGGGGATGGCGTCGGCCAGGTACTGCTGCAGGCGGGCCAGGGCGTACGCGAGGGGGTACTCCCCGAGCACCGGCGTGGCGGCCTCCGTGAGGTAGTGGTTCGGCAGGCCACCGGCCTGCGCCACCTCACCGGCCCAGAACTCGCGCTCGACCTTGGTGGTCTCGTTCGCGACGAGCCGCTGGCGGGCGATGGCCTGGTACTCGGCCTCCGAGAAGCTCGTCACCGGCGCTTCCTTGGCCTCGACGTTCACCCATGGCAGGTACTGCACGTCGGCCAGCTCGGCGGGCCCGGTGGTCTTGGTGCCGGGCTCGGCGTCGAGCGGGTCGATGTAGGGCGGGGCGGGCAGCCCGGCATCGCAGCCGTCCCACCAGGCGCCGCCATCCAGGGCGTCGGTGCCCAGCGAGGCCTGCGGGTGGAACACGATGCCGTCCTGCCAGCGAGCGCCACCGAGGTCGGGCGTCTGCGCTGAGGTGATGAGCCCGACGCGTGGCGGCGCGGCTGCGGGTGCTGGGATGCGCTGGAAGCCGTTGGCCACTGGGCTGCTCCTTGCTCAGACGTGCGGGTGAGGATCGAGGCCCAGGGCCCGGCCCGGTGGTGCGCTGCCGTGGATGCGCACCACCGGGCCGTCAGGCCCAGGGGGGTGGCTGGGCTCAGGACGCCTGCGTCTCGCAGGTGATGTCGCCGTCGATGGGCGCCTGGTAGGCGCCGGTCACCGCGACGGTCTGCGTCACCCAGAGGGCCTCCGGGCCCCGGTGCGCCACGACGGTCTCCCACTTCTCGAAGAAGTTCTCGAACTCGTTGCGGGCGTTCAGGGTGCTGTCGCGGACGACGCCGAGGTTCAGCTCACCCGGGTCACCGACGGCGAACTGGCCCTCGAACCAGAGCCCGAACTGGACCTTGCAGGGCCAGCCCAGGGCGGTGCCGCCCTGCGTCTGGCGGGCCAGCAGCTGGGTCGGACCGGACAGGGCGCCGGTGGCGGGGTTGACCGGCGTGTCGAGGTAGAAGCCGGGGTTGATGTTGGCCGACGTGAGCATGTCGATGATCTTGTTGCGGGCCACCACCAGGCTGTCGCCGGTGTAGGTGGCGCGGCCCGAGCGGGCCAGATCGGCCTGCAGGAGATCGACGATCCATGCGGGCAGCGCCGCACGGAGCCGGGCCTGGCCACCGGTGCGCTCGGCGGACCGCATCTGCGCACCGAGCCGCAGGATCAGCTCGATGACGTCGATGGCCGCGCCGTACACCTGGTCGGGCTCGGTGATGCGGGTGGTCCCGGCGTCGAGCTTGATGCCGCCCAGCAGGTAGCTGTCGGCCTTGCGGGCGAACGCCGCGGCGGTGAGCCCGTTCCACTGGGCCACGTTCTCGGGGTAGGCCATGGCCGCGCCGTTCTTGAACTTGAGGCGGCGGGTCACGGCGTAGGCCCGGAAGTCCTCCCACGTCGGGCAGTCGATGGCCTGGATGGGCTTCGAGAAGCCCTCGTCGTCCACGTCATCTTCGAGCATGACGCCGACGGCGGCATCGGCCGAGCCCGGCGTCACGTCCACGGCGCTGAGCGACGGGGACACCGGGATGCGCAGGCCCATGCGCTCCATGCCGACCTTCGGCAGGAAGTCGAACACCGGGCGGTCGGCCACCGCCTGCAGGATGAGGCTGTAGTCCACCGGCGACGGGGTGCACCACCCGGCGGCCACCAGCGAGGCGTCGCCCTGCCAGCTCGCCGGGTCCTGCCCGGCGGCCACGATGGCGTCCATGATGCGGCCGTTGTGCGAGGTGTCGTGCTCGCGCATGGTCTGGTCCTCGGGGTACTGCGCCGCGAGGGTGACCAGGTTGCGCTTCCCGGCGTCGCGGCCCAGCCGGTTGAACTCGTTCGCCATGTAGTCGGCGGCGGCGACCATGCTGTCGAGCTGGCCACCCGTCGCGGACTGGATGATGACGTGCGGGTCACGCGGCTCGGGCGTGGCGGGCGTGCGGGGGCGGACGGCCGCGGGCTGGCGGCCAGCGGCAGCACCGAGCGCCGGGCGGGCCGCGGCGGCGGTGACGGGCTCGGGCTCGCGGTCCTCGGCGGGGGCGGCGCCCTCGTCGGTGGCCTCACCGGCGGGCTCGCCACCGGCGTCGTCGGCGGCAGCCGGTGCGGCGCCCTCGTCGGCGCCCGACGGCTCGTCGCCCGAGGCGTCGGCGTCGGCGGCCAGCTGGGCTTCCAGCTCCGCGATCGCGGCGTCCACCTCGGTGGCCTCCTCGATGCGGGTGGCGGCCAGGGCCCGGACGTTCTCGACGCCGGTGGTGATCGTGCGGAGGGCCTCGACGTTGCGGGCATCGACGCCCTCGACCTCACCGGCGCGCACGCTGTCGAACAGCGCGAGGAGGGCGGTCTCGGTCTCGGCCAGCTCGGCGTCGGGCAGGTCGGCGTAGAGGCCTTCCAGCTCGGTGAGCAGGGCGGTGGTGTCGTCGTCGGCGGTGGCCGCGATGAGGGCAGCGAAGATTTCGAGGATGCGGTTCATGGCAGGTTGGCTCCTGGGTGCAGGGATCGAACGCGGTGGGTTGGCTTGCGGTCGAGCGGTGCGGGGGGCCTGCGGCTATGCCATCCGGCTGTCCTCGGCGCCCGCGTGCGCTATGCGCTGCGGGTGCTCAGGTGGACACGGTACGACGCGCAAGGGCCCGGGTCAAGGACCCGGGCCCGAGGTGCGCCGCTGAGGGGGGGCTCAGAAGCCGAAGCTGGCGACGGGATCGGCCACGTCCTCGTCCCAGTCGGCGCGCACCCAGGTGCGGTTCCCGGAGCTGGTGTGCAGGTCCAGGGCGGTGGCCAGGGCGGTGGCCAGGTTCACCCAGCCCTCGTCGGCCATCTCGGTGGTGACGGCCTCGGCGGCGGCCTCGCAGGCGGCGGTGAAGGTCGGGTAGGTGCCGACCAGGCTGTAGGCGGGGCCCGAGGCGCAGCGGAGCAGGTAGCCTCCGGCGCCCTCGGTCACGGTGTACCAGGTGCCGACACCGGCGTAGCTGGCGGCCTGGGTGGTGGGGGTGGTGGTGGTGCTCATCGTGGTCTCCTCGGGGGTGGGGGTGGCTTCCATGGGGGACTTCTTAACCCAGGTGGGGCGGCGATGCAAGCCATGAGCAGGGATTCTTCTTGGCGGCCTCGGGCTCTCCACGGTGGGGGTGGCCCAGACGCGCAGCGGCCCCGAGGCACAATCGGGGCCGCTGAGCACTTCCACAAGTGGGTGGCGCACTGCTCACTTCTGCCGCATAGGCGCCTCCTGGTCGCTCGTCGGGTAGAGCGCGAGGGCCAGCACCTTCCAGGGCTGCTCGTCGGGGCCGAGCCCGTCGTTCAGCTGGGCCTGGTAGGCGTCGGCGGCGGCCAGGGCGCTGAGCCGGTCGGGGTAGCAGCCCGTCGCCGTGGCGCCGCAGCCGCGCCAGGGCTCGGCGCCGGTGGCGGCCTCGGGGTCGAAGGCCAGCAGGACGTGGGGCAGCTCGGCCCACTCGTCCTCGTCGGCCATGTCCCACCGGGCCAGCGCCGCGCGCAGGTCCTCGGCCTCGGCGGCGGCGGGCTCGGGCTCGGCGGTGGTGTAGCCGACGGCGATGTAGTCGCTGTGCGCCATCTCGTCGAAGCGGCTCGGGGTGCAGGCCCAGCGGGCGTCGTCGGCGTGCATCCACCGTTCGGGCTGGTCCGTGACGCTGGCCCTGCTGGTCACCATCGGCACGATGGGGCGCAGGCAGTGCTGGCAGCGCATCAGCCGACCCGCTCGGTGTTCGTGGCCAGCACGGTGATGGACCGGCCATCGCCCAGCCTGACGGTGGCCTCGGCGCCCTCGACGGCCAGCACGGTGCCGGGGATGCCGGTGGCGAGCACGGCGTCGCCCACGAACAGGGGGCGGCCGTTGTAGTCGCGGGGCGGTGGGGCGCTGCTGCCTGCCTGCCAGCAGGCCCGGTTGAAGGCCTGCGCGTGGCGGGGCGCGAGCTGTACGTCAACGGTGTCGGCGTCCAGCATCTGCCTGGCCAGCACCTGCAGGTCGGTGGCGGTCATGCTCACGGTGATGGGTTCGGTGCTCATGGTGGTTCTCCTCGGGGGTGGTGGGTTGGTGGGTTGGTGGGTTGGTGGTCAGGTGGCCTGCGCGGCCCAGGCCTCGATGGTGGCCCAGCTGGGGGCTGCCACGAAGGCCCGCACCTCGCGGCCTCGGGGCAGGTGCACGCGGCGCCCCTCGGCGCCCAGGGTGCGCACGATCACGTCGAGCTGGCCAGAGGCGAACACCCCGACGTAGACCTCGGTGTCGCGGTGGGCGATGCGGTAGCCGTCGGCGGGCATCGAGCGCACGACCTGCTGCACGGCGTCGGCCACCCAGCGGGCAGCCTGGTCGTCGGCCTCGGGGGCCGAGCCGTAGCCCAGCAGCTTGCACGCCTGGGGCGTGGCGACGTGCACGTCGGTGGGCTCGGTGGTGGTCATGCGCTGTGCCATGCGGACTTCCTAACACTGGTGGGGACGGCGTGCAAGTGCTGAGCAGGGATTCTTCTGGCGGGCCTCGGGCTCCTACCGGTGGGGGTGGCCCTGCCCCCACCGGTGGCCCTCCGGGCTCAGCCCTCGAACTTCCCGGCGCACACCGGCCCGATCCCGGCCTCGATGCTGGCCTCCTTGTTCAGCCGTCGGCCGCAGCAGCCGCAGAAGCCGTACAGCTTGCCGTAGGCCTTGGCTGCGTCCAGGTCCATGAGGGTGTCGGCGCTGAGCTGGCGGGTGAGGCCACCGACGTAGTCCCACGTCCCGTTCGCCTCGGGGTCGGCGGCGAGCTCGTCGGCGGTCGGCAGGGTGAGCCGCTTGGCGTAGGTGCCCGTCCCGGCCAGGTTGCGCTGGACCTTGATCACCGCACCGCCCAGCAGGTGGAAGCCCTCGGGGGCCTCACCGGCGGGCTGGGTGGCGGCCTCGGGGCACTGGCCGTCGAGGTGGCGGGTCACCCAGGCGCCGCGGCTGCCGGTCAGCGAGCCCTGCCCGGCGGGCACCTGCTGCCCGCAGTCGGCGCACTTGGCGGCGAACTTGTTCGGGCGCACCGAGGCGGCGGGCTGGGTGGCGGCCTTGGCCTTGGCCAGCTCGTCCTTCGCGGTGTCGATGGCCTGCGAGCAGGCGGCGGGGGTGAGCTGGCCCAGGCTGCTGCGGAAGGCGGCGGCGTCGTGGGCGTGCTCGGCGTCGGTGAGGTTGGCCAGCTCGGCCAGGAGGCTGGCCAGGTAGTCGAGGGCCTTGTCGCTGGCCACCCGCTGCGGGGCGGTGCTGCCGTGGCCCGAGCCGGTGCCGCCGGTGGGCAGCTCGGTGGGGGCCTCGACCTGGGCCCGGGTGGCGGTGCCCCAGCCGAAGCAGTGCTCACCGGCGGCCTGGTGCTCGGCCAGGTCCTCGGCCGTCTCGAAGGGGAAGCTCAGGCAGCCGTCGGTGGGGCAGGCGTGCCAGGTGGCCATGCGCTCGGCGGCAGCGGCCCGGAAGGCCTCGGCCTTGGCGGCCTTGGCGGCCTCGCGCTCGGCCTCGCGGGCCTTGCGGCTGGCGGCGCCCTTCTGGGCGGGGGTCAGGGTGGCGGTGGACTCGGTCATGGTGTGCTCCTCGGGGAAGGGTTCCTGCTGGGGACTTCTTAACCCAGGTGGGGCCGATGGAGCAAGTGATTGTTCGGGGCGCTGCTCACAGCGGCTTGACCTTGTTCCACTCGGGGGTGACGACGCCGTAGCGCAGCGGGTGCGGCTTGGGCATCCCGTCGGCCAGGGCCTGGGCGTGCCGGGCCACCATCTCGAACACCTCGCGGGCCTGGTCGGCGCTCAGCCCCTCGGCGGCGGCGTCGAGGGCATCGACCACCGTGTCGAAGGCGTGCTCGACCTGGGCGCCGTCCTCGGCCTGCGGCACCTCGGGCTGGGGCAGCCGCAGGCGCGCGCCGCTTTCGGTGAGCCGGTCCACGCTGGGCAGCCCGAGGTGGGCGAGCAGGCGGGCCACGGCTGGCCCTGGGTCAGCGGCGGCAGCGACGAGCCCCAGCTTCACCGTCGGGAGCCCCAGGTAGCGGGTGACCGACCGCTGGGCGAGCGGGTCGTCGGCGCTGAGCACCAGCCACACCTCCACCGCAGCCCCGTCCCGGCGCAGCCGCTCGGACCACTTGACGGCGATGGGCTCGGCGCCCACCAGCTCGGCCTCCTCGGCCAGCTGCCCGGTGACCCGCTCGGTGGCGTCGTAGACGGTGGCAGCCCAGCGGGTTGCGCCCGTCAGCGTGTCGGTGAGCAGCCACCCGTCGCGCACCTGGTCGGATGGGCCACGCTTGGCGCGCCGGTAGTGGCGGGCCAGCTGGAACCGGCCGTCGGCGGTGGCGTGGCCCTCGGGCGTCGGGCTGAACAGGCTGGTGTCGTTGCTGGGCATGGCTGGGCTCCTCGGGGTGCAGGTGAGCCCCCTTCTTAACCCAGGTGGGGCCTGAGGTGCAAGGGTGCTCAGGCGGCCAGCATGGTGAGCTGCACGCCGTCGGTGCGCTCGGTGCAGCAGCCCTCGGGCCCTGCGAGCTGCTGGGCGAGCAGGTCGGCCCACAGCTGCCGGTCGGCTGCCGTGGCCTCGCGGGCCTCGACGCCCTCGGCGGTGCGGCCCATGGCGCGCGCTGCCTTGGTGCAGGCGCCCTCGGGGGTGCGCGCGTGCACCAGCGTGAACAGGCCACCTCGGTGGCACCAGTACGCGGCGGCGACGGGCTCGGACATATCCACAGCGTAACCCACACCCGGTGGAAAAGACCAGCGTTCATCGGGCCCGGACGCGCCCGAGCCCCACCGGTGTGGTGGGGCTCGGGGTCAGCCTGGGGGCTGGGCGGGGGCTCAGCTGGCCATGAGCTTGTCGGCCAGCGGGGCCACGATGCGGCGGCGGGTGGCGAGGGTCAGGCCCTGGTAGACGGGGTGCTCGGCCAGGTGGGCCACGATGCGGTCCCGCAGCTCGGGGCCGTCCACGACGATGGCCCAGGCCCCGGTCAGCCGCACCTGGTGGGCGTGCTCCATGGCCTCCCCGTAGCAGGCCAGGTGCGGGTGGACGGGCGGGTAGATGCCGACCACCAGCTCGTCGGGGCTGGTGTCGTCCACCAGGCGGCGGCCGTCGGCGTCCATGGTGCGCAGGACGTAGTAGGTGGGCATCTCGGGCTGGGTGCTCATGGTGGGCTCCTCGGGGGTGGGGGTGGTGGGCCGAGGACTTCTTAACCCAGGTGGGCCCGAGCGGGCAAGTGATTGTTCGGGATTCTTCCTGGCGGCCCCAGCGGGGGTGGTGCTCAGGCGCCGCGCAGGCTCGCTGCGAGGGCGTCCCCGGCCTGGTGGTCGAGCCCGAGGGCCTCCACGATGGCTTCGAGGTTCGCCACCCGGCGGGCCAGCTCGGCGTGGCTGGCGCCTGAGGCCACCACAGCGCCGTCGCTGCAGCCGCAGCCCCCACCGGCCACCGTCGGGGCCGCAGCGGCCACCAGGGCCAGCTGCTGGCCACCAGCGGCCAGGGCTCGGGGGCGGGGGACGGGGAAGCCGGGGACGTTGACGGCGAGCAGCCCGACGAGTTCGAGGTTGCCGCCGATGCGGCGCCAGTCGCCCGAGGGCGCCGCGGCGCGTAGGACGCTGAGGGCCTGGGGGGTGAGGTCGGCGTGAGCGAGGCACCCGGCCACCCAGATGCCGTGTTCGTCCTCACCGGCTGCGAGGTGCGCGGCCTGGGTGCCGGTGTGGTCGTAGTGCGCGACGGTCTCGGCGGCTGAGGCTTCGAGCCCGGCGTGTCCGGTGTTCAGCGTGAGGGTGCCGACGGGGACCCGGGTGCCGTCGGCGCACAGCCGTTCGCCGGTCTCGAAGTAGGCGTAGTCGGTGGCGCTGTGGGGCGGGGTGATGCAGACGTCGGTCCGCCCGATGTGGCAGGTGCCCCAGGTGGCGATGTGACCGTACACCTGGCCGTCGGCGGTGACCGTCAGCGGGGTGGGCTCGGTGAGGCCCGGGTCCTCGAACCAGGCGGCGGGCGGGTCGAGCTGCTCGGTGCCGAGGCTGAGCCGCACCGGGGTGCCCGAGCCGCGGGCGATGAGCGCAGCGGGCGTCGGGTGGGCCCAGGGCGACGGGGCGGCGTACCAGCTGTCCCCGGCGGCGGTGGCCTGCGCGGCGGCGCTGGCGGCCATGGCCTCGGCCACCGGTTCCAGCTCACCGGTGGCGGCGGGGTCGCTGATGTCGATGACGCGGGCGCCCTCGATGGCTTGGAAGGGGCAGACGGTGACAGCACCGATGCGGCCAGCGAGCAGGTGCATCAGGTACGTCTCGCAGTAGCCCTCCTCGACGTTCACCTCGGTGCACTCGAACTCGATCTCCTCGTCGCCCACCTCCATGCTGACGCCGAGCAGGAACCCGCCCTGGACGAGCCGGGCGGCCTCGCGCCCGAGGGCGTCGTCGTTGACGACGGCGCCGGTGGCGTCGCGCCCGAGGTCGAACGTGACGAGCCCCACGACGTGCGAGCCGGTGTCGCCCACCGAGCTGGCGAACGTGTCGATGGTGAGCCCGGCCACGGTGGCCACCCGGCCGATGGCATCGATGCGGCCGCAGATGTCCTCGGCGCAATGGTTCATGGTGAGGCTCAGCGGCAGGTCGCGCCAGGTGAGCGCACCGGCGTCCACGATGCGGCCGTCGGCGGTCTCGGCGCCCTCGATGGCGATGACGATGACGGCCTGCTCGGGCAGCACCTCCACGTCGTCCATCTCGGCGGGCACCATGTCGGTGACGGCGGGGACCTCGGGGGCCAGGGCGGCGGGCCCGGGCGCGGCCCAGGTGGTGGGGGCTGCAGGCTTCGTCATGCTGGCAAGGGTAGACCGGGGCGGGCCCGGTGTCACGGTTCCTCGGCCAGCGGCAGCTGCGAGGCCTCGGCGGCGGTGAGCTGCTGCACGGTGTAGCACTGGCAGCCTTCGTGGTCGCCGGGGTAGTAGAAGTCGTCGGCGGGCCACGACTCGGCGTTGAACAGGCGCTCGTCGTCCCAGGCGGGGTCCATGCCGAACTCCTGCCCGGCCAGTGCCTGGTGGGGCTCGAAGGGCCGCTCGGGCTCGCCCACCTCCCACGTCCACCCGGTGCGGTCGATGCCCAGGGTGCCGAGGGCGTCCACGACGAGGGGGCCGTCGGTGGTGCCAACGCTGACCATGCCGGTGTCCCGGTCCAGGCGGGTGCCGCCGGGCGTCAGCCCTGAGCTGCTGCCGCCTGCGGTGGTGAGGGCCTCGCGCACGACACCGATGGGCACCGACAGGGCGGTGTCCACCTCACCGAGCGGCGGCGCGCTCGGCGTCGGGTCGAACAGGCGCTTCGTGGCCAGGGCCATGAGCCCGGCCAGCAGCAGCACACCACCGGCGCGGCGGTGCTCGTCCTGGGCGGCGGCCAGCTCGTCGCAGCCGTCGGCGTCGAGCCCGAGGGCGGCCAGGTCCGCGAGGGTGGCGGCCTGGGCCCGGGCGGTCTGCGCCTGGTACCGGTCGAGGAACTCATCGAACGAGCCGTCGAGAAGATCCTCGGTGTTGAACTCAAGGCTCGCTGTCACGACCCGGGGGCCGAGGGCCGCGGCAACCTCACGGTTCGGGACGGCCCGGACGGCCTCGGCGTGCGCGCCGCTGGCCTTGATGGCCTTGGTGCGCAGCTTGGCCCCGGCCTTGTCGAGCGCGCGCAGCATGGCGGCGTCGGCCTGGGTGAGCAGCCGGTCGAGCAGCGCGGCGTCGCGCTTGGCCCAGCGGGCTGCGAGCGCGGCCAGGCGGCGGTGGTCGGTGCGGGGCACGGCTGCGGCGGTGGTGGTGTCGGTGGCCTCGGCCGGTGGCTGGTCGGCCGGTGCGGTGTCCGCCGTCGGCGCGTCGGTCGAGGGCGGCGACGCGGGCACCGGGGCGCCGTCGGGGCCGATGACCTCGCGGCCCTTGGTGAGCGCCAGGCGCAGCGCGATGTCGGCGTCGGTGGGGGCCTCGGCCTCGCTGTAGCCCAGGCGGCGGCGGGCGGGCGTGTCCCCGATGAGCCCCATCTCCACAGCCTTGAACGCGTTGCTCGACTCGTCCGGGTCACCGACGAGCTGCGTCTTGTCGTACCAGACGCAGCAGCGGCGGGCCCACTCCGCCGGGATGCCACCAGCGAGCAGGAGGGGGCGCATGAGCCCGAGCGTGAGCGCGGACACGAACTGGTTCGAGTCGGGCTGCAGGTAGAACGTCCAGACCTGGTCGTTGATGATCCAGCTGTTCGAGTAGGTGGCCGAGCCGAAGCCCAGTAGCACCTCCTCGGGCAGATCGACGGACTGCGCGAAGTGCGACCGTAGCTGGTCCATGTCCACCGCAGCCGTGCCGTCGCGCCCGAAGGTGAGGAAGCGCACCTCCTTGATGTCCTCGGCGTCGGCCGTCATGATGTACGGCGCGGCCACCGAGGGGCTGCGGGGGTTGCCGATGGGCGCGAGCAGGTGTTCGTAGATGTCGCGGATGATCGGATTGCGGATGGCGGGGGCACCGGCCTCGGGCTCGTCGTCGTCGAGCGGCGGCGCGTACCCGACCATGCCGTGGGGCATCATCAGGATGCCGTTCGGGGCCCGCGAGAACGCGGCGCCCAGCTCACCGTTCCGCTCGGTCAGCAGCAGCTCGCACAGGTCGAGCACGCCGCGCACGCTGCTGTCGGGCAGGCTGCCGTAGCGGGCGTGCTGGTTCCAGATGCGCACGATGATGGTGGTCTCGGGCGGCAGCTGCACCCAGTCCTGGGGCTTGTCCAGCGGGTCGGTGCACAGGGCCCAGCTGCCGCGGTCGCTGATGCGCAGCTCGTCGGGGCTGGCCATGTAGAACGTTTCGCCCGTCACCGAGGTCTCGTCCTTGTACCCGACGAGGTAGGCCTCCCCGGCGACGAAGCTGTTCCGCCCCCACCGGTCGAGGAGCGCTTCGTGGCCTCGGCCACCGGCCAGCCGCGCGATCACGTCGTTGGCGGCGGCCACGACCTCGGGCGGGGGCAGCTGGTCGGTGGTGAGCTGGTCGAAGGGGACGGGCTCGGGCTCACCGTCCACCAGGAGCCCGGCGTACAGCGTGAGCTTCGACAGGGTGCGGCCCTTGAACCGGGCGCCGTTCTTGACGAGGTCCACCGCATCGAAGTAGCCCCAGGCCTCGTCCTGCCACTCGGAGCCGGTGCGGCGCTTGATGCGGTCGCGCTCGGACTCGCTGGCCATGTCCACGATGCGGGCGGCGGCGGTGAACGCTGGGGGCTTGGCGCCGCGGCCCGGGTGGTGCTCGGGCACCGTGCGCAGATCGGGCAGGTGGGCGCGCTCGATGTGGCCTTGCTTTCGCCCGAGGTCGAAGGCTCGGGCCTTCACCACCTCGGCGCCGTCCTCGATGGTGTCGGGGCTGATGATGGCGGTCACCTCGTCAGGCTACCTCCTGGGGCCCAGCGCCCCAGCGACGGTGGCCATGGTAAGGGCCCGGGATGCCAGACGCCAGCACCCTGGTGCGAGCGCGCGCGCGCCGGTGATCGCGGCGGCAGCCCAGATGCCGGTGCACCAGTAGCAGCCCGTCAGCTCCTGGGCCCACTCGACGCCGCGCTCACCGGCGACGGCCGCGGCGGCGCGCTCGGCGGCATCGCGGGCGGGCTGGCCCATGGTGTCGTCCACGACCAGGCGGGTGAGCCGGTAGCAGGCCACCGCATCGCACACCAGGTCGAGGGCGCCTACAGCTTGCGCAGGACGTGCCATGGTGCCTCCACCGCAGCGAGCTGGCAGCCCGAGGCCTCGGCGGCGGTGCCGAGCAGCGGGCGGTCCCAGCAGGTGACGCTGATCCATGAGCCGCCCGAGCGGGCCTCCTCGGCCAGCGGCACGTCGATGACGAGCAGGCCACCGGGGCGCACAGCCTCGGCCATCTGCTGCACCGCGAGCACGCCGTCCGCGACGGTCAGGTGGATGAGCACCGCGAGGCAGTAGACGAGGTCGTACTGCGTGCCGAGCCGCTCGCCGGGCTCGATGGTGAACACGGCAGCGGCGGGAGAGCGGGCCTCGGCCTGGGTGACGGCGGCCTGCGAGGTGTCGCAGCCATAGGTGTCCCAGCTGTCGGGCAGCATGGCGAGCACGCGGCCGTCGCCGCAGCCGAAGTCGAGCACGTCGAGCACCTCGCGGGTGGCGTAGCCCTGGGCGAGCGCGGCGAGCACCTCGGCCTGGGCGAGCCCGACGAGGGCGTAGTCCTCGGGGTTGGCGCCGGTCGGGTGGATGAGGGACTGGCGGTGGGTGCGGTCGGGGTGCTGGTGCACCTCGTCCCAGGCGGCGGCCACCTCGGCGGCGGTGGGGGCAAGCTCGGTCATGGGTCGGTCCTTTCGGGTTGCGGCAGGGTGGGGATGGCGGCGCGCAGGCTGGCCACGTCGGCGGCCAGCTGGTGCTCCTTCCAGGCGTAGTAGGCGGCGCTGTCGTGCTCGACCATGGCGGCGCTGTTCGCGTGGGCGTACCCGGCGTCGTGCTCGGCCTTGCCCGCGGCGGGGTGGACGTGCTCGATGACGGTGTGCGGCAGGTAGGCCAGGCGCCCGAGGGCGGCCCCGAGGTCCACCCAGGCCAGGTCGATGCACAGGTGGTCCATGCCAGGCGCGGCCATCCACCGCAGCGTGCGCACGATGTCGGCGGTGAGCCCGACGGCGGTGGCCATCAGCTCGCCCTGGATGAGATCGTCGCCGTAGACCACACCGGTGCCGAGCTGCCCGAGCACGGTCAGCCACTCGGTGTCCCAGCCCGGGGTGCGCGGCAGGTGGTCGTCCCCGAGGTTGGCGATGGCGAAGTACGCGCCGGTCTCGGCCCAGGGCACCGCCGCGGCGTTCAGCGCACCCGCGAGCCCGGGGCGCTCGGGCGGGGGCTGCACCTGCAGCGCGGCCCGCGAGCGGCCGTCGTCGGTGAAGTGCTCGGGGAACAGGGCCTGGTACCCGGCCAGCTCGGCGTCGTTGTCGTCCACGACGAACAGCAGGTCGGTGGGCCCGGTGCAGGTCTCGGCGCACGCGGCGGCCAGGCGCTCGGCGTTGGCGGGGCGGCCCCGGGTGGGGACCAGCACCAGCATCCGTGGTTCGGTCATCGGTGGCTCTCCTTGGGTTGGGGGTGGGGCCTGAGCAGCGCGGCCTGGGGGTGGCGGGCGTGGGCGGGGCACAGGTCAGCGAGCCCGTCGGGCCCGGGGGTGTCGGTGCCGTGAGGGCGTACCCGGTGCCAGCCGACGCGCTTGGCCTGGGTGAGCGCCTGGCGGGGCGTGCCGGGGTAGCCCAGCAGCCGGTCGGGGCACTTGGTGCCGTCGTCGAGGATGCCGTCGCAGTAGATGTCCACCGTGGTGACGGCGCTCATGGGGCCTGCCCCGGGTCGGGTAGCTGGCGGCACTCGGGGCACAGGTCGCGGCCGTTGCGCTGGGTCCAGCCTTCGTCACGGGCGTAGGCCCGCTGGCGGCTGATGGGCTCGTCGGGGTTCGGGGCCACGGTGTACGGGCTGCCGTCACCCTCGCAGAGCGGGCCGTCGCAGTAGAGATATCGCACCGTCTCGAAGCTCACGGTGCCAGCTCCTTGGGCTGCTCGGGCTCGTCGGGGGTGGGCTGCCAGTGCTGCAGCAGGGTGGCCAGGGCGTGCCCGTAGTCCGTGCCGCTCGCAGCCACAGCGTCACCGAGCCTCGCTGCCAGCTCGACGTGCGTCGGGGGCGGCTCGACGTGGCCGACCGTGAACAGCAGCTCGCTGGCGGGGGGCCTCACCACCTCGATGGTGGCGCCCTGCACGTTCTTCGACGCGTAGATCATCACGGTGCCGTCGGGCTGCTCGATGCCGAGCATCACCCAGTCGGGGCGCTTCACGGCTGCACCAGCCCGGCGTGCCCGACGGTGTTCCCGTTGGCGTCGCGCAGGGTGAAGCCGTGGCGCTCGTCGAGGCTGCCACGGAGGCGCAGCCGGTTGGCGGTCACGGACAGGATGCGGGCCACCTCCATGGCAGCCGCGGCCGGTGAGGGGTTGCCGTCCGGGTCGGTGAACGCGGCGCCGCCGGTGTCGATCTGCAGGTGGAAGGTAGTAGCCATGGCTTACTCCTCGGGGTGGTGGGTTAACGGGGGTGAGGTTAGCTGAGGTGGTGGCGCATGGCGAGCACCGCAGCGCAGGCGGCGCCGCCCTCGGGCTGGGGGTACACCTCGGCCGCGATCTCGCGGCGGCGGTCGCGCAGCGGGTCGTGGTGCAGCGTCCACGCGATGGCGGGCACCAGGTCGGCGGGGTCGTCCACCTGCAGGCCCACGTCGGCGGCGTCCCAGAAGCGCAGCCCATGGTGCACGTCGCGCCGGTACCAGGGGGCGTTCAGCACGACGATGGGCACGTCGAGGGCGGCGGCCTCGAACATGGCCGAGGTGTTGTCCGCGATGAGCACGCTGGCGCGGGCCAGGGCGTCGTCTTGGTGCTCGCAGGGCTCGATGCCGTGCTCGGCGTACAGCTCGGCCAGCTCGGCCCAGGCCCGGGGGTGTCCGTGCCCGAGGGGGCGCACCTGGCGGGCCAGCGCGGGCAGGGCGGGCAGGTAGTGGCCCAGGGCGCTGCGAGCCTCGGGCGCTACCTGGTGGGCGGTGTCGAAGTGGAAGGTGAGGACGGGGCGGCGCTCGATGCCGCACACCTTGGCCCAGGTGCGGCGCGCGGCGAGCCGCTCGACGTGCGCGCAGCCCACCACCTCGGCGGGGGTGCGGGGGTAGGTGGCCCGGTTCGCGGCGGCGACCCGGGGGCTGGGGCACAGGAACAGGGCGACGCGCTCGCGGCGGGGGCCGCCGGGGTAGTTCTCGGGGTGCCCGTTGCCCTGGTACTGCTGCCCGGCGCCGTGCTCGACGAACACGGCGCGGCGGCGGGGCCCGAGCCGGTCGAGGTCCCACCAGGACGCCACCAGCCACACCGGTTCGTGGTGCCGGTGCGCGGCGGGCATCGTGCGGCGGCGCTGCAGCTCAGCGGGCGGAATGCCGTAGCGGGTGGCCTCGGCGTAGCAGGCGGGGCCCATGGCATGGAAGGTGCCGCGCTCGGCGGGGTCGAGGGCCAGCCACAGCGGCGCGAGGTGGGCGACGTAGTGCGGTTGAGTGGCCAGGGCGTTGACGGGGTTCACCGGGGCGCCTGGGGCAGCGGGCGCCGGATGGCGGGCCCTCGGCGGTGCACAGCAGGGCGGCGCGGCATGGGGCGCAGCGTAGTCCGGTCCGTCGGCCGGTCGGGGGCTGGCACGCGGCGCCCCGGCCTCACAGCAGGGCCCGCAGCCGCTCGTCCAGCTCGGCCACCTGAGCCTGGGCCAGCGCTTCGAGGCGCATGGCCTGCACCTCGGCGGCGACCGAGGCCTGCTGCCAGGTGACCGGGTCGTCCATGAGCCGCCGGATGGCCGCGGCCCAGCGCTCCACCTGCTCGGGCTCGGTGGTGGCGGTCGCGCGCCCGAACCCGGCCAGGACGCCCACCTCCTGCGAGGCGACGGGCAGGTGCACCGCGGGGACGCCGGTCTCGACGAGCCCGGGGGTGTCCGACGCGATGGTGGGTATGCCCGAGGCTGCGGCCTCGACCGCGACCCGGCCCCATGACTCATACGTCGAGGGCATCAGCAGCAGGCGGGTGCGGGCGTACACCTTGCGCACGTCGGCCTGGTTCCCCATCACCTCGACGTTCGGCAGGTGCGGGCGGGGCTGCGGGACCTGGTCCCCGTAGCTGCCGCAGACCCCCAGGAACTGGTACTCGGGCAGGGCCTCAGCGAGCGCCCAGAACAGGGCGCCGCCCTTGGCCGCGGCGGTGTTCAGCAGCGTGATGGCCCGGCCCTCGGGGCCCTGCGGCAGCCGGTACCGCTCGGTCCACACCGGCGGGATGACCACCATGCTGTCGCCGGGCCAGCCGGGGCCGACGTGCTCGGCCATCCAGCGGCTGTTCCACACCACCAGCGCGGCGTCGGCGGGGCCCACGCGGTGGAAGTCGAGCTGGGCGTGATTGTGCACCAGGTGGACGAGCGGCACCTGACGGCGGCGGGCGCAGGCCATGGCCTGGCGGGTCACGTCCAGGTGGGTGATGGCCACGTCGGCCCACCGGTAGTCGAGCAGCTGGCGGGACTGGGTGCCGACCAGCTCGACGGGGATGCCGTCCCAGGTGTTGCGGCGGCGCGGTGGGCGGGTGGTGATCACGCGCACGTCCCAGCCGTGGGTGCGCTGCAGGCGCGACAGGATGCTGTGCGCCATCCACTCGGCCCCGGCGTTGTGGCTGGGCGGGTAGAGGTGGAAGTGACCGAGCAGGCGGGGGCGGGGGCCTTTCATCAGTTCAGCCCCTCACCGTGGTCGATGCGCAGCATGTACCCGGGCCCGGTGTTCCAGTCCTCGGGCGGGTCGGCGGGCCATAGCGGGACGTGCAGCTTGGTGGCGTCGAGGGTGCGGGTCACCTGCTGGGGCATGTACCCGACGGGCACCGAGGGCGGCATCCTGAGCTGCTCACCGCACACCAGGCACAGGACGGTCACCTCAGCGATCAGCGCCGTGACGGGGCCGCCCTCGACGGCCGACAGGCGCCCGACCTCGACCTCGGCGGCGAAGTGCTCATGCTGGCACGGCTCACCGGCGGCGCTCACCGGGCCACCAGCTCACCGAGCTGGCCCGCGATCTGGGCGAGCAGCTCGTTCTGCTCTATGGCCGCAGCGGACATCACGGATTCGTGGCTGTACCCGCGGGACCGCAGCGTGGCCGCGCTGGGGCGCTCGGGGTCGGGCTGCGGTGCGAGCATGACCGGGGGGGCGCCCTCGGTGAGCGTGGCGGCGGCGAAGGCCCGGTTCACCAGGTTGACGACGTGCTGCGGGCCGTCGCTCATGCGCACCAGCCACGCGGCCAGCTCATCGCGCAGGGCGGCGGTGGGCACGCCTGCGCCGGTGCACCAGGCCCTGATGTTCCTGGTGTCGTGCTCGAATGGGTCGTCTGCTGGCATGGCTGGCTCCTCGGGGGTGGGCTGGGTGGGTGGTGGGTTACCGCTCGCTGGCGCCGCACCCGCAGTCGTTGGTGACGTTGATGACCTCACCTGAGGCCAGGGTGATGGTGGCGGTGGTGCGGCTCAGGCGGACGCTGTCGGTGATGACGGCCTGCCAGGTGCGGCGCCCCATGCTGTCGAGCATGTAGGCCTCCGTCCCTCGGACGAGGAACCGGGCGCCGGTGACGGTGCCCTCGGGCAGCTCGACGGTGGCCTTGTTGAAGGACAGGTTCGTCATGGGGGTGCACCTTACCAGGGTGGGGGCTACCGGCGCAGGCCTTCGCCGCGGCGTATCTGACCGGGGATGGGCGAGCCCCGGTTCTGCCCGGGCTTGGGCACGTTCGGGGCCACCTGGGCGGGCTGGCCCTGCGTCTGGCCACCGGCGCCGCCGCGCAGCACCTCGATGGCCCCGGCCACCGCGTCGAGCTGGTCGTCGTGGGGGCCGCTGAGCAGCGGGTCGGGGTGCGCTTCCTCGGCCTCGTCGAGGAACGGCAGGTTCCAGTCCGCTTCGAGCATGAACACCCGGCCCTGTTCGGCGGGGCCTGCCAGCAGTTCCCAGCGGGTGGCCTTGGGCCCGGTGGCCCGGTTGCCCTTGACGGCCACGTTGTACGGGTCCATCTCGCGCCCGAGGTAGTGGACCTGCGACTTGCCTGCCTGCCCGGGCTCGGTCTCGATCCAGAACGCGGGCAGCTCATCGGTGCGGGCGATGCTGCCGATGGCCAGCTCGCGCTGCCCCGGGGACTTGCGGAATCGGGCGATGTGCTCGATGAGGTAGAGGCGGCGCGACGGGTCCATGGTCACGCGGGCACCGGCCGACCAGTCCGGGTCGGGGTTGGCGTCGCTCTCCTCGGTGCCTGCCAGGTCCCAGTACCGCACCGTGCGGGTGGGGGTGTCCTTGGGCCATGGGGCGCGGGGCACGACGTTGAACCAGCCGCGCTGGAACAGCACGCCGACGCCTTCGAGGATCTCGGCGTCCAGCTCCTGGCGGCCCAGGCGGGTGCCCTGGTAGCGGGCGACGACGTTGCGCTTGAACGCCGCGGCCAAGTTGTGCAGGTTCTCAGTGGTCGAGCCCACCGACTCAATGGTGCCTTCGAGCTTGCGCAGCGCCTTGATGAGCGCGTTGTTCCTCGGGGTGCCCGTCACGATGAGCCGCGGGGTGGGCGGCAGGCGCAGCCCGAACAGCACGTTGCTGACGAACGTGTCCTCGTCCAGCCCCTTGTGCGCGTCGGCGTAGGTGCCGGGCTCGTCGAGCCACGCGCCGTGGAACTGGGGGCCGCGGGGGCCGCCGGGGACCGTCGAGCCGAACCCTTGGATGAGCGCACCGGTGGCCAGGCGTAGTTCGGGCACGGTGCCGCGGGTGATCGAGCGTTCCCAGCTGCCGTCCACCAGGGCCGAGGGGGGCAGCACGGACTGCAGCCCGGTTTCGCCTTCCAGCATGGTGCGGAGCACGTCTGAGTGCCGGGGCGCGCCGAGCGCCCACCGCACGACGCCGTCGGGGACCTTGGGGGTGAGCTGCTGGATGAGTTCCCAGGTCGCTTCCGAGCCGGTGCGGGTCTTGCCCCAGCCTCGACCTGCCCGGATGAACCAGCAGAACCAGTCGTCGCCCTCGGGGACGAACTGCTCGGGGCGGCCCACCACCGACCAGTCGCCGTCGAGCAGCAGCTGCAGCTCGTCGGGGTCGAGGCCCTCGATGTAGCGGGTGCGCTCCTCAGGGCCGAGCAGCGCGAGCTGGTCACGGATGCTGAGGCTCACCAGGTGCCGTCCGGGCCCTGGGGCAGCAGACGCCACCAGCCGCGGCGGGGGCGGAGCCCGAGCCCGGCGGGGTGCCGGGGCCAGCCCAGGGCGGCGCGGTCGGCCTCGACGGCCCAGCGGTGGATGCGGCACCAGTACCCGCGGCACACCGAGCGGTGGTGCACCTGGTGGGCGACGGTGACCCGGTTCACCGGCCTGCGCCCCTCACGGCGGTGGCGGCGGTGAGCGCCAGGACGCACAGGGTGCAGCCCCAGGCGCACAGGATCAGGACAAGCTCACGTCGGTCCCGGGGGTTCACGCGGTGGCCTCCTCGGCCAGCTCGGCCACGTCGGGGGGCTGGGTGAGGGATGCGGCCAGCACTTCGAGGCCTTCGAGGACCCGGGCCCGCTTCTCGGACAGCGACAGCTCGATGGGGCCACCGTCGGCGCCGGTGACTTCGAGGGCGGCGGCCTTGCCCCAGGTCTCGCGCTCGCGCTGGGCGAGACGCCAGCGCAGCATGGCCGAGTCGGGGGCCAGCTCGTCCACCTTGGTGGTGGTGGTCACCTTGACGCCGGTGGGTGTGGTCTCGGTGCGGGTGGTCGTCGAGTTCAGTTTCAGGCCACCTCGGGCGAGCTGGGCGGCGGTGGTGACCTCGATGGCGGTGGCCTCGGCGTAGGCCTGCAGGATCCTGTCGGAAAAGTCGGCGCACAGCCGTTCCTTCCGGCTGAGTGCTGAGCGGGGGGTTCCGTTGGCCATGCGCTGCAGGGCGCGGGCGCCGACGCGCTGCCAGTCGTACAGCGTGGACCGGTTGATGCCTGCTGCGGCGGCTGCGGCCTCGGGGAAGCACCCGGCTCGGACGGCCTCGATGACGGTGTCGGCCACGGTGATGGTGGTGCCGGTGGGGGTGGTGCGCACGACTTGGTCCAGTTTGGTGGGGCGTCCGGTGCGGGCCATGGCGGTGAGGTTAGCGTCCCGGTGGGGGTGCGGGGGTGGTGGCCTTGGGCTTGGTGGGGCGCAGGCGGGCGAAGGTGGCCTTGCGGGCCATGGCGGCGCGGGCGTACCCGGGTTCGATGAGGCCTGCGAGCTGCAGGGCCCAGAGGACGAGGGCGTAGCGGTGCCAGGGGATGGCGCGGTCGAGATAGAGGTGGAAGTGTCCGGGGGTGCTGCTGGGCACCAGGCGGGCGGGGTAGTCGATGTCGAGGACGGGGGCGTGGCGGCCGGTGGCGGTGAGGCTCGCGACGAGGTTGGCTTCCTCAGGGGTGTCCACCTCGACGCGGCCCGGGTCGTCGGTCCAGAGCGTGTCGGTGTAGTCGGCGGGGTCGAGGCCCTGGCCCTCGCAGGCGTCGAGGGTGGGCGAGTTCCACAGGGTGCGGGTGATGGTGGTCATGGGTGGTTCTCCTCGGGGTGGAGGTGGTCGAGTAGGTCGGCGGGGGCGGGCTCGTCCCAGGCCAAGCGGCGGGCACCGATCGGGGCCACGTCGGTGATCGTTTCGCTGGCGGCGTAGCGCTGGGGCTCGGGGCCGTAGGTCACCTCGGTGGGCAGGATCATGACGCCTGCGGGGTACCCGTCGAGGCCACCGGCGCGGTGGATGGCGGCGAAGGCCTCGCGCACGGTGTCGAGCTGGTCGGCGGGCACCCGGATGATGGCTGGCATGAGGGGGTCGGCGGGCACGGTGGTGTCGCGCTCGGCGGTGAGGGCTGAGGCCAGGCCCTGCAGCGCGGCGAGCGCGGCGCCGGGCGCGATGGTGTCGGCGGTGACGAGTGCTGCGAGGTCGCGCAGGGCTTGGTCGGTGGCGGCCTGGGCGTCGGGGGTGCTGAGGGGGAGGGGCGTGTCGGTCATCGGCGGGTGGTGCTCGGGGTGACGGGCAGGGTGGGGATGGGGGCCAGGCGGGTGCTGGTGGTGGTGGCGGTGGTGGGCTCGGGCTGGCGGCTGCTCACCATGAGGCACTGGAAGGCCACGGTGATGGCGATGAGGATGGCGGCGGTGGCCAGGGCCAGGGCTGCGATCGAGATGCGGGCGTTCGGGGTGGTGGTCATGGGCTGGGCTCCTGGGTGGGTGGTGGTCGCTCGTCGTACTCGCGCGTGCGCCGGGCGTGCTCATGGTGCACCGAGTCGAGCAGGGCGGCCAGGCGGGCTTCGACGGCGGCCAGGCGGGTGGCCTCGTCGGCCAGGTAGCGGCCCGAGCTGGGCAGCCTGCCGCTGTCGAGCTTGTCGAGGGTGTCGGCGCAGACCCGGACCATGCGGTGCAGGATGGCGCTGGTCTCGACCACCTGGTGCCGTAGCTGCTCGGCCAGGTACTCGGACGGGATGGGTGTGCTGTCGGCCAGGGCGGCCACCAGCTCGTCGGGGCGGGTGAGGTCCACGGCGCGCACAGGGGCGGGCAGCTCGACCTGGCGGCGGGGGCTGGGGCTCACCACCACTCTGTCCCCTTGATGCGGACCACGTTCGAGGACTGGGGCTGCACGACGAGCGCGCCGCCGGTGGCGTCGCTCACGTCGAGGAACCCGCGGTCGTGGTGCACCCTGACGGTGATGCGGTGCACCCATGGCCCGGACGGCGGGGTGCCGGGGCCAGCCGTGGTGTCGGGCAGCTCGAACGTCACCTGCTCGCCGTCGGGCAGGTACCGGCGTTCCTCGGGGCCGCCGATGAGCCGGTCGATGTAGGTGTTCGTCGGCTCGGCCTCCCCGGCGGTGGCCTTGCCCTGCCACCAGGCCACGTCGCGTTCCAGCATGGCGATGCGCTGCTGCGCCCAGCGGGGCAGCTTCGTGATGTCGTGCTCGGGGGCGCTCACGGCTGGTCACCTCGGGCGTCCACCAGGGTGCGCAGGCGGGCGACGGCACGTTCGAGGGCGGCCACGTCGGTGGCGTCCTCGATGAACAGGGTGGTGGTGGCCCGGCGGCGGCTGCCGCGGTTGTCGATGCCGCGGGCGACGAGCGCGAGCACGCCGTCGGGGAACTCTCGAACCTCGGCGTCGTGGGCGATCATGGTATGCGGTGCGGTGGGCACCAGGTCCAGGTCAGGGTCGGTGTGCACGGTGGGCTCCTCGGGGTTTGGTGGGTGGTGGGTTGGTGGTCAGCGGGCTTGGTGGGCGGCTACGGCCTCGGGCAGCGTGGCGAACGTCTGGGTGACGTTGCCGGTGCCGTTGGTGGTGAGCAGCCACCCGGCGGGGTGCAGGTTGTCACCGGCGAACCAGGCGACGCCGTGCTCGGCACTCATGGGGGCCTCGCAGGCTTCGAGCTGCCAGTCGGTGTCGGTCATCAAGATGTCCGAGCTGGGCAGCCGCTGGGGGCGGCAGGCGTGGCAGAAGGCGGCGCCGGGGATGCCGGTGGGCTGCCCGCAGCTGCGACACATCACGATGCGCAGCGGGCGGTCGGCGGCGGGCACTGGGCGGGGGTGGGTGGTGGTGTCCATGGTGGGCTCCTCGGGGTCGGGCGCTGGGCGACCTTAACCCAGGTGGGGCGCAGGGGCAAGGCTGCACCAGCTGGCGGGCAGGTTCATCGTCTGGCACCCGTCCTCGCTGCCGTTGCGCAGCTGGTGGATGGCGATGGCCAGGTTGCCGTTCTTGTAGGCCTTGGTCACGGTGCCGGTCACCTCACCCCGCGGCCACCAGGTGGTGCCGCGCAGCGGGGCGTCCTCGGGGGCGGTGACGGTCACGGTGTCGCCGGGGGCGGGGGTGGGGGCGGGGGTGGCTTCCATGGGGACTTCTTAACCCAGGTGGGGCATCAGGAGCAAGTGTTTCCCCGGGATTCTTCCTGGCGCCCCTCACCGGGGCCTGGACGCGGCAGCGCCCCGAGGTGGCCGTCCCTCGGGGCGCTGCTGCTGGTGTGGTCCTGCTTGCGGCGGTCAGGCGGGCACCAGCTCATGGGCCAGGTCCCGCACCAGCTGCACGACACCGGCCTTGACGGGCTCGGGCTGCAGCATGGTGCGGGCCAGGTAGGTGTCGGCGCTGCGGAACGGGCGCAGGTGGTCGAGGTACTCCCCGGCGGCCTGGACCACCTTGTACGCGGTGTCGGGCAGCTCGGCGCAGGTCGGGGACTCGGTGTAGAGCTTCATCCAGGTGTCCTGGCGGGCCTTGCGGGCGGTGCGGGTGCGCTCGCTGGCGTTCTCGGGCACCGGGATGAACTCGTCGAGGAACGTCCGCACGACGGCGTCATTCACGTTGATGGCGGCCAGGTCGGTGGCCAGCACCTGCCAGGCCTTGGCCTCGTCGCGGATGCCAGCGAGCCCCTCCTTCGCCTGCTCGATGCGGGCGGCCACGTCGCCGGTGTGGCGGATGATGACCTGGTGCCCGGTGCGGTCGCCCTCCATGCTGGCGGCCTGGAAGGTGTTCCAGCAGACCACCCGCACCGAGCTGAACACCAGCTTGCAGGCGCCGGTGCCGTCGTGGCTGTTCACCAGCACGGCGTAAGGGTACGTCGCGCTGTCGTCGCCCGGGGCCTGCCAGGGCTCGTCGAGGTAGACCACGGCGTACACCTGGCGGCCACCGCGCACCGACCCGGCGGTCTCGAACTTGACCGTCGCGCCGTGGCTCGACCACTCAGCGGTGAGCGACTCAGCGATGTCGCCCATCTGGGCGTGGGTGATGATCTCGAACCCGCCCGAGGGCATGGCCAGCAGCTCGCGGGTGTCGTCCCGGAGGATGGCCTTCCGCTCGTCGGTGGGCACCAGCACGGTGCGGGCCCCGTCGGCGGTGGTGCTCACCTCGACGGCGCCCTCGGGCAGCTCGTCGCCGCGCTGGATGAGCCGCGGGTAGTAGGCGTCGGCCCAGGCGTCCTGCTGGCCCGTCATGAGGGCCGAGGCCACGACCGGTTCCCACATCAGCCCGGCGGCCAGGCGGGCGGCGTCCCAGGACTCGGGGTACTCGGCCAGCAGCTCCTCCTGGCCATGCCAGCTGGGGCGACGGACGCAGAACCCGGACTCGAAATATGCGCTCATGGTGTGCTCCTCGGGGTTGGTGGGCGGTGGTGCCCAGGCAGAACCTAACCGGGGTGGGGCCAGGTTGCAAGTGCGGGGCGCGCTTGCTTCTCGACGCGCCGTGCCCCGGGCCCTTGCGGGGCGCCGGGGCTGGCGGGGTGGGGCAGCTCAGGGGTTCAGCTGACCAGGCGGACCAGGTCGTTGAAGGTGCTGAGCCCGGCGGCCTTGGCGGCGGCCTTGCGGGCCTTGGCCTTGGGGCGGGGCTTGGCCTCGGCCTTGGCGGGCTTGGCCTCGGGCGCCGGGGTGGCCTCGGCCTTGGCGGCGGCCTTGCGGGCGTCGCGGCACTTGCGGCACTCGGTGCCCCGGCGGCCACCGCTCGTCGTGGGGAACTTGGTGAGCGGCAGCTCCTGCCCGCAGGCGCCGGTGCACGTCATGGCCTCCTGGCCCTCGGTGGGCAGCACGCTGGCCCGGTACTGGCGGGGCGTGGCGCTGGTGGCCTTGGTGGCCTTGCGGCGGTCCTTGGCGGTGACCCCGGCGGCGTGCTGGCGGTTCAGCTCGTCGAGGTTGGGCGTCGCCGGTGCCGGGGGCTTGCTGCCGTCCTTGGCCCAGGCCTTCAGGGCGGCGTGCTCGGCCTTGGCGAGCTGCACCAGCTCGGCGGGGTCGGTGCTGTAGGCGGGGGCCTCGGGGGCGATGTCGTGGCCCGAGGGTGCGGGGTGGGCCTCGGGCTCGGGCTGCGGCTCGGGGGTGGCCTCGGCCTCGGCGTCGAGCAGCGCCTGGACGGCCCGCTTGACCGAGTGCATCGCGTTGCCCTGGCCCCGGGTGGTGAGGGTGGGCAGCGCCGTCATGATGAGGTCCATGACCTCGGCGGGCGTGCGGCCCGGCCAGCTGATGGTCGAGCTGGTGGTGTCGGCGCCCAGGTGCTCGGCGGCGACCTTGACCTGGAAGGGGCTGCGCTTGGTCAGCTTGGTGGTGGGGGTGGTGGTCTTGCTCATGGTGTGCTCCTCGGGGTGAAGGTGCGGGGCCGCTTGCCCCGCACCGACTTCTTAACCCAGGTGGGGCATCAGGAGCAAGTGATTGTTCAAGGTTCTTCGGGTTCCTCGATCTGGGAGGCCACCTGGGTTAGTGCGTCCTCGACGTTGACCTCACCGCAGGCTTCCGCTGCCCGGCGCCCGTCGCCCTTCACGAACAGGAGCAGGTTCTGGTGGGCCTTGCCCAGCTTGCGGCTGATGGCGAAGTGGCGCCCGGCGCGGATGGGCAGGCTGCCGATGGGGCTCGCGATGATGGCCTCACCGTAGAAGTGGGCCCCGGCGGCCTCGGCTGCGGCGACGGTCTCGGGGACGAAGCCCAGGTAGTTGCCGTGAGCGTCGCGCACCTCACCGACCACGATGGCCAGGAACCGGTCCTCGTCGAGCAGCTGCACGGCGTGGGCGAGCGCCTGGCGGTACGCCGCGCGGAACCCGGCCCAGTCCATGGTGCTCAGGTCGGCGGGGTTGTCGGAGTACACCTCTAGGTCGGCGTAGGGCGGGCAGGTGAACACCAGGTCGAAGCGGGTACCGGAGGCCACCACCTCGGTGGCGTTGGCGGCGTCACCGACCAGCCACGTCACCGCACCGGCGGCCACCTCGGCCGCGAACGGCAGCTGCCACCGTGGGATGGTCGCGGTCCACTCGGGCACCGGGTCGGGCTCGGGCAGCGGGGTGGCCTCGGGCGCGGTGCCGAGCATGGCGAGCAGCTCGGGCGTGGCCTCGGTGTCCACGACGAGGTGCACGCGCTCGGTGGTGCCACCGTTGGACGCGGTGTGCGGCTTGCGGGTGTCGAGGTACCAGGCGGCGCCCTTGGGCATGTTCGCGACGAGCTGCGAGCCGTCGGGCAGCCATGAGGTGAACAGCACCTCGGGGCTCGTCACCAGCGGCAGGTGGATGCGCATGAGCGCGCCGGGCTCGGTGCCAGCCTCGCGGTCGGTGATGTCGGCGTGGCGGCCCAGGGTGCCGGTGCCGTCCAGGCGCATGAGCCGCACGCGGTGGTGGGTGCCGGGGATGAGCGCGAGCAGCGCTTCGGCCTCGGGCAGCTCGGCGCGCAGCGGGGTGTCCTCGATGCCCCAGTCGAGGGCCTCGGGGTTGGCGGCCTTCCAGGCCTTGGACATCTCGGCGGGCTTCTCGATGAACTCGGTGCGGCCACCGTAGGCCCTGAGCGCGAGGGCCTTCCAGGTGCTGCCTTCGTTGTACGACGAATAGTGGTCGGCCCAGGTGGCGTCCAGCTCGGGCAGGCGGGCCACCAGCGCGGCCAGGGCCTTGGCGGGCACCTTCACGTCGAGGGGGCACAGCCCGAGGTCGTCCACCTTGGTGCGCTGGGTGTACCCGGCGGGGTTGGTGGTGTAGATGCCGACCAGCTCGCTGCTGGCGCGCACCTTGGTGCCGATGCGCTGCAGCCCGAGGTGCTCGACGATGGCGGGGGTGTGCGGGTGCTCCTGCCACAGCTCGGCCACGACCTCGCCGGTGTGCCCGGCGCGCAGCTCGTCGAGGCAGCCCAGCAGCTCGTCGAGCTTGCCCGGTGCGCAGGCCACGCGGCTGATGATGAGCGCGCCGGGCTCGGTGGCACCGAGCGGGCCGACGTGGTCCGCGATGCTGGCCTTGCTGGTGCGGACGCCACCGATGACGGCGACGGTGGGGGTACGGCTCGGGCCCCAGGTGTGGAGGCGCCCGGCCTTGGCGCGCTGGGCCACCGCTGCTTCGTTCATGCCGACGAACGCGCCGAGCACCAGCCCGGCGTCGTAGGCGTTGAACAGCTTGGCGACCCGGGTGAGGGCGGGGACGTGATAGCCCTCGGCCCAGGTGGGTGCTTCCTCGGGCTCGGTGCCGAGCACCTCGGTGGCGTTGGCGTAGTTGGCCTCCACCTGCTCGGCGCGTAGGTCGATGCCGGTGTAGCTGTGGCCGAGCTTGGCGGCCACGACGCCGCGGACGCTGCCACCTGCGAACGGGTCGAGCACGCTGCCGCCCTCGGGCAAGAACCAGCGGTAGACCAGTTCGCAGATCACCGGGTCGAAGATGCTGGTGCCGCTGCCGCCCCAGGCGTTTTCGCCCTTGGTGGTGTCGTACCCGCTGCCGTAGCCCTGCCGCGGGGTGCCGGTGGACAGCAGCTGCTCGTCGCGGCCCAGCTCGCTGCGGATGCCGAGCGCGAGCCACTGGCGCTTCCGGTTCTTCCACCAGCCCTGGCGGGCGTCGAGGATCGAGAAGGGGGGCACCAGGAACCGGTCGGCCAGCTTGGGCAGGATGACGGTGGGCTCGGGCTCGTCGCCCTCGGTGCCTGAGCTGCCACCGCCCAGGCCTTCGAGCAGCTCGGCCAGGCTGGTGTCGGTGTACCCGGTACCTGCGAGCCCGTTCGGTGCGCTGGCCAGGTCGGCCAGCAGGTCGGCCAGGCCACCCGGGTCCCAGTCGGGGCGCAGGTTCGAGGCCACCAGGTAGGCCTCCGCTTCGGCGTCGCTGGCGCTCGACCAGCCGCGCAGGACCAGCGCGAGGTAGGCGCCGTCGTCGTCGAGCAGGATGCCTTCCGGGGGTGCTTCCCCGGCGGCCTCACGGCGCAGCAGGTCGTCGCGGCGTCCGTGCCCGGCCACCAGGCGCCCGGTGCGCTCGTCGAGGACCATGGGCTCGACGGAGCCGTGCCGGTCCACGCTGGCGGCGATGTCGTCGCTGAGGTGCCGGTTCGGGTTGCGGGGCGCGGGCACCAGGTCCCTGACCCGCATGTAGGTGGTCCACCGTTCGCCGGGGGCGTGGGCCTGGGTGGCCTCGGTGGCGCTCATGCGCGGGCCTGGTGCTCGAAGCGGGCGTGCAGCTCGAAGTCGGGCCCGGCGCGGTCGATGACCACGACACCGGTGGTGTTCTGCGGGGCCTCGGCCAGCTGCTCGGCCAGGCTTTCGAGGGTGTCGGTGGCCCGCTCGGCGGTGTCGCAGACCAGCGTCATGGTGAGGTGCAGCGGGGGCCGCGGGGGCTCGGCGGCCACCACAGCGTCAGCGTCGAGGTCGTCGGTCATGAGGCGTCGCCCTCCGCTGCGCGCTTGGCCTTGGCCAGCGCCTTGTTCACGGCGACCTCGGACACGCGGGCGGCCTCGGCCAGCCTCTCCTGGGTGATCTTGGCGCCGTGGTCGAGGGCCTGCCCGGCCTGGTACAGCGCGACGCGCTCGGTGTAGGCCACGGACAGGCGGGCTTCGCAGGCCTCGATGTCGTCGGCCAGGCGGGCCAGGCTGTCGAGGATGGCGGCGGCTTGGGCTTGGGCTTGCGTCTGCTCACTCACCGGCGGCCTCTTGACGGATGGGGCGCACGTTGTCGGCGCCGCCCTCGGCCACCTGGGCGAGCTGCTCGTCGGTGGGCTTGGCGGGCAGCTTGGCTTCGATGCGGGCCTGGGCCTCGGCCAAGATGCCGGGGACGCCCTGCAGCGACTCGACCAGCTCCTTGCCGGTGGCCTTGGCCCGGTAGACGATGCCGTGCTCGGTGCACAGCTCGCGCAGCTCGTCCTTCGACAGCATCCCGAGGGCGGCAGCCGTGCCAGCCTCGGGCGGCAGGCCCTCGTCCTCGTCGTCCTCGGGCTCGCCGTCCTCGTCGTCATCGAAGCCCAGGCGCTGGATACCGGCCTCGGCCTCGCGGGCCAGGGTGTTGGCCTCGCGCTGCGCTTCGATGAGGTCGTGCACCTCGTCGCTGTCCGCGAACACCGCGGTCCCGGCCTTGAGCTTGGCCACGCGCACGGCGTCGCCCTCGGGGTTGTCGCGGTCCGCCGGTGCGAAGCGCACCTCGGTGCAGACGTACTCGAAGATGACGTAGCCCTTGTCGCCGCGGTGGATGATCTTGGGCTCGGTCTTGACGGCGTCGCTCAGCCCATCACCGGCGTTGCTCACGATGATGGCGGTACGGATGACATCGGCGCCCTCGAACTTGGCGCTGTTGTCTGCGGGTGGTGTCATGGGGGTGCTCCTCGGTGGGGGTGGGTTGGTCAGGTGGGTGAGACTAGCAGGGGTGGGGCGGGGGTAGTTAGGGCCTGCTGCAGCATGGGCCAGCGCGAGGGGATGGACCGTATGGCGAGCGCGCCGGGGACCGCCGAGACCGCTTCCAGCCACTGCTGCTGGGCGGCGGCCAGCTTGGGGCTGGTGCGCCCCTTCTCGGCCTTGAACTCGACGACGAGCAGGCGCCCGGCCTCGGCGTGGACGAACCAGCTGTCGGGGAACCCGGGGGTCGCGGGGGTGAGCCACCGGCCCTCCTTGAACTGGCCGCGCTCGATGTGGCACACCAGCCACCCGGTGGCGCGGCCGACGCGCTCGGCCAGCTTGCGGTAGTCGTCTTCGGTGCTGGCCCGGGCCTCGTCGGCGGTGTACGCGATGCAGGCGTCGGCGGGGGCGTGGCGGCAGGTGGTGGGGACGTGCTCGCGTAGCGCGGTGCGGCCCATGCGGCGCCCGCAGTAGGGGCACGGTGCCAGCTCAGCGGCCACCGCGCGCACCCTTCGAGCGGAGCAGGATGAGGGCCTGCACGATGAGGAAGGCGTCGAGGGCGTCAGCGATGCGGCGGGCGTCGGGCTCGCTGAGCGTGGCCCAGCTGCCGTGGTGGTGGACGAGCATCTGGGCGAGGTCGTGGCGCTCCTGGCGGTCGAGGCTCAGGCGCTGGGCGTTGATGATGGCGCGGGTGCGCTGTCCGTGGGGCTTGGGCTCATGCGCGGGGGCGGTGTGCTGCGGGCAGCGGGGGCCCTGCTCGGTGCGCTCGGCCGCGTTGCCGCACCACTGGAACATGTCCGTTCCCGGGATGGGCACCTTGAAGCGGCAGCGCGGCGGCTTCATCGCAGCCACCTGGTGGCGCGCTCGACGAGCAGGGCGGCACCGGCGGCGGCCCAGAGCAGGGCGGCGCAGGCCACGGTCAGGCAGGCCCGGTGGGCGCGCTCAGCCATGGGCCCGCTCGTACTCGTCGAGCAGCGCGAGGGCCTCGCGCTTGTGCGCCGTCTTGTAGTCGTGGTGCCGGGGGCACGCGGCCCTGCACCGGTCCGGGTCGAGGTACTCGGTCGAGCGGTACGACCCGCCGCGCAGCTCATCGACTTCGAGCTGGCGGCGGCCAGGCAGCCACCCGCACCGCACCCAGGGCACCACCTCAGACCACTGGCACCGGTGGCCCGCTCGCGCGAGCACCTCGGCGCGCACCTCGGCGCGCTGCTCAGCCTCGGCGTCCCGGCGCGCCGAGCGTGGCGGCAGACGCTTGGTGCCCCGGGCCAGGGGCTTGCCCCGCGCCAGGGGCTTGCCGCGCTTCACGGGGCGTCCTCGATCGGGACGAGGCGGAAGTACCGCTCACGGATCGGGACATCGTTTTGCGCGGCGTGCACCTGCTCCACCCGCCATACGCGCCCGTCCTCATCGACCGTGATGAGAGGTTTGCCGTCGCACATCACGTCTCGGATGACCAACTTGAGGGCTGTCAATTCGGATCGCAGCGCGTCCCGTTCCTGCTCGGCCCCGGCTACGCCGCGCTGGAACAGGGCCGCTTGGCTGCGGAACTGGTCCCGTTCCTGCTCGGCCTTCTCGGCGCGGGCGCGTTCGGCGTTCAGTGCGTTGGCGATGGCTGATCCGAAGCTCATTCCCCTTCTCCTTCGGTGAGGGCGCGGGTGATGGCCTCAGCCACATCCGCGGGCAGGTCGCGTAGTCCTTGGGCGCCCTTCATCGGCACCGGGTCGATCGGGCGCACGTTGTCGAGCAGCCACGCGAACCTGCTCATTGGGTCTTCCTCCGGTGGTAGGAGGCGTTGTCAGACGCCCTCTTGCAGGTCACGCAGACGCGCCGACCCTTGGCAGTGCGCACGTTGTCACCGGTGAGCGGGTGGCCCTTGGGGCACTCGGTCTTGGCGGAATTGTGATGGCGTGGCCCGCCGTACTCCGTACCGTGGCGCTTCCGGTCCTCGGCGTTCTGGGCTGGGGTTCCCCATGCGAGGTTCGAGAAGTGGTTGTTCGCTGGGTCGCCGTCAAGGTGGCGGCACTGCTGCCCGTCGGGACATGGCCCGTGGTATGCCTCGGCAACGAGCCGGTGGACTTGGAACCACCGCTCCTTGCCGCCCCGGCTGATCTTGACCCGCAGGTAGCCCTCGGGGGTCGCGACCGTCCGGAGCGGTTGCTTGATGCCAGCCCGGGCACGTAGCCCGAAGATGTCACCGTCGGTCGAAGCCATGTAGCCAGGAAGGCTCGGGATGGCCTTCATCCGATCTGCTCCTTGATCACGTCAGCAACGTCGGTCGGAAGGTCACGAAGGCCCTGCGCTCCCCGCATCGGGATCGGGTCAGGCAGCGGCTTGACGGGTCCGAGAAGCCACGCCCATCTTCCGGCGGTGAAGTCACCGAACGGGAGTTCCTCCGTGACGATCATCTCGGCGTCCTCGTCGAGCGCACCGCTCCAAGCTGGGAACGCGATCAGCATGTCGCTCGGTGTGCGCTCGATCGCCGCTGGCCCCTCGTATGCGTCGCAAATCGCTTCGTAGTCATCCACGATCGGCACCACGTCGATCAGGTCGCACACCGCCACCACCGCACCGAGCGGGAGCGGGTGCCACGCGCCCCGCCCATCGCTCGTCACGTAGCGGTTCTCGGTGTAGTCCCATCGGGTCAGCCATTGCCCCATCCGCACGATGTTGCGGTCGGGCTTGGCCTTCCCTGCGTGGATGGCGAGCGGGCCCCGGAAACTAGTGCTCCAGCTTCTCGTTTCGATCCGCTTGACGCCGAGACTGATCAGGCTGGCCCACGGTTGGCGAACGGTAAGCACCTTCACGCTTCCGCCGCCTTCGCTCGCGCTCGTGGAGCGCCCGATAGCAACGCCAGCACAACTCGCCGTCGATCTCGAACTTTTTGCCGTTCACCCGCGCCGGGCTTCCGGTCTTGCGGCCCGGGTGTGGCGGCCCATCGGGAGCACCACACCGCACGCATGGGTCCCACGAAGCACGAGCAGGAGCACCGCCCTTGTAGCGCGGACCCGATGTCCGCTCGTCGTGGTGGTAGTGCTCCATCGCAGACGATGGCAACCAGAGGTTCCCTGCGCCGTTGTCGTCCTTGTCCCCGTTGCGGTGACCGACCTGAACGCCACGAATAGCATCGACCCCCCACACCGCCGCAGCGACAAGACGATGCAGCCGGACGGTTCCCTGTCCGTCCGGGCTGACGATCGTCAGTGTGCGATAGCCGTCGCGGTCTGGTGGACATGCAAGAGGGCGACCCCTCGGACCAATGACCGTCCCCGTCGCCGTGTCCACCTCGTACCGGTCGGATGTCAGCGCATGGGAGATGAGATCGTCGCCACTTGGCATGGATACATTGTACCCGGTACTTCGTGGAGAACGGGCGCGTCTCGATTTGCTTCGCTCCGACAGCAATCAGACTGGCCCAGGGCTGCCGAATGGTCAGGAACTTCATGACTTCACCGCCTTGCGCTTGCGCCGTTCGACGACGATGCCAAAGCACGGGATCGGGAAGATGTAGACCCGGCGATTCGGTCGGTCAATGAACACACCCACCCACAGGTCAAACCAAGCGAAGATGGGTCGCACTTTCAACGACGCCCACGGTTGGCGGATCGTCAGGAACTTCACTGGAACCGCTCCTCGGTCGGGTGCGCTATGAGGTGGGCGTCGTGGGATGCGAGGCAGGCCCGGTGCCACAGCTGCTGGACGAGGTGCCCGTTCTCGGGGGTGCCGCAGCGGCACACCTCGAAGGTGTAGGCCAGGTCCGTGATGCCGGTCGTGGTGGCGAGCTGCTGCCCGCATTCGGGGCACACCTGCAGGGCCCGGTGCTCGGTGTGGAGCCAGGTCAGGCCACCGATGACGTGGGCCATGGGGTCGGCGGGCTCGGGCTCGGTGTAGAACCCGGGTTGGCCCAGCCGGTACTCCCACGTCCCACCGTGGATGGTGCGGCGGCGGCGGTGCACCTGCCAGCCACCGTTCCGTGGCTTGCGCAGGTCGCGCAGGCGGGCAGACACGCTGGCCTCGGGCACCCGGTGCACGTCCAGCTCGTCGGCCACTTGGCGGGCCAGCTCGCTGAGGGTGATCCACTGGCCGCGGCCAAACGTGGTGTTGACCCGGTCGTTCCGTTGCATGACGGTCAGCGTGGCTGCGAGCTGGCGGCCCAGGCGCGACTGGTCCTGCTCGGGGTCGTAGGTGATGCCGTCGAACGTCGGCTCGGTCACATCAGTGGGGTGGGGCATGGCTGGTCTCCTCAGGGTTGGGGATCGGGAGAGGTCTCCCAGAGCATGGGGCTGACGGTGGTGTCCTCAAGCCACCGCAGGAGTTGGGGCAGGTTCTTGTCCGGCCCGTAGATCAGGAACGTGCCGTCGCAGCTTCGGCAGCCGATGGATCGGGCGTAGTCGAGGCGGCGCTTGGAGTTGACACGCCCCATGTGGCACCAGCGGCCGGCGGCGGAGGCGGTCCGGCTGATGTCCGCCGCGGTGGGCCCGAGCTTCCAGTCCGTGGTGCCCCCGAGGAAGATCACTTCAGCGTCGTCCGGGATCGTGGCCGGCGCGGCGCCAACCTGGCAGACGAACGCGGGGGTGAATCCGTGGCGGCGCATCCGGGGTGACCACTCCTCCCAGCGTTCGAGGGTGGCGTCGTGGCAGGGGGCTCCGGACGGGTCGAACACGTCGGGGCACACCGCGAAGCGGATGCTGCGGGGGAGGTCGAGGAGCCAGCGGAACCAGTGGTCGGCGGTCCACCGGTTCGAGAAGCACCCGTTGTCCGCGATGACGTCCCACTCGTCGGGGAACGTGACGTTGCCCTGGAACGGGGTCACGATGCACCCGAGGCGGCCGGCGGCCATCTGGTCGCGGGCGTCCTGGTTCACGGGGTTCGCGAAGTAGATCACCGGACGGCGCGCCGGACCGCGGCCGCGACGGGGGTCGCGGCGAGCACGAACAGCGACTTGGCGATGAACAGCGGCCACCACTCCCAGGAGTCGAACGCGAGGCGCATGAAGATGGCGGAGTCCACGGCGCTGGCGGCGACACCGGAAATGGCGACGCCGAGAGCGAACCGGCCCCGGTCTGCGAGCGGGGTGAACACCAGGGCGTCTGTGGACTCAGACCAGAGGAACGCGGCGCCGGATGCGATGGCGAGCGCTGGCGCCGCAAGCCACCAGGACAGCGCTGTGCCGACCGCGATCGCGCCCCAGGCCCAGGCGCGGCCGAGGGTGATCTGCGCCAGGTCGCGGAGCACGAAGGAGAAGGCGACGACCCACACGGCGGAGGGGACCATGCCGAGGTGGTTGAGGTCCCAGAGCCCGTGCTGCTCGAGCCACCAGTTGGCGAACGGGATGGAGCAGAGGAACCCGAGGAGCGCGACGGCTCCGATGATGCGGGCTCGGGTGTCGTGGGGATCGGTCATGGTGGTGGTCTCCTCGGGGTTGGGGGGTGGTCATCGCTTGGGGCCTTTCGTCTGGGGGTCGTAGTTCGGGCAGGTCGCGAAGTGGGGCAGGTGCCGGGTCGCGCCCTCCGGCATGAACAGCATGTCGCCCGGGCCGAGAAGCGTGGCCTGTGGGGTGCCGGCGGGGCTGTAGGTAAGCATGACGTTGCCGTTGTCGTGCGGGTCCAGGTCGAGGGGCATCATCTTGCCGGCGTGGGTGCGGGTCCAGATGATGCGGGTGTGGCAGTAGCGGCAGGCGCTCGTCGGGTACGGCATCAGATCTCCTCGGGGTCGGGTTAACGGGGGCCAGGTTAGCAGGGGTGGGGGCTTAGACCAGGGTGGGGCTGCCCGGGGGCAGCCGGAAGTGGAGCACGAACTCGGCCTCGGCGCGGGTGTCGCGGTTGGCGCCCTCACCGTGGCGGCGGGTGCCGACGGGGTAGGCGCCCACCAGGTAGCAGCCCGCGAGCAGGAACACGTTCATGGTCCACTCGACGACCCGGTGCTCGACGGTCGGGCCGCCCTTCTTCTTGGTGGCCTGGTGGTTCGAGATGTTGACGAGCACGAACCCGCCGGTCGGGTCGTCCATGTCGGCGGGGCGGCGCAGGCAGCGCAGGGCCTCGCGGTAGGCGCGTTCGTGGAAGGCCCGGTACCTGGGGCCCCAGCGCATCGCCCCGGCGTTGTCGGCGTGCAGGCTGCGCGCGGGGTCCTTGGTGGCCACCCTGAGCCGGTGGGTGTAGGTGTTCCGCTTGGACAGCCCCGAGCCCTTGCAGGCCTTGCACTGGGCGCGCTCGCCACCGGGTGCGGGCACCCAGCCGCCGGTGCACTTCTTGCATGGGTCGTTGGCCTGGTGGGCGTCGGCCATCCGGTTGCCGTAGCAGGGGCTCGTCACCATGCCGTCGAGGGCGCCGTCAGCGAACGGCAGGTGCAGGGCGTTCCCGCAGACGGTGCGGGGGTGGCACGCGGCCCACTCCGGTTCCAGCTCGACGCCGACGGTGCGCAGCCCATGGACGGATGCGAGCTGATGCACGCGGCCGGTGCCTGCGAACGGGTCGAAGATCGCGAGGGGGCGCACCTGGCGCTGGTCCTCGGCGTCGATGCAGGCCTGCAGCTGGTCGAGCACGGACGCCGAGAACTTGGCGGGGTGGTCCTCGACGGGGGCCAGGTCGGTGGTGGTGGACACGATCATCAGAAGTGCTCCCTGTAGCCGGGGGGTGGTGGGTTGGCGCCGACGGGGGCGGGCTCACGGTGGCCGCGGTCGGCGGCGCGGCGTTGCGCCGGGGTCTGGCAGTCGGGGCACTCATGGCGGACGTGGTCGGATGCGAGGTGCCCGTTCGCCCACCGGTAGAAGGCCTGCTGATTGCAGTCCTTGCAGGGGTACCAGCTGTCGCCCAGAGCGGCGCGGCGCAGCTGCCACTGCTCGATGATCTTCGCCCGGTTGGCCTCGTCCTCGGGGGTGTCGCCCTCGGGCAAGTCGGGCTCCGGGGCGTTGGCCTCGACGTAGCTGGGTTGGACCTTCACCCAGCCGCCTTCGCAGCGCGGGTTCGTGCAGGCGCTCATGCGGCACCGCCGGGCCCGGTCATGCGGCGGTCGGCGCCGGTGAGGCGGACGAGCACGGCGTCCGAGCCGCACAGCCGCGAGAAGATGTCGGCGCGCAGCTCGTCGGCCAGCTGCTCGGGGGCCATGTTCGTGGTCACCACCGTGGGGCGTTCTTCGAGCCACCGGCGGTTCAGCACGGCGTAGAGCCGGTCGGTGGACCACTCGGTGGCGCGCTCGGCCCCGAGGTCGTCGATGATGAGCCGGTCCAGGCCCATGAGCGCCGCGAGGTACCCGGGCGGGCCGTCGGGGCGCAGCAGCTCGAACAGCTCGACCGAGGGCACGAAGCGCACCTCCTGGTGGTGCTCGGCGGCCACCCTGCACGCGGCGACGGCGGCGTGCGACTTGCCGACGCCCACCGGGCCGAAGATGACCAGGTTGCGGCCCTGGGGGTTGGTGGCCCAGGCGTCCAGCTCGGCGGTGATGGAGGACTTAAAGTCCTCGGTGCGCGCCCAGCGCAGGCGGCTGGGCATGTCCCAGCCCAGCGCGGTGCCGGGCTCGGCGCCCTCGGTGAGGTCCCAGTCCGGTTCCCGGTAGGCCTCGGGGGCGGGCCGCTCGGGCAGCCGCTCCTGCAGCTCACGGATGCGGCCGATGCGGGCGTCGATGCGCTGCGGGTCGTTGGTGGTGCTCATGGTCGGCCTCCGAGGTACACGCGGCCTTCTGGGGCCTCGCGGTCGTCGTCGATGGGGCGGGTGGGTGGTGGGCGGCGCGGGCCGCGTTGGCGGGGTGGGGCGCCGGGCTCATCGGCCCAGCGCTCGGCGTTCAGCCACGACGCCGCGTGGGGAACGTACTGCGGTGCGGTGCCCTCGGCCTTGACGTGCACCGCGAAGGCGTCGGCGGCCTGGCGGAGCACCTCGGGCGACCCGGCGGCCTTCACCGCTCGGGGCCAGGCCTTGCGCGCGTTGCCCTTGGCGATCTTGCGCGGGTAGGCCTGCCAGAACTCGTCGAACCCAGCGAGCTTGTCGGGCTTGGCAGGTGCGGGCTCAGGGGGTGGCAAGGGCAGCGGCAGCGCAGCTGCGGCGGTGTCTGTGTTCTGTGGTTCCGATGGTTCTGGTTCCTGGTTCTGGTTCAAGGCCTCGCGCTGCTGCGATGCGGCCCTGGCAGCGCTGCTAGGGGCCCCGGTGGCAGCCGTGCCAGGGGTGGGTGGCACCTGGTGCACGGTGTAGAGGTTCGAGGCCTGCGAGCCGTCGCCACGCTGGCGCTCGGTGACGGTGATCGCGCCGACGGTCTGCAGCTCACGGACCCGGCGGCGCACCGTGTCGGTCGAGGCCCCCAGGCGCTCGCCCATGCTGCGCAGCGACGGCCAGCACTCGTCGCTGTGCCGGTCGGCGTGCAGGGCCAGCAGGGCGTACACCGTGACGCAGCTGGGGGCGGCGTCGATGACCCAGGCGGGCACGATGGCGAAGGGGCCGATGTCGGACTGGCGGGGCTCGCTCATGACGCCCGGTATTCGAGCAGCCGGGCCTGCAGCACCGCGAGCGTGCCCGAGGTGGGCAGCCCCAGGGCCCTGCAGGCCTCGATGGCGGCCACCTTGCCCATCTGTGCCACCTCGGTGTCGGCGGGGCCACGCGGGGCACCTGGGGGCTGTAGCGGGGCCTCAGGCTCAGGCACCGGGGCGGCCTCGGCCTCGGTGCGCTCGGGGGTGGTGCGCTCGGCCTCGATGGCGGCCAGCTCGGCCGCGGCCCGGGCGTCGGCCTCAGCGACCGCCGCGGCCAGCGCCGCGGCCACCTCGGGGTCGGCGTCGGTCACCTCAGCGGCCATGTCGTACAGCGCATCGGTGGCGGCGCGGTCCTGGGCGAGCTGCTCGGGGCTCACGACGAGCGGGGTGTCCTCGGGGCCGCCGGGGATGCCGTCGCCCTCGGGGTGCGGCGGGTCGGGCTCGGGCTCGCCCTGCTCGACGGCGAGCGTGCCGGGCTCGGCGCCCTCGGGGTACCGGGGGCGCACCGCTTCGATCGCGGCGAGCAGGGCGTCCACCTGAGCGATGGTCAGCTCGGCCTCCTGGTACGCGGCCTCCTGCCAGATGCGGCGGGCCTCGTCCTTGCAGTCCTGCTCGTTCCACTCGGGGCGGGCGGCCTGCACGCCGTCGAGGAGGCGGCGCATGGCCTTCGCCTTGCTGACGCCCACCTCGGTGGGCAGCACCGCTGGGGCGTCGAAGCTGACGCCCGCGCCGATCACCTCGAACACCAGGTGGTGGAGGGTGTGGTCGAGGGGCAGCGGTAGGCCACCGGCGGGCAGGTCGAGCCCGAGGCGGCGCACCCCGACGAGCGTGGCCGAGCGGGGGTCGCGGCGCACCCGGACGTGGGCGGTGCACGCGGCCTGGATGGTCTTCTCGGCCTGCACGGACCAGGTGGTGCGGTTGGCGACGGGGACACCGTTCTCGAAGGCCATGACCTCACCACCCTGGGCGGTGATGATCCCGATGCCGGGGGCGCGGCGCAGCAGGTTCACGATGGCGGCCCACCGGTCCTTCGCGTCGTTCCACAGGTTGGTGGCGGGGTCAATCTCGGCGTCGGGGTCGCGTTCGAGGGCGGCGCGCCCGGCGCGCGACTGGCGGGCCCGGGTGTCGGTCCACCGCTTGAGCAGGTTCCAGAGGTCGGTGCCCGAGTCGATGACGTAGACGTTCGGCTTGTCGTCGGCGGGCGGCAGCTCGGTGGCCTCGGCCACGGACTCGAACAGCCCTGAGTAGGTGCCGTTCGTCTCGACGATCTCGTATGGCCCGAGGGCGGCGTACTCGTCGGCGGTGCCGTCACCGAGGTCCCAGACGAACGTGCGCCCCACCAGCGGGCTGGCCGACAGGGCCATGGACACGAACGACTTCCCGGCCTTCTCCTCACCTTCGACGAGGATGAGCGGCCAGGCGGGGCGGCCGGTGGGCTTGCGGGTGGACAGGGTCATGGGTGGTGCTCCTCGGGGTAGTGGTTCGGGTGCTGCTCGGCGCAGCGGGGGCTGCAGAATGGCACACCGGCTCGTCGGTGCGCTGAGGCTGCAGGGGTTGCCGTGCCGCAGCCGCGGCAGACCGCGATGGGCTCGGTGCGGGCGCGCCACCAGGCGGCGGCCCGGCGGGCTTCGTCGGCGGCGCACGGCGCGAGGTACAGCGCGAAGCCACCGACGGCGGCCCCGAGGCTGAGCAGCTGGGCGGGGTTCACCGCTCGGCCTCGGCCTGGTGGGTGCCGCGGGCCTCGGCGGCCTGGGCGGCTGCGTCGAGGGCCAGCAGCGCGGCGCGGTGCTCGACTCGGGCGACGTGGCGGGTGCCGCGCTCGTCCTTGATGATCCAGCGGGCGGCCATGGGCCCGGCCACCTCGGCGCGGGCCTCGGCCTTGACGGCGGCGTCCTGGCACTCGGTGCACCCGGCGCCGTGGGTGGTGGCCCGGTAGTAGGCGCCGTCGGTGGCCGCAGCCCGGGCGGCGACGGCGACCTCGAACGCGGCCGGTGAGCGCCGGGCGGTGTGGGTGGGGCGCTGGCACTTCGTGGCGCATGAGCAGGCCCGGTCGGCGTTGCACCCGCAGGGGCACCACCTCGGGGCGCTCACAGCGCGCTCACGATGCCACGGTTGCGGCGCAGGGTGTAGACGGTCTCGGCGGCCTCGTCGAGCGTGCTGGGCGACCACAGCAGCTCGCGGCTGTAGCCGTCGTGCAGGGCGTAGTGCGAGCCCCGGCCCTCCCCGACGGCCTCGACGTAGTAGTCCAGGTCGGACAGCCACGACACGCCTTCGTCGAAGCCGCCCTCGAACTCGGCGGCGATGGCCTCGACGGCCTGGTCGATGTTCTCGGTCTCGCTCATGGTGGGCTCCTCGGGGTAGGGGCGGGGTGGAACGAACGACACCTTAACCGGGGTGGGGCTGTCGTGCAAGCCTTCCCGTCAGAGCGCCGGGGTGGCCTTGGCGGTGTAGCGCGGGGGGCTGGCCTTGGCGCCGGGGACGGGCTCGCCGGTGGTGGTGGACACGACGTGCAGCTCGTACTCCGGTTCGGCCTTAACCACCTCGGCGTCGTGGTCGTCGTGCTCGGGGCACGGCTGGTGGGTGCCGACGTACTCGACGGGCTCGCCGTCGGGCTCGGGCAGCACGACGAGGGCGCCGCAGTCGAACGTCAGCATGATGCGGCCGGTGGGGGCCTTGGCCAGCGCGGTGAGCTTGCGCAGCGGGCCGACGAACACCTTGGTCTTGACCTGCACCAGCTCGTCCACCTGGGCGACGGGCAGGCTGGTCTCAGCCCACGCGGCGACAAGCTCGTCGTCGTCCACCTCGACGGCGGGGCTGTGGAGGGTGGTGGCCACCCTGCCCGACGGCAGGGTGAGCGTGGCGAGCTTGCCGCCGGATGCGGCCCGGCGGCGCAGCGCGTACACCTGCAGGTGCCCGTCGAAGAACGAGATGTCGCGGTCCACGCTGCGGCGCGCCTGCGCGTGCCAGGTGCGGATGCGGTCGATGTAGGCGTCGAGCTGGGCGTCGAGGGCCTGGCGGTTGGCGGTGGCCGCGGCCAGGTGCCGCATCGCCCATTCCGCTTCGTCGTCGCTGTGGATGCGCCACGTCACCGCCGCGCGTAGCTGCTCGTCGTCGATGCCGAGCAGCTCACCCTGGTCGCCGTCCTCAGCGGCGGCGGCCACCTCGGCGGCCATGGCCGCTGGTTCCATGTCGAACTCGGGGCCGCGCTCGTCGAGCCACTCACGGACGGCGTCGAGCTGCTCACCGGTGAGCGGCGGGTCGATGGTCAGCTCGGGCGGCAGCAGCAGCGGCGCGGCGGGCTCGGGGACGTTGGCGTGGGCGATGCTCATGGTGGGGCTCCTCGGGTCAAGGTTGGGGGCCTGCACTTTACCAGGGTGGTGCGACAGCAGCCCGGACGCGACACCGCCCACCGGTGAGGGTGGGCGGTGCGGTTGACGGTACCGGGCCCCGAGGAGCGGTCACCCGCCGAAGCGGGCTCCTTTCCACTTCCCGGTGCCGTCGAGGGGCACTGTAGCAGCTCGGGCCCCAAGTTGTGAAGGGGTGGGGCTCAGCCGAACCCGGGGTCGTACCCGATGCGGGTGTAGCCGTTGTCGAGCTTGCGGTGCATCGCTCCACCGGCGGCGAACGACTTGGTCGGCCAACCCAGCTCGGTGAGGGCCTCGGCCTCGTCGCCGTCGATGAGCCGGGCGGTGCCGGGGCCCGGGTCGATGACGAACTGGGCGTTCTTGGTGTCGATGGCGATGATGGTCCGTTCCATGTCTTTGGCCTCCTGAGCCGGTGCGGGCGCAGGCCCGGGGGTAGGGGTGGCACCGCTGCGGGTCACGCGGGCCAGGGTGGTCGAGCTGAGGGCATCGAGGTCCACCGCACCGGGGTACCCGGGGCAGCGCCCGTTCTCACCGCTGTGCTGGATGATGTCGGCCTGCGCCCAGGGCGCCGTGGCCCGGATGGGCCAGCTCGGGCGGAAGGTGGGCTGGTGCTGGGTGTTGTAGTCGGTGGTGCTGCCGTAGTTCGGCGTCCAGTTGACGGGGTACGCGGTGAGCAGCCGGGCGTCGCCCAGGAGCCGGTAGTTGCTGAACCCGCCGGTGTACGCGATCGAGGGGCCCCACGCGGCGAGCAGGCGCCCACCGAGGTCGAGGCACCATTCGGTCAGCGGGCCCGAGCCGCCCATCGCGGCGGCGGTGTTGACGCCGGGGGCGTCCTCGAAGTCCACCATCGCCCAGAGGTCGAGCGGGTCCCCGCCGGTGTAGCGCATGACGGCGTCGTAGCTCGCCGCGGCGGGCTCGGTGTGCGGCAGGGGGAAGAAGTAGAGGCCCTGCAGCAGCCCGGCGGCGCGGCACTTGGCCACGTTGCGGTCGTAGGTGCCGTCCTTGCCCATGCCGAGCCGACCGGCCTGGGGGTGGCGGTCGTTGCCGTACCCGCAGCGGTGCCAGACCGCCGAGATGCCCGCGGCCTTGACCGCGGCGTAGTCCACCGCCGTGCCCTGCCAGGCGCTGTCGTCGGTGGCCGCGAGGTCGTAGCTCACGGCGTGCCGCCCGTCGGGCCGTCAGGCACCGGCGTCAGCAGCGCCTGCTGCACCTTGGTCTGCACGGTGGCGGGGCTGTCCACCTTGGCGCGCAGCGCGGCGGCGGCCAGCCCGGTGGCGGCGGTGGTGAACGTGACGACCGCGCCGATCTGCCCGGCGTCGAGGCTCACCGCGTGCAGGGCGTTCAGCATGAACAGCCCAGCGCCGATGACGGCGGCCAGGCCACCGAGCACGACGAGCACCGGGTTCGTGGCCATGGGCCCCGAGGGGGGCGGGGTGGTGGGGGTGGTCATGGCGTCGAGGGTACCCGCTGGCCCTCGGTGTGTCACGGAACGTGGACGGCCGACGCCCAGAGGATGCCGATGGGCACCGACACCAGGGCGATGATGATGCCGACGAGGATGCCGGTCAGCACCCGGCGCAGCGCCCCGATCTCCTTGGTGAGCGCGGTCATCTGAGCGACGAACGCGACCTCCATCTCGTCCATCTGCCCGGCCAGCCACTCGGGCTCCTGGCCCGGGCTGATGTTCTTCACCTCTTGCCGCCGACTCACGGTTGTCCCGCCTCCCAGCTGATGACGAAGTTCTCGGTGGTCCACGGTTGCTCGGCGCCGCGCTCACCGGGGCGGACGGACACCTCGACGCCAGCCACCTTCCACACCGTGCGCGTGCGCCCCTCGGTGGCCATCTGCCGCACCCTGGCCTTCACCTCGTCAGGGACGGGGTTGGCGTAGGTGAAGTCGGTGCAGCCTTCGAGCCTGAGCGCTTGGCTGTCGCGTGGCGTGGAGCTGGTGCCGGGCGGCTCGACGGATTGCCAGTAGACGCTGCCCACGACCTGCACGGTCTCGGTCGAGCACTTGCGCGTGGCGGTGGGCACGTCGGGCCAGCGGCCGTCGTTGGTGACGTGCAGCACCGGGCCAACGGCAGCCGCCGACGAGGTGCCGGTGACGGGCGGCCCGGTGAGGGCCTCGTCAGGCAGGACCACGTCCTGGGGCTGCTGGGGCAGCAGCGGCGCCCAGGGTGCCGGGTGCAGGACCGTCCACGCGATGAACGCGAGGTTGAAGACGAGGGCGGCGGCGACGCCCCAGAGCAGCACCCGCACCATGCGGCGGCTGTGGTGCTCGGTTGGCACCTCGCAGCTCAGGGGTTCGGTCACGGTGACCATGATACGTCGGGGCGGCACCGGTAGGTGTTACCCGCCCCCGCCCCCGCAAGTCTGCTCGGGGACGTAGTTCGCGACCCACTGCAGGTCCAGGTGCGCGCTGCCGTCGGTCCACATCTCGCCGGTCGTGGCGGGGGTGTAGACCACGCCTCTGATCCGGTAGCCCGCGGCGGGCATCGAGCACAGCCCGTGGCAGTTGAGCGTGACCCACTCGGGCGACGACGGGTCGGTGCTGGTGAACGAGAACCCGGCGGTGTCCACGACCCCATGCCAGATGTCGTCCGCGTCGAACATGTCCACTCGGATGCCTGCGCCCATCGGCAGGCCCGCGAGGTTGCGCTGCCCGAGGTCGGCTTTCAGGTCGTACCGGTAGACGCCGGGCCGGTCCACGACGATGGCGTGCCCGGCGGCGTCGGCCAGCAGGCCCCCGGCTTCCAACGTGGGGCAGTCGAGCAGGATGGTCTGCACCGAGTCGTCGAGCGTGAACTCCTGCCACGCCTCCCCTTCGGAGAATTCAAGCCGCGCGACGCCTGGGTTGCGGCCACCGATGAAGTGCGACAGGAACAGGCCCCATGGCGCGACGGTCTGCACCATGCACCGCTGACCGGCGACCGGGCTCGACTCGGTGAGCACTGCCACCTCCACCGGGCGCGACTCGGGCAGGTCAGCGTCGAGCTGCACGACCACGGTGCCGTACATCGTGCCCGTCGCGTCGCTCAGCGGCGGCCCGAGCACCGTCGCCGGTTGCAGCCCCGCCGCGTTCACCTCGGCCAGCGCCTTGGTCACCGCAGCCTTCGCGACCACCTTGGCATAGTCCACGGCGAACCGGTCGGCCTTGGCCTTGGCGTCACCTACAGCGTCAGGCACCACCGACCACCACCGACCGCTGCAGGGTGTGGGCGTGCTGGGCGTTGTATCCCAGCGGGTTCAGCGACCACGCCGTTTCCAGGTAGTTCACGCCGTCGAGCCTAACCACCGAGAACACGTCGTGCCGAGGATCAGCCGGGCCCGAGAACTGCACCTTCTCGAACGTGGCGGGGTCGGCCGCGGCGAACGCTCGGGCCATCAGCTCGGCCTGTTCCTGCGACGAGATGCCCTGCAGCTGGTGGTCCTGCACGATGATGCGGCCCCCGCGGTTCTCGCGGCTGTTGGGTGCGCTCGGTGGCACGAAGGCCACGGCGCTGATGGGCACCCCGACGGCGCCGGTGCTCGTCACCCGGTGAGCGTTCGGGGCGTTCAGCAGGTTGGGGTCCGTCACGCGCGTGCCGTTGATGACGCGCCGGTTGGTGTAGCTCACGTCGGGCTCACGGTCGAGGGTGGGCGGGGTGCGCAGCTGCAGCACACCGTGCCGGTCGAAGTAGGGCGGCAGCCACCCGGCCAGGGCGCAGCACCGCCCGAGGAGCTGGCGGTAGGTGGTCGAGCCGCCGACGTTGCCAACGGGGTCGAGGAACACGGCTGCGGTGTCCTGCACCTGGTAGGCGTAGACACCGGCGGCGCGCACCGCCTGCAGCGCGAGGTCTTGCACCGAGGTGCCCGCACCGCCTCCGAGCGTCCACAGCATGGGGGTGTCGAGCAGCGCGTTCCCGTCGTGGAGCACCACCTGGTGGTCCACGACGCCCGAGGTGTGCTTCGTCGGGTCGGCCACGAAGCACAGCAGCCCCATGGGCCAGCGCACCTCCGTGCCGTCGGTCTCGCGCACCACCCAGACGGGCCGCACCCAGTCGGTGAACGGGTTCACGTCGGCCAGGTCCTTGAACCGCACCCCCGTCAGCGTGCGCACCCGGGTGGCGGAGCCGTTGACGCCGAGGCTGCCACCGGTGCCGGTGAGCGTGCCGAGGGTGTCGCCGCGCTCGGTGCACAGCTCGAACTCGACGCCCTGCGCGCGCACCCCCGTCGTGGCGTCAAGGATGCTCACGGCGCGGTCCCGACCTCGACGGGGATGGGCGAGCCCGTCACCTGCGTCACCTTCACGTCGAGGGTGTAGAGGCCACCGGGTTCCAGGCGGGTGCCGGTGCTGGCCTTGACCGAGGCGAACCAGACGTAGCCGGTCTCGTCTGCGACCGCGAGGTAGGGCAGCACCAGCAGGGTGCCGTCAGCCTGGCGCTGCTCACCGAACAGGCGCAGGGCCTCGTCGAACACGGTGCGCCCCGGTGGGCTCGCTGCGGGCGTGGCATCGTTGGCGCCGTCGGCCGCGAGCATGAGCGTGATGGGCAGCACGTCGGGGCGCTGCTGCAGCTCCTGGAACCCGGCGGCGTAGTCCTCGGCCTCGAACTCGACGTAGGCGGTGTGGTCGGTGAAGTTGTAGGTGCGCGGCGGGTTGATGTCCTCGAACCACAGGGTGTCGCCCGAGGTGTTCGAGCTGAACCGGTACCCGCAGCAGTCGTCGGCGGTGATGCAGGTGGCCTCGTCGGACCACACCGAGACCGGGCCGTCGAGGGCGCGCTGTCGGATGCGGTAGTTGACCGTCGAGTTCCGGGGCGCTTCGAGGTCCGTCCACGTCACCGTGGCGGCGTCCCAGATGATCGCGACGGTGTGCCAGGTGCCGGGCCCGTCCTCGCGCTGCAGCTCATACCCGCCGAAGGGCAGCGAGCAGTCGAGGGCGGAGGGCTGCGTCCAGGTGAGCGTCACGTCCTCGGCGCACCCGGTGCCGCCGACCACCGCCGCGAGGTCGGCCACCGGCGGCGGCAGCTCAGCGAGGATGACGCAGTAGTCGGCCTGGTCGCGCTGCACGCCGACCGAGCGCCACCGCAGCGTGTCGGTGGTGCCCCCATAGGTGGTGGCGTCGGTGCCGGTGGGCGGCGTGCGCCCGGCGGGCAGCTCGGACAGGGTGCTGAGGCACTGGACGTGCCAGTGGTCCCCGGCGGGGGCGTCGGATTCGAACTGGACGTAGATGGCGGTCCCGGGGGCCACGGTGGCGGGTGCGGGGAAGGTGTACTCCTGCAGCTGCCACACGTCGTAGGGCGCGGTCAGCGAGAAGAACGGCACCCAGTCCACCGGGCCCAGGATGATGCTGTCGTCTGAGCGCAGGCGGACGGTGACGGTGAGGGGCGCCGACGGCAGGTAGTTGCGGTGCGCTCGGGCCAGGAAGCGGACGTACTGGTAGTCGCCACCGGCCGTCGCGGCCATGTCCTGCTGCCCGGTGTCGAAGCGGCTGATCTCGCTGTAGAAGCTGTTCGGGTCGTTGCCCCAGGGCGTCCACTCGGTGTCGCCGTCGGCGCTGCCATAGGGCTGCGAGTCGGCCGACGCCGCGCCGCTCACTTCGAGGACCGCAGCCATGGCGTTGGTGCGCACCTGCTCGGCGGCGTTGGGGAAGTGGGCGTCGTCGAAGGTGAGGGTGCAGCCGGTGAGGGGCTGCGGCGCGTAGGCGTGGTCGCCGGGCGCCCGGTAGCCCAGGGCCCGGACGTTGACCTGACGCCCGTTCTCGGGGTACCGGCGCAGGATGACCAGGTACTCGGTGCCGTTGGCCTTGGGCCAGCCGGGGGTGCCGTCGGGCTGGGTGAGGGTGAGCCCGCGCCAGCCCGGGCTGATGCTGCGCTGGTCGAAGTAGCCGTAGGCCACCCGCGGGTCCGGGTCGGTGTAGGTGACCACCAGGCGGGTCGAGCCCATGAGGGTGAACACCTCGGGGCCACCGTAGGTCGGCATCAGCGCGGCCAGGTAGTTGCTGTCCACGACGGTGGCGTCGAAGTTCTCGACATCGGCCAGCAGCCACGGCTGCCCGGTAGCGGGGTCAACGACCCAGCGCCCGGTGCCCTCGACGATGTCCGGGCCCATGTAGAGCTGGTTCCCAGCGGCATAGGGCACGCCGTCGCGCCACGCGACGGGCACGATGAGCGACGCGGCCTGCGCCGGGGTGTTGCCCTTGGCGGTCTGGCCCCAGCACTGGAAGTCCACCGACTGCACCATGGCCGTCGAGGGGATGGCGCCGACCACCGAGCCGAACTTCATACCGAGGTACCCGGGGCCACCGGTGCTGGTGTGCACGAACGTGGTGTCGGGCAGCAGCTCCTGGAAGCCGCTGGGGAACAGGTAGAGCCCAGGCACCCAGGTGGCGGGGTCGTCCTGCAGCAGGTCCGTCAGGTCGCTGTAGGCCCCATACCCCGTCATGTTGCTCGTCACGGTCGTGAGCGTGGGCAGGAACTCGGCGGTGGTGGTGGTGTGGTTCGCGAGGGCGGCCACGTCGTACACCTCGACGACGAACCCGCGGGTGTCGCCCTGCGCTGCGGTGGCGAGCAGGTGCAGCCGGTCCACGGTCTCAGCGACCGTCGAGGTGAGCCAGAAGCCGACCACGTTGGTGTCGCGCCCATGGACGAGGCCCTCGAACTCGATGGTGGGTCGCCATTCGAGCCCGAGGATGCAGGGCGCGTGAGGGTTGAACTGGTCGGTCATGAGGCTGCCACCTGGGCGGTGATGGCCGCGGTGAGCTGCGGGGTCAGCAGGCCCTGCAGTGCTGCGGCGATGGGCTGGGCGGCCTCGGGGTTCACCGAGCCGTCGGCGGTGACGAGCACCGACACGTCGGCCTGCACGACGAGGGGCGGCGGTGGGGCCTGCCCGGCACCGTTGGCGAGCGCCGCCTGGATGGGGTCCTTCTTGATGGCTGCGTTGGCCGCGGCGATGATGGCCTCGGCCTCGGCCACGACGGCGGGGGTGCCCTCGCTGAGCCCGGCCGCGAGGCCTTGCGCGAGGAAGTCGCCGGTGACGGCGAACAGGCGCGACGGCGACTTGATCCCGGCCTCCTCGTCGGCGGCCTTCTTGGCGGCCTTCACCGCATCCCGGGCGGCCTGCTGGACGATGTAGTTGCTGTTAGCCATGCCGAGCGCGAGCCCGGCGGTCAGCTCCTTGCCGATGTCCTCACCGGCCTTGTTACTGGCCTGCTTCGCCGGGTCCACGACGCCGCCGTCCTTGAACACGTTGGTGGCCTTGTCGATGCCGTCCTTGGTGACCTGGTCGAATTTGAGCGAGCTGTCGAAGCCCTTAGTCATGTCCCCGGCCAGCTGGGTGGCCGTCGCCACGTTGCCGCCGATGCTCTCCTTGAGGTCGGTCGAGATGGTGCCCAAGGCACCCTTGTTCGCCTTGATCGCGTCCTCTAGGGCCTGCTGGGTGGCGGGGGTGGCCTTGAGGAACGAGTCCGCGAACGCGCCCGCGGCCTTGGGCCCCTCCTCCTGCAGCACCTTGGCCACCTCGGGGAACTTCTGCGCGATGGTGTCGATGTTGGACTGGAAGCTCAGCCCAGCGATGGTGGCGGCGTTCAGATTGTTGGTGAGCGACTGCGGGTCGAGCGGGCTCGTCGCGTTCTTCATGTCGTTGAAGACGGACGTGGCGGTGGGGAACTTGGCCAGGGCGTTGGCCACGAAGCTATCGACGGCGGTGCTGGCGTCGTTGATGGCCTTGGTGGCGGTGTCGGTGTCCACGCCGAGCAGGGCCGCGGCCTGCGCCGCGTTGGCGGTGGTGATGGTGCCGTTGGCGACGCCGATGGTGAGTGCCGTCCAGGCGTCGGCGTTGCCCTGCAGCGTGGCGGTGGACGCCGCCGTCTGGGCCTCCTGCTGGCCCTGCTGCGCCAGCGCGATCTGCAGCGCGCCGGTGTAGCTGTTCGTCGCCGCGTTCTGCTGCGCGGTGGCCACCGCCTGGTCGCGCTGCGCCTGGGTGAGCTGCCCCGAGATGACCAGCTGGTTCAGCTGCGCCTGCGCGGCGTTCTCGCGCGCCCCGATCTCGGTGTTCGCGGCCGTCACCAGCTCCTGGCCCTGCACGACCTGGGCCTTGCCGTTGGCGAGCATGGACGACAGCTGCCCGTTCAGCTTCTCGACCTGCTGCGCCGACTGGTTCACGCCGTCGATTTCGATGCGCAGCTGCCCGGCGCGGATGCCCGCGGCGGTGAACGCTTCGAGGCCTCGGGCGCCCCCGTTCAGCTGCTTCGTGATGGTCTCGGCGTCCTCACCGAGCTTCAACAGGTTGCCCGTCTGCCCGGCCTTGGCGAACTCGGACTGGGTGCCGAGATAGGCCTTCGCGCCGGTGTCCAGCTCGGCCAGCTTGGCCCGGGTCTCGTCGGCGGTCTTGGCGGTGCCGAACAGGGCCTGGCGGAACTGCTCCTGGTTCACGGCTGCGGGCTCGGTGACCTGATTGTGTTCCTTGATGACGCCGATGAGCCCGACGAGCGCCGCCGCGATCAGGATGACGGGGTTGGTCTCCATGGCCAGGGTAAAGGCCTTGAACGCCAGGGTGGCGATGAGCAGCACACCAGGCAGCGGGCCCAGCGCCGTGATGAACCGGCCCACGAAGTCGGCCACGGTGGCGAGCCCGTCAGCGAAGGGGCGGATCAGCGGCACCAGCGCGGCGATGATCGCGATGACGGGTTGCACCACCGAGACCGCCGCGGTTGCGAGGGACTGCAGCGCGGGCTGCAGCGCCGCGATGGTGTCTCGGAAGGACCCGAGCAGGATGCCGACCAGCGGCTGCAGGGCCGTCAGCAGCGTGGTCACGATCGGGACCACGGTCTGGGCGAGCGCCCCGAAGGTGGACGCGAACTGCAGCAGGATGGGCTGCACCGAGCGCAGCAGCTCGAACACCGGCGCGACGAGGGGCTGGCCCAGCGCGGTGACGGCCTTGGCGAACTCGGCGCTCAGCTCGCGCAGCTTGATGATGGGGTTCTGGGTGCCCTGGTCGATGGTCTCCTTGAGGGACGCCCCGTACTTCTCGGTCGCGAGGGCGGCACCGGCGGCGGACTTCTCGTAGATCGTCAGCTCGGTCGCGGTCTTCTTGCCGGTGTCCTGCAGGGCCCGGGCGTTGATTTCGGCTGAGGTGAGCGCTATGCCGTACTGGGCGGCGAAGCGGCCACCTCGGGACAGCCCGGTGCTGAGGCCCTGCACCGCGTCGCCCACCGAACCGAGCGCGGGGTTCAGCGCGACGGCGCGGGCTGCGAGGGCTTCGAGCTGCGTCGAGCTGGCCGCGATTTCCTGCTGCGAGGCCCCGGCGGCAGAGCCGAGCTGCCCGAAGGACGACAGGGCGTTGCGCACCTGGGTGGTGCTGCTACCGAGCGACAGGTTCAGCGACGCGAGGTCGGTGTTCAGGTTGCCGACCTGCACGGTGTTGACCTGGTCCGCGAAGGTGCCGAACGTGGTGTTGAACCGCTGGACGCCGCCCTGGGCGTTGACCGCACTGTTGAAGAACTCACCGGTGACAGCGCTCAGCGCGCCAACACCTGCGACGCCTGCAGCGGCCCCGGCGCCCATGCCACTGACGGCCGAACCGAGCCCACCGGCGCTGCCGCCTGCGAGCCCGGCGGCGGCGTCGAACCCGGCCACCGAGGTCTTAGCGGCGTCGATGCCACTCGACGCCTGCTCGGCGGTGCTGCCGAGCTGCCCGATGGCCTGCTCGGCCTGGGTGGTGTCGGCCTGCACGGTGACGACGGGCTCGGTGGCCGCGGCGGCGGCGTCGATTTCCCCGACGAGCGTGCCGGTGTCGGCGGTGGGGGTGACGACGGCGGGGGTGTCGGCCAGCGCCGCTTCGATGCTGCCACCGAGCGCCGACGGGTCGGCCTGCAGCGGCACGACGACATCGGCCGCGGCCAGGGCGTCGCTGATCGAGGGCCCGAGCTGGCTCCCCGCTGCGGTGAGGGCGTCACCGATGGTGGCGACCTGGTCGAGCGCGCCCGAGATGTCGAGTTCTACGACCTCAGTAATCGGCACGGTCAGCCCCCCGCGAGCAGCGAGCGGACAGCCCCGGCGCCCTGCTCGGCGCGTGGGTCGGGCTGCGGCGGCGGCCCCTCACCGCGGGCCGCGGCCCGGCGTGCCGCGAACAGGTCGCGTGACTCGGCCAGGCGTTGGTCAGCAGACGGGGCACCCTTAGACGCTATCGCACCAGGTGATGCGTCGTCGGTACCTGGCGCGTGCCAGTAGTCGGGGTGGCGGTGCTGGCCGAGCGCGGCCATGGCCTGCCACAGCTCCATGGCGTCCACCTGCTGCGGTGTGATGTTGAACTGCAGGAACGTGCGGTAGAGGTCCGCGAAGAATTCCAGCTCGGTGCCCGCTAGGGGGCCTGGTGGGAGGGCGGCGCGTCTCAGCTGTTCGGCTGTGGCACTGACGCGGCTGCCTGCAGGAGGGGCTGCAGTTGCTTGACCAGGGCCAGGCTCTCCGCCTCCGCTCGCTGCGTCGGGCTGCCACCAGGCGCCCAAGGGACCGACAACCAGTGCGCCTTCACTTCGCTGATGAGCGAGCGGTGCTGCAGCCATGGCGGCAGGTCGTCGTCGTCGGCGGGCAGCTCGGCGCCCTCGGGGGCCAGCAGGTGCACGACCAGGCGCCACCAGTCCAGCACGGCGTGGTTCACGTCGTCGTCGGTGTGGCGGGTGGTGTTGGCCTCGGGGTTCTGCGCCGCGGCGAGCACTTCGCGCTCCATGGCGGCGGCGGCCTCGATGGCCTCGGCCAGCTCGCGCTGCTCACCGATGGTCGGGCGGCGGCAGGTGTAGCGCACACCGGCGCACACCATGTCGATGGTCCCCGCGGCCTGCAGGTCGAACCGGTCGTCTTGCTGCGGCCTGCGCGCTGCGCGCTGGCCCTTCTTCGTTGGCATGAGGTGCCCTTCCTGCCGTGTTCGGTTGGTGGGGGTGCAGCTTAGACCTGCCCGGACAGCTCGACCACGATGGGCCAGGAGTACCCGCCGACCTGCCCGTTCGGGCCGAGCGGTACGGCCTGGCCCCAGGTGACGGACTGCGCGCCGCCGAAGATGGCCTCGGCGTCGGCGCGCACCGCCTGCTGGATGGCGTCGAGGTCGTCCATCAGCGACGTGGCGCTGTCGTACAGCCGGGCGGTGCTCGGCGCCTGGCCACCGTTGCCCTGCCCGGGGACGCAGCGCACCAGCTGCACCACCAGCGTGGCGGCGGGCACGGACTGCGACTGGCGGGGGCCCTTGGACTGACGGAAGGCCAGGTTCGCGAGGTGCACCGTGAGCTGGTCGTCGCGGCAGATGTCCCAGGCGGGCGCGTTGTGGCTGACGTAGCTCGCCACCGGCGGGTCGGACAGCGAGCCCTGCGCCGCGGTGAGCAGGGCAGCAGCGAGCACCGAGATGGCGGGGGTGGTCATGCGGCCAGCGTAGTGGTGGCCGACGCCGCGGCAGCGACATAGTTGGGCCACTCGATGAGGGTGCGCGAGAACCAGCCCATGTTCTTGGCGACGCCCGCGCCGGGGACCCAGTTCACTTCCCAGAAGTGCACGACGTGCCCCACCTTGGGCCAGAAGAACGTCAGGGGCTTGCCGCCCTTGAGGCCCTTCCCACCGCTGATGCTGTGCGCGCTGGTGCCGAACTCGGTCCACTCAGCCGTCGGCGCTATGTAGCTGATCGTCGAGGTGTAGGACTGGCCGTAGTAGGTGGTCAGCACCTGGCGGCTGGTGCGCAGCTTGTCCACCGTCGCGTGGACCTGGAAGTCGTCGGGCACGACCACGTCGAGGGCGTCGCACAGCAGCTCGATGGCCTGGGCGTGCACCTCGGCGCCCCAGGCCTGCACCTTCTGTTCGAGGGCGCTGACGTTGGCGCTCACGGCGTGGCGTTCCGGCGGCGCTCGACCCGGTCACGGATGTCGGGGCTCGCGATGCTGGCGGGGCGGTGCGGGCGGCGGCCACCGTTGACCGCGCCGATCCAGGTGTCCACCAGCGGCACCCCGGTCTGGCCGTTGCGCGCCAGGTCCGACGGGTCGGTGAACGTGACGGTGGTGCCCTGGCGCAGCACCGAGGCCACCCGGGACGGCAGGTTGCACTCGACGCCGCACAGCCCGCGGGCGATTTCGAGCCCGTACAGCGCGGCGACGGTGATGCCTGCGGTGGGTGGGGCCTGCCCGTAGCGGAACACGACCTCGAAGGTGCCGGGCTCGGTGGCGGGTGCCCAGACGTTCTGGCAGACCGGCCACCAGTGCCCCGGTGCGCGTTCGAGCCACTGGTCCTCGACGAGCTGGTAGTCGGTGCCCTCGACGAGCAGCTCGCCGTCGAGCATCACCGACGTGATGCTGTGGACGGGGTACGCGCCGAGCGCGACGCGGCTGAGGGGGCGGCAGCTGCAGCCGTTGCCCAGCTCCCAGTCGCAGTCGCAGAAGCCCCAGCCCGCGAACCAGGTCCACCACTGGGGCGCCCAGGTGCCGCTGACGTAGCTGTTCGACGGCCCGGTCACGGTGCCCGGCCACGCGGGGCGGGGGGCGTTCTCACCGGCGGCGCGGGCGCAGGGCCGCACCGTGCTGGTGCACAGCCCGTTCCACCGGTGCCCGGTCAGCTCGTACAGCACCGAGCTGGCCAGGTTCGCAGCCACGTCCACCTGGGCGTCCTCGCACAGCGTGCCTTCGATGTCCAGCTTCGTGATGTCGGCGCCGGTGATCCAGTCGCTGCAGAGGCTCATGGGCTCATCCTACCCGGGGGGGTTGACCGGC
>ERZ869921.76-NODE-76-length-54733-cov-5.029335_pt1 | contig 54733 bp, 69 predicted proteins | sample MGYA00579310_ERZ869921 | MGnify/ENA primary metagenome ERZ869921 (study PRJEB32216, sample SAMN09231816) | wastewater metagenome | place: USA: Maryland | collected 2016-06-21 | study: EMG produced TPA metagenomics assembly of the PRJNA472060 data set (Reclaimed water...
GGCACCGCTACTGCGGGAGATGGGGGCACCGCCACTGCCGGAGATGGGGGCACCGCTACTGCCGGAGATGGGGGCGTTATATCTATTCAATACTGGAATGGTAAGAGATACAAGACAAAGATCGCACACGTCAAAGACGGCGACGGAGACGGAGAACTCGAACCGAATACCCCCTACGTACTGAATAATAAATACAAATTTACCAAAGTCGAGAAAGAGGCATAAAATGGGTAGCGAAGAGTACCAAGTAAATTCATACCTTGGCCGTCAGAGTGCATGGCATTCGGTCGGAACCGTCAAGGGAGACTATATCAATCGCAAGGAGATTAACGAACACGGCCTGACATTCAAGGCCGATAAGAGGCAACTTGAATTCAGTGGCGAAAAAGTCCCTGCATGGGCAGTCTATAATACAGACTTAAATCAATTCATCGCACCATGCAGTGAGGACTACGCCATCCACCCTCCAGCCGTAGTATTCGACACCATGGACGAGATTCTGGACGCCGCTGGCGATGGATGTAAATACGAAGTTGCCGGTGCGCTCGGTGGGTTCAAAGTTGTATGGGGGCTTGCTGACATCAAGGCTACTATCCGAATCGGCGATGACGAGATTAAGCAATTTCTCTTCGGCATCACGTCGTTCGACAGTTCGATGAGTACGCAGTTCGGGCAGACCAATGTCAGAATGGTATGCGAAAACACCATTAAGCAAGCACTGAGCCAGAAGGCGGCAAGCGCTCTCAAGATTCGCCATACATCCAAGTCTCATCGGCGTCTCCAGGATGCGCGAGAGGCTCTCAGCATGATTAAGTCAGACTTCATGAAGACCGGGGAGCGATTGCAATTCCTAGCCAATCGCTACGTCAATCCGGTTGACATGAACAACTTGTTGGAAGCTGTGATCGCCGCTCCCGTAGGCAAACCTGACACAGAACGCGAAAGCAAACGCCACCAGAACATCCTCAATACTATCATTGATCTGTATGAGAGCAACGACCGTGATGCTTTCCCAGAACAGCGCGGAACGGTCTATAACATGCTGAATGCGTTCACGAATTACGTGGATCACGAACGCAGTACGCGAACCAGGGATGGCGAGAACGAAACGCTTCAACGCGCTAAGTCGAGCCTATTTGGCCAGGGCAACCAAATCAAAGACAAGGCATTGACGGTACTTACACAGTACGCCGATAAAGCCACCTACAAACCGAGTCGTACCTTTGGCGTAGCCGTACCTGAGATGCCATCCCTCCTGGATGATATTATCAATCAGTCTAATTAATAGACCAAGGAGAATGAAATGCATAACTATGACTTCAAGAAATTCGCTAAATCAATTGCAGATCAATTTAGCAGTATGTCTAGTGGAGAGCTTTATCGCTCTACTATAACCGGAGATGAGATATGGGACCTATATCTCGAATCTTTCCCACCGGGAACTAATGAGATCTACAGAACTCGCAAATACTTCGATGGATCATACGATAAGTCGTTCATCCGAAAGATCGGAAACGTGGTATGCATCCTCCCGTCTCTCAAGGCCTCGTCTATTTGGGATGCAGATGGCCTAGAGTATCCATTCAGCGAAGTGGCGGCAGTGCTGAGAAAGAAGCTGAGAGACAGTCAAGTTTCAGGCTTGTTTCGCAGTAAGGAGAGTAAGGCTGGATACCAGCAGACAACCGAGTTACTCGACAACGGAGAGCGAAAAACATGGAATCACTTCCATGCCGACATCGCACAAAACCATCAATCATCCTCATGTGACGATGTACTAGGGGAGGCTAATACAACAGCATCCGTATTCAAGCGCAGCCTGGAAGAAATGAAGCTAGATGCCCTGACTGAGATTATCGAGCTTATCAATTCCAAGGCGCTGTACCGAGGAGACGAGTTCAAACCACAAGTGGTTGAATTCCACAAACTAAAGGGACAGTATGATAAGTTGAAAATCAAAACACAGAAGAATAACTGGATCTGGCTCAATCTCCGCAATCCAGTGAATCGATTTAAGAATACTGTTATCGGAACACTGGCCGCCGATATATCCGATGGAGTAGATATAGACAGGGCGGTATCTTCCTTCGAGGCTAAGGTAGCACCGACTAACTATAAGCGGCCAACGGCCATCATAACTCAGGGCATGGTCAGCGAAGCTATGAAGAAGATCGCCGCGCTAAACCTGGAGCCAGCGCTTGCAAGGAGACATGCCAAACTCTCGGACGTATCGATCAACAATGTGCTATGGGCCAGCAACTCAGCCCAGCCAAAAATGAAAGGTGGAATCGAGTCATTGCTTAGCGACTCAGTGAGGAAGCCGATCAAGAGCAGCGGTCAGTACAAAGAGGTGAGTATCGACCAATTCATCAAGGACATCCTGCCTAAGGCATCAGAAATCGAAGTAGAGGTCAAGGATAATCACCAGAAAAACTTGGTCAGTATCACAGCACCAGAATCCAGCAACATTGAACCCATCTTCAAGTGGGACAATAACTTTGCTTGGTCATATAACGGCAATATAACGGACGCCATTAAGGAGAGGGTCAAAGCGGCTGGAGGAAACATTCAGGCCGACCTGCGAATCTCCTTGGCTTGGTTTAACCATGACGATCTTGATCTTCACGCTGAATGCCCATATGGACACGTCTATTACCGCAATAAATGCGGCATCCTAGACGTGGATATGAACGCCTTGAGCGGGACCACCAGAACACCAGTTGAAAACCTCGCCTTCCTGAAGCCAAAGAACGGAACATACAGGATTGCGATCAATCAATACAGCAAGCGCGAGACTAGCAACATCGGCTTTACACTGGAAGTTGAATGCAATGGAGTTAGGAAGCAGTTCTCATACAACCACTCAGTTAATGGAACGATAGACGCTATTAACCTAACGGTCAGTAACGGGTCTATCACGCGCCTAGATGTCATGAATGAAGCGATTGAGCAGAAGGGCTTATCCAAGGAGGTCTGGGGAATTAAAACAGAAGACACCGCAAAAGTATCCACAATCATGTTATCCCCTAATTACTGGGACGGCAACGAGCACGGAAATAAGCACTGGTTCTTCATCCTGGATGGGTGCAACAACCAAGATCCGGTGCGAGGGATTTACAATGAATTCTTGCGACCTGGATTAGAGCCTCACCGAAAGGTGTTTGAAGTACTGGGATCCAAGACTAAATGCCAGCCAGCAGGTGAGCAGCTATCCGGCCTTGGGTTCAGTTCCACGGTGCGCGAGTCAATCAATGTTCGGGTGTCCGGACAAACCATTAACCAAGCATACACGATCAACTTTTAAGGAAAATACAATGAGCATGTTTGAAATTGCAGTTCGAGAAAAATATCGGTTCCCCTCCACCAAGGGAGAGCTTTCCGTAGAGAATTTATGGGACCTGCCGCTACAGTCTAAGAGCGGATGCGACCTTGATACCGTAGCCAAGGGGTTATACCACAGCCTTAAAGCCATGGCCGAAGAGAGCTTCGTAAAGGCGGCTAACCCAGCCAAGGGCGAGTTAGAGAGAAAGCTAGAGGTGGTTAAATACATCATCCAAGTTCGACTCGCGGAAAACGAATCTAAGGTCAACGCAGCCCGTCGCCAGGATGAGATTCGCAAACTGGAAGAGATTCTATCCCAGAAGAAAGATCAAGCTCTCTTATCCCTAACGGCGCAAGAGGTCGAAGCGCAACTGCAAGCACTTCGACAGGCGTAGTCAACCAGGAGACTGGGGCCTAAGGTAGGCCCCAGTCTGAAATACGGACTAACATGAAACGAAAGGTAATCCCAATCACGACACTCTTATGGAGGAGGAAGCAGCCCAAGCATATCCACCAAACCTCCATGGGAGTTGCAATCACTCATATCCATGGCGAAGAGATGACTATGATCCTCAAAGAACGATGCTGTCAGTTTCCTGGATGCACGGTAACGCTGACTCACTTCGAGCTACAAAATGGCGTTAAGAGGTCGAAGTTAACTGCATACGGCATCGACAAGCGTGAACAACGAGACATGCTTACCATCGATCACAAAGTCGCTCAATGCCTTGGAGGTAAAGACGACAAGGATAACAAATGGACAATGTGCAGTCAGCACAACTCACTCAAGGCAAAAGCTGAGGGTTGGCTGAACGACGTAATTAACCGAAGAAAACCAATGGAGATCGCACTATGATTAAACTCGACCGATTCCAGGTCCAGGCAGACCAGATCACTAAAGACATTCAATGCCTTGGCATTCTATCCAGCGGAATACCCGACTCCGACGAGAATAAACTGGCCGTAGCTACCATGGCGCGAGCAATTGCTAAGAACGCCCTCAGTCTCAGCACTTTATTGAATAAAGAAGCCGATAAACTATACAAAGCAAAGGAGCCTACAGTTGAGCCTACAGTCCAACATCAGACCGCAGGTGCGACAACCCCTTAGCGGCGAGAACATTGAGGAGTGTCTGCTCCATAGACTTCAGGCGCTCCTCAATCCGGCATATCCTTCGATTCAGCGGGGAACACGCAAGATCGTTCTTCCGCATAACCTGATAAACGTACCCCCTTTCGGTACCTAACCTCTTCGCAACTTCCCTAGGGGTGAGCCCAGGCTCATCCTTCAAGAGCTGCGAAATCGCCTCCATCTTTGTCCCCGCTGTCGTCCATCTAGCCATGAAGGAATTATACCATATTCCCTATTGACAGACGGAAAATCGGTGATAGTATCAACTCAGACGTTATTGAATAACGTAATCCAACCAGGAGAATACACCATGTCTTTCGACATCAAAACCAACCGTACCGACCTTCTGAACATCCCTGTTAGCCTGATCGCTTCTGACCAGTCTAAGAACGGACGCTTCAGCGCACCTAAAAACGTCATCGCCCTCGCCGCCAATATCAAGGAGACTGGCCAGCTCCAGGCAGTTGTCGTCACCAAGATCCCCAAAACCGATACCTATCAGCTCATCGCGGGGTACCGCCGACTTGCCGCCATTCAATTGATTAACGAAGGCCTGCCTGAAGACAAGCAATTGAAAGTTAAGGCAATCTCGATCACCCGAGACGATCTTGAATCTTTCCTGGACAACATCGCCGAGAACCACGAACGCGAAGGTCTCACGCCGATGGACTATGCGATTCAGATCCGTCGCCTAACCGAGGAGTACGGCTGGAGCCAGAAGCAGTGTGCCGATAAGTATAATCGCACTCCTGCCTGGGTGTCGCAACACCTGTCACTGACTCGCCTTAACCATGATATCAAGCAGCGTGTTGACCATGGCTTGATTACCTTCACCGATGCCGTCTCCATGGCAGCTAACGCTACGTCCGATGAGCAGCGTGAAGTCTCTAAGGCCATCGAGGAAGCCCAGGCCGAAGTCGCCAAGGAAGTCCAGGTCCCCGAGACAGCGACCGACAAGCAGAAGAAGGAAGCCAAGGCCGCTGCCACCAAGAAGGTCAAGGAAGTTGCCAAGAAGGCAGTTGCCAAAGCCGTCAAGAAGGCTTATGTTGTGCCTCCGTCTAAAAAAGAGACTAAGCAGAAGGAAGTCGAAGCTCTCGGCAAGCGCACCCCTAAGGACATGTACGAGTTCTTTGAGCAGCACATGGACGCGAACAAGTTCTCTAAGGAAGTTCGCCTCGTCGCCAACATCCTACTTAACGGCTGGGACGGCAAGATCCGCGAAGATGCCGACTTTAGCCAGATGTTCGCCTCAGCTATTGACCGCGTGAGCGCTGGAGCCACTACTAATGCCTAAATTAACCCATGAGCAAGCCGGTCTATTAGAGCAGATCCTAGAGGCTGGTATCAAGGCGGTGACAGGGGAGGATATCCCCGTCACCGTTAATTTACCACAGCGCGAGCCGGAGTACGAATATGTAACCGATGGAAAGATGCGACCACTCACATTCGGCGACTGGTATCAAGACGCACTAACCAAGAGATTTTTCCGTTGGACATCAGGCACAACAATAAACAGCGCCCTAACATACCGTCGCGTAGAAAAGAAATCGTGATAAAATAAGGAACCCACATGGAAGAAAATCAAGTAAATGAATTAACCCCGGCATCCACTACGCCGCCGCCAACAGAAGTTCGCATCGGCAACTTCATCGCATCAGCGCAATACAGCAAGATCATGCCCGATTTCGTAGACGCCCTCAACGAAATCGAGAGCGCTATCAAAGACAGCACTAACCCGCACCTAAAAAACAAATATGCCGACCTGACATCGTGCTTAGCCGTGGTCAAGCCAGCGCTCAAGAAGTACAACATGACGCTGTGTCAACCGCCACACCTAGCAGATGACATGAAGTCAGCTACAATCGGCAATGTGGTACTTCACAAGAGCGGGCAGTACATTCGATGGGATCTGACATTTCCGGTTCCGTCCAACGTAACCCCACAACAGCTCGGAACGCTCATTACCTACAACCGCCGTTACTCACTACCCGGCCTAGGAATCATGACCGATGAGGACGATGACGGCAACAGCAGTAGTAACGTGACTGAACCACGTCAACAGCAACGTCGCGAACCACCCCCGCCTCCGCAACCCGCTAAGGCCGCAGCTAAGCCGAAGCAGGAAGCCGCTAAGCCAGTAGAAGATAAGCCCCAGCCAAAGCCTGAACCACAGACCGAGCTTGGCGCTTACCTCAGTAAAGACGACGAGCTTCAGAAGATCATCACGTCTATCACCCAGAAGCACACTGGCGTTACGCCCGCTGCCATTGATCGCTTCATGGAAACTACCCAGATCAAGAAGCAACCCATAGAGCTGCAAATTGCCTTCATGAGCAAATACTCCGAGAACCGGGACTTCTCCATGGTAGCAACTCAATGGACACGTACTGGCAAAACCTTCCAGGAGTGCTTTGACGAAGCCGTAGCGAAAGGGCCGACAGTGTGGCGGGACTCGATCAAGTCCGCTTAACCTTCGATCCCAAGTACCACGCATACTGGTGGGACGGTAAGTACTACGTCCCATCAGTTACGCAGATCCTGGATGATTCCGGCCATGTATCCAAGTTCTGTAAATCTGAGTCGCACGCTAACCGTGGTACCGAGATCCACGAGATGGTTCACCTGGAAATTAAACGGTTAATGGATGGCAGAACCATTAAGGGTCAGTCTAAAATTAGACTACAGCAGTTAAGCAATAAGTACTCTGCCGAGTTCGAGCAATTCACCGCATGGCACAAAGACCTAGACGTTGAGTTCATCGAGACTGAAGTCATGCTTCACGGCTCAGTCGGATTACTTGAATACGTTCCAGGTCCCTACTTACCGGATTATGCTGGAATGTCCGATATCTTTGCCGTGTTTAGTAAAACCGGCAAACTCGTAAACGCTGATGTGAAGAGCGGCAAAACACCTCCTCCTCACACGAGACTCCAACTAGCCGGATATACTCTCGCAAGATATCCGATGGATTATAAAGACGTGACTCGCGGGTCGCTAACACTCCACGATAGCCGAAAGACCTATAAGTGGAAAGAATACGAGAAAGAAGAGGATTTTCAAGAATGGATACAACAGGTCAAGCGGTACAAAAGGAACAACCCAAGATGAGAAAGCCAATCACTATTGACATCGACAGCTTGGCACCTCATGTGGCTGAGCGATCAGCAGAGCTTCAATCGCTCAAGGAGCAAGGCTTGCTTATCCTTGACGCATCCACATGTCAAGACGTAGCCAGTCGCGCCATGAAAGCCAAGGAGCTTGTGGTCAAAACGCAGGAAATCTTCAAGCCAGCTAAAGACGCTATGGACCTAGCGGCAAGCACGCTCAAGTCCAGCGTCAGTATCCTGGTTGATCCGGCAACTAAGTTCGAGGAAGCGGCACGCAAGGAAGTCGAGCAATGGCTTCGCGATAACCCAGACGAGTCCGTGGATAACGCTCGTATCCAGAAGAGCAAGTGGAAGCTGGAAGTCAGCGATCCCAAGGCATTACTCTTGTCTGGTATCAAAGTAATCAACAGGAAGATTGACGGCAAGATGACGCAAATCATCGACATCGATCCACAGATCTTTGCCCTGTTTGAATATAAGCCAGCCAAGGGCAATTCACTGGCCTCAGCAATGACGACTGCTCTCAACCTGCCTGGGTGCAAAGCAGCGCAAGACGATATGCTGGTACTGAAGGAGAAGGAATAACATGCGAGTAACACTCACAAGCGGAAATGAATATCGACTCTACTTTCGCCACTATCACACTCAATCCGTTCTGATTAAGCGAAACCGAAAGGGAAAAATTGACCACAACAGCGCTGAGATCCGGACCATCAAGGAGCTAGTGGCCACTGAATGCATTATCCAGTATATCGATAGCGAGGATGATCCCTTCGGACCAATCGTAAAAGCTCGCGGTATCTCAATTAAGAGCCCTGGAGATGTTGCAAACAAGTCAACAGCTCGCATTGCAGCAATCTCACACACGGTCGAGCAATTAAGCAAAGAAGATGCGAAGATCGTATGGGACGCTTACTTTAGCCGCCCTGGAGCCGAGCCGCGACCAGCAAATATGCGACGGCCATGAAGCATTACATACTTCGAGCACTGACGGGATCAAGGGCATATGGAACGCATATACCCGATTCTGATTACGACTGGATTACGGCTCACGTTCGAGATCCTGGATACTATATTGGGATAAGCCGTGAGCATGACGGTAAACCGAATTTATCAGACCAGAAGGAGGATGTCACAGACCACGAGATCCGACACTTTATCGGAATGTGTTGCAAGTTCAATCCCAATATCATCGTGGCCCTATACTCCAATGACCTTACAGTCGATAAGAACTGGGCGTGGCTACTAACTAGGAGAGAGCTATTCAGCAGCAAGAAATCAATCGCCCCATTCATTGGCTTTTGTACCTCTCAGATCCGGCAGGCCGGAACACCAACTGGCAAGCTAGGAGAGAAGCGCAAGGCCCTGGTCGATAAATACGGATATGATGTCAAGATGGCTTACCATTCCGTAAGGGTTATCCGAATGATGCTTGAATTCATCAAATGTAATGGGCAATATCTTAACGTACACCGAGAAGATGCTGCCGAGCTACTTGAGATCAGAAATGGCCAATGGTCACTTAGTAGATGCACGAAGGAAGTCAGCTATATCATCGACCAAATCAAACTCGCCGAACCCCAATGCAGCCTACCAGACGAGCCTGATTACAAGAAGATCAGTAAGCTGTGCTCTGAATCCATGTGGTACCACCTAAAGGACAATTAAATGAATAAACGAATCATCAAAAACATCATTGAGTCTAAAATTAAGAGTTGGCTCAAGAGCGTCACCGACGAACAACTTCGCAATGAAATGGAGCGCAACGTCATCGTGACGGGTGGCTGTATTGCCTCTCTTCTCCTTGGCGAGGAGGTTAACGACTATGACGTATACTTCCGCACTAAGGGAACCGCGAAGCGAGTGGCTGAGTATTATTGCAAGATGTTCAATGAGCGGAATACAAACCACAAGAACAAACTGGGCGGAGCGGCTCAAGCGTTTGTCCTTGACGGATTAGACGTAGAAGAATGGAGGAAGGGCGGCAAGAGCCTGGAAGCAATCGCCCCCGGCTTTAGCAACCAGGGTGGAGAGAAATGGAAGGAAGACGGAACTTGGTCCCGCATGATTGCCGGATGCACTATTGACCGCATTAAGGTCATCGTTCGATCCGATGGCGTAGCGGCAGAAGACGGCAAGGAACAGATCCTAGAGCGTCCCTTTGAGAACGTTACCGACCTACTAGCCGAAGCCGAGCACGTTACTACGGATCAAGTCGATAAGGAAGTCAACGGAGAACCACAGAAAGGCGCTTTCCGTCCGATATTCCTCAGCACGAACGCCATCACGCTATCTGACAAGATTCAAGTGGTCATCCGATTCCACGGTGAGCCCGAAGAGATTCACGCAAACTATGACTTCGCGCATTGCACGAACTACTGGACCATGAAAGACGGACTAGTGCTTCAGCAGAAGGCCCTGGAAGCCCTCCTGGCAAAGGAACTGATATACTGTGGTAGCAAGTACCCATTATGCTCAATGATCCGGACTCGCAAATTTATTAAGCGCGGGTTCAATATCAATGCTGGCCAGCATCTCAAGATAGGCTTCCAGTTGTCGAAGCTCGACCTAACTGATATCGATGTATTAGAAGACCAGTTAGTCGGCGTTGATAGCGCCTATTTTATGATCCTTATCGACGCACTACGCGCGCAAGCTGCCGAGAATCCCAACTTCCAGGTTGAGGAGACTTACGTGGCAACTATTATCGATAAGATTTTCTAACCCAAGGCCCCGATCCCGTAAAGGATAACGGCTTCTCCTCCTAAGAGAAAAATCCAGGTTCAATTCCTGGTCGGGGTACCAACTAAAAGGAGTTACATGGAAAAACGAGAAATTAAACGAGAGCCCTACATGGGGCAAATTTCAGCATCGAGAATCAGTGGCGGTCAAATTAACCTCTACGGCAGCAATATTCAGCACCATGAGGTTATTTCAATCACAATCAACGCCAGCCAGACTTACAGAGACTACAACCAGGATCGCTTCACCCCCAAAGAGACTAAGGTCGAAGTATGGCTATCCGCCGCTCAGTGGGCAGAATTCCTTACCAGGACGAACGTAGGCGGAGGTACTCCCTGCACCATTCGATACGACGAGACTGGCCACCATACGCCAAACTCAGTTCCGCCTCCGGCCCCAATCGAATTTAACGACTATGGCCCCAAGGTCATCAAGGAGACTCAACAGAGAATCAATGAGATCTTAGTTAAAATACGAGCGCTGGCAGATAAAGGAAAAGCCGGAAAGAAAGAGCTGGATGCGCTTGCGTTCGACTTAGGCAATACGTGCGGCAACCTGAAAGGAAACTTCAATCACATCACCGAATGCATTCAGGAGCGTGGAGAAAAGATCGCAACCACAGTCAAGCAAGAGATCGCCGCTATTATCGAGAGCCATGGTCTCAGATACGTCGATAAGCAGATCAAAGAGAATAAACTAAAGGAGCTGGAATAATGAGTAAACTAGCGGAGCAATACCTCGTCAGTACCGTAGCGATTACGTGCATGATCGTAATTACAGCAAGCCTGATATTCAGCCTTAAAGACAAAGACAAGCAGCGGATCGGATCGATAATCTGCTATACAGGCGAAGGCATGGAATACTACAAAAGCTCTTATGCTTCAATCAGCGAGGACAATGGAATGTTTCATCTTGATGACGCCACGTCCATATCCGGAAACTGCGTAGTCGCCTATAAACAGGGCAAGTAATGGGATACAGGAACTATCAGGTCGAAGACTTCGAGGCCATTAAGAACAACTATCAACTGGGATTCAGTTCACAGCTAGTCATTCAAGCTACTGGCCTTGGTAAGACAAAGATGATGGCTGGTATCTCGGATATTCAGTCTGAATTAGGACTGTTTGGCAAAATCTTCGTGCTTGTCAACCGCGTTGAGCTTGTCGAACAAACTCGTGACGAGTTCGCCGAAGCGAACCCTTCGCTCAAGATCGGTATTGAGCAGGCCAATAACAGAGCGGACAAGGACTGTCATGTAGTTATCGGTTCCGTTCAAACTCTCGGCACCGCTCAGTTCGACGAGAATGGCGACCCCGTTCACAAGCCGCGACTCCTACAGATTGATCCAAGTGAGTATTCGGTTATCCTAGTAGACGAGACGCACCGAGCACCAGCCAATACATTCCGCTCCGTTATCATGTACTTCGGGGCATACCCAGGTCGCAAGAATTACCGTCCCTGGGTCATGCTTCTGGGGTTCACGGCTACGCCCAACCGAATGGACAATAAAGGCCTAGAGGAGTTCTACTCCTGCGTGGCCTGCAATCGCAATATTGTCTGGGGCATTGAAAACAATTGGCTAACCGATATCAAGGCCTATAGGGTATCGACATCCGTCAACCTTGACGACCACGAGATCGGAAAAACAAAGACCGTAACAGGCACCGACCTGTCTGCAAAAGACCTCAGTAAAGCAATTAATATCCCCGCCCGGAATAAGCTCATCATCGAACGAGTAATGGAGCTGCACGAAGGTCGCAGAGGGGTGTTCTTCTGCGTGGATGTGCAACACGCTAAGGACCTATGCCAAATGGCAAACGACATGGGAATGACTGCAAGATATGTCTTCGGAGAAACCGAGAAGAGTGATAGATCTGGAGCGCTCAAAGCCCATAAAAATGATGAGTTTACGGCGCTAATGAATTGTTCCGTACTAACTGAAGGCTACAATGACCCAGGAATGTCCTTCGTCGCTATGTGCCGCCCTACGCAGAGCACGACATTCTACACCCAGGCCATCGGAAGAGCACTTCGTCCATTCCCCGCTCCTGAAGTACTGGCCTATATGCGGTCGCAAGGAGAAGAGCCGCAGTGGATCAAGCCATATGCCATTCTTATCGACTTCTGCGATCTCAGCTCAAAGCACAATCTTGTAACAGTTGGCTCTATCTTTGGAGTTGGATCCAAGTTCGACTTCAAGGGCAAGGAGGTTTCCAAGGAGGCCAAGAAAATCAAGGAGGAAGTCTGTAAATTAGACGAAAAAATCCAAGCCTCCGTCGAAGAACACATCAACGATATCAGCAGTATCGAGGATCTCCGATCCATTGTCGAACGCATCAACCTACTACAGCCACCTACAGTAAGCGCTGAGGTAGCCGCAATCAGCTCCCTGGAATGGCTCAAGGTAGCCGGAAAGTATGAGATATCCCTGCCTAGCCGTGAGGTTATTCGAGTTACTGAAGACGCCCTTGGATTCACTGTTCATCGGTCAGTTAATGGTAACTCGCAGATCGTAGCGCAGAAAAATAGCCTAGAAGCCGCTATCAAATACGCAGAGGATAAGTTAATTCCAGATGATGGTTTTGACCTACTCAGGGCCGAGGCTAAATGGAGAGCTGGCCGACCGAGCGAGAAGCAAATCAATCACCTAGGTAACCTACGGAAAGATCTTAAGCAGAAGTTCGGCGGCAACGAGGTTCTCTTTCACGAATGGGTCAAGAAAAACTACAGTAAGGGTCAAGTCTCAAACCTGATAAATGAGGCTACAATAGCAAGAGAAGAAAGGAAAGTAAGACGATGAGTAGCGGCATTAAATTGAAATGGCAAGTATCAGACGGATTCCCTGGAGGTGACCGAGAACATGTTACGGTTGTTTTTGCGGAGGAGTTCAACCCGAGCTTAACCGATAAAGAAATTGAGGTTGAGCTTTACAAGGTAATCCAGATGGAGTTTGTTCGTAAGGTCTATCCAGTACAGCGGAATATTGACAACGTAATCGAAGCTATCCGACTACACCAGGAGGACAGAAAGGATAAGTCGGAATGAACCTCTACACTAATCCTTACCTAGTCATACCGCCTCCGAGGATGACAGGTAAGTCCGATCCGTTCAATACAGACGTGCAGAATCAATGGAAGACCTGGAAGAAGAAGGTAAAGCAGGTACGCGATCTGTACGTCAAGTTTTGTCGCAAAAAAACCGCCTTCGGGGCCGACTCCAAGGAGTTCAAAGCATTTATCGGAACATTACAAGCTGGCGAAGCCTTTGTACAAAAGAGCATCCGGGATGAACTGTCGCTCACAGCATCAGTGGAAGGAGACGTTATCACGGAGGCGGCTCGCCGATTCCTGCTCAACGAAACAATCGCAGAGCTGTCTGACGTAGACGATAAGGGATATCTTCCATGGGAAAAGGAGCTGGAATGATCAATAAAGCATTTTCATACGTCTACCACAAGCTGGACGATCTTGACGGATGGAAGTATAACACGGTACTCTTCCTGTACCAGAAGGCCAATGCAGTCCGATATTCGGTATGGGGATCCACTAGCGGTATCAAGAATATCTTCAGGTGGGTTCCTGTTATTTGGAGCGATTGCGATTCTGATTGGAGCCCACTGGCCAGGATCATGGAATTCAAGCTACGTCGAATGTCTAAACTACACGAAACTGGTCATCACGATGGATGCGAAAATCAGTCCAAGAGAATGCTTATATGCGCCGAGATTCTCAAGCAATTAACGGAATATAAGACTCACTATAATGCGGAAGCTAGAGCCGCTATGCTCAACAGACAAATGCGTGACGTAGATATGAGTCAGCTTGGCGGAGAAGACTGCCCTGAGTCTCAATTTCGATCATCCGTCCACGATCTGAAGATCGCCAACAATGCCGAAAAGTACAAACTTGAGCTATTCGGCAAAATATTTATTAAACACTTCACATCATGGTGGGATTGAGAGGCAAGATGAATATCACACGAGACCAATTAGAAGTCTATGACAGAGACGAGCTTATCGAACTTGTCCGTACAATCGAGTCCGTTATCAACAACAAAACAAGACTTGAGATCGCAGAAATGGTTAAGCCATTAAAGTCGGATTACCCAAAGGTAGAAGAGCGTTATCACACTGCCTTAATAGCGTACTCATTAGCAACCCATCCATCACTAAAGAGAAGTAAAGAGCTAGAGCTTACGCTAGCGAGGAACGCCTTAGACTCTCTCAATAATGCCATCAATGAAATCCATAAATCCAGGACAATGGTAGACTTCTTCAAAAGTCAGTACATTGGCCCAATTGGTTAACACCATAGTACAATAAAGGAATCACATGAAAACACTACTACTACTTATGACGGCCATTGCTATTCAAGCAGGGCCTTTTATTTACGTCGATGGAGGGCGAACGGACGAGAACGATCCTCGAATCGGCCAATCCGTTTATGTCGTCCCGTTGACAAACTGGATGGTTTACGCGAATGACAACCCTCCGCCTACCTATGGCGACTTCGATCACAACGACGGCTGGGGTTACGTTTCGTTCTTTGCCGATGGATCTGGCGTTGCCAAGTGGGTCGGATCAAACTCAGCTCTCACGAATCACTTCACCATCATGGGCCAAGTGCTCAGTGAAGCCGTTCCTGAGATTCAACTCCCAGCCAGTCAGCTAGGCTCGGTTCTCGACCTTCAGTTCAATACTGGCAGCGGCGCTACCTATGCCTTCGGCCATCGGAATATCATGACCGAGCAAGTAGTCGGAGAGGTTCCAGAACCAACCACGTTCGGACTTGTCGGACTTGCGCTCTGCGGGATCAGTTGGCGAAAATGGAAGCGCCGGAAGTACTGATTCAGTCTAAAATAAAACCATGGAAGCGAAAAACACAAGCGAGAGGGCAACTTCTCGCTTTTCGCGTATGGAGAAGCGGGCTAAGAGCGAGCGAGAGCGATTGCGCAGGGCAAAGGGTATCCAACCATCAAGATACCGCAACAAGACCGACAGGCCCAGCTTATGCGTAAACTGTGGCAACTTCCCGCCAGCTCCCAACAGTTGGCTAAACCTCTGCCCCATGTGCAAATGCGACCATGAAGTAGAGGTTCACATGAAGTGGCTAGAAGATACAGGTAGAACCCTAGGAGGACGAAAGAAATGACTATCATTGAATCGAAAGTAACCCCAGGCGGATCGGATCCAGTTCCGTATGGCGACAGTACTTGCGAAGTCGAGTACATGGACACGTATAGCGGCGTGATCGAGCGAGAAGATACGAACCTCGATTTCATGAAAAGCGGAGACTGGATAGAGGATGCCGTAGAGCTTGTCTACGGTGAGCACGATGGCGATATTACTCTCAGCGACATTTATGCCTATTGCGGCTTTTCGTGGAACGCTCATCCCACTAAGCCAGGAACGTATCTGATTAAATATTCGGTCTAGTAAAATAAAGGACGTAAAAATGCTTGACGAAACTGTGAATATAATTGATAATATGAGCATGGAAAGAGAAATCACTAGCAAGTGCAAAATCAAAGCCTACGACTACGCCATGCTTGCCTGTGGGTTAGATATGACTCTAGCGACAGTGCTGAGCGCCCTGGTCGATATGCGGTCACAGGCATACGGGGAGCAATCAGTAAAGTGCAGCATAAGAGAAATGAGGGAATTCCTTTCAAACTCTCTATCGGTACCCACTGTGGCCAAGGCGTTCAAACAGCTAGAGAACATGGGGCTAATTCACAAGGTATCAGAAGGACTACAGACAGGGAGATTTAACATCGAGTATGCCAACATCATGTCCAAGGCCAGGGGGTTCAAACAGGCAAGATGAAGCAGGCCATAAATCACAAAGGATGGGGGACATTCGTAGCGATATACACGTCTTATTACCAAATCTGTAATCAAGATAAAGATGCCGCCATATTACTGCGCGTGCTAGAACAGAAAACTGGATCCGGAGAGACAGCCGTATCTTGGACACACAACGAGGTTATCAAGTTCTCGCGAGGCCTGCTGACGAAGTATGCAATCCGATCTGCAAGCAAGGTTCTTTGCGACTTAAAACTAATCTCTATTAATGCAAAACCGGGAGTTCCGCCAGAGTATACATTCAATGCAGTTGAGATAAATCGACTGATAGATAAAGAGCACGGAAACACCGACCAGTGCGAAGTCGAACAGGCGCAAGACTTCGTAGACCAGTGCGAAATCAAACAGGTACCCGTGCGATATGGAACGGGTACCCATACGGAAGAGAACGACTACCCGTGCGATATGGAACGGGTACCCGTGCTAAATGGAACGGGTTTAGAGTCCGAAAATTCCTTGGAAGATATTGAAAATAAAGGCACTTACGAGGAAATTTCAGAATGCCCTAAGAATAATAAGAATGTAGTAAGAATGTCCGTAAGAGAAAACCAAGAAGAGAACACCTATAACGGCTCCGTTTACACTACGCCTTTAACTGCGGTCGCTACCGCTCCCTTAACGTCAGTCGCATACGCTCCTTCCTTGGCCATTGAGAAAGAAAATTTTCAAGAGTCTGCAATTGAGACTACTTCTGCTATAATCACAACGTCTGCTTCTCATATTGGCCATGAAGTTGGAAAAATGAATACTACTGATGTGTTGACTGAAATTTTTATCAAGTACGCGAAAGTTCCCGAAAAGAAACGCGATGCCAAGTGTAAGGGTTCGGCTTCACGGTTAATGCAAAATTGGGGAGATCGCATCAAGTCCGTTGTCGATGAAGTTGGGGAAGAAGCTCTCGTCGCCATGGATAATTTCATTCGCGATGAGTATTGGCTCGCTAAAGGCCTTCCTCTCCCGGCCTTCAAGTCTCAATTTCGCAAGTACCTCAGCTCGGAAGAACCGGAATCCGAGGAGCAGTCTGAAATTCAGACTAGTGCGAAACCAGCTCGTAAATCCCAGGCCAATTCCGGATCCAGCTACCAGCCATCGCAATTCGCCTACACCGATCACCACCCAATAGCGGTTTTTTCGCTCCAGGATCAATCAGGAGCGACTTTGAGGAAGCGGGAGGCCCTGGACATCCTCCAGCAGGTTGGAGGCGATCTGGAGGCCGAAGGACGGGCGGCGATTGGATTCAAAATCGACCCCTCGATGTACGCTGCGGTGGAAGAGTGGCATTCCAAGGCTCTCCAGGCCTATAAATCAATTAAGTACCGGGACTATCCGGTTTTAACAGAACCGATTAAAGGAGTGGTAAATGCATAAGCGGACTATGTGGTTTTGGCGCAGGAGGCTTGGGCCATGGTTGGTAACTGGCATGTGGTGGCGTCAGCGAATATTCTTTGGAATTACCGCTGTCGTCGGTGAAGAATGGGAGATCTCGGAAAGAGATCTTAAAGGAGTTTGATATGAAATGCAGACATTGCGATAGGATTATATCCATGTCGGTCTTCACGGAAGAGGAAGAGACTGACGGATCTTGCGAGTATTGCGCAATCCAGATCGACGACCTGGAGCGAGAAGATGACGCGATATCTAAATTAAGGCTTCAGCTCGCCGATGCGCAAAAGAATTCTCTCCGGTATGAGTATGTTAGAGATATTGGATTTTACTCAGGCGTTGTAAATCTTGGTCAGCAATCGGACGGAACTCATTTCGTAGAGTTTGAATGCCGTATGCGTATTCCCGAGATAGCAGGTGTTATACCATACGAGGACGAGGAGTGGACAAGCGCTCAGATTGATGCGGCAATTGATATGGCTATTAAGGGAGCATTGCATGATTAGAACGAGAGATGGTAAATTATCCTGCATTGAAGTTCGTCGTCCAGATGTACACCCAGGCTTGTGTTGCACCTGGAAATTTTCCGACTTCGATCTATCGGCAGAAATGGATGGATCCGAGGTGGGCGATTCCATGACACTTACTTATGTTGAATTGACTGACGAAGAATTTGAGGCGTTAGGAGAATTCGATGGCTGGTGATGGCGTAGATGAATAATGAATACGATGACATAAAGTCTCGCCTTACGCTGTCAACCCTCGTGCTCCAGTATGCCCAGATTAAGAAGTATGGAGACGGTAAGTGGAAGGGTCTCTGCCCATTTCACATGGAGAAGACGCCGAGCTTCTATGTGGACGATAATCACGGGTCATTCAATTGTTTTGGCTGTTCTGTTCGGGGTGATATCGTTGATTTCACTGAGAAAATAGAAGCTATTTCTCACACTGAGGCCGTTAAGCGATTGAAGCACGAGGCGGGTATTGAAGATCATTTTATGACCAAGAGCCAAAAGCGCGACTACGAGGTGTTTCAGCGCAAACGCATGGAGACCATTAAGTCGTTCCGTAGGTGGAGGCAAAAGATCATTGACGACCTGATATCGTATACGAACGCTCAGTGGAAGATTTATCGGACAGCGAATCGACAGAGCCGTATTACACCCACCGAGGAATTAGAGGAGCAGATCAGGAGTAGCTTATCTGAGGCTAGTAGTAGAGAGGAGGCATTGAGCAAGTTTGAAGAAATGAAGGAAGTTGAATGCCTTGAGTGGTATAATTCTATCAGCTCCTGGCTTGGGGTTAAGAACCCGCGTTGGCTTCTATCAGGTTGGCGAAAGGATTTAGTAAATGGCGCAAATAAGTAAGAATGTCGCAATGCTTCCAGCTCAGCAGATTTTAGATGTCTGTATGAGCAGATTTACGTCTCTGTACTCTGGTCATGAGCGGCAAGCCGAGAAGGTGTTTGAGAGATGTATATCGCACTCTCTTGGCATTAAGGAGAAGCATAAGCCAGTTGGCACTTGTATGTCTATCGGCCCCAGCGGCTCTGGAAAGAGCTATTTCTGGGAGTGTGTCGCTGAGTCTCTTCATGGGCAATCTGGCTCGCTGATTATGTTAAATGGTGGTGAGTACCAGCATTCGCACGAAATCGCGAAGTTGATTGGCGCTCCTCCTGGGTATCTCGGTCACAAGGAGACTGAGGCTGTTATTACAAACAAGGCCATGATAATTAAGCGTGGATTGTCGCAGTTCGCGATTGATTTCATCGTAGTTGATGAGCTTGATAAGGCCCATGGCTCAGTATGCGACTTCTTCTTATCTCCCATGGAAAAGGCCCAGGCCAAGCTAGCGTCTGGCGGGGAAGTCGATTTTTCAGACTGCTTTATTGCTTTTACGACAAACGCCGGTGAGAATATCTACGCAAAGAAGGAAATAGGACTTTCTAAGTCTTCTATTAAGCCTGGGTCATCACATCGCAAGGACTTGTTAAAGAGATTTTCGAGCCCGTTTCTTAACCGGGTTAAGGACTTCTGGGTATTCGACGAATATGATCAGAAGCAGAAGTTCTCGGCCATTAAGATCCAGGTGGGCAGGCTGCTCCAGTCTTATGACGGCAATAGCTATAACAGCGGAATAATCGTAAGTAACGGCTTCCTTGATGAGGTTTCTGGTATGAAGCTGGATAAGGATTTCGGGATGCGGGATCTTGTTCGGACGGCTAAGTCGATAGTGGAACAGAGGTGTACCGATCTTGCGTTTGGCAGGACCAAGAAAAAGACGTTGGGAAAAGAAGATGTCATTGAGTTCATAAAGAGGCGAGATGAGTCTGGGAAAAGTCTTAGCGCGTCTATGTAGTGATCTCCGTAATAATGCAAAGGCCTGCTCTTATTTAAGGGATCGTGGAATAAGTAATTTCACTATTGACGATCTTTCTATCGGTTTCTGTTCCTGGGATACTAAGGATGAGGTTGGAGTAAACCTAGCTGGAAGAGTGACGTTCCCTATCAAAGATCAGTACGGTGATGTCATCGGGTTCGGCGGCAGGGTTATAGGAGATGGATCTCCTAAGTACCTAAATAGCCCATCTGGTGTTCTTTACGACAAGTCTCGGGCTTTGTACAATATCGATAATGCGTGCGACTATATATCTGAGTGCGGTTCCGCGATAGTGGTTGAGGGCTACATGGATGTAGCGAGTCTTTGGGAGGCTGGAGTCAGGAATGTCGTGGCAACCTGCGGAACTTCCTTGACGAAGTACCATATTCGCTTGCTCAAGAGGTTCGCTGATGAGGTATACTTGATGTACGATGACGATGGGCCTGGAAGGTCATCCGCAGAACGTGGGGTACTGTTGTCGTCGGTTGAGAAATTTCCTGTTTATGCCTGTAATACCGCCTTTGGTATGGACCCTGATGAGTACGTGAAGATGATGGGCAGGGAAGGTATTATAGATCTTATAAATGCGACAAAAGCGGTGTCAAAGGCAGGCTAGTAGGAATACCTTGACTTTGTTATCATTACGATAAGAAGATAGCGTAATGGAGCCAAATGTTAAAATTGAAATGCTTGAGATGTCTGCACGAGTGGATCAGACGCATGGAGAAATTGCCGGTGAACTGCCCGAAGTGCCACAGTCCATCTTGGCATACGGAAAGAAAGGCAAAGACCTAAATAGTTTTTATGTTTATGCCTATCTCCGTGAAGACAAAACACCTTACTATATTGGTAAGGGACGTGGGCGGCGTGCATTCCGGCCTCACAGTGGGAGGCAAGCTCCTAGTAGGGATCGAATCGAGTTTATTGCCAAAGACTTAACGGAACTAGAAGCGTTTGCGCTTGAAGCATCGGAAATTAAGCGATTGGGACGAAAGAATATCGGTACCGGAATATTACGGAATCTTACGGATGGCGGAGAAGGTAATTCGGGTAGAGTTGTGAGCGCGGAGGCTAGGGCGAAAATGTCTGCCGCAGCAGCCGGAAAGCCTAAGAGTGCTTCTCATTGTGCTAGTATATCTAAGGGTAAGAAAGGTGAACCAAAGAGTCCGGAGACCAGGGCGAAAATGTACGCCGCCAAAAAAGGCAAGGTATTAAGCGCCGAACATAGGGAAAGTATAAGAGTTGCTCAGGTCGGCAAGATTATCAGCGCAGAAACTAAAATGAAAATGTCCGCTGCTAAAAAAGGCAAGGCCCTAAGCGCCGAACACCGGGCAAGGATAGGAGCTGCGACTGCTAGCGCCGAGACGATGGCTAAAAGATTAGCAACCTTGGCCTTAAAAAGAGCTATTAAAAATGAAAAAACATAGTGTAAAAGCTCGGTTAGTGGAACAGGTCGGGGACGGAACATATAAGACAAGAAACCCTGAGATCGAGAGGAAGGTCCTTAAACAGCTATTCTCTCGTCCTGATCAGATCGGCATCATCTCAGCCACTCTACGAGATGATCACTTTGCAGATCCTCGCTACCGTGATATTTACCTCAAATCAGTAGATCTCCACAAGGGCGGAAGGTTTACTAGGTCAGATCCGAGTATCGTGCTTGCTGAATGCTTGCGAAGGCCTTCCGATGAGATTGATCCAAGTGACTATAAAGACGCCGTAGAAGAGATTATACGCGAAGAGCGGGATATCGACCTTGAGCAGGCCTTCGTCACGCTCAATGGCCTTATGTTGGCCAGGAGGCTGCAAGCGTTTAGTCATGAGGTGATATCAAAAGCCTCTGCTGGTGAGGACGTTAACGAGCTAATCACAGAGGCTTCGTCCTATATCCGTGGCATGTCAATCGATGCCAAGTTGGACGATGACATGATGGATATCGACCGACTAATTGCTCTCCAGAAGAATGGGGCAAACAGCATTATTGAACCAGAGCGGAATGGAATCCTTTCTCCATGGCCGCTACTTAATGCGATTACCTTCGGATTTCGACCTGGAGACATTACCGTTATTGGTGGTCGCCCAGGCACGGGGAAGTCGGCCATGCTAGCCCAGATCGCATTCCACTCTGCCTTCATGGAGAACTACAGTATCTTCTATGCCCACGAAATGACTGCTGAGGCCATGTGGGGTAGGTTAATGTGCTGCCACTGTAATGTGACTAATACTGACGTTTCCATGTTGGAGTTGAGTCAGGCCGAGAAGGATCGGTGCCGCACTTGGTTGAATGAGAACGCTGCTAGGAAGTACCTTCGGATGTCAGATAAGGGTGGCCGAACCCCGATGCAGGTAAGGTCTGATATCATCCGGCATAACGACCGATATGGTCCCGTGAAGCTAGTTGGAATCGATTATTTGCAGCGTATGTATTCAGGAAAGGGCGGTAATCTAAAGCGTAATGAAGAGGTTGCTGAAATCTCTAAGGCTCTAAAGGATGTCTGCACGGAGTTAAATGTTACGATGGTCATCGCGGCTTCGATGAACCGCGAGTACGAGAAACGGCAAGGCAAGGACAAGCGTCCAGAACTTTCAGATTTATATGAGAGTGGGCAGATCGAATCAGACGCTTCTGTGGTATTATTCCCTTACAGGCCTTCCATGACTCAAACTTCGGCTAACGCAGCTCCGGCAGATGACGAGATTATTGTTAGGAAAAATCGGCATGGCGCTCAGGGTATCATCCCTGTCCGATATACTGGTCCGTATTATCGTTTTGAAAGCATACCTGGGAGGGTATAATGGAAAAAGTTTTGGTTGCACTTGGTGGTATATTGGTACTGTTTGTAGCTGTGTGTGTTTGTGCGCTGCCTACTATGTGGGTCGTAAACAACTTATTCGCTCCACAGTTGATTAGTGCGGTATTCGGAACCACTTCAATTAGCTTTACTCAGGCTCCATTGCTTAACGTTATCTGCTCTATTCTTTTCAAGAGCGTGAATACCGGAAAGGATTAATGAGTGTCTGAAGAAATAGCGAGGATCGAAGAAGTTCTACCAGTAGTTGCTAAGGTGGAGCCATTGAGTCCGGATGAACAGAAGTTGGCCGATTTCTTACTTGGTAAGGACCGCACGCAGAACGTGCAGATCGCCATTCCGTCCGACATGAGTGATGACGTTCTGGTGAAGAGCGTTACGGCCTGTATGAAGGTAAGTGCCAGTCTCGTTCGCGCCCAACAATACCTGCACCCGATTATCGGTCGATTGATGAATATCATGGCCGAGCGTCCTGCTGTGATTGAGTCGTTTGGGGCCAGGAACATCACTGACTTCTGTACTCGCGTAGTATATGAGAAGTGGGGCGTCCATCGATCTGAGGCTTGGTACGCTAAGAAGATCGTCAACATGTTCCCTGATATCACTCCGGAAGAGTATGTTGGAGCTAGGACGAGCTGCTTGAAGGTTATTGGGGATGCTTGCGGTTGGAATCCGGATGATCCGAAGAAGTACGATTACCTTAAGTACGCTCAGGATCACAATCGAGATCAGGTAGTTGAATTTATTGCCAATGACGGAAAAGACATAGATGATGCTACACTGGTTACTTTAGCCTTTAGGGTAACTGGAGCTACCCGTAAGCGGTTTAATCAATTTATCTACAGCGACATGGCCGATAAGCACTGCGAAACGAAGTCTGTTGACGGTAAGCTGTGCCGCATTCTTGACGAGCTTGTTGCTGAGTGGACGGCTATTGAGGCATATAAAGAAAGAGAGGGTAACGATTTTGCGCTCTGATGGACGTAAGTTAATTATGACAAAAGGCTTGCCAGCCAGTGGTAAGTCTACGTGGGCTAAGGAGTACATAAGTAATACCGAGAACTGCGCTCGGATCAATTTCGATTTATTTAGGGAGATGCTTCACTTTGGGGTTTATTCCAACGGTCGCGAGAAAATTGTTAAGCAGGTTGCTCGTGCGGCTGCTAAGGCGCTGTTTGAGGGAGGCGCTAGGGTCGTAATCATGGACAATACTGGCCTCAGTAAGTCGCAACTAGATCTATGCAATCAGATTGCCATGGATAATATGGCCGATGTTGTTGTAGAGGACTTTACTGGAGTTGATGTCGATATCTGTATCCAGCGAGATCTGAAGCGCGGGGACAAGGCTGTCGGAGAGAAGGTTATTCGCAAATTCTGGAATGACTATCTACGGAAACCCAATGGCCATGCTGGACATGACCTATCCTTGCCACAGTGTGTTATTGTGGACCTGGATGGAACTGTATTCGACCATGGCGACGAGCGCAGCCCTTACGATGGCGATAAGGTGTACAATGATGAGGTTCGTGATCACGTCGCTACCGTTGTGCGATTGTTGTCTGCCGATGGTGTTAAAGTTGTCTTTGTATCTGGCCGTGAGGATATTGGAAAATGCCGGTCTGAGACCATTCGATGTATTGAAGATAAGTTAGTCGGAATTTCAGACTACGAGCTTTATATGCGTAATTCTGGAGATCACAGGAAAGACTATATCGTGAAGGCCGAGCTGTATGACAAATGCGTCAAGGGGCGATATGATGTATTCGCAATCATAGATGATCGTGCAAGCGTGGTCGAGAAGTGCTGGGACGGGCTTGGGTTTGGCGATAGAATTTTCCGCGTTGGGCGGATTCATGGAGATGACTTTTAATGACTAAACGTGAGTTGATTGAGTTGACGTTTCACTTGGATGACGACGCTGAGATCTTGGCTATGTCGGTGTATGACTTCGAGGATGGCGGCGGCAAGAAGTTCCGATCCATTGCCGGTGCCGAGGAGATGGTCATGTACCATGATGAAGGTGGAGATGCTGATGTGATTGTCCTGCTGTATGACGATGAGGAGGATTGAAGTGACGGAGGACGAACGGCTGTGGGAGATGTGGAAGTCTGAAAATAGACTAACTGTTACCGACAAGGAAGTCCTTGCTGAGACCGAGAGATTGCGAGAGGAGGCTGAGCGCATTGAACAGAGGGTATCTCGTTCGGCAAACAGGGTTTCACCCTAGAAAGATCGATGGAAGATGGGTTCTCGACGTAGATACTCAGCAGTTTTACTCTGATAAGATCAATGACTCAAAGGCCTTTGATGAGCTGTATGATCAGTTCTGGGAGATGCGCCGCCATGAAGTCATGGAGCGGGATAACTACAAGTGCCGTATGTGTGGAGCTGGCAGTAGCCTGAGTGTCGATCATATTAAGTCAAGAGGAGCTGGCGGAACCGATGAGGCAAGCAATTGCCGTACATTATGTCTGCCGTGTCATACTGCTAGGCATGGATGGTAATTGAATGAAAAAGAAAAAGATCGAAGAAGTAGAGTGGCCAACCGATCACATGAGCTATTTCGTTCATCATGTGATTACTAATTGCAAGCCTGATATACAATTGGAAATCCTGGGTAAGGTACCAAGCAAGAAAAACGCCTACTCCCCCATGGCTAACGGCAAAGGATTCTTCAAGGGCAGTAAGCTACTCAATGCCGAGAAGATGTTCTCTCTTCAGATACCTGGGGAATATCGCGACCTGAAGCTAGAAAACCCGCATATCATGATACAGTTAAAGGTACCAAAGAAGAGTTGGCGGTCAGACCGCGACAATGCGGTCACGACAATCCTGGATTACTTAGTGAAATTCGGAGTACTGAAAGATGACAATATCAACCATCTTAACGGTTGCCTTGTCATGGCTCCTGTAATCGAAAGTTCTGAATACAAGTGTTTAATCAGTATATGGAGGAATGAATGAAAAGATTGAGTATGCTGTCCTTGGATCAGGTTAAAAAGCTGAATCAGCTATACTGCTTCAATGGAATTCCTGAGATTCCAGAAGGATACGAGTTTGACGGATTTTTAACTAACGTAGATCAAAATACGCTAATGTTAAGTAATTGTGGTGGCGCGTGCGCTGCTGGATATGAATTCCACGATACTGTAGTTATTGGACTGAAGAAGAAAAAGAAGTATCGATTCGTGTGCGATGATCCCAAGCCGCGTGTTCCGTCCTTGGGCGACTTTATTTTCGTTAGTGTTGATGGATCATTTTGCGAAGTGTTGCATAATGACTCGACCAGGAGTAATGTAATATTCCGACGTGAGGAGTTTGAATAGTGGCTAATTCCGTTGTAGATATGCATTTAGAGTGGGGTGAGTGTCATGACCTTGGCCTGTACGCCGCCAGCATCGGCAAGAGCGACCTTGCTAACAGGCTGTATGAGAGAGCGCTGACTCTCGCCATGGATCCGGGTAAGGTTCTTGGCACGCAGTCTGCTCAGGCGATATTGAAGCTGGCTAACCGAGAGGATCTTGAATGGTGTATTGGCATTCTGATGCGCAAGACTCAGGTCGATCCAGGTTTGATTAATAATTGGATTAACTTAGCTACTGCCTTTATCAAAATACCTCTTCCTAAGATGGCTCTCGAAGCAGCCATGGAGGGCTTTAAGCTGGATCAGCACAATGCTGATATCTTGCAGACGCTGGCTACTTGTCATGGGATGCTTGGAAATATCCGAGAAGAGATTCAATTTGCGTGGCTTGCCGCCGATGTAGATCCTTCCCGTCGATGGCAGCACGCCATGGTAAATATGAAGGTGTCTAATGATTTCAAGCTGTTCGCCAAGCATTACTCTGGGCGAAAGAAGCCATTAGGTCATGAGATATTGAAGCCAATGGACATTAGTAAGCCTGGAACCGTGCTTATATGCATGGAGCAGGGCCTTGGCGACCTTATTATGATGGGTGGCGTGATGCGCAGGTTGGCTAACTGTGGTTTTGAGCTTTCGCTATACACTACTGAAGATGCTTGCGCTGATATTGGCGCTATGATGTGGCCCTTCCTGCGGGTTGTTAGGCAGCCAACTAAGGCTGGTAGTTATGACTACGTGGTTAATTTGATGGATCTACTTGAATTCAGGTCTATCAATGACTCTCCTTGGATTCGTGGAAAATGGAACGATGTTTCTGATGGTAAAATCGGCGTCAATTTCACTGGAAACTCAAAGTACGAATACGAGTACTGCCGTGGAATTTACGATGAGCGCATTCGTGGTCTAATTTTAGACTCGTGCGATTCTGCGAATTTGGCTGATTACCGTGATGGAACCATGGATGAATTCAAGAACATCATGGCTCGGCTTAAAGGTGTTATTACGACCGATACAATGACCGCTCATTTAGCCGGAGCTATGGGCGTGCCTTGTTTGGTCTTATTGGCCAAAAATCACGACTGGAGATGGTATCATAAGTGGTACGGTAATCATCTGAAGACCGCTACTCAGTCCGCTATTGGGTATTGGGATTCAGTGTTGCCTGATGTTGAAAAATTCGTTAAGGAGATCGCATGAAACGATTGTATGTATGGAATGGAGATGACGTGCCTGGGGTGAGTGGCGTTGCGTTCTCGCTGGCTGAGAGCGTTGATGATGCCAGGGAGGATATTACGGTTGATATCGTTGGGTCTACTCTACCGCTAGCCGTCGCGGAGTATGACCTGGACTTCCTTGATTTTGAGCCGCTTATTTACTCGCAAGCGGAGGTGGTTTCTGAAGCTGCTTGACCTCATCCCTCCAGGCGACGGCTGCGGCTGGGGAGTCGCAGGGTCGAACTTATTTAAGCATCTACCGAAGCATTGCGAGATCGTTAACGAGGTAGCCGACTGTGACGCTGTACTGGCCCCTGTATCCAACTTCGAGTGGGGATATGCAATTGAGCACGAGGGTGCTATCCGAGCTGCCAGGGCAGCTGGCAAGAAGGTCATCGGCTATGGCTTCCATGAGTTCGATATTGTCGGCACTAAGCAGATCTCCATGCTTGCCGATAATTGGGATGCTTTGATCTGTGGATCTACCTGGATGAAAGAATGGGTAGTCGATGCCCTAAAGTCGATTAAGCGAGAGGTGCCTGTTTCCGTAGCTCTCCAGGGCGTTGATACGGAGCGGTTTTATTATCGGGTTCCGAATCGTCCAGATTGGATGAAAGATCGGTTCGTCATTGCGAGCTGCGGCAAGTTTGAGTACAGAAAGTCGCAAGACGTAGTTATCGAGGCATTCCGTCGCTTTCAGAAGTCCGTTCCTGAAGCTATGCTGCTGATGTGCTGGCATAATCCATGGCCAGATACAATGCGAACCATGAGTGACTCCAAGTACGCTCACAACCTTGAGCTTCAGTCCGATCAGGCTGGTAATATCTCAATCCTGGGAGTTGACCGTAAGTTGATCGATCCCAAGGATCAGGTCTCCTGGCTCATGAGTCGGAATATGGATATGCCTGCGTTTTACCAGAATGCGGACATTGCACTGTTTCCTAATCGATGTGAGGCGGGGCAGGCAATGCCAGCGTGCGAAGCGCTTGCCAGTGGCATCCCTTCCGTTGTCGTCGATGGTCACGGTATGCGTGACTTGGTTGATATTGTGGAAGAGAGTGCTTGCACGTTCTTGGAGGGCGGCAAGAGATTCAATTACCGCGATATCGGAACCTTTACTGAGCCATGTATGGACGAGGTGGTTTCTGAGCTTAGGCGGCTACATAAAGAGAACCACGGACAGGCGAACCGTATGCATCTCAGCCACTTAATGGAGTCTCTGTCCTGGGAGCAGACAGCTAAGGATGTGGTTGCGGCCTGCCGCGAGGTGGTAGAATAGATGAGTATGGATCTACTTGAGAAGAAACTGCAAGATGCTGGTCTGAATTTAGACTCTGTTAGCCGTAGTCAGGCATCTCGCGCCTGGGGATTTACTGAAGATAAGGCTCGTCACGTTTTGGTGAAATTGCGATCCGGCTCTCCGGCTGTCGCTAAGGCCTCAGCTCCTATTGGCAAACCAGTAAAAACCGAGTGCATCGAGATCACTGAAAAGGAAATGAAGTATGAGTTGCCACGGACTCGCATCAGCACTCTTGAGGAGTTGATCAAGCAGTTTAAGGTAGATACCTCTAAGTGGAAGGTTGAGCGGTTCATCTGTAACTCCTGGGAAGTCGGCGCTAAGATTGACGGAGAGATCGTTACTTCTCCGCTTTATCAGGTCAAGGCTACTTTCGTTAAGAAGGATGGCTGGGATACTGAGTCCATTAAGGCTGAGATCGAAGACCTTAAAGCGAGGGCTAAATCCGGTATTAAACCAGCTCCGTTTAAGGTAGTCAAGAACGACACCGGGTATTGCCTGTGCATTAATGTTAGCGACGCCCATATTGGCAAGCACGCCTGGGGTACCGAAACAGGCTGGGAGGATTGGGATACATCAATCGCCTGTTTTGAGTATGACAGGGCTGTTGACACCATCCTCTCTCGCTGCAAATTTCCGGTTGATAAGATTTGTTATGTCGTTGGGAATGATATCAGTAACAGCGACAACAGGGCTGGAACAACTACTAAGGGGACTCTCGTGGATAACGATAGTCGGTACTTCCGGGTTATTAAGATGATCCGGAATATTGTTCAGAAGCAGATCGACAAAATGCGATTGATCGCGCCGGTTACGGTGATTTTCGTGAGTGGAAACCACGATGAGAACACTGTGTATCACATCGGGGATTCAATTGAGTGTTACTACCATTCTTGCAAGGATGTCACTGTCGTCAATAATCCAGCGCCAAGGAAGTACTTTGAATACGGAGTTAACGGAATAATGTTCGAGCACGGACATCTTGGCAAGAAGGAGGACAAGCCTCTCTTGATGGCCGTGGAGAATCCGCAGTTATGGGCCAGGGTGAAGAACCGCGAGGCCATGGTAGGGCATCTCCACTCTCAGGACTTATACGAGAAGATGGGTTTCAGGGTTCGCAGGATTTCGGCTCTTTGCCCTGCTGACGAATATCACGCCCGGAATGGCTGGGTTGGTAATATCCGAGGTGGGCAGGGGTTTGTATACAGCAAGACTGATGGACTGGTCTCAACTATCGAATATCAGATTATCTCTGACAAGTAGGTTCAGTAGGCTTGATCTAGTGGTATAATCGTTCGTGAATGAGAAAGGAATAAGTATGGCGAAAGTGTTTCTGAATAATTTGTGTAATGAAGTCCACGCGCAGAATCAAAAGTGGTGGGTAGATATACATACTGGTGAGCGCCTTAATCGTAATGTAGGTGAAATGCTGTGCTTGGTACATAGCGAGATCAGCGAGGCGCTTGAAGGGCATCGCAAGAATCTCATGGACGACAAGCTTCCGCATCGACCGATGATTGAGGTGGAGCTTGCTGATGCTATTATCCGCATATTTGATATAGCTGCTGGCCTTAAGTTGGACCTAGGTGGTGCGTTCGACGAAAAAATTGCCTATAATGCGGTGCGGGTTGATCATCAGCGAGAGCATCGCATGACTGAAAACGGCAAGAAGTATTAAGAGAGGAATGAATATGAATAGACGAAAGATGTTCGGTATCCTTGCGGCTCCGGTTGCCGCTGCTAATATTCAGGTTAAGTCTGAAATTAAGACTGATTTGAAGCCGTATTCGGCGTTTAATTACGACGATATCTATAAGATATGGAAAAAGGAATTTCTTAAGCGTAAATACAATCTGATGGATAGCGAAGTTCTTTTTAATTCTGGATCAGACTTCACTAATGGATATTATGGATTGATTGACCGAATGTCTCTCGATATTGGGCGAGGGGTATTGGATGCGCGCCTAGCCTTTGCTGATGCCTGCCTTAACGGTGAAGTTCCTGGAGTGTGGTGGGAATGATCGCACCCAAGATTGTCTCATTGAGTGGGTTTAAGACCGTGGGTAAGGACACCTTTGCTGATCACTTGGTTGATACCTATGGATACACTCGCATTGCTTTTGCTGATCCGCTGAGGGCCAAGGTAGCTGAGTGGGTCGGTGGCGCGGATATTCCGGATGACGTACCTGAATATATTGAAGATCTGTGCGTTCAGTGCTCAGAAGAGTTTTTTAATGGAGGATTTGGAACGGTACTTGGCTATGTAGGTTACAAGCCATATTCCGAATCACTTCGCAAGCTACTGCAATTCGTAGGTACTGAGTACTACCGAGCGAAGGATCGGACTTATTGGCTTAAGTCGATGCACTTGGATCCGGATCTGCATTACGTTATTACTGATCGTCGTTTTAAGAACGAGACCGAGTTCTCGCTCATGATGGGCGCGGCGTGCTGGCGAATTAATCGAGAAGATTATGTTAGCGGCGACCTACACGCTTCTGAGGTGCAAATCCCGCATCTCTATAACCATGCCGTGATTGAGAACGAATGGGGCCGTCAGGACAAGATTCCAGCACTGTGCAAGCACTACCTGGAGTTAACTGCTAAATTCAGTGGCGTCGTAACCGTGGAGGTTTAATGGCTGAAATCACAGATCCGTTCGTTTCTAAGAATGGCTTAATCATGACGTGCGATGGCGTCTTATTTGATGTACTTAATCCCAAGGTATCGGATATTAAGTTGGACGTTATCGCACACGGACTGGCAAAGAAAGATCGCGCATCCGGCCATTACAACCGGGTTTGGTCGGTGGCGGAGCACTCGCTGTTTACGGCTTATGCTGCCGAGTATTATGCGGCTCGCATGGGGCTTGTCATGTCGGAAGTTCGCGGCTGTGCGATTAAAGCCCTTCTCCATGATGGCAGTGAGGCTTACTTAGTTGATCTTCCTAGGCCAGTCAAGCATTTACCTGGGTTCGAGTCGTACCGCGATATCGAGTCTGGATTACAGACTTGCATTTACCATTGGGCTGACTTCTATAACGATAGGCATGATTCTTTGGTTCATAAGGCCGATAATGAAGTGCTTAAGTGCGAGTTTCTGTGGTGGCTTAATGGCTCCGAAACACTGGAATGGGTGAAGGATATTGATGTTAATATGGTGCAGTACGTCCAGAATAGGTGGGTCGGGATGATGAACTTCCGTGATTGGCTAGAATCGAAGGCGCTATTCATTGATACTTATCAGCGCTGGAATCAGCAGTATGTATAAGGCTTAGATATGAGTTGGATAAGCGATCCGAGATTTTTACCAAGCCTGATGATTGCCCTTAGTATTGCGTCCTGCATTCGGTACGCAATGGCTGACGATATCGGCAAGGCCATTTATTGGGGTGCGTCGGCTACGCTGATTCTTTCCATAACCTACATGATGAAATGAGAATAAATGAATACAGTACAGCAATACGCACACATTGATGGATGGAAACCTGGGGATGGGCCTAGGATTGACGACTTGCGTAAGATCGAGTCCATGGCTCGCATCTCACATCGGTCGGAGGACGCGCAGACCGAAGATTCCTGGAAGCGGTTTATTGACGCCGTTGTGGTTAAGCACGGAGATTGGTCTGTAGTTGAGCATGTATCAACTAGTGTCATGGCCTATGTTGACCGTGGGGTTCAGCAAGAATGGACGCGGCATCGGCTATTCTCCTTTACGATTGAGAGCACTCGGTTTGTTAATTACGAGAAGAAGATGCCAGCCTCTTTTATTCGTCCTCCAGAGATGAATGATTTGCAGTCGATGATCTGGGAAAATACCATCGCAGCTTGCGAGGAGGGGTACAAGAACATGATTCGATCCGGCGCAGCTCCGCAGATCGCTCGCTCTATCTTCCCTCTTGGCCTTGGATCTCTTATGGGGGTGACGAGTAACCTGCGCAATTGGCGGCATATGTTTATCATGCGTACCACGAAGGAAGCTCACCCGCAGTACCGAGAAGTGGCGATCCCCCTACTTGCCGAGTTCCAGGAGGCATATCCGATTCTGTTTGACGATATAGTTCCAATGCAGCGACAAATTGACAATCTGAGATTACCTCGATAGGAGAGTTATGAAACTGTTTGGCTATTATTGGAAGGGATTTGGCCATGCTTGGTCGGACCTGCTTTACCACTCTGTTGGCCTATGGACATACGATAGGGTGAAGGATGAAGTAACTGACGCCATTCACCCTGACTTTGGCTGGGCTATTCGCGAAGCCTATAAGGACATTGATACCTTGCTTGCCGAGTCGAATGCCCGTGGCTTCGATAACGGCGCGGACGACGGATTCTCTCGTGGCTACGAGGCTGGGCTGGCCGACCGAGAGTTAAAGCCGCTTACGGACGATTATCCAGAAGATACTTTGCCTTAGTCTGAAATTAGGACTGATTCGAGCGGCTCTGTGTGGGCCGCTTTTTTATTAATACTTGACACCTTCATGGTAGCGCCAAGGTCCATGGGTTGTGTTATGCTTGAGGTTCGGCACTATATATGGATAAATACTGTGGGATTGAAGTGGATTACTCGCGAGATGGCTTGTTTGACGAGCTTGGCTTAAAGAGGCTTAAAGAGTCATATATGCTTGAAGATGAGTCTTCCCCTCAGCATCGGTTTGCTCGCGTGTCTAGCCAGTTTGGGTCTAACCAGCAGCACGCGCAAAGGCTTTATGATTACGCCAGTAAGCATTGGCTGTCGTTTTCCACGCCAATACTTTCTCATGGCAGAGCTAAGCGAGGACTTGGGGTATCGTGTTACTTGAGTTATATTCACGATTCTGCCGAGGGGTTGATCGAGGCGTTGTCTGAGGTTAATTGGCTATCTATGATGGGTGGTGGTGTTGGCATTGGATTCGGCATTAGATCTAGCGACGACAAGTCAACTGGCGTGATGGCTCACATGAAGATCTATGATGCGTCTTCCTTGGCTTACAGGCAGGGTAAAACTAGGCGCGGGTCTTATGCCGCCTACCTGGACATCTCTCACCCTGATGTTAAGCAGTTCCTGGACATACGCAAGCCTACTGGGGATCCAAATATCCGATGTATGAATATGCATCACGGGGTAAATATATCGGATCGGTTTATGGAAATTATCCGAGCGTGTATGTTGGATCCGCGTGCCGATGATAAATGGGATTTAGTTGACCCTCATTCTGGGATTATTCACGACACTGTATCTGCTAAGCACTTATGGCAGCAGATATTGACTCTTAGGCTTGAAACTGGCGAGCCGTACATACATTTCATTGACGCATCAAATCGCGGGCTTCCTGCGTTTTTGAAGGACCTTGGCTTATCTGTCAAGCAGAGCAATATTTGTACTGAGATTACATTGCCGACCAGTAAAGAGAGAACGGCTGTGTGTTGTCTGAGTTCGTTAAACCTAGTCTACTATGATGAGTTCAGGGATAATTATCAGTTCTTCCTGGACGTTGCCGAGATGCTCGATAATGTCCTGCAATACTTTATCGATAATGCTCCGGATAGTATATCTAGGGCTCGATATTCAGCGTCTAGGGAGAGGTCCATTGGGGTTGGGGCTCTTGGATTTCACTCCTACTTACAGGCTCGCATGGTACCGTTCGAGAGTGTTGCCGCTAAGTCTGTGAATAAACAGATATTCAGGAATATTGCTAGCCACCTAAGTAAGGCTAATTTATCTCTCGGGGCTATGCGCGGGGAGGCTCCTGATGCCATTGGCGCTGGCCAGAGGTTCTCGCATGTTATGGCCATTGCTCCGAACGCAACTACGTCTATCATCATGGGCAATACATCGCCTTCGATTGAGCCTTACAGGGCTAATGCATATCGGCAGGACACTTTGTCTGGCGCTTTTTTTAACAAGAATCCGCACCTAGATAAGTTGCTGGCATCAAAACTTGGGTCTGGCACCGTTGAGTTAGACGAGGCTTGGTCTAATGTAATTTCTAACTCCGGGTCAGTCCGTGATTTAGACTGCTTGACCAGTGAGGAAAAAGATGTATTTAAGACTGCTATCGAGATTGATCAGCGGTGGATTGTTGACTTAGCCTCTGATAGGCAGAAGTTCATAGATCAAGGCCAGTCTATTAACCTATTCTTTAGGCCAGACTGTGATATCTCTTATATTCATACCGCTCACTACGAGGCCTGGGTTAAGGGGCTAAAGACGCTGTATTACTGTCGATCCGAGAGCGTTGGTCATGTCGATAAGGTTTCGCGCAGTATCGAGCGTCGTGTTATTGACGAAATAGATATGAATAAGATTGCGATTGGAGAGGGGTGTATTGCGTGCGAGTAATCAAGCCTAAGTTGTCTGATACACGGGAATTCTATAAGCCATTTAACTATCCGTGGGCGTTTGATGCATGGCTACAGAGCGAGCAAATGCACTGGCTTCATACCGAGGTCCAGATGCTTGATGATGTTAATGATTGGAAGCACAGGTTAACTGAATCTGAGAAGTATTTTCTAACTCAGATATTCCGGTTTTTTACCCAGGGGGACATTGACGTTTCTGACGGGTATGTGACTAAGTATCTTCCCGTATTTCCTCAGCCAGAGGTCCGGATGATGCTATTGAGCTTCGCCGCTAGGGAGGCTATCCACGTCGCCGCCTACTCGCACCTAGTAGAGACTATTGGGATGCCTGAGTCTACTTACAGTGAATTTTTGGCATACTCAGAGATGAGAGATAAGCATGACTACGTTCAATCAATGTCAGGGAGCACGCCTTACGACGTGGCTAAGCAGATTGCTGTCTTCTCTGCGTTTACGGAGGGGATGCAGCTCTTCTCTTCATTTATCATGCTGCTGAATTTCCCTAGGAACGGGCTCATGAAGGGGATGGGGCAGATATTGGCTTGGAGTATTAAAGACGAAACACTGCACTGCGAATCGATGATCAAGTTATTCCGAACGTATATTGAGGAGAACCGGGAGATCTGGGGCGATAAGCTGAAGTCAGAGATCTACTCGATAGCTGAGAAGATGGTGGAGATTGAAGATCGATTTATCGACTTGTCATTCTCTATGGGGGATATGAAGGACCTCACACCGGCTGAGGTAAAGAAGTATATTCGCTATATCACCGACCGCAGGTTGATAGCCCTTGGTCTTAAAGGCGTCTTTAAGGTCAAGCGGAACCCGCTGCCCTGGGTAGAGCAAATGCTTAACGCGCCAGCTATGTCGAACTTCTTTGAGACAAAACCAACTGATTACTCCAAGGGGGCTCTCTCGGGTTCCTGGGATAGTGTGTGGGCTAAGCGGTGAAATAAATTTTCAGCAAGTGTTGAAAATGGCATAAATAGTGATATTATTGGTTGTGGCCGTCATCTAAGTACAAGATACTAGTCCCCTTTAAGCTAGGTATCGTTGGTGAAGTTCCAACGCGGCACTCCAAGTTTTGTTTTCCGTTACTCGCCTGACCTTCCAGAAGGGAAGATAATCGGGACCTAAAACCAGTCATTCGGTGGATCTGGGCTATGGATACTAACAGAAATGAGTAGCGGTGTTTTCGGGCATCAGGCGAATGCGGGTAGTCGCGGCAGACTGTAAATCTGCTTCCCCTTGCGGGATAGCTGAGTTCAAATCTCAGGGTGCCCACCAAAAATGAGAATGAAAGGAAGATATGGAGAAGACGGTAATTATATATGATCAGCTAATGGAGAGCCCTGTTTCATTCATTGTTATGGATGGAGATTTGCGAAAGTTTGATGGTATTTATATTAATCGATACACGGAAAACAGAGCTGTCAACGACATGCAGGAAGATCTGTGTAGGCTACTGTATAATGACGATGGCGAGGCAACGTTTAAGGCCGTTCGCAAGTTTCCGTCTAAGGCAGTTGCCTCTGGTGCCCATGTGATTGTAGCTGGGTTTTTACCGTGAAGTTATTGCTAGGTAGCCAAGTTGGTAAGGCATCGCTCTGTTAAAGCGACTACCGCAGGTTCGAGTCCTGCCCTAGCAGCCAGAATAAACCAGGGATAGACGATTGTTCGGAAGTCAATCGGAACGGAAGCACCGTCTAAGGGGAAAGGTCACAGTGTGTACAGCTAGTGATCACATAGCCCGGTCTTAGGGACTGACGAAAGCGCCTCGAAAACGCAAGTTCGAGTGAAATCCCCTGGTTTTCAAATTTAATGGGCATGTAGCTCAATGGTTAGAGCCACGGATTGTGGATCCGCGAATCACGGTTCGACTCCGTGCTTGCCCTCCAGTTAGAGAGATGGTGTAATTAGCCTGTAGCTAGCACAAAAGCACGGGGCCAGTAGTGGCTCTAGTTGCCAGGGATAGATGATAGGAGTTGGGGTACTCGACTTAGCATCGCGAAATCCATCAAGGCACTGGCATCTCTCTGCCAAGGAAGTCCTAAATTTAGACTAAGGAAAAACATGCCGAGTTACATTAATTGGTTTGACGGTGAATATGCATTCTTGAGTAACTTCTATCCGTGTCGTGTCTACATGGGTGATTCGATTAATTATCCGTCTGTCGAGCACGCTTTCCAAGCCATGAAGTCAACGGATTTGAGCGAGAGGTCGGAGGTTTTGCTGGCTAAGCACCCGGCAGACGCAAAGAAAGCCGGAAAGAGACTGAAGCTGCGTGCTGGCTGGGAAGATATGAAGGTCGATGTCATGCGTCAGGCTGTCAGATCTAAGTTCCTGGATAACGCTGGGATGCGAAAGAAACTTCAATTAACTGGCGATGCCGTGCTTATCGAAGGCAATCACCACGGAGATCGATTCTGGGGAGTCGATGGATACGAGGAAAACATGCTTGGCCGATTGCTGATGGAATTACGGCAAGAGATTAATGAGACTTTCGGCAGGCCTGAATAGTATGATCTACTGGCAAATTGCATTCGTTTTCTTCTTGGTGTCTTTCTGCGGCTGCATGTACTCAATGTCGGTTCACGAGGAAGATTTCGATCTCTTTCATGGTATACTCGAACGTGCTGGGGTTTGCTTTGTGGTCGGAGTAGCGTGGCCGTTGAGCCTGATTGCGATCATTGCTTTTGTGGTAGCTGAATTTTTCCTTGGAGGAAATCGTGAATAAAGAAGAGATTGATGCTAGTTGGAAGAAGCGCCTAGAGTCTGACAATGCCTTGAGCGACCGAGATATCGTTGAGGATGAGGCTATTCTTAATTGGATTGACCCTGGGACACCAGGAAAGCCTACGCGCCAAATCATTAGGGAGCTCATGACCCTAGCCCAGAATCTCGCGTTAGATCCGGCTGTTAGTCAGGATGCTGCCGACTTGTATCACGAGGGGTACTTGGCCGGGAAGACAGGAGCTGTCAACCGACTGAATGAGATTTCTTCCGGAGATGATGAGGTGTCATTTTGATTAAAGAACCAGTAAATAAAAACTATTGCGGTACCGTTGTTCAGATCAATCAGACTGTGCCCATTCCTAAAAGGGATCGCATACACCACGCAGTAATTTTTGGATCTCACGTCATCGTCGGCAAGGATGTAAAAGAGGGCGACATCGGCGTCTACTTCCCAGTCGAGACTCAGTTGTCGCATGATCTGGTATCTAATATCAATGGGTATCGACATCGCGAGTGGGGTAACGTGGACCAGGAAGCCAAGGAGGGTTACTTCGATGAAAACCGACGCATTAAGTGTTTGAAGTTTTCGGGGGCCGATTCTCAGGGCATGTGGCTACCTCTGAGCAGCTTTGCGTTCACTGGTGCGGATCTTTCCGAGCTTGCTACTGGCACTGACTTCGACGAGCTTAATGGCGTGCCTATCTGCCAGAAGTATCGGCGGAAGTATAATCAAGCTGGTACCGCTAAAGGCCAGAAGGCCAAGAAGCATGTTGAGGATTTGATCGTTGAGGATCAATTCCGGTTCCATTACGACACTGGGAATCTGCGTCGTAACTGGCATCAAATCAACCCTTCCGACGTTATAGACATAACCTGGAAACTCCACGGCACAAGTGCAATATTCGCGAACTTGTTGATCCAGCGAGAGCTCCCTTGGTACGAGCGAATCCTTCAATATCTGGGAGTCCAAATTCAGACCGAAAAGTACGGTTTCGTGTGGTCTAGCCGCAAGGTCGTGAAGGGAGTCGATGGCACCTCGAAGGCTGGGGCAGCTCACTACTATACGGAAGACGTGTGGGGGCATGTCGCCAAGCGCGTTGAGCATCTTATTCCAAAAGGCTTTACTGTATATGGAGAGATAGTTGGCTTTACTTCTGACGGTGGCGCTATTCAGTCCATGGGTGGCAATCCGTTCGACTACCGATGCCAGCCGAAGGAATGCGAGCTGTACGTCTATCGGGTTACGCAGACCAATGTCGATGGTGATGTAATTGAATTAACGGCTCCGCAGGTTCGCTCGTGGTGCGAGAGCGTTGGCCTGAAGCCGGTTCCGCTTATTTATTGCGGTCGGGCTGATGGACTGATTCAGTATCAAGTTGGCGATGTATCTGAGTGGCAGCAGGAGTTCATCGACTACTTGGAGGCTTATTGGGTTCGCGACCAGGACTCCGCCCTGTGCATCAATAAGGTCCCTGAGGAGGGTATTGTAGTTCGCAAGGACTGTCTCAATAAGTGCGAAGCATGGAAGCTCAAGTCTTTCCGATTTCTCTCTGGGGAGACGGAGAACCTGGACAAGGATGTAGTTGATATTGAGGAAGAACAGTCTACTGAGGAGGTTGCTGAGTAATGGCTGTACTTAAGTTTGTTCCGCTATATATGATGATTGGCTTTTCGCTAATCGGATTTTACGCAGCTCGCAGGAATGAATCTGTTACCCTTGGTGAGTTTCTTTTTATTTCGCTGTTCTGGCCGATCACTGCTTTCTTTGCGTATTTCCTGTGGGTTAGCCAATCGTTATCCAGGCTATGGGACGTAGAGATTACGTCAATGCTTCAAAGTATTTTCGGAAAGCCTGGAGGTGTAAAGTGATAGTTCTACTGTGGTTGATCGGGTACTTAGTGTTTGGGTTCGTGGTGATTGGGTTTTTATGCGCCCGTGAGTCAAATGAAGACTCACTCAGCTTGGGTGGCTATGTGATTATGTCTGTAACTTGGCCGATATTCTTGGTAGTGTGGTTGTACTATACTGCTGAAGAAGTACATGATGTGGTTCCATTTCTGCGGAAGGTGTTCGGTGGACCGAGGGAATAGCGGATTATTCAGTAAGGTAGGGTATGTATATGCCTTGTATGACATACGTGATCATCTTGATATTAGGTATATAGGTCAATCTGTTAGGCCTGAAATTAGACTTAAAAGTCACTTAGCTGACTCTATGTCAAATCGAAAGAATTACCCTGTGAATTATTGGATCCGCAAAGTGATTCGATCTGGATCTTCTATAGGGATGGACATCATAACATGCTGTAGCATGGAGTACATCACTGATATCGAGACGTTTTATATATCTTTCTATAGGGATTCTGGATTTTTCAAGATAATGAATGTGTCCTTGTGTGGAGGTCTTCACCGTTCAATTCCAAGGGATGGCGGCTTGAGCATGAGGGGGAAGTCTATTGGGACAATCGAGGCCCTGAGAAAGTCCAGAGAAAAACAGCGGATTAACAGGCTGAATGGGATAGGTATGTCCGATGAGACTAAGCGGAAAATTAGCGTGTCGAAGGTTGGAGTCCCTAGGCCGCCAGTTACTGATGAGTTCAGGCATAAAATTAGCGCCTTGATGAAGGGAAAGCCTAAGAGTGACTTGCATAGAGACAAGTTGTCAGTCTCACTGAAGGGATCACTACCACCTAACACAGGAAAGAGTAAGTATTATTATTCCGATACGAATAAGGGAGTTTTTCTGCATGACGGCGATCCGTTGATAGCTAGTGGGTTGGTGTACAAAAAGCATGATTACAGGAATAGAAGCTGGAAGAGGGGCGAAATGTACGGCAAGAAAATGGTAGTGGAGGAATTCTGATGAAAGTACTTATATACGACAACCGAAAGATCGATCCAATTGTGATTGACGCATCCACGGAAGAGGCTGAACTCGCCGCTTTCATGGCTCTGTTTAAGTATCTGAATGAGGAATGGCATGTATACTCTGATCTTGAGGATATTGGGGATGATGATGCCAGATATACTCGCGCTCAAGCCGTTCTATATACAAAGGCTATCGGCGGATGCGCCAAATCAACCCGAGCCCTACTCCTGGCTCGCAGGTCTTACGAGTACGAATATTGTAGCCTACATGAAGTGATTAATCCTTTAGAGCCAGATCAACTGCCTCTTCAATAGTTTTAACTTAGTTCTTTGTTATGATGCCGTATTCAGTGGCGACCGTGCGGTAGGTTGGTTCGTTTAGGTCAGCCACATCCCTTGATCCAAGTAGATCCTCTTGGGAGTTAAACGCTTTTATTTTGGTTCCGGATTTACCCCGGATTATCTCAAGACTTCCCTTTATAGATCCGTCTTTTCCGTAAACGTAAATAGTATCAGGCTGTTCTCCGTACTTCTTAAACTCATGCCTGCCAGTCGGCTTGATGCTACTGGCCGTAAATGAATCTTCTGGGTGCGCGGCCTTTCCTTTCGCAAGTTCCTTTGCCTTCGCTAAATCTCTCCTGGACGGCTCTTTTCCGTCTTCAAGCATCTTGGCTATGCGATCCATCTCTTCGCCGAAGGCATCTTTAGACGATGGGATTGGCTCAGTTGGCTCGGCCTTGGCCGACTTAGCGACCTTCTCCACGACTGATTCTGCATTGACTTTTACTTCTTCTGCCTTAACCTCCTTGGCTACTGGCTGTTCTTTTTTTTTAGGGATGGGCGAAGACTTAGCTGGAGTAGCTGGTATCTGCGGAGCCGGAGCTTGTGCGGTCGTCACGGTTCTGCCGAACTTCTGTTCCATGGCTTTTTCTGCCGGGGTTCCCTTGGGATAAGAGGCGACTACATTGTCCTCGATGTCGTATACATTGACCTTGCCGCCTGATTCACGAACGGTGTAAATATCCGTATCGCCATCAATCTCGCGATAGAATGCCCTCTCCCCAGGCTTTACGTCGATATTACCATTAGCGGATTTCGTCTTATAGGACGCTTTGCCATTGTGGATCGACGCCTCGGTAAAGCCGTCGCCTTCTTTGAGGACCTGCGGAACTGGCGAAGCTACTGGCTCTACGGCTTCCGCCTTGGCGGTTACCGTGGGTGTAACTGGCTCTTGCTTAGCCGCTGGCTTGACCGTAGGCGGCGCGGATGCCTTTACCTGTGCTTGGGCTACCTCTAGTGCTTTCGGCTTAGCTGGAGCCGCCGCAGGCTTAGCTGATGGCTTGCTGGCTACTGGCGGCTTAACCACGGGCTTAGCCGGAGGCGTTATCGGCGCTTCGACTGGTGTCACTGGCTCAACAACTGGAACTTGCGGCTCCACGGCAACCTGTACTTGCGGTTCCACTGGAGATGGAGCTGGATCTGGAGCTGGAGCTGGAGTTGGAGTTGGCTGCGCTACCTCTTTCGAGTTTACTGCTACTGCCGACTTCGGCTCAATTACTGGAACTTCCTCTCCGCCTACGAACTTCGTTTGCGGAACCGGGGTATCGGGAGTGTAGTTAATTGGCTTATCGGCACCAATTGTAGGTCCAGCGGCCCTCTCTCGCATCACAGCCTTGGCTGTATTGCGGATTCGCCTGGACTGTTCATATATAGCTGGGTCGAACGTGGGCGAGGAAAAGTCTGCGGCTGGATCCTTGGAGAACTGGCCAATAATGTCATGTAGTTGTTCATTGGTCAGCTTATCGAGATTGGCGACTGTCTGCGTATCGGAGTTGACTTCAGTTGCGATCTTAGCGTGATCGATCTGACCCTGACTTGGGGCTGGCAATGCCTTCTGTTCAGCCGCTGCTGGTAATGCCTGCTGCTCTGCTGTCTTTGGTGCTGGTAGCTGCTTTTGCCCTGGTACTGGCGTGGCAACTGGCTTGGATGCGTCAGCAACCTCTCCTGTCTCGCTGGCATAGAACCTGGGAGCTGGGGATGCTGGCGGTAGAGCTTTTTGTGGCTGTGGAACTGGGTCAATGATTTCAGCTTCAACCGGACTGAACGGCGGAGGGGTATCAGTATCAGTAATACCATCCTTGCCAGCGACGAACCTCGGCTTCTCGGGGGACGCTAACTGCTTCTGGTCTGGTCGTAGCGGCTTTGGCTTCTCGACTACTGGCGGAGGGGCTGTCGGCTTAGTCTTAATTTTAGACCTAAGTTCTTCGATCTTGGCTGCTCTCTCTCGGCTAACTGGCTTAGTGCCGCTCTCGAATACCTTAGCGCTCTCAGCCGCTTGACCGGATTGGTTTGGCTTGACTGGGGTCGGCTTAGGCTTAATACCCACGGCTCCCTTGGCCTTATTGATCGCCGCGACACCCTTCTCACTGCGCAGCGCTGGAACGGCTACCGCAGCTACGTCAGCCACGGTGCCAACCGGATCCTCGGCGAAGCTCTCCATGGGATTCATGACACGACTGGCTACGTGCTTGGCGAAGCCGAGAATGGGTGCGAATGCCTCGGTAACGCCTTGCTCTAATCCTGCGTCAATGGCGGCACCTACTCCACCTGTCTTAAGTGCTTTTCCGGTAGCTTGACCGACGTTCTTAACGGATTGAGTCAGCCTGCTTCCTTGACCTATTCCTACTTCTTTAAGCACGTCTGGAATCATTGTTCCAGTTGCTTCAAGAGCTGCGGCAACCAGGCCTTTAACAAAGTTAGCGCCAGATCGCGGAAGGTTCTTTTCGGCTCGCGCCATGATGCCTTCGGTCGGCGGCTGTTTAGTCACGGGTGGTGCCTGCGACTTTGTAAATGCATTTTGACGCATTTCGTAGAAGTCGTTCTTGAGCTTGCCTGGGATCGGAAGCGACTCGAATGCGGCCCTGGACTCATTCTCGTTTGCCGCATAAAATGCGTTGAATAGTTGCGTTTTCACCGCTTCGTCGTATGGCAGTGCGTCTAGTTGTGCGTTGATATCTGGTAATTTGGGATCTGCCATGTTATTCTTCTGGAAACGGTCTCAATGGATTTACTTGCTTCTGCTCGTCGTCTTCCGCAAATGGGCGCAGTGGATTCGGCTTGCCGACTTGTTTTAGAGCTTGACCTCCGTATTGGGCTGGTTTGCGGGTTTTTAGATCTAATCTACGGAGTGATGTTGGAGACTTGGAGTATATTTTTATAGCGGCTTGACTCACCCTCTCCGGTGTGTGTAATATCTTCATAGCCGTGCCAGCCACTACTGGAGATACGACATTTCCAGTAAATACGTTACCGACACTAGCTCCCATGGCACCAGTCTGTGAATGATCAATCACAGAAGAATTCCTTAAGGCTCTCTGAACCCGATCAGCCGCTTCGTATGCGTCGTGGAAATTCATAGCTCTAATAGCCGCATCTCTATGCCCTGGGATATTCCTTCCAAGTTCTTTCCTAGTCGCATCCCCGACTGCTAAGAATGCTTGTGATTCGAGTCCTCTCTTCTCTGTGTTGATTGTGTTCGGTTTTGGCTTGGAAGACGCATTTACTCGGCTCCTTACTCCCGCTGCATGGATCGGACTGACTGGGCCTGAGGCGTAGTTCTTCGGATCGTCAATAATGCTATCCACCATCTGAATAGCCTCTGACTCGTGCGGCGTTATGCCTTCGTTGCCATGTCGCACTTTTTCATGCGCTATAGATCGAATATTATTCGGATCAATATCAACGCCTCTATCGGTTGCGTCTATCTCAAGAGCCTTCATGTCTCTATTTGATTGCTCGAATCCTTTTTTAGCCTGAGACCTTCCCTTCATGGACATTGGTATCTTTTCTTTAAGGGCGAAGTCTCTCAATTTTTCCCCTGCCTCAATAGCAGTGTCCGCTGGTAGCTTTAAGGCATAGGTCATTGACTTCTTGGCGAGCTTATTGGCCAGCATTGGCGCTCGTCCGACAACTTCTGCTGCCATTGGTATTGGAGATGAGGCTAGGTCTGCAACTGTAGCTATCTTATTAAGTACTTTAGCGGTCTTTGCCATGCCAGCGGCCTTTGCTCCCCACCCTATAATCGGAATGAGGCTAGCTGCATCCGCTGCTACTCTGGCTGGGTCTTTCTCTAGGTTTGACAGGAAATTACCGCCACCGTAGAAATTGGCATAATCGTCTTTTACGGCCTTAATTATCTGCGTTGGCCCAGGTAGGCTTTCTCCTCTAGCCATCTTGCTGGCTAATGTTCCTGGGTCTGACATAAAGTTAGGGTTAGAGTTTCGCAGTATTTCGCCAGCCCCAACAAGCATTTCTTTGCCCTGCTTCATGAAGGAACTTGGAAGATTATACAGCATATTGCCAAGGCTAAATGGCTTACCTGGAGTAGCTGTTGGCGGAGGTTGCGTGGCCACTGGCTGCGGAGCATCATCGGCGAAATCATATCCACCGCTAGTTCTAGCAGCTTCCCATAGATCATCAGGGGAATGGCTTTTCGCAGACGGATCTGCCTGGATGTAGTCATTGTAAAACGACTGAGCATCCTTCCATGTCTTTCCGCTTTTCTTGCTCTTGAGTTCCGGCATTAGATTGGCTTTACTGTGATTTTCGGTTTATTGACTGTCGCTGATTTGCCTGGAGTAACTGGCGGTTCTTCCGACTTGCCAGCCCTGCGCCTTGGTGCTCTCGGGTCTAGCGCTGATACTTTAGCTGGAGCTGGGTTATTACTCTCTTTCTTCTTGTCTTTCGGCGCAATCCGAGCGGCATATGGATCAGAAACGATACCATTTGCTCCCAGTTTTGCTTTGTCCATGTCGGACCTAAAGGATTCATACAGAGGCTTGAACTGAGTCTCGTATTGGTTCTTGTGGATTCTGTTTATAGCGCTTACGATAGCCTCCCTGGACTTGTCGTCGAGCCTAGCTCCCTCAGTTTTAAGTAGATTGTTGATCTTTACGTTAAAGTCGCGGATATTTCCCTGGATTCCAGCGATATCGCGATACTCTCCCTCTCGAACACCAGTAAGGGGATCGGTGATCTTGGCCCACGCCCTCATGATCTCAAGGTCATAGATACCAGGATCCCCGCCTGACTTAAGTGCAGAATATGCCGAATTTACGTTATTCGTATATTCGTCAATAACTCGCATTTTCTTAACTGGCTCCTGGGTACCGAATTGCTGCGCTACCTGGAATCCAGCCATATCTCTTCGCAGACCAGCTCCCTGACTTGCGATAGCCTGGGCCATCTGGCGAGATGCCCGAGAGTTCTCCTGTGACTGGTATATCTGCACAAAGTTGCGAAGCTCGTCCCCTGCGCCCTTGGCGTCACCTGACGTAACCTGGGATTCGACAGAGGCTTTAGCCATCTTGGCTAGTTTAGGGTCCGGTATGACAGCATCGATCTGCGTGAATAGATCAGTCTTTAATTTGGACTGCTCTTCGGGAGTCAGTACCTTCTTAACTGATTCTGGATTAAGTGGACTTACCTTCCTGGTTCCAGTTAGGTATTCTCCAGTAGTGGCGTCATACTCGCCAGCCTTAAATGGACCAATGTCACTTGGAAGATAGCGAGACTTCCTGATCTGTTTAGTGGAATCCATGACATCGACAGGATCTCCGATTTTAGGCATTGGTTCATCTGGCGGCATGGGTAATCCGGTCAGCTTTGATGCATACGCCCTTTCCGCTTGCTCTCTTGTTTTGTCTGCGATGTAGGAGAATAGCGTTTGTTGTTTTGGGGCCACTCCGCTCGTAGGTATTGGCTGGGTTTGACCAGGGGTAACTACTGCCCCACTTTCATCTTGGCTTAAGCCAATAAACCCTGGCACTGGGGCGGCCTGTCCAGGCGCGGCCTGAGCTGCTGGGGTCGCCTGAGCCGGGGGTGGTGCAGTTCCACCAACCATGGCCAATACCCTAGGGTTGTTTAGCGCCGCTGCTTGCAGCTTTTCTCGCTGAGCCGTGAATGGGTCAGCGGCAAGCGACTGAAAAATATCCGGTTGCCAGTCCTGTCTTCCGGTAAGCCTGCGTCCCTCCGCTACGATCTTAGAGTATTCCGGATGAGCCGTAGCTGTTCTGATATCCGCTACGTTGCCAGTCTTGAGCGCTGTGGCGAAGTCTGAATTTAGACGAGCCAATAGGTTGTCTGTCCGGTTGGCCGGATCGTTTAATTCGGTAAATACTTGGCCAATTAACCCTGGGTCCAGCGGAGCGCCTTTCTTTGGAAGTTGACCACCAATGAGATTCATGGCGATGTTCTTCACCATATCTGTCATTGGGTGTCCAGTATCCTTGGAGCTTTCCTTCTGGCCAGCGATATGCGCAAGATAAGACTGGGTTAATCGATTGACATTCCGCTGTATTACGGACGGATCTACGCCCTGCTGCTTTTGGGCGAATTCAATAGCCTGCTCGTGAGCACGCTGAATCTTCTCGTTTTCGCGCTCTGCCATGGCAGCTTTTTGCAGTCGAGACTGCCGTAGTCCATCGAGGAACTTCGACCCAATGGCGGCAATGGCAACAGGGGTGGTTTCAAACCCAGTGGGCTGCGGGGTTTTAGGTTGAAAGGTTTCGGTTAAATATTGGCTAAATGGACCCTGGCCTTGAGGCATGAGTTAATTCTTTCTCCCGAAGTATCCGCCAGCGGCAGCTCCACCAGCTCCAGCTAGGCTACCGATCACGCCAAGCTGCGCAGCCTTCTGTTGTGCTTGCGTCTGTAAAACGCCGGAGTTTGTATTAGCTCCAGCTTCTGCTCCTCGCATTCCTGCTCCGGTATTCTGGAGTCCTACTTGGCCAGCTTCGGTGCCCAAGCCAGCAAGGGCAGGGAAAGCTCCCATGAAGGCTTTGTTTAGGTAATCAGCAGACTGGGCGTACTTCTGGTTTTCGTTCTGCGCTAATGCGAAGTCTCGCCCAGCTCCACGGGGAACAGAGTCCATGATACCTTCCCGCGCACCACGGGCTCCCTTTGCAATATCGCCAAGCGGAACAGCGGCAGCGGTCATTCTGGCATTAGGATCACCGCTTACGATCTTTGAGTAGAAATCAATGGTCGGCTGCTGAAGCGTGTTCCTGCGACCCTGCTCTTGCGTGGCTAGGTCGAGATACTGCTTACTGGTAGCGAGCTGATCCCTCGCGATGCCAGCTTGCATATCCATTGATGCCTTGCGTTCTTTTCCTCCGCCCATTAATAAGTAAAGCTCCCTCAGTATTATTGTACCGAGGGAGCCTGGAGGAAAGCGAGCTTTTTGATTGTCTACGCTATGTTGTGCATTTGGCGAATCTTGTCTATCAATGATTTACGGATTTCGGGGTTCTCATTCAGGTAGATCCCGGAGTTGTCCCGTCCTTGCCCCATGCGCTCGCCGTTGTATGAATACCACGACCCTGACTTCTCGATAAGTTTGAGGTCAACGCCAATGTCGATGATTTCCGAATTAACATCAAACCCCTCTCCAAAAACGATGTTGGTCTCGGCCACCGTGAATGGGGCAGCGAGCTTATTCTTCAGCACTTTGATGTTAACCTTGTTTCCAGTTACTGTTTCCCCATCCTTATTACTGCCAGTTCTAGCGGTCTCAAGCCGCAGAGAGCAATAAAACTTCAGTGCCCGTCCTCCGGTTGTTGTTGTGGTTGGCCCATATGGCCCACTAGCTCCAAGGTTTGATCGCATCTGATTAATGAATAACATGCAGGTGTCAGTCTTGGCGACGGCCTTGACGACCTTAGGCAGGTTCTGGCTCATGAGTCGGCCCATGAGTGCCATGTGCTTGTCTTCTACCTCTCCCTCTAGGACGGCTCGCGGGATCATGGCAGCAACGCTGTCGATTACGAGCATACTGAATAAGCCACTAGCTGCCCAGTCCAAGCAGATGCCTACTATTTCCTCTGCTGTATCTGGCTGAGACACAACAAGCTCGTCCATGTTGACGCCAAGATTCTTGGCGTATTGGGCGTCCAGAGCGTGCTCGGCGTCAATAAACGCGCAGATACCTCCGTTCTTTTGCGCCTCGGCGATGCATTGAAGTGACAGGGTTGTCTTTCCACTGCTTTCGCTACCGGAGATCTCTACAACTCTTCCTCTTGGTAGACCGCCTATTCCAACGGCTATGTCAACCGCCAATGACCCAGTGCTAATCACGTTGCATGGGGTGATATGGCTTTTATCGATGACGACTTCACCGTATTTTTTCTTCGTGTCCTTCAGTAGGTTTGTCAGCGCAGTCTTTTGATTCTCGTCCAAGTACAGTCTCTCTTTCTATATACGACATTACAGCATCATCGATTTTACCATGGAACGACAGATAGTTAGGCAGTGTTCCCACTATGCTCATTCCTAGTAGTTTCGCGTATTTAACGGCAATCTTATTGCGGCTCGGGGTTGTTCCGTAGGCATACTTTAGTCTATTTTCAGACTCAAATACGTCCCGCATCATCATCTTGCCGAATCTCACAGAGTCCATCCCGCTGCATATGGGAAGGAACCCAAACGACATCTCGCACCGCATATAGTCGCTACCCCAGCCGTTCACTAGTCCAAAGCCGACTACGCACCCCTTAGCCACGCATAGGTACGATTGCCGCTGGTTGAATTGATCGAGGAACCACAGGAGGTCATGGCCGTCGAAGATGTCGTCAATCCTGCCACAGGACTTAAATGCATAATACAGGCAAGCAATTGTGTCAACGTCTGATGGATTTTTTACGATTTGGAGCAATCGTCTCTCCCTCTAGGAGCTGAAAGAATTTGATTGGCATTACCTTCCGCTCCTTGTCTATGTACCTTGATTGTGCCAGTTCCGTATAGTGTAGCGTCTTTAATTGCTTTGTTTATTGCGTCGCACATCCATACGGGAAGCGGTGGAGGCACTATTGGCACTATTGCGCTTTCATCTTCCATGCCCGTATTATACCGCAACTAGCCGATGAAAATCGCCATGATGGTCGTATTATTTGTATCCGAGGTAGAGGATCCAGTTCCGGCGTTCTTCTTTGCCTGGAGCTTTGCCGTGTTTGGCTGAGCGCTAACGGTTACCGTCCAGCACTGCGATGACATTGCGCGAACATCGTCCAACACGTCTACGCCTGGACCCCTTGCGTATCCAGTCTGGGCTGTTCCCTCGAAGTCGAGCTGGCCAAGGCACTCGTCGTCATTAATTGCTTTATAGAAGGCGAAGTTGCCGATAATCGCCCAAACTCCATCCTGATCCAGGGTGAGTGAGCATCCAGTGATATCCGCAAAAGAGGTGGTTAGCGTGTTTGTTGTGGAGCTGCGCGCGAATTTTACAGCCCCGCCTCCAGCCGAAGGCGTCTGCCAAATGGCGTTATCCGATCCATCGTTCGTCAGTATGTCGCCTAATGCACCTCCCTGCTTTATGTTAAGATCCTGGGTCCATACCTTCTTGACGGCGTTCGTCGCTGATCCGATATCAGAGGCAACGTCTGTTGCTGGCGTAAAGTTTCCATCAGAGTCGAATATCCACCTGTCTGTTAAAGCACTGCCAGTGGAATCGACGGTCTTTACCGTAAGCCTTCCAGCAGCGGTAGATCCACTGGGGGTTGATTCGATATCGACAGTAATCCCGGCTGAAGTCACGAAAACACCGTTCCTCCTGGCCTCAAATAAGATGTCCGTTATAACGTCAGCGCTAGTGGCATTAGTCGGGGAGTATTCGTCTCCGCGTGCCCTGCCGAACCTCAGCGCGGAATTATTGGTATCGCTGTAATTGAATAACCCTTCATTCTTGGCGAATAGAAGAATGTCTTGCCAAGCTGTCCCATCCCATCGATAGGAATACTGAGCGTCGATATCAGTTGACAGGAAGTTGAATCCTGCATCATCCAGGCCTAGGTCCGATGGCTGATTAGCCAATGAATCAACCATGAGGCCGGAGATCCACACCCAGGTACTTGCTCCGCTTACCGACTGTACTTGGTACAATGAGTTGCGGTCGCTTTCGTAGAATAGTGATCCGGTTTCATAGCTGTCAGCGGGATATGCCGCTAGCCGTAGAGCGTGCGTATTGATAAACGCCTGTATGAATCCAGCCTGATTGGCTGGCACGTCAATGCCTGCAATCGGCCTTACTGGAGTACCTAGCCAATTGTTTGTGATCCATGCCTGACGAATAGATGCTGGCGACAGGAACTTTTTGATTGTTCCCCATGGAACTACATCGTTTGGCCCTGGAGTTTGATCGTATAACTTCGTGGTTATCTTCTCGGTGGATGTGGTTCCGCGAAGGCGGCTGTCGTTAATGACGGATCCTATCTGCTGCTGAATGAAGTTCAGAATACTATTCAGCCTGTAGAGATCGGGGTCTTCCAGGTCTTTCTTGCTGATTGCGAGTTTACTTGTCTGTTCTTCTGACATATCACACTTGAATCTTGATATCCTGCCAGATGATATTCTGATAGAATCCGGCTCTCTGATCGGCGCTCAGGTTGTACACTTCTGATCGAGTGCTGTCCTTATATAGTTTGAATGGGCTATTGTAGTCCAGTGCTTCGATGGTGATGCGGCGCTTCTTGCTCTTGTTGTTCACTCCGTTGTATTGACTTGGTAAATAGAATCTCTCTGGTCTGCGATTGGAGTGTGCTGGCAGGTTCTTAGTATAGAACAGAACGCCGTTATCGTTGTAGAACTTCATTTGGATCCCGGCAGCGCACTTATAGTCGATCCATTGCTGCCAGACCACTGTATATCCAACCGATCCAAATGCCTGCTCGAATGTATCGAAGAATACGAATTCACAGGCGTCTTTAACCGTATCCCAGTTGGGATTGCCGAATAACTGTGCCTTACCGCCAGGGCCTGGAGATAGGCGGATGCGGAACATTTTGCCAACTACCTCATCCTCTACGTCAGCCGTTAAGAAGACTCGACGGTCGTTAGTCGTTGTAGTAACTGGCCAACTCTTTATTCCTTCCTGGCCATCGACATCGAGATATATGGTGGCTTGCACTCCTCCAGTATCTATCTCTAACCCAATGCCTCGGAATGCCTTATCACAAGACCAGCCCATATCTGACCAGTCGGTAAATGGCGTTGTGTCAGCGGGATACGAAATAACCCCAGGGAACTGGACGTTCCACATCTTAAAATCGGGGTTATTGACTAGCGTGTCGTTAGTACCTAGACCACGCACACGGACCATCTTCGCGATGATCTCAGCACCAGAATTAGCAAGCATTGAGACAACAGCTTTGCCCCTGCCTGCTGCCTGGATGGTAAAGGTCTTTGCGCCCAGAGTTTCGATATTTCCATTAATCCCAGTCAGGGTGTCGATAGCAACTCCGACATTATCGGATAATGTTTCATACTCGAAGGTCATCTCAACGAACTTCTTATCGTATGGATGACCTACATCCGTCCAGTCAAATGTGTGACCAACTGGACCTTTATCGGCTGGCTGGAATATCGGGTTATAGCCCCAGAGCTGGAATCTACCATCTGGCGGAATTGCCGATGGGTCAACCACTAAACGGATTGTCTTTGCGCGTATGCTTGGGTTTAGCGTTATATTCCTGCCGCGAGTTGATTGCGTGCAGTTGACGGTTACTGTCTGCTTGAGAACTCCGTCTCCCCATAGCTGTACTGGGACATTCTTACCATTTGTGTTTACGTCGAAGGCCAACTGTTCAAAGTACTTGTCGTAGTCGTATCCGTGGTCGGACCACGGAGTTGACAACACGATCTCGGGCGGGAAATTTTCCTTCTCGAATGAATGATCAAATAATTGGAACTTTCCGCCGGTTGGTATATTCTTCACGTTCAGTCTAACTAATTTGGCGATGACATCGATACTCACAGCCTTCGATACCATCCTATTGGCCGCAGTTCCGGATACTGTGATTGTTTGCTTTACGTCTCCATCGCCCTCGATGTCAACTGTTACATCTTCGCCGTTGGTATCGACGTTAATATAAAGCACGTAGAAGCGCTTTTCGTACTGATGGCCGTAGTCCGAGTAGTCTGTAAATTTGACTATATCCGCTGGGTATGGAGTAAAGTTCCAATCCGGTGTTCCGAAGATTTGGTATTGGGCCGTTGAAATAACAGGACGCAACCTGACGAGTTTCGCCACGATCCCATCGTTGATTGCGAAAGTCTGTTTAGCTCTTCCGCTGCCAACGCCCTCACCAAGGGTGATTGTCTGAGCGCCGAGTAGCGTAGTGTCTCCATCCTTGGAATAGATGTAATCCAGGTATAGATCCACGAGAGATCCAGCTACATCGTATTCGATGGTTACGGTGTTCATCCGCTTATCGAACGGATGGCCAAGGTCGGACCAATCCATGATCCGGCCTTTTTGTAGATCGGCCAAGTCGATATAGGTCATCGACATTGTGTGCCATGCGTTATCTACGCTGGTTGACAGTCCGTAAACTTCCCATTGGACAACGCGGCCCGCCGATCCAAAGCTCGCCTCCGGAGTACTCCCAGCGCCTAATGGCAGTTGGAATATCTGCCTGCCAGTTAGCGTGGGAGAAAGGGTGAATGAATCCTGGGTGGATGCTGTTGACGAGTAGTCGTAGTACGCCTTGATGCCGAAAGTGTCTGCCGAGTTTCCTATCGTTAACTCAAGCGCGATGTCAGTGAAGTTCTTCTGCTGCATCGGTGCATCAAGGTCGAACGCCTTTGTGATAGCTTGGTAATAAATAGGGGTTCCACTCAGTGAGTCAGAGTTATCGAAGTCTCCAAGTATTATTCCGCCAGCAGCCTGATAATCAATAAACGCCAACTCGGCAACTGTTCCGCCTGATTGAGTTGTCGTGATTGAAGCAATGAGAACGCCAAGTACTGAGTCAGTAGCCAGAGCCGTGATCGAACATAGTGGTAGTGTGTGGCCATTGCGATCAACGGTTACCGTGGAGGTGCTGTCGTAGTATTCTTCGATTGACCATCGATCAAAGATCAGGTGATAGCGAAGTGTCTGAAAGTACCCGTCTTGATTAAGGTAATTCATCCATACTTCATTTCCTTTCTGCTGCATACAGAAGTACGAAATAGCAGGAATGGATCCGAAGTTCGATGAGAAGTCAATTGGTGATATCCCATTAATAGCTATACCGTTGAATAGCTGGTCAATGGCTAGGGTCTTCTTTGTTACGGTGTTGCCCGACCATGAATAAATGCCATCGTATGCAAGGAACCAAATCTCATTATCAACCTTACAAAAAGCCCCTTTAGTATATAGTCCACGGGTGGATGGAAGTTCCTGTGGGCCGACTATGCGCCCTTGGTCGAGCCGGATGGAGTACAGTCCGTTCTGGCATAGAGCTATGACTTCTCCGTTGAATTCGACTAACCCGTTTACTGGATTATCTGGAGAGCTTACGCTGACAGAGTGTGCGTTTAATGTAGCTTCATTGATAATCGGGAATGATTCAGGCCTTCCGGTCTTTGATGAGTATACTACGTGCGGACTGAGTGAATTCCCAGATAGCCACACCCTCTCAAACGCAGCGCATCCCACGTCGCATCCTCCGCGATTCATTGAGCTGACTACAATTTTATCTCCTACTACTGGCTCTCTTTGGATATAGAAAGATAATCCGGTCGATCCAACTGCATCCGCAAATGTACTGAAGTCTGTATCGCTTGATGCATCAGATGATCTTAGCGTAATCCTTGTTCCAGGTGTAACGTAAGGCCTTATGTCGGAAAAGTATGCCGGGAGTGTTAGGTTGACAACAGCATAATCAGACCCATAAGAAACTGATGATATCGGGCATTCGATCAATACTGGAATGTCCACCAATGCCGGAGGGTAATTGTCGAATGCGGCGATCTTGGCCGAGATGATCGATATATCGTCAACAGAGTCATCGAACATGGCTGTTCCTGGTGATCCTGGGTTATCGACATATCCAACAAGCCGGAATAGACCGTCTGTAAAAGCGCCACCTCTTCGGTATATAGCAATACGCTTAATACCCTGGTACTGACCCGCTGTATCATCTGTACCTCGAACCTGTACTTTAATTGACTGCCGCCCGACGCGAACCCTGGAGGACAGTGCCATGAATGGACATGGATTGGACTCGGCTTGAGTCTCTGGGTCGATGTACGTGTAAACGTAGTCATACGGCTGCAAGGCTTGAGATCGGTCTGAATTTAGGCCTTCCCCGCCATAGGCGAATACGGAGCCTAGCTTAACTGTAGCCACAGCGGTATCTGACGTTG
>ERZ869921.77-NODE-77-length-54642-cov-7.592504_pt1 | contig 54642 bp, 39 predicted proteins | sample MGYA00579310_ERZ869921 | MGnify/ENA primary metagenome ERZ869921 (study PRJEB32216, sample SAMN09231816) | wastewater metagenome | place: USA: Maryland | collected 2016-06-21 | study: EMG produced TPA metagenomics assembly of the PRJNA472060 data set (Reclaimed water...
CAGAAGAAGTATAAATATTTGCGTATACTTCTGTAGCTGCACCATTTGTTAGCGACAACCCAGTATTTTTACCAACACCAGTAAATGCTAATGGTTTTGCAGAATTAAATTTTGCTCCTCCAGACGCTAATGGCGCTAAGAAAGTATCTATTACGCCTATGCTTGGTAAGAACTTAATTTTATCGTTGCCTTCTAAATTCATTGTTGAGATATTTAGATTTACTATATTAGCTGTTCCAATGTCGCATATAGTTTCAATAATTAATTTATCTGTAGAATTATTAGTTCCGCTAATTGTTATATCTGAGCCATCATGAGTTATTGATATATTACCAATTTCTATTGCTCCATTATTTGCTATATGAACTAAGTCATTTGCGATAACGGTATTTGATAAAACTTGATTAACAGAAATGTTCTGTAACTGTTGTAACTCATTTTGAAATATGGTTAATCCAGAAACAGTATTAATCATTAAGTCTGTATTTACTCTTGATATTTTATGTCCTGCTATATTTAATCCATAGTTGTCAATATCTGTATTGTCGTATGATATTGATAATCCATTAGCAGAAGACGCAAGATGCAAGTCTCCATTAATAGCTCTTCTATATAATGAATGTCCAGCAGATGTACTTGAGAAGAATATCTTATTTGAATCATTTAGTAGATTATTAAATAAACTACTTGGATTGATTGATGCTAAAAGTAGATCGCCAAGCATGGCGTTGTTATATGTACCAGGATCGTTTTGATATCCCTCTCTATGCATATACTGAGGATGATGATTCTGTTTAAGTACAGAACCAGCATATTTTATATTGATATTGTCTGATACTGGGATTAAATCATTTAATGACTCATGTGCTATGGTACTTGTTCCATCTTCGGAATTATGTGAATGGTTTAAAAGAGTACTAACTGTTGATGCAAGTTCTTCTGCAATCCCTCTATTTGCTAATACAATTAAATATTCATCTGTGAGTGTTACAACCTCATCTGTTGTAAATTCATACTGTGTGCTAGATTTAATAAAAATAGCATTTGTCTTTACCTTTCTGAACTTTGAACCAACTTTATGCCACACAGAAATATACTGTGGCGGACATTCTGTTGCGCCAAGAGGATCAACAAAAGCTTCTATATGTGGTGCAAATCCATACTCTAATTGATTTGAGAATGTTTTATATCCATTGCTATTTGTTGTTGGTACTACAATCCTATATCTTATTCCAGATACACTTGTTACAACTGGAGCTGCAATTGCAGATGAAATTCTTAACTTTCTATTTGGAATAACGTTTGGTAAATAATCGTCTTTTCCAAAAGATGGATAAACTCCGCTATATGTAATAACAAAATTATTTGCTGGAGCATAAAATGTAATCAATGTTCCAATGATGCAATAATCTGTTTCTGTTGATAGGTCTTTTAATGACAATTGTAATGTCCAGAACGATGTTGGATGCACTCCATCATTTATTAGTACTGGACCAGATGGAATTAAATCAAGTTCAAATGACTTGTTGTTGTTCAATGCAAATGACTGTGCATATCCAACAAACTCCACGTTTGAAGGAACCACATATTCTTCAGATTGTGTTCCTACTGATGCCGCTATACTTTGTGTAAATCTTTCTGGCTCTGTGTTTGCCCCATTAGATATTCCATATATGTTGCCTATAGCAGATTCAACTGAGTCAAATACTGAATCTAAATCATTAACTAATTCTGTTATAGCTGATGCTGTTACAAAACCATCTACATCTTCTACAAATGGTGGACTGAATAGGTCTCCAAGATCAGACATGTGTTACTCCTAATATTGGCCTTCTAAGCCTGTAAATAATTGTTTAATATAATTTGCCGTTGTGTTTATTTTGGCATTAATTGTTTGTGAAGATATGACTGTTCTTGAGCCATCTGTGTTAACTTTGCCAATAGATATATCCGCATTGTGTGCGGCCATATAATAAAGACCAGTGAGCTGACTGTCGTATATTGACCAAATATCTTTGTATTGATTGTACGCAACTGTCTTAGTCACAGTGTTTATATTTGTATTATATATGAATGGTTCAACAGCTACATCATATTCTATTAAAATATCTTCATCTTTAAATAACGACGAATCATTAAAGATAATAGTATTTGGATATACTAAACTATAATCTGTGCCTTCTACAAGAGCTACTGAGTCAGATGTAAGTGTAAGTGTTGATGGGTCGTACCATGCATTAAGTATTAATGTGTATCCATCTGTTTCTGGAACCATGTTATATGAATGCGTTGTTGATGCGGATGGAGCTGTTACTCCTTTGTGCTGGTCTGAAGACATAAGAATATATCTATCTCCAAATTTCCCAAACAATGCAACACCAGATGTATCTGCACCCATAATTGTTTGCCAATCTGTATTGGTTAACTCTTCGGCCCAGTGTGGTTCTAGTTGTACACTAATTAATCCACTTGCTGCATTGCCAGTACTAAAAGATCTAAGGCTACTGATGCTTGTATTCGGTTGTACATTAATTGTTTTATCTAGTTCACTTCTAACGTAGATTATACTTTGCGAAGAGTCACTAAAAGAAATATCTTCATTAAGTTCTATGTATGTGTCTTTGTTATTTGCATAAATGGATATTGGTGATTGCGTTACCGTAGTCCCTTTCTTCATTAGAAGAGATTTGGCCGAACCAACTATTACGTCTGTATATATAGTGTTGTCAATTGTAAGATATGTGGCATCTGAAATCATATCGACATCAAGTAAGTTTTTTGATATTGCTACTGCATCAGATATTATACAAGGTATTGCTCCAAACACTATGTAGAATCCATCTATATTTTCTATGTCATATCCACTTGTAAGAGTATCTACAATTATTATTCCAGTCAAAGTATCTACTGTTACTGATGCATTTGGTATTCTGACATACCCCATACCAATTTTTGCCGCAATTATTCCGTTGCGATATATTGGAAAATATTTAGAGTATAGTGAAACAGTTGTATTGTTGTTTTCTTTTGGAACGTATTGAAAGTTATTTAAAAGTGCCCAGTGTATATTTGGAAGAAGAGATGAATAAATTGTATCATAGTATGATGATGGCCATATCTCTCCACCATATGCGAGTGGTGTACTTTCTGAGACATATAGAATGTCTTCATGAACATCATAGAAGTTATCTTGATTTGCGCCATATACAAATTTTTCATACTTCTTATGTATTGATATGTGCTTGTTATGCCTTGAGAACATGACTACATTTAAATTGTCTGAGTATACATCTACGCTAAGAAATGATCCTGAACCAAATCTATTGAGACCCCAACTAGATGGTGGAGTAAGTAAGCTCTCTGCACTGGCATATAGTCCACCAGAAATATTATGTATTAATCCGTCATTAAATATAGCACTATTAAAATTCATTGCAATACTATCAGTTACTACATCGTAGGAGGCATCGTTAATAAATCCAAAATTAGAACATTCTGGATTTTCAATATTACTTTTAATGGTAGAGTATTTTTGCTTTGTGCTTTGCGGTTTATTAATGATTACAGCTTCGCTATCATTTGTGTAGTTGCGAACTATAACGTTTTGGCTATACTGCACTTTGGTTGTCATATTGTTTTATTCAATTCATTGATTTTATTAATAATAATATTCTTTGTTTGGCTATGTGTCTCTGCATCTTCAATTACTACTGATGCACTATATGCCTTGTAGGTCTGAATATTTATTATTGCTTCTTGTATAGATACACTAAATTTAAGTTTTGTTCCTACGCGAGCAAAGAAGTTACCACTTACAAAGTCGTATTGAGAGCTTACGTTATTTAGTGTTGATGAAATAATTGTCACTATTGGTTGTTGTGGAGTAATCAGAAGGTTTGTAAGATATGTTTCGTAAAAGAATTTGTTAAGCGGCGTTGGTGATAATTCTGTTGTAATGTCAAAGTTAACAGTTGAGGCAAAGTCTGATAGCATCGCAGCATTTCGGTATCTCATATCATCCTTGTATAGTTTTGTTTCTATTCCTACGCTATTCAATTTGACACACAACACACCTATGGGGACATTTAATATGCTCTCGTCCAATGAGCCTCCTGGCCCATCAACAAAAATTCTGTTTGATATCTTAACTGTCGTAAGTGCTGGAATAATCATTTTAAAGCATGGTGTTAAAAATGCATTACTGTTGATTGCATCAAGTGTTGGGAGTATTTTTCTACCAGCTTTGTCAGCTAAGTCTATCTTGTTCATGTTAATCCAAAATCAAATTGAGTGTAAATGTTGTTGTTGTCAATTGTGTATCCATCTCTTATAAGGGATATTTCATTGTAAATAGGAAGCCCATCAAACTGATCGCAATCAGAAGTATTATGTTCCGTAAGAATGCACAGCTTATTGTTTCTGATTAGCAATTGATTCGTGCCAGACTCTATGCCATCTATAGCAAATTTTCTATAGTGTATTTGAGATACATAAACGCCAGCTGCTAAATACTGGTCAAATCCATTTATGTATAGTTTCATAACAATTGGATTCGTATCAGTGATTGGTGTTGAGAATACTATTTTGTCACCTAATGTCGCTTGATTAATCCAAGTGTTGTCATCAAATGTACCGTTGATATTCTGACTTATAAATACTTTCTGTCCATTGCTTTCTACTATAACCTGTATATACTCGTTGCCAAAAATCTCTCTAATATTAGTAAGATTAATAGTTGCAACAACTGTGTCGCCAATATATGTATTTGTTTTGTCCAGGTATATGAAGTCATTATTATTGTAACTTGAATTTACGTCTAGTTGTAATTCTACTGGTATATGCAATTTACCACAATAGAGTTCTCCACTTTTAAATCCAATAACATCTTCTGATGCAGATACAAATAAATAGTCCATCTCTTCTGTGTCGAATATATATTCGTCAACAATTGCATTCCCATTAAAATGATTTATGAATAGTTTATTTGCATCGTAATCAATGATTGGTTCAAATAGCGCACCACTTCTTGTAAAGATTTTTTTATTTACATCCAACACCACATAGCTGTGTGTTGTGGCTAGGTCTATAAAATTAGATATTTGAACTGTGTATTCTGACTCAATACGATTGATAACTTTGTATGCTGCTTTTGTAGCGTATGTATGTGGTCCAAGTATTTCTACTTCTTCATCTATATGTATGCCGTACTCAGTAATTCCAGATACAATAATTCTAATTGGATAATCAGATACATCTAGCGAGTCAGTGACTTGCAAGTATAAGATATTGCTATTTAGGAACAACTGATTGATTGCCAATGTACCAGTGAATGTTTCGGTATACTTTTCATTAAAGAAGAAGCCGTCACCTAAAACTATTCCAGATATTGGAGCATCGGACAATTGAGATGTGATAGCTTCACCAAGTCTATGTATTGCTCCATGCGCCAAAGTATTATATGTGGTTTCATAGTCATGGTCTACTGCAACATACAAAGAAGATAGACATTCTGTTGGTAAATACTCCACAACATTATTGGCTATACTCTCTTCCATATTAAAATACATGCCAGTTAGTGTTTTTCCTATTGGAGCAAATATTTTTGTGAAGTTAGATGTTTCAACAAAGTTGGCAGCAGACCACTTTGGCATGTATGCCATTAGTCTTGAATAATCCATATTGGATATCTGTCTTGTATAGTTTGCCGTAACACTAGTGTATAGTATCGGATTAGACATTAGCTACTATCTCTATATTAATATTTTCGTCAATCAAGTATCCAAATCCATACAACGGAATATTTAATTCTTCTTCTGATGTCAATATTGTTCCATCAATTGTTGGCAAATATAGTTGTGCATTATAAATTCGAATATCCTGTGGTGGTATATATTTATGAACCTCCCTGTTTAGCGCAGATAGCAATACCAAGTTTTGGTCGTTGTATCTATACTTGCTTTGGAATACTTTTATAATTGTACTTTTAACAAATGTTAAATCGTATCCAGCACTAACTAATTTAACATCAAGTTTAAGATGTATTGGCTCTGGTATAAAGACATCGTAAATATATCCAGCTGGTGCAGTGTGGTATATTTTGCCATTTGCTATATTTAATAATAAGTCTTGGTTTGTTTCAATACCAAGTAGAAACATCTCTCTTGTCAGAATACCAATATTGGCAGCACCAAAAAACAATCTATTATATCCAACACTTAGCACACCATCTATTCCTAATAGTGCATTTGTGATTGCTTGTTCTACAGATGCATATGGAGATGTCTTCGCAGTAATAATACGCTCTCTATAGTCTGTATCATTTTCTCTGACATTATATGTCGTTATGTTTGTATTGATTGTTAGAACTAAATCGGACGCATTTGGATTCTGAGCAATATTTAATCTAAAGCTATCTCCACTTGATAACTGTAACGAGCTATTAAAGCTGGTAGCTTCTAACTTAACAGAAAGGTACTTAACAATATCTAATGATGTTATTACCAAATCTTCTAATAGCGTAATGGTTACATTGTTCCCAAGACCTATTCGTGTATTTGCATCTAATAGTACTGTATCAAAGATTAAAGGATTGAATGCTCCACTGATTGATTCTACCTGAATTAATTGATCCGTAGATTGAATTATCACTGAGTTATTATTCTTTCTGTAAGTATCATATTGATAGCCATTGCTATCTAATGCATCTGCTGTTGCAGTTGTTGTGTATACTTTTGTAATTAAATTGTCTGCAGATTGAGCCAGATTAGAAATCTCATCTGCAAAAGCATCTGATATGTTTTTAATTTTTGATGAAGATGAATAATTATTAACTCCAGTATTATCAGATATAGCTATTAATAGATTATCAGATACCACATTAGATGATGTTGTTTTAAATTGCATATGTAAAAGTCCTATTTGCTGAAAAAATAAATGATAGTGCTAGTGGTTTTTGCTGTACCGATGATACTGTGATTTCTAATTTAAGCAACAATTTGTCATGAATCTTTTTAGCAAATAAATTAATATTATCTTTATTTAAAAATCCATCATGCGTGAGCGCATATATAATATTGCTTGTTACTCTAGATTCAACTTCTTTGACATTAGATAATCCAATAAGACCATGTATGTTTGCACCATATTGTTTTTGTAACTCATAGTCGTCATACGCACTTATGCTTCTATCTATTATATTTTGTCTTAATATCTCTATTTGATTTAACTCAATAGCGACATCGCCTTTTGTTATTACGAAATCTCCAAATTGATCAAAGATTACATCTGAGCTAATTTCACTCCAGTTCATTTAAATTTACCTATTGTTGACATAACTATTGCAGCACACTTTGCTAGTCCAGCTATATTTTTAGCTGGCACATCTATAATAAATGTTGATATTGGCGTTACGATAGTTGATGGTACACACGAGGCTGCTAGTGGATTAAATTTGAATACTCCGCCAAATCTTATATTGCTTAAACCTGTTGTTAATGATACAGGTCCATTAATAAAATTGCCACTTGTTTTGTCACACGAGATTGACATTGCACCAGATGACATATTGACACTTTCATCATCGACACCAATAAATGCAGGTGATGCTATTGAATTTCTAATTATCATATGCCACCTAAAGCTTTTGGAAATCTATGACAAGATTTCTCTTTTAATTGTGTTTGTTCTAAGCCAACAACTAGCGTAGGCTGAATGACAGACATTACTCTTGTTCCTTTGTCTTCTTGAGACACCATGTCTGGTACAGAATAATTTCCATAACATATTTGACCCTCTTTAACTTTCTCTTCAGAGACCATTTTGGCAATTATCTCATCTACTCCAATGGCTCTAAAGAACTCAAACGATTCTTTTTCTTTAAGTGATAGATAATCGTTGTTCGCTCTTGCTCTATAAAGGTCCTCTCTATTTACAACGCGCGCTTCATAGTTGTTGTTGTTTTCAAAATGCACCATTCTAGGATAGTCTTGCTCAACCTGCACTTTGACTTTTGCACCTACCAAATATTGATAGTTCATTATGAGTCTTGTTGCATCTAAGTTGGTTGGCAATAAGCATTCAGCCATTGCCAATTCATCTTCTGGTACATTATATATGTTTCCAAATAATCCAGTATCGACAAACACTTTATTGTTGTCTACATCAAACACTTGTCTTCCTTGTTTGCGAACTACAGCATAAACACCATTGCCCTGCTGAGAGATGGCCACCACAATACCAGTCTCATATGTAGGACGACCTCTATTCATTTCCCATTGAGACTTTACTGCATGCGTTGTTTTGCGATGCTTCTGGCTCATTCTTGTTTTACTCATTTAGATGCCTTATATTTTTCTGCTATTCTATCTACGCGTGTTTGTATTAGGTTACTACTTAATATATTAAAGTCGCTACCTCTTGATTTATATATATCTTTACCAAAATTAACTAATTTGCCAGTAGCAGCAATCGACTTGCGTGCTTCTAATGCAAGACTTTCAGAATAAGTATTATCGTTCCATCCAGCTAGTCCAGCTATATATGGTGCCCCATGATGTAGCAATGGAAATAATCTTAGTGGCTGTCTTGTAGCTTCCACTTCTTGTACTTTTGCTATTGTGTACATTAGCGCAATACCAATTATCATGCCTGGAATAAATAATGGAGATGCTATTAATGCGCCAGCCATGCCAGTTGCAGCAGCCAATCCAGTAACAGCTAGTCTTACCAACATCATACCTATGCCGCGAGCAGCAGCTCCTTGAGCAACTCGTGCTTCAATAATGCCAATCGCACTAGAACCAGTGGCACGAGCAACATTAAATATATTTGCTGTAAGTTTAGATGCACCAATAAACAGGTTTCTTATACCAGCCTGTGTACTTGGTATTAGTTTACCAGCTCTTTGAAAAGATCCAAATGCTGCAGCAAATCCAAATCCAGCTCCAGTTAGTAATCCAAAATAAACTAACTGCAGTCCTCTTTTGTCAAATGAATCAAGCTTATTTTTATCTGCAGCAAATACATTCTTCAATTCATTAAAAGTGTCTACGTCTACTAAGGACTTCTCAATCAGCTGTATGATTGGTGATGTATATTGATTGGCATTTAGATATGAATGAAGAATTTTTTCTCTTAGCTTCTCGCTAATCATAGAGAATGCCAATCCCATTTTAGTCATAAGATAACTATATGTCATCATTGCTTCCTCTACATACAGGGCTGGAGTTATTTCTGTTACAAACCCATGCTCAGTACTATATGTATGGATGCATTCCTTAATCTTGATAATTCCCTTGAGTTCTCTTTGTGTGTCATTGATGTACGCAAAGTCTCCTCCTTTTATAAATGGGTTTCCAAGAACAGTGATTTTGCCAATATACATTTTCTCCGTTTCTTTTCTTAGTCCCACTTGACCATACCTATACGCAGAAGCTTTATGGTCTGTGCCAAGTAGATTAATATCAAATGTTCTAATTGCTTGTGGCAATAAGTTATCATCTGATTGCATTACATAGTATTCAAAATCATCTTGTTTGAAGGTTGACTTTGCTGGATTGTCTTCGTAGTATCTAATATTTGCCTGAGTACCAAATTTACTACTTATTTTTAAATCATTGCTAATGATGTTATGTTCTGTTGTAAACAAATGAAAGTCTGCAACTGGTTTCAAATCTCTGTACTTTTCATTATTAGCATAATGAGTATTATCAAATACGGCTTGTACTTTTGAACCAATAGAATTAATTAAAGTTATTGATGGAGATTCTGCATAATACAATTGCTCTTTTAGTCCAAAGAAATATGTAGCTCTTTGCTCATAGTTTAAAACTTGACTTCTGGTATTGGGATGTCTGTATTCCATTTCCATTAATACGTCCCAAGCCGTAGATTGATATATTGGGAAGTATGTGTGATAAGATCGATTTGGTGAAAACAGAATTGTGAACAACGATTTGTCTGCTAATGAATAGTATGGGTCTACGCTTTCTATCGGTGGCGAATATGTATTAGTAAACAATTCACTGGCTGTTGCATGAAGTGGTGGTAAAAAATTATCTCCATCAAGGAATGAATCAGATGCATTTGTTTGTCCATTAATACCAAGTCTAGATGTTGTTGGATTTTTTAATGCCCCTATGACCGCACCTGCTGTTCCACCCACTACTGCACCAGGAGCACCAAAAATTAAACCTCCTATTCCAAATCCAGTAATGCCACCTATTGCTGCATTTGCTGCTCTATCTTGTCTTCTGTCTGCATTTGTTTGGTCTATTTCGGCAACACTAATGCCATGCAAAATATTTCTTGCATATGGATTTTTTGAACTAAGAATTGGGTCTCTTCCGCCAAAATGTTGAACTTCATCAAAGCGCATAACTTCGTGTATGATTGAACTTGTTGACGAGTTCAGTGTTCCGCCAACACCATGTGGTTTGTCAGTGGCATGCTCGCGCATAATCATTTCTCTACCATAGCCTTCAGCCACAATAGAAAGCATTGACTCTCCATCTATCTCTGTAATCTCACCATTGAATACTGTCTCTAATTCATTTGGATCGTTTGAGTTACCAGTAAAATATACAGTTCCTTTTCTTCTGGCAAGCCATGTAGAATTTTGAGTTGTTGGACACCATATTTTTCCACTATATAATTCTTGCTCTGGAGTATAATCTGTAAATCCAAACGTAGGTCTTGTACCAGAACATAAAACAGTTGCTTGATACTCTATACCGTACCTGTCTTTGGATACAGTATTTTGTTTATACATGTGTGTACGATATCCAAGCAGAATACATGCCAATTCTAATGCATTTAACATGTCGCCATTTTTTTGAGATATTATAAATCCATTACTATATTGTCTATTTCTGTCTGCAAGCAATGAAACTTCTATAAATAATTTCAACTGTTCTTTGGTTAACTTTTTGATAAAATCTAATGACACAACTCGATCTGGCGCAACTTCTAACACAGATGCAGATGCAGCACTATTTAGTCTAAATTCTGTCTCACTTTTTGTTTGTCGATCATGTTGTTTCCATCTATGTGTTACTCCTTTATGCCATCTATTTCCACTTCTGATATCTTCAGACTCATGCCCATAAACACTGTGTATAGCACTATTGATTCTAATAATATTGTCTGGATTAGTTACTCGACACTGAGATATTCTAATCATAGGACTTCTATTTGGGCCTTTGTTTAATATACTGCCCTCAGTATAAAACCATGCAATTAATTCAACAAATCCATCTGAATATTTTTTTATATTTGGTAAATCAATATGTTCTGCAGCTAATATTAACTTATGATTTGTTTGTATATTTTTTGATAAAGTCCACTCTCTTTCTATTCTATTATGCGAACTGTATCTTTTAAGTACTGGCCATTTATGATTTAATGTTGTGAGTGATGAATGAAATTGACCATCTATGTGCACCATCACCTCATTATTTACATCAAAAATATTTACTTTTTGTACAGGTTGCCATTCTCCAAACCCAGTAATATGGTTTAATGTATATACTATGTCGTTTGTATTTAACTCATAATATTTTAACCATCCTCTGTCACTTAGTATTTCTGTTTGATCGTCCACACAAAACCCCATTCTAATATGTATCTGTGTACCAACTACAAGACGTAGGCTTTTACCTTTTAAAGATATTTCATCACGCGTATTAAGTTTTGATGGGTCGATTTTTAATCTATGTGATGCTATTGAATCAAAATCTGTATATGCAGATGATGGATTAAGTACAGAGAATACAGCAACCGCAACTGGCTCATCTTCATTTGCTGTAATGATTTTTACTTCAGCTACACCATAAACTTCGAAAAGATTTCTCTTTCTGTAATATAGTCTGTCTAATACATTGTCTTCATTACCTTCTACAATGTATATTTTGGCTGTTGGCACAGCAAGATTAAGACCATACTCAAAGTATCTTCCAGTTCTTAATGCTCTAAATTGAGCTTGGTCATCATCACCAAATATATCTATATCTGTGAGATTCATACCTTTAAAAGTTCTTGACTGTTTATTCTCAAATGGTTGACTTGTTAATTCTTCTACCCCGCTCTTACCTATTGGTGTATATACTGCACCATTGGAACTAATATTAGATGCAGCAATCTGCTGAACATTAATTTGATTTGTTGGTTTTGCAACAGCACCTCTGGCTATGTTAGCTGCATCTTTAATACTTTGTTCAGATTGTGCTGTTACTGGTGGTACTTTAATTGATACATTAATACCTAGCCAATCATAAAACTCTTTGTACATTTGAGCTGGCTGTACATATCTGATTGCTATTTGATAGAACTTACTAAAGAATGCGTCAACTATCATGTCTGGAGTTGATGCACCTTTTACCTTTTGATTAAGTAATCTAGATGCATATACGGAGTTATTTAGTGAGTAACCTTGTTTTAGTTTTTCCAAAGAAGATGCGAATGGACCACCTTGTTGATGCAACATGTATAACCATGCTGGATGTACAAATCCCAATTGATTTCTTTTAGCAATCTTTTTCAATCCATTGCGCAACTCATCATTGTACCAGCGTATACATGTTCTTACATTGGCAGCAACATTCTCTTCCCAAAAGAATCTGCTTTGACCTTTGATACCATATTTGTTTCTAACTAAATGACCAACTTGCATAATTCCCCAAAAATCAGATTTTGGATTGTTTGGGTTAACCATGTTTTTACCAATACCAGATTCTATCTCTGCCATTGTTAATACTAACCATTCTGGCATTTTGCCATATGCGCATTCAGCTTTAATTGTAGATATATTATCTTGTTGATTTTGCGCTAAGTAAACTGGGTTTGTTATTGGCTTCATGCTTGGCTGACTAAGGTCAATTGCTTGCTGAGGTGCTGTATCCTCTATACGTCTAAATCGCGGTAAGCCCTCTCTATAGTATTCACTGATACGCAAAAGCTCTCTTGTTTTGTCGTCTCTTGTTTGTTCGTCAACAACTGGAGATGCAACATCGTATGCTTCTTTGATTAGCTCTGGAGTCAAGTAAACATTCTGTTCTAAGAAGAAGAATGGATTTAACTTTTGAGGATTTACCGATGGATATCTTTCTGTGTCGATGTGTTCGCCAAGATGTAAGTCAGGTATACCTTCTCCGCTAATTTGCTCTATGTCATTATTTGAATCTTTAATAAGTTGCTGTGCGAACGTAACAAATGCTCCACTTATATGTGGATTGCGTTCACTTGTTGCAATATATACTAAATAGTAAAATGCTTGCTCGATTGCAAATTGAGTATTTGTAATAACTTCATCACGTACAGCTGCTTCGAATCCACCTTTAGTATCTGTTGGAGTTCCTTGAAAGGCACTATCAATATTTTTCTTTTTTAATTTGTCTAGATTCTTAATTAATATACTTAGGTCTTCTGGATCTTGACCTGCGATTACTTCCTTGTAGCCAGAGCCCAAATTTTGTGCTATGCCGAATGTAGATATTAGTGCAGCATTAAGATTTATTAAGATGATGCCAACTGCATTATCTCTATATAGTGCAGGTAATTTTGGAGCGTGCGTTTGTTTTATAATTTTAGTTGTAGCAAGGGGAACCCCTAGAGCTTGTTCATCTAATCTTGGATCTCTTCTATCTAGTACGGCCTTGTGCTCTGCAGCTGTTGAGCTACCAGTATATCTATCAGCTGTGTCTTTTAGGAATTTAACCATAGTCATAAAATCTGTGTAGTATGGTTTAGCTGTAACTTTTTTACTTTGCAACTTTAATCCAAGACTATTTAAATCGGATTCAACAAATGACAACATAATAGATTCTTGACCCTGCGTATCTGATGATGCAGAGTATATCTTTTTATCGAATGCAAAATATTTACATCCAGACATTGCTACAATTGGATTACGAATTTTGAAGTTTCTAAATGGAGCAAGTTTAAAGTTGATTAATGAGTCTGAATCTATCTTAGCTATTAGTGCATTGATAATAGATGACGATGATAGTGGAGCAGTTATTGGATTTGTTGCACCATCCTCCGCCTCTCTATATAATCCATCGCTATCCGCAATCATCTCTATTGTTAGAACGGACGGAGCTTTACCCATGTATTGCAACATGGGCTCTGTGTATCCAGCCATCTTATTCATAGCTATCTTATTTGACTTGGTAATCGTTATGTCTTGTATGGCCAAACCTTCTAATGATAATTCTGTTGAATTTATATAAGCTATATATCCTTGAATTGTTTCTCTTGTATCTCTATTGGCTAATAGTTCTTCTGTGGTTAATTTGGTTGCAGCAGTTCCACTATCATTCAATGATGTTTTATCGAATGTACCAGACCAACTGTAATTTGTATTGTTATATCTAGCTAGCTCATAAATATCTACTGCTGCGTCTCTGTATTTATGTTCTTGGGTAATAACAGCGTTAGCATTTAAGACATCTATTAATTCTTGTCTTTTTGGATACCACTGTGGAGATGAAAATATTAAAGAGTTTGGTGCAGTCTTAATTTCATTAGCGGCTAAACTTAATCTTCTTTGTATTTCTTTGGCAAAGTAACTTGTAAACAATCCAGATTCAGAAGGTTTCAAACCAGATACAAAATTGTATTGTTGCTCAGTCTTATCTTGTTTTTGTGTAAAGGATTTCTTTTGTCCTATTACTGGTTGTATATCTATAAATGACCAGGAGTGACATAGTGGAGTATGGTTGAAGTAATAAAATTCTACATTTAAGAAAATAACACCTTGCGCATCAACTGTGTGACGTAGTGTTAATGTGTTGACTAGATACATTGAGTAGCCATCAATTGACTGAGAGAACCCAGATATATTACCAACAAGTCTATTGCTCTTAATCCACACAAATGGAAATTGATCCATCTGTGTGTATACTGAAATTAGTTGTTCAATACTTTCAGGATTTGTAATATCGAATGCTAATACCATCGACACAACTGTGTATCCATGTGGAGATACAAATGCATATGGCGAATCTTCTCTGGTTAAATTGAATGAGTCGCTATATCTGTTTGTTATGATTTGTATATCTGTTGGATTAACATCTAATTTATGATTATTAATCCATACTTCTTCTGTCATTGTAAGTTCCTAATGTCTTGATTTCTTTTATCGTTGATAGTTATATTGGCTTTTGGTTTGCCATTAAATATATTTCTATCTACGGATTCTCTATTGATTGGTTTAGTTGCTGAACCTCTGACGGTATGAGATTGCTGCTTTCTATAATCTCTACCTTTTGTGATATATCCTTTTTCTGTTGGAATAGGAGGAAGTATAGCATCGCTAGTTTTTAATGGCAAAGAGTCTTTTGATAAGTCTACTGACTCAGAACCCATAGTTGCTGCTACTGCGCCCAATGCTAGACCAGCAATCCCTAAAGTCTTCTTATTGTTAGCAGCTGTATTTTTAACATACTCAATCATGTTGCGGCCTTTATTCATTACACTTTGGACGTTTGCTTCTTTGCTGGTATTCTGTATTCCTGGAAGCAATCCATTAGATACAAGACCTTGAATAGATTTTGTAAACTCTTGAATGTTTGTATGCAATGCCTTTCTATTTGACTCTAACGAACCTAATCTATTTTCAACTGCGTATCCATGTTGCGATATGGCGGTTGCAAGATCTTCTTTTGCTTGCGCATATATTTGTCTTGTCGTATCCGTTGTGCCCTTTTTGCCCATATTAAAACCAAGAGAATCATCTAGTACTTTCATAACATTTGCTTTTAGTTGGTCGTTGTTCTTAATATTTTTTAGCTGCTCTGACAACCTTTGCATTGGCAAAGATTTTACACCTACATCTTTACTTTCACCATGCTGTGTTTTTAATAAGTTCTCAACCAAATTGTGGATCGCCATCCTTGCGGCAAATTGTCTTTTTGCAAAGTCTTCTGGCTTTAATGTTCCTTTAAGTGCATTTAAATGTAGCTCTAGTGACTCAGCCATTTTAGTTGCTACGTCTGTTGCCTCTGGTGCAATCATCTTACGTTGAATAGCTTTTGCAGATGACTGTGCAGCATTCTCTTCGTAGTTTGCCAAGCTTCTAACATCTATTGGATTCTTATCAGATCCTTTTAAAGCAATGGCATTAGCAAAATCAGCTAAGTCGCCTAATTTTTGAAGTGCTACTCGTTGTTTCTCTCTCAGCTCGTGCATCCTTGGTACTGACATACCTTTGCCAAGAGCAGCTGTTTTGTGTGTATCAGAGTCAAAGTCTCCGAATGAGAATAATGCTTGAACATTCTTAGCGGTCTTGCTATTACCGTCTTTATCCTTACCAATAATTTGAGCAAGGCCAACAAATGCATCGTGGTGCGGCAATTGTGCGTGGTAATAAACATCCATTAACAAAGATGACCCAGGTCCTTGTGCTGGCTCTCTTGTCATTAATGCAGGCAATGGCAATTTATTACCTTTGGAGTCCTTCATCATTACTTTCCAAAAGTCATCACCCTGTTGAAGAAACTCTAAGTCTCCCATTCCGAGTCCATAGCCAGCAGCTATTTTACTAATTGAATTATAATTAAATGCCGCTATTGGCGCTTGGCCAGTCTCTTGTAGCAATGTAGCATGTCTGCCAAATTCGCCACCTAGTGATCTAGCTATTTGAATTTCACTATTCGCCATAGAGCCTCTTAACGCAGACTTAACAATGTTGTTATCGCCTTGACCAGCTCTTTTAATTAGTCTATCTAAGTGCTCTACCTCTTCTTTAAATATATCCATACGCGCTTTTCTACCAGGAGACATAACATCTTGATATCTTGATAACTCCAAATCGGCTCTAATAACTTTTCCACGTTGAACCTCTAACTGACTTAGAACTTCTTGGTCATCTAAAGATATATGTCTTGAATGTGCAGTTTCTACAAATGTAATTGGTATACTTTTATATCCCATATGTGCATGAGTTAACTGATAAGATATAAAGTTATTCTCTGTTTTAAATTGACCCTTTGCTTCTGATATAATAGGTTGAAGTAATTTTAATCTGTCTGGTGCCATCTCGTTATGTATTGTACCGAATACATCTGCATACTTTAATTTAACAGAATTAAAGTCTATTCCACTTTCTACTGACGATGTAATCATACCTAATTCATGCAGTGCATCTTTATTCCAAGTAGCCATATGACTCAAGTCACTTTCACTATATCCAGACATACTTAAGTTAAGACGTTCTAACCAGGACATAGATCCTTCGTTACCAGCACCTCTAATTGCTGGTCCAACATCTTGACTAGCTAGCATTTTAACATTGGTGAAGTCAGCTATGCTTGTAAATGATTTATCTACTATGCTCTTCATGCGATCTGTAAATGCAGTCTTAGCAGCATCTCCGCCCTTTGATATCTCCTTGTAACCGCCAGACTGTGTGTAGTTGTGCATAAAGTTAAGGTCATCTTGATATCCTGCTGGCTGAGTTGTTTCAAGTCTATCTATTAAATTGATGAATGCAGATCGTCCAGCTTTATTCTCAATGAAGAGTTGGTCCATGTAAGCATTTTTAACGCCTTCTAGCGTTGGTACCTCATATGTTAGTTTGCCTGTATGTGGATCTTTGGGGTTAATTGCATCATCTATGAATTTATAACCAACATCTCTTCTGTTTAATACAACTGTTGCGCGCGGTACTGAATTTGTACCGAATGTTTCTTTGTGTGTTTTTACTGTTAGATTCATTATCTCTTTGTAGGTTTTTAAATTGTTAGCAGTATGTTTAATTATTATCTCTTCGGCATTAGCCGTTTTAATTCTGAATTCAAGTCCATCTTTAACCGTCACTTGTGTAGTTAATATTCCAGCATCTCGTAATTGCTGCATCATTGACAATCTTTTTGCATTAGTTTGGGCACGTATTAAATTTTTCCCAAACCTAGTTTGTCCAGATTTAGCTGTCTCGGAAAACATTTTTACCCAATCATCAGGCACGTATCTGGCTTCCGCCGATACTCTTAGATAGTCTTGAAATGCATAACGACCCTTAATAGTGGCATCAGTATACTCTCTTCCAACGTGCATCATGTCTCCAATGTTGTCCAAACCTAGCGCCTGTTTAGGATTAATAACACCATTATCTTGCGCCAATGCCCTAACCATATCATCGGACATATTATATAGCGGACTGTCACGAGTACCTATATTTGGAAAATCTATATCAATCATTCTTCTTTCTTCAAAGTCTTGTGGGTCAATGAATAGTCCAGCACCATCGTCAATGGTATATTTATCACCAAATATATGGGACACAGCTAATGATAATTGGTCGTCTATAAGTAAAGCACTATGCTCTCTTGCATTACCGAAGCCACTAAGAGCAGCCATATTTTTACCTTCATACTCTAAGCCAGTATATTTTTTAATTACAGCTCTGTGCTTATCCGTCATTATGAAGTCACGATTAGTAACAGTTGAATGTCTTCTGGCATGGTCTGGCGCTATACTTGGATCAATAGCCTTTGTCCCAGATACAGATGTAATATCATTGTTAGAGTTCATTGACATCACATTACCTATGCTTGAATTCTTACCTAACTTAACCATTAGACTATCAAACACAGATGCAGTGCCATTTGCTTGAGCTTTTCTACCAATCTGTCTTAGTCTGCCTGTTGTTTTATTATCTCCATCTGGAATGTATGTAAAACTAACATCAGTTAATGCCGATATGTGCATTGCCATTGGATCATTTATATCTGCAAGAAAGTTTGGAGCATGATGAAACATTGGTTTCATTTCTGATGCAAATTCAGCCAGTTGTATATCTGCATTTTTTGTTTTATCAAACATAGCTAACATTTCGATTGGTTGAAATTGTCTTGTCACATCATCTGCTGCTGGTAATCCTTGTTTGCCGTCTAGTAGGTGTTCCAACTGTTTAGGAATATTTATTTGAGCATTGTATATATGTCCAAATGGATTCCAACTATTGCTAATAGTAGGTGTATTCCCACTATATCCATGTCTTGTGCCATTATCATTTAGATACTGCAATGGGAACTCGTATCTTTTACCAGTTGGACTTATGAACTTAAGATTATCATCTAGTTCTATCTTCATCTCTGGCATACCCTCTATTGCTGGAGTAAGACTTTTAATAATTCTATTTGCTTCGTCTTCTCCTAGGCCATGTCCAAGTTGTGAAGTTATATGAGATTTGATTGCAGCCAGTTTATCAACAGCCTGTGTATCGGCATCTATGGTTAATCTGCCAACACCTTTTCTTGCTTGCTGTTGCACATTGGGTATATTTGATACTGCTTGCAATTGCGATTCTGTACCAAATGCAGCCAATAAAGATCTTTGTGTTGAGTTATTGGTAATTGTTGATAATTGTGTAAGCGCTGTTTGCATTTTTAATGCTAATGAATCTTGTGGACCAAACAATGACGTATGATATTTTTGCGAATATACAAGATCTAGATTGGCCAATCTTGTGCTTAGTGCACTTTCAAACATATGGTCTCCAGCCTTTTCACCATGTAGCTTTGAGAATGTATTTAACTTATCCATTAATGCGCTATTGTAATTAACATTAGAATTACCAGTAACTTTTAAAGATTTAATAATTTGCGCATATGGCTTGACTGGTGTTCTTATATCTATTTTAGAAGCGGCATAGTATCCAATCATACCACCAGCTATACCCGCTATTGGGTTGTCTAGTGGACTTTGAGATAGTGCGCCAAGTGCTGCGCCAATTGGCATGATTGGGAATGTCATAATTATTACTCTATAAATATATCTAAATCATCATTTGATGAAGGTGTTGAATTCATACTTGATATTCTAATTCCAGATTTATACAATCTATTTTTTAGAATCTCTCTTTCTTGATTTGCGTTTTGCATATCTCTTTTAATGGCTTCTACGTTGTCAATCTGTTTGCTGTTGTTTTCTAATACAAACATTCTATTGACTCTATCTTCGTCACTTTGCCAGAAGCCAAACTCTCTTACATCTTCTTTACCAATCATTAATGTTTTTAATTTAATGTCATTGATATCTATACGTGGGTCCCATCCTACAAAATCTTCAGATGGCATTCCAGTTCTATCTTGAACTATCTTCTCTGCTTTTTGGTCAGACAAGTATTCTTCGAATGATGAGTTTTTAGCTTCGGGACTTTTTTGATAATCACTGTATGCTGATTTATTGTTATCAATATTGCTTTGTCTTTCATCCATAATAACATCGCCAATTGATTCTCCAATATCCTTATTATTGTTTTGAGCATTTTCTATTGTATCTCTTCTGCGCCATATTTTGGATAGTATTTCAGATTGTATTGATGGCAACATATTTATCATCTTCTCTCTTTCTCCAGGATTACGCTCTGATGAGAATGCAGAATAGTATTGCCTATCTCTATTATTGAATGCTATATATGTTTTTGTCATCTCTTTGTCATTGTCCAAATTAAGAGTGACCGCTCCAAATGGGTTAGATAGATATTTGTTTTTATAAATACCAGCCTCTTCGGCATTGCCTTCATTCATATTCTGTTTGTATAGTCTTCTATTTTTTATATAGTCTAATGCTTCAAAGTACTCATCTATGTTTCTTCTTTCTCTTGTTTCTTCTGGCATGAACTCTTCATTGGTTATAGCAGCCAATTTATTTAATGTTGGTTTAATCATATGTGCGTATGGTTTTGTCCACATAGCCATATCATTTCCAAGCAATTGAGAAGATGCATAATCTTCTGTTGCTGTTCTCTTGTGAATAAATTTACCAGCTGGTCTAAAGAACGTTAATGACTCTAATGGATTTTCTGAGTTATGAGTAACTGCTTGCCAAAAGCCACTTTTAAGTCTATCTAATTCTCCGTAACCTTTTAAATCTTCTGGTGTCTTATAAGGATCGAACTGTTTAAAGATACTGCGTTCTTGAGTTTGCTCTTTAATTTGCTTATAAATATTTGTTTCATAGTCTGTAAGTGTTCCATCTTTATAACGTTGCTCCATCTTATCTTTCATTTGGTAGTATTGGGTTGAACCCATAGCTACGTCACTTAAGATTTTAAACTTATGTATATCGGGATAATCTTTAGGGTCAATACCTTTTAACTCTTTGAACCTAGATTCATATCCAGCACCAGGAAGTCTTATTTCGCCTTCTTCTATTTTGCTAAATGGATTACCAGTTCTAAAGTCCGTATAAAAATCATCTGCTTTAGAAGGAAGCCAATATGGCATATCATTCTGCATTGGATTTTCACGTTGATATAAAGTATCGCCACTTTGCGGTACAGCTCTTCTTAGAGCTTCTGTTCCACCAAGTAAACCACCAAGATTCATATCTTTAATTTGTCTACCTAAGTTTGTAGCCTCTCCAGAGCGAGCCAATTCAGTTGGCTTGTCCTTGTAATCAAATCCAAGTGAGTCAGTTATTAATGACGCTGCCCACCCTTTTAAACCAGCAAATTCTGTGAATGAGTTGTATCCAAATTTAATACCTTCTGTATGAGGGCTGTAAGTTGGAGACTGCGGAGCATACATCATGTTGGCATCTATCAATGCCTTCTCTTCGGCTTTGACATTTTTTCTAACTGTAAATGATTGCGACTCTGTTGAGTGTAAGTCTAATCCCTTTCCAATCAAAGCAGTTGCATTAGTTACAAGCGCACCTTTTAAAAAGCCACCTCCGTTAGCTGTCATCTGGTCGCCATTAACCGCTATGCCAACACTCTTTAAAAGATTACCCATACTTCTGTTATCTTTAGAAGCTTTGTTGTAATGCATTGCTAGCTGTTGCAAATCTTCTTTTTGAGACTGTGATAATTCTTCTTTTTGTGAATCCAAATTATCTATGTAAGTAACATAAGAGGCTAGCTCAGGACGCATAGCCAGCTTATCCAGTCTCGTAAGAGTGTTATAAGTTTGTTTGTATCCAGTCATCTGATTGAATAGTTGTACAGCTTGGTATCTGGGTAGATTCCATAAGCCCTCTGCGGTTGACTGAGCTTCTTTTTCTGCTGCTTTTAAAGTCTTGGTGTCTATTAAGTCAGTATTACCCCAAGGTAAAATTGTTGCTGCACCTCTTTTAATTACTTCTAAGTTAAGGTTTTTATTATTGTCACCTATCAATACACCAACATAACGACCATATGACATCTCTGTTTTGTTAATGGCTAAAGAAATATTTCCTTGTTCAGACACTATTTTTCTTAAAGTCTCTGTCGCTTCTTTGCCATATTGTTGTTCTTGATTAAAACGAAGAAAATCAATTGGATCGTTTTCATGTCCACCAACCTCTGGCGCATCCATACCACTTAGACGTATTTCAATCTTACGTTTTTCTTTGCCAGTCTTATCTCTTAAGATAACTGTATCGGCATCGTCTACACTAATATCATAGTTTGATAAATTAACCATTGATGCATATTGAGAACGCAAACCTTCTACCTGTGGAGCATTGCCACCAACATTAGCTTTGTCTAATATACCAGCCAGTTTACCAGATTCAGCTTCTCTTTCTCTTATGAGTGCTGCAAGACTACTTCTATCTTGCTCAGACCCCATCCTAGCTTGTTTGAAATTATTAATCTTTGAATCTATTGCAAAGCCATTGTAATTGGTTGTATATGATAATTGCTTATCAACCATCTCTTTGTAGGCATCTTTAGTTGCCAATATTTTTGGGTTTAACTTATCTGGTTTGATTAATTGTCCAGCTGTCTTTTCAAACATCTTTCCAAAGAATCCACCAAATGAAACATCGAGACCCCATACTGGATATGGAGTCTTGGCAGCATTTTGTTGTTCAAGTCTGTATGGATTTCTTAAATAATCAAATGGATGAAGTATAGGATTGAGCCTATCTTCATTTGCCTGACTACCATATATAGTTAAGTCAGAGGAATTTTTAATCATTGATGAATATGCATGTGGTCTAAAATATTTAATCTTAGTTCCCTCATATTCATAGCTACCACCTGACCACCATCTATTAGTTCTTACGGCAACCTCTTTAGAGCCACTATACTTAGCTTTAAGCTCCTCTGATGATTTACCTACCAATGCCCCAGGCAAATATGGAAGTGCTGGTATTGTAGCTGCTAGCGCGCCTAAGAAGGCCCACTTAGCTACTGGTCTCGCCGTAAATGCAAGATTCATTTTTTGGTTTAATACAGTTGTTGCCTCTGTATTGTAGTGAGCCAATAAAGAGCCAATCTTTGACCCATTCGCTGATATGTGTCCAGCTCTTTTTAGATAACCTACTGTACCTCCAGCCATTGCACCAGCCAATGGAAAGCCAGCTAATGTAAATAAGCTTGTTGAGCCAGGGGCCAAGTCTTCTTGTTTTTGCTTTAACTCTTGAAATTTATCTGACCATACTTCTGCAAATTTAACATGTGTATTAACTGCAAATGTTGCTAGTCCTTCTAGTATACCCTTCGAATATGATGAACCATCTGGCGCTAATGTTCTTACAAGTGAGTCTGCTAATGTAAAACCAATTTTAGCTTTAGCAGCATGCATACCACCTTTCTTTGCAATATTCCACAACGCCTCACGTGTTGAACCAGTAAATCTATTATTGATAATATTGAAATTAAATTTATCTGATAATGATTGCCAAGACGGATTTACAGCATGACCAATATGGTCAACATACTCTGTTAAGAACTCCATTGGTTTATTAACTAATTTATAGGCTGGCTCCATAGCCATTCTTATGTACGCTCTAGTCCAATTGCCATACATCTGCTTAACTGATTTCCCAGCGATGATGCCAACTTTGTTTACATCTGACTTTAGAATGTCATCGAATTCAACATTGCTTTTCATGCCAGACACATTTCTGAACTTCTCATATATCCTATTGACGAATGCACCAGCACTATCTTCATGTGTAGCGCCAGCTATATCAGAACTAAGATGCACAAGTCTTGCATTCTCTATCAATACTTCTCCAGCTTTGGTATGTAACTTACCATTGCTTATGAATAGCCCTTCAGACAATGCTTTGTCAATTGTATTTTGATGCAATCCAGTACCATGTTGTTTTATTAAACTTTTATAGTACTCTTCATCTAAGCTTATTAACTCTGCGCTGATAGCAGTCAAAGCATTTTTCCCAGATGCTATTGGAAACAAAAAGCTTGATGCATGAAACGTTCTTAGGATTTTAAAAGGAGATAGTTCTTCTGCTGTTCTTATAGCGTTAAGAGATATATCGCCAAGATTGATACGTTTATTTATCTTAGTGTTAAACCAATTACCATTGTCAAAATGATACAGTTGTTTTAATGCATGCCCTTTAAACAACTTATTAGCAACACTTTGTCCTGCGTCTGTATCTAATAATTGTCTTGCAGCGTATGCCGATGTTCCAATAACACCAATACGAAAAAGAGCATCCTTAGTCTGCTCTTTTCTTTTTTCTTTTTTGTATTCAGCAAAATCATTACTTGATGCTACATAGCTTGGTTTGAAACTACGCAAATTATTCCTCTTCTTTTAAAGGCATTACTTCTTTTGGGAAAGCTATTGTGCATATTGCATATCTTCTAAAGACCTCATTTATTGGCAGCTTCTCTACTTCTGAGAATGGAGTACACATAAATCTAGATATAATTGCACACATTGAATTTACTACATGTAGTGTATTTGCCACTATGTTGAATTGATTTATTGTATCTGTTAAATATGCGATGCTGGTTAATGTTATTGCATTTACTATAGTCTCGATAAAGCCAGCTTCACAGTCATCCCAATCTACTGATGTACCTAATCCAATTACCTCGTCAAAGACATTGTGTAAAATGTCTTCTTCGATTTGCATTCTTGAAACTGGATGTTCAATATTTAGATAGTTGACTCTTTCTATTTCGTGCATAGTTAAGAGTCTTGCTGAGATTATTGGGTCCTGATATACAACACGATTAATAGTGAAATGCCCATGAAGTGTTATTAACACTCCTCCATCCGATACATTAAGAATGTTGTAATCCATATTAAATAACCTTAATCATTGATAACGCTGTTTGGTCTGATACAAAGCCAGACTTATAAAGTACTTGTTTTGCTAATGTTTCAACAACTCCAGCCTTTGTTTGGGCCATTGTTTCGATGCTTAATTTTGGCCACAATGAACATCTAGTTAATACAGATTCTTCATATCTCATTTGGTCATTCGCTAGACCACTTTTAATAAGCTGTTTGTATTCAAGACGTTTTAAAGTTCTCCAAATATATAAATCGTCATCATCTCCAATGCTTGATATATAAAATACACCATACATATCTTTCCATTCTTCTAGTTCATATTGAGTTGGAGAACCTTCTTCTCCGTCAAGTGCTGCTAATATAGCTGCAATGCCATCTGTATTTTCTGTTGACTCTGGAATTTGCTCTTCTAATGCTTCTGTCATATTGTTAATTGGTATCATAATGGTCTGTATTTTCCTACGAAGTTGTATCTTTGAATCATTTGTCCGTCTTTATCTATATAAGTTTCAGACTCTTTTGATATCACTACACAGTCAACAATTAAAAAGCCACTGCTTTTTTCATCAACGTGTAATGGTTGTGAGTTATTAAAAATAACTCTTGTGGTAAAGTATCTTGGCAATTCGTGTAATAATGCTGTATGAATTCTTTTTGATTCCAAAATCTTGCCATTATTATTAACAGCTATAGCTTCAATGCGACGCAATTGGCCAATACTTCTTGTACTTAAGTCATCAAATGAGACGCTGGTTAAGTCTATTGGTTGTGCTGCTTCTTTTCTTATATTGCCAGCGGCAAAATGAATCGCCTGAGTAAGATAGTTTTCGTGTATAACATTTACATCTAAACTAAAACTAAGTATAACATTACCTTTAGATATGAATGCAAATTCACTATCGCCTAGTCCATATATTGGCATACTGCTAATACTATCTCGGTATCCTATGCCATATAGCTTATCTAAATAAACCTGATTGTCATTGTTCTTAGACTCGAAGTACACAAAGGCATCTGAGCCACTATAGTAATTGTCGTATTTCATATTAGGTCTGAAGCCTTAATTATAGAAGTGTTGGTTGATTTAATTGGGCTAAGAATAGAGTCTAATCTATCGTGTTGCAAAACGTCCTGTGCAATATAGGATATTGTTGTTTCAGTTATCATATCATTAACAGACATGACTTGGCCATTATTAATGAATGTAGCACCAGTAATAACTTCTTTAATCATGTTGCTCTGATATTCTGATGCATAAAGAACTATGATGTCACAAGACAATATATCGTCTAGCATTAGATTAGAATTACTTTCGGGTGTTGAGGCCATATTTAATATAGCCAAGTGATCTGCATATTGACTAGCATTTTTAAGTTTGTCTCTAAGTTGTTGAAGCCCAAGTATTAAGTCATCTTCTAAGAACATAGTCTTAATTATTGTGCCAGCTACATATCTAGGTCCAGATGCAAAACCACTAATAACCTTATGACCTAAAGTGTGTACTGCTTTCTTATTTCTATATACTGAGTAACTAATTGATATAACTGAACCCAGCCAAATGTACATTTCTGCTGGTTCATTTTTTACAACAACCTTGGCAAAGTTATTAGTGTCACTGATATTATTGTTATTGACAGTCTCTACAACTTTTTTATTGTAGTCTATTCTCATCATTAAGTATGTGTCTGTACCACCAACACTATTGTATTCTTTCATTGGTCTTGCTGTATCTTTTTTTATATCTACCACTTCTTTTCTCCACAAAAATAAAAAGCCCACACGCGGTGGGCTTTAATATTGATAATATTACTTTTATTTGCGCTCTACTATGCTCCAGTCTGTAATACGTTTTGCTAAGAATGATATTTGTTTTTCAATAACTAAATCATCAATAGACATTCCACCTGCTGCAGTCATTAATTCTACACCATGAATAATCATTTTGGAAACACTTCCATATTCATTTGCAGCAACTAATGTAATGTCAAATGGTAAAATTTGATCATGTAAGATTGGGTTGTTTGGAGATTTTACGCTAGCCTCTGAACCTTTTTGTAATCCGTCACTAACTTTGGTAGATCCACTTCTTTGCGCCTTTCTTGCAGAAACTCCAACAGCGCCACCTTTGTCAAAGTTTGCAGTCTCAAGTTTGCCTAGATACACTTGATCATTTTCAAACGCCTTCACAAGAGAATCTTGATCAAACACAACGAATACACATGCACCAGATACTAAACGCTTACCACGAGCAAATGACACAGGGTCAGGTGAACCCATAACGTAAACTGGACCTTTCTCTCTGTCAGACTTGTATGAAACCATTTGTAGTTCACCGAAAACGTTATCACCGAAAACTGCGGTAATATCAACTCCAGAAAAACTGTTATAAGTAGCCATATTTTATTTTCCTCTAATGGTGACTACATTAAAGTAGTCACCTTATCTTTATTTAGATGTCGTATGCCAACACTAATGATTGATTTACTTCGCGTAATTCAAACGCTGGTACAACTACATATGGAATACGAACTCTACCTTTGCCATTAACTACGGATTGTAATATTACCTGTGCACTATATTTTAAGATAGCACCAGCGGTAACAGATACTAAGAACTCTGCATCTACAATTGTTTGCATCGCAGCTAATTGTACTGGTCCAAGACCTTTACCCAAGAATGGATCAAGTCTTACTCTAATACGATTTGTAACATCTGCAACAGTGATTGAAGTGCTGATATAGTCATAATCAGACAACGGACCTGTTGGTAATTCACCAGAGGCGCAAACAACTGATGTTCCTTTATCTAAGAATGCAACATATCCTTTACTTGCGATTTCATTTACTTTTGTTTTCTTCAAAAGGAATGGTAATGTTACACCAGCAATAGTTCTATTTGTTGTTGAATCACCAGCTTGTACATTTGTTAAAACACCCAAGTAGATTGCAGCAGCATTAACACTACGAGCTGTCAATCCTAAGATTGGAGAACGTGGTGTACTTACAACAGCAGATACTACTGATAAGAATTTACCCAAATCAATTGGAGCGCCACCAGTATCATACTGAACTGCTCCATCTGGATATCCTGTATCTGTACGATAGAAGCCAGGCACTTGTGTTGGAGTACCAGCCATGAAGCGATTACCTAACAGTCCAGTACCAGCAGCAGTAATTTCGCCAGTAATGTCTACAGCTGGTGATGTACCAAGCCATGCATTAACAGCCGCAGTTGTAGATGCGATTGGTTGTGATGTTCCAATTGCGCCAAATACAAACTTATCATTTGTTGCTAAATCATCCAAGAACATGCCAAGACGATGTGTGAAGTTAGTTTCACTGTAACGTGTTGCTATAATTGGCTGACCATTGTTATCAAGCTGAGCGTAAGCTTCAATGCTTGGCTTAGTGAATGTAATAACAATATCATCATTTGCAGATGTTGCAGCAACCAAAGTAACCAGATCCGTAGTAGTACTGAATGTGTAATCTGTTGTAACAGTTAAAGGGTTACCATTTTTAGTAACAGTTAATACAGTTGCATTAACATCTGGAACTCCTGGTAATGCAAGTGTAAACCCTCCAGAATGAACACCTACATCTGTGAATGTTACCGTTTGTGTTTCAGGAACGTAAACATTTTTCACTGTGCTCCATGTCCATACTAATTCACCAGATGCTTCTGTGCTATGAACATACTCAAGTCTATTAGATGCGACTGAACCATCTGCAATGTTTGGAGTATCATTAATAGCTTCTGGCACAACAATATGAGTAGCACTTGTTGTTTCTAAATCTAAGAATGCAGCATCAACAAGCTCATACAATTTCTTATAAGAACAGTTTACGTTGTCAGCACCAGCTCTGTAAGTAGCACCTGCAACTGTAGTTGGACGACTATATGTAATTTCAATTGTTGCAGCATTAGCTGGAGCTGTAATGAATACAACTTCATCAGTGCCTACGTTGAAGTTATAATCCAGTGCTCCTGATCCTACCGATCTTAATACGCCGTTAACTTTAACAGATGTAACCAAAGTAGCAGCATTTGTTGGACCAGTTAAATCGAAACCAACTCTAGTGCCATCGCCTGCGACGCTCATAACGTAGTCGTCTTTTAGTCCAGCTAGTGCAAGTTCTAATGCAACAGGTGCAGTAGGTGTGCCAATACGATGAGTAAATGTGTTATCGAAACCAACAATAACAAACTTGCCAAGGTCTACTTCTGCTCCAGGAACGTTTGAGTAAACAATTTTAGCGCCTTCGAAAATAATCAAACATGCTTCACCAGCATTGTTTGTTTGTGGGCCAATGTAAACCGAGTATTTAGCACCAAGGCCAACCGATTCTTCAACTGTGGTAATTTCCGACAATGCACCAAACAATCCAGCGATTGAGGCCGATACACCACCGATGCGGTATACTGCAACATTTTGTGCACCACCTAGTTTTAATTCATTTGCAGTTTTAATAAGCGTAGAACTGGCACCAAAAAGTGCAGCTGCTTTATTAAAATCATCAATGATAAATGGTGTATTGCTTTTACCAGAAAGTGCAGTAGCAATTACAAGCGCAACGGGGCCAGTAATAGCTGGACTTGCAGCCAAATTACCATCCAAAAGCTCTAAGTTAATAGATGCCAAGTTATCATACTTAGCCATTAGTTATCTCTCCTAATATATTTTTTAGCACTTTATGTGCCTAATTGAGCGTCTATTCTAAACCCCTGAAGTAATATCTCAGGTAATTGCTCTAATGTTTCTCTTTTTACTGTTTTTACTTCATTTGTTCTAACAAAGAAACTAATTGGTACTCCCACTAATTTCTTGTCTTCATATTTTGTCGTAAAAATTGGTTCATGTCTACCATTCATTACAAAGACATCAACTGTTCTTCTGAGAAAGAAATATGCCGCAGACATTATGTTCTCAACTAGCAATGCAGTTAATCTTGCGTTGCGTGATGTTTGAGCCCAGCATGTCATTGTTATCTCATTGTCATATAAATGTGAATAATGAATTGCTGTATCATTATTATTTATATCCTTAGTCTCTCCTGCATATCTCGGTCTGTATTGTTTAATACCATGAAATGGTGGTTGGTCTTTACCTAGTGAGGCAGGAGCTCTTTTTGTTAATTCAAAAGTAACTATATTGTTACTTGTGTTAAAAGAATTTGGATATTCTTCTGTAAAAACAAATTTATTATAATCTGTTGTTGCTGAAATATCCATATCTTTAATGACTAAATTGTTTGAACTAAACAAATCATATAAAACATCAAACAAACTGTCAATTGTTATTAATGAATTATACTCATTTATTTCATCTAGTCTAGTATTTTGCTCTTTTACATCTCTTGCCAAAGAGCGAAGTATATGGTCATACGGGTCCATGTTAAACCTCGATTAAAGATGCAATGTTATATTCAATTCTATTATGGTCTAGTCTAATTTTTTGCGCTGCTGTAATAACGAATTTTTCATCCACTTCCAATGGCATATAGATAGTGCCATTCTCTCTTACTCTTGGAACTATAATTACTTCTTCATCTCTTAATATAAATTGAGTTGGAGTTATTAAAATCATACCTTTATTTTGTGCTTGTGCTACTGGTTTATAATGCGTACCTTCGTCGCCAAGTCTTATATAGTTTGGTCTCCACATATATCCATAAATTGGAATCTCATCCCATAGATAACCAACACCATCACAATCTGCACATCCAATACGTCCTTCTTGAGATACTGGATTCCAACAAGAACCACATTTGATTTTTACACCATTAGCAGTTCTAGCTTTACGTTGAATAAAGACATTGTATTTTGTAGTACCGAAATCAGTACCATCGAAAAATAAATCTAATTCATCGCGCAAATCAAGTTCAGACATACTCATGATTTCTACCGTATGTTCCATAGTAAGCGGCTGATGCACCTATCTTGCCAATATGTTTAGTATTACCTAATCCATGTTTTGATGTAGCTAGTGGCACATCTTGTAATGGTAGCCAATGCCACCATTCTCTATTTGAAGCCTTGTTATTAATATTGGAGTCGCCCTTAACAAAGGTTTGCATCATAAGTAATGAAGCGTCCATTTGCATTAGCATTTCTTTAATAGACTCAAAGCACATTTTTGCATCTGCAACTAACTGGTCTAAGTATGTTGGATTAGTATCGTACTTAACAGAAACCTTAACATCGCCAAGAAACTTGGACTTTGATTTAGATGCCGTAGCTTCAATATTAACTAGGTTTGCTATGCTATAGGTTGCATAGCATGTAGCGTAATCTCTTTTAATAATAAATAACTGTTTGTCAGTTAAATTAAGTTTCATCGAATAAAGCGTCAATAGATTGTCTATGTCAACTGATGCATTAAATATCAAATCACGTATTTGTGGAATGTACTGTGTGCCATATCCGTCTAAGAAGATACCACCTAGTACATCGTATTCTGTTGTATAGAATGGACTAAGCGCAACATCTGCTTCTACTGATGTTGGTTGACATACTGTGGCATCAAGTAAACGCACACCAGTAAGCTTAATAGTTATGTGTTCATTCATTATGTTAATATCTGCACTATGTATTTATCTGAGTTTGTAATGATGTTATCAACATCGTCTTTAATCTCTATCAGTATTTCTGTTGTACTAAGTATTCTATATCTAATTATGTATTGTGAGTTAGATGAGTAAAGGTCTAGTTTACTTAGTAGGTAACTATTAAATGCTGGTGAGAATGATGCAGTAAATGACTGTTCTGTTATTGAGTTTTCGTCAAACTCTTTGTCACTTGTAATAATTATCTTATCTAGGTCTATGTATTTAACAGTGAACTTAATAACGTCTGTAGCTTCTTGTACTGGAGTTGCTGATTGTCCAAAACCATATTGGTTATAGAAGCCAACAACATCTTGATATTGTAGTCTGCCAGATGGATTATCTTCGCTCTTAATAACTTGTGAGTCTGTAAACGTTGTTATATTTTGTAATCTACTTGTTGTAGATTTCTCAGCAGACACTAGAGTAATTGTATATCTTTCGTTATTAATGAATGGTGTAGATTTGTTTAATCTAATAGATGTATTTGCGTTTAAAGCTATTTGTGCTGAATTGATATTCAGCTGAACGTTGGTGCTAACTGCTACTGAATTCTTGAACAGAGAGTACCTTATATTATTTTCGCCTTGGATTATTGAGGATGTTTGTGTTATGTATAAATCATAAACGGCATCGTCTGTTAGATTGGCGTTATCTATTGTATCTATCCATATATTAGAAGAGCCAAAAGAAACAACTTTATTTACGCTATAGTATTTTTCTCTAATACCGCTATTGATAAATAAGAAGTATTTTGCATTTGTATAAAGAGGTTCTTTTGGTTTAACTTCAACATTCCATTGTGAGCCAATTACAGTGATTATAAAATCTACTGCTACTGTTCCATATGTGTCTTTTATGAAGTGTATTTGCTTAGCATTTAAATCGCCTGGATGTGGCCACACTTGATTAGACTGTAGTCTGGACAAAGTAATAGTATTTTGTAAATCTCCAACAAGAGGTTGTTTATCAAATAAGATATTGATACTTTCGCCAATTGGTAATGCATCCAATTGATGCATAGAATTTTTAATAGTTAATACTTGTATCGCAGACATAGGAATTAAAGCTCGCTGATTGCAGTGATAACTGCTTTTCTGTTTTTATCTTGTTGTTCAAAGTCCAATAGTGCAATTTTATCTTCATCGCTTAATGCAGCGTTAGATAGATTTTGAATCACAACTTTAATATTGCCGTTTAATAATTCTTTTAATGAATCAAAGTATTCAGCTTCTTCTTGTGCTTCTGGACTTATAGGTTCGTCAGGTGTAATAATATCCTCAACTACTTCTACAACTTCCTCAATCACTTCTTCTACAACGTCTTCTATAATATTAAATATAGTATTAAATACTTTTTTAATAGCGGCATCTTTAATTAAAACACCAATAGACGATGGGTCAATATCAGAATTTAGTTGACCATTTTTAATCGAACTAGCAATACCAAGCAATACTGAGTCTGCACAATCAGATAAATCAACTTGTTGTTCTCCAGCACTCTTCACAAGAGCAATCTTGCCAATGAAGTAGAATGCACTTCGAACTGTACTTAAATTGATAATCATCTTTATCTCCTTACAAAAACGGCGGCATTTAGCCGCCGTATTTTAACTACCCTTAACTAATTAAGGTTTTTGAACGATTGGTGCCAATCCGCTAATTGTAGCCTGTGGAGGCAATACAATTTGGTTAGGTTCAATAGAGATGTTGCGAGCAACAGAAATACCATGACCTTCGTTGAATTGAGCTAGACCGTAACGTTCACGAATCTTAATTTTCTTAATGTCACGAGCTGGGTCATCCCACTCTTGCATTGTTGGATCTTCTGCAATAACAATTGCGCCTGTTTCAGCACTGTCCAACATAATGATGGAAGTTGTTTTTGCATTAGCATCGAACGGAACAAAGTGAGTTGGAATCATCATTAATCCACCAAATGGCAAGTTAATTGGGAATTCTGCAGCTGATTGCTGAGTACCTTCACGTTCTGCTTGACTTGGATTAGATGTAGATGCACCCATTTTTCCTGATTTTTTCCATGCTGCTGGCAATGATGGATATACGTTTTGTGGTAATCCATTGAACCAGTTGCCTGCCATTTTGCCTGTTTCCAAAGCAACTTGACGCATTACTGGGTCTTTAATAAACATCGCCCACGCCAATGGGTGAACCAATACGATATTAGGTGTAAAGCCACGTTCAAGTGTCTTAGCATACATATCATACAAGTCTTCAACTGTCATCGAACCGTTACCAGCTCCAGATAAGTTACGACCTGTTGTACGGCCAATTTCCGCTGTTGTTGGAGCAGCATTATCAAATACCACTACGCCAGTGTTGTTCAACATATTGAAAATTTTCTTTTCTTTATGACGAGCAAGAGCACGACCAGCTTGACGAACGTGCATACTTAGAACATCCCATTGAGAATAACGAATCATCTCTTCTGTGATTTTCAATGCAAGACCGCTTTTACCAACCATCGCTGTTGCTGTACCAGCACCAACTTGCAATCCAAATTCTGGATATTCTTGACCTTCGGCCATATCCAAGTTCTGATTACCAATTGCACCTAAAGTACCAAATGTAATTTGTGCGCCGTAACCATCAAAACGTAATGGAGTAAGCAATTTTGTACCAACTAAAACTGGCTCAATAGCTTCCTGCATAACTTCTGTGATAACACGTTTGAACATCAACGGTGCATTAGCCACAGAGATAGCATCTTGAATTGTCATACGAGCGCCATCGGGATTAACCCCACCACTTGTCATGGTAGAGTACATATCCTGAATTTCACTTTTGATTGAAAGTTCTTCAGCTGTCCAAGGGGTAAAGTGAGTTCTATTCATTTTCTTCTTGTTTCCTTATATTATTTATTTAACAAAATACGAACAGAGCCATAAGCTCCTGCATATGTAATAGTGTCTGATTTACCTTCGGTAGCTGTACCAGGCATTTTGTCAAGTTCTGATGGACCATTCTGTGCTGTACGCACTTTTTCTAACAATCCAAATGGACCCGCTCCAAATACCTCTGTAATTTGACCAATGATTTCAGATTCATCTGCTGAACCAAAATCATAACCAGTAACAGAATAGTTTGAATCTAAGTCGTATGAAACATACATACCAGATTTAACTGTTCCGCTAGCTGCAACGCAAGCTGCAATACCAACGAATGGCGCTACGTCATAAGTAGCTTTGTCTTGAACAAGTGGTAGCTCTAATAGGTATTTACATACGAAACCTACTTTATGTTGTAAGTTAAAGTTAGATACTCTATAGAAAGCTGGGTTAACACCGTCACCACCTGGATGTCTCCAGAAGTTGTACATTGCTGCACCAACTGGATTAGATACTGTGCGAACTGCAACAGCAGGTTGTGCTGTTAATGTGAAGAACGATTTAACAACTGGCTCACCAACTGTAACCGCAACTCCAGCAGAGTTCTTAACGCCTTGTTGAACATCAAGTGCTGTGTACTTCGTAATAGTAGTTAAAGCAAGACCTGCTGCAATACCAGCGGGAACACTACCTGCACCATCGAAAGCGGCAGCATATGCAGCAGCTTGCTTACGCAAACCAGCTGGAACTAAATAGCCATCGCTATCAAATCCTACAAGCTTACCAGCAGACAATACAAAGTATTCACGGAAGTATTCATTATATCTAACTAATGGCAAGTAAGGCGCAGGGTTAAAGCTACCTGCTGGTCTGATGCCTTCAGAAATTTCAAAGTTTGGTGTGATTTTACCCCAGTCGTCCCATTGTTTGTAGTTGGGTTGTCCTTGGATACTAAATTCGCTATACATTATTGATTATCTCCGTCAATTAAAATGTAAAATTCTTAGGAAGCTTATTATTAGCTTTAAGGTCATCTAAATATGCGCTAGCAGCTTTAAAGCCTTGTGTTTTTAGCGTTGCTCTGTACGCGTCATGTATTTGTTTAATAGAAAGCACTTCGTCTGTTGATGTAGTTGTAACAGCTGGAGCAGTATCTTCTACTGTCGATGGTGTACCATTTGCATCAGCAATCGTAACTGGATTCAGATTCTCACCTTCTGCAGCTGGAGTCTTAGGTTGTTTTGCAACAACTACTAAATCTGCCAAATGGTCTTCAAGTGAAACTAGGCTTCTTGCACTAAGTGCAGTCTCTCTATCCTTGTCTGCAATTCTATCTTCTAATGATAGGATTTGCAACATTACATTATTTTTATATTTACTTTCTAGATTAGAGAATGAATCTTCTAATACTGTAGAATGTTTCTCAAGTGCTCTGATACGTTGTGCTGTATAAGACTCATCTAGATTAACACTTTTTTTCAGTCCGTCAACTACTTTTAATGCAATAGCATCTAAGTGTGCATCTGTTAATACAAATGGCTCAATGACTGCAGCTGGTTCTGCATCTTTTGCTAATGCAGCAAAAGCATCTTCAATACTATCTACTTCAAATGACTCTTTAGCTTTAATAACTAGGTTGTCAATAATCTGTGTTTTAGTATCTGAATCTTCAAGGTTATCCTGAATTAGTTTGTGGGCAATTAGCAAATGTTCTTTGTCAAAAATTGGAATCTGCTTTTCATCTGCAAATACGAATCCAATAACTGCAGCTGCATCATTCTTATCTTTAGATGCATAAGCACCTACTTTCAAAGATTGCATGTAGTCTGTAAACTCAGCATATGTACCATATTTAGCTTTTAGTTGGTCTAATGTTAACTTCATATTGTTACTCTTATTTCCTATTGTGAAATCTAGGATTTCAATTGTTGTATTTTCATCGCTGTCCAGAAGTTCAGAAATAGCATTTTCGTCTGCTGGTTCACTTACATATGAAACATGTCTATAATTTAACGTGTCTGCAATATAAAAGCAAGTCTGTTTATCATAAACTTGTCCTCTATAGTGTCCACAGTCACTTTGCATTTTGTTATTGCCACAAATAGAACAATAACCAGCAGCACTATCACCGCCAACAGAAACAGTTAAATAACGCCTATCTAGCAATTTCTCAATTGCATCAGCGTCATTAATCTCTGCTATTAATTGTATCTCACCTAAACCTTTATATCCAACTGTTTTATATTCTTTAGAGTTAACAAATTCATTAACCTTCTTAATATAATTTTTATCAGATACATTAGCTGTTTCAAGATATCTATTTAGTCCATACGAAACATAATCAGCTTGTTTGATTCTACCTATTGGAGAAGACAGCGGGTCATGATTTGTAGTAACTGGTTTGTTAAATGGCTGTACAAAACTTTGTACACCATCGGACATACCTTTAGGTGAATAAAACCATAAATTCTTATTTACCAATCCAGAGTGAGTCGCAGACATTTTAACTCTAATTGAAGTAGGTTTTTTACCTGCACTTGCTGAGTCTTGGATGCGCTGAATATCTGAATCTAGTATTCGTAATTTAAAGTAACTCTTATTGTCCATTAATTGCTCCGAAAATTTGATGTGTTAATGATAATATTTGAGTTGATATAAAGTCAACTATGTTATTGCCATTATATGAATTTCTATATTTTACTATTGTTGTAATACAATCTGCAATATATTTATCGCAGATCTCTGTATTGATGTCAATAGATTCATCAAGTGATTGTATTTCATCATTAATAATATTGTATATCCTACCATATTTAAATGAATTGTCACCATCTATTATATTGATAATGTTTTGTATTGAGTTGCTATGTTGGTTAGCTGGCTTAGTAATTGACTTAGTTAAGTTAGATGAACCTGTTTTAGACTTAGACTTACTAACTTTTGTAGTTACTGTTTGAGCAGCTTTATGTCCAGCCTTAGCTGTTTCTGCAGAAGCTTTCTGTGCATTCTCAGCAGTCTTAGCAGATGTGTTAATACCATGTCTAGTAGTCTTATCTGCTTGCTCTTGATTAGGATCGTACTGTAGCTCTTTAGCCATTTGTTTAAGTTCTTCAGGAGACTTAGGTTTATGACCCATTGATTTTCTTGCTTCGTTAATACTTTGAGCGCCTTGAGTCATTTTGTTTAATTGATGAGACTCTTTTTTGATTAAGCCAGGTACATCTAAATCATTAAACTGAAAGTAGACTTTGTTATCGTCGTTAATCATATACTCATATTGGTATCTACCAGACTCACATAGCAACTCATTAAAGATTCTCTCTGTGATGAATTCTTCCAATGTATATTGATAGTCAATAACTGACTCTTTTAAAGATTCAGATAACACTTCACCAGTTGCTCTACCTGTTGAATTCCCCTGAATTGTTGTCTTGCCATTTCTTCTGGTAAGAAATAATCCATTTGGAACTGTATAGCAAAATATAGTTCCAGTGTATTGAACTTTTGACATTGTATCTTTGGTTATAGTACGCACAAGAATATCATTGTATGTCTTTGCCATATGTATTGTATAAATATAGGTGCCATAAGCATTTTCACTTTGTATTGTCAATTTAACTTTTGCGTACATGCCTAGGCTCATTGCTAGCTGCTGAACATCGTCGGCTAATTTTTTACTTACTGTAAAATAAGTTACTGAGTTAGCTCTATCTATCGGTCTAGTTCCGTCACCATCAATAAGGGCATTTAGTAAATTAAGGCGCGCTTGTTCTGGCCACTCAAAGACATATCGTGGTAAATTTTTATGCCATGCACCATGACCAATATATTGCTCCAAGTGCTTATATATTGCTTTTCCGTAAACCACAACATTAACATTTGTATCTCTTTTATCTTTTGACAATGCATATGTTAATCCACATGCTTTAACCACTCTAATTATTTCTGTTAATTTAGAACCTTCGTTTTGAGAAATAGAAAATCTATAATGGCCAGTTTTAGCAGAACTTTTATTTAAAGAGCCTTCTGAAATAAACCATCCTAACAGTGATGCAAAATCATTTACGCTACATTTGACACTTTTAACTGGGGCACCTTTATGTTTTTTATCTGTTGTGATGTTTACTATGTCACAATTTTCTACAATGTTTGCAAACTTAGCATTTTCAATTATTTTAAATTCTCCGCAATTATTGTAGACATCATTTGCCTTAACCTTATTCCATAAAGTTGTATTACCATGATACTCACGCTTCTTAATAAACAAATCATGATTAGGTGTTACTAAAATATCTGTATGTTTATTTTTAATTGCAATCATTTCTCCATTGTAAGTACCTTCATATTTACCAGTTGGTAAGTCGAATTCAATTAAATTGGTACTTTGATTATATGTGGCAATCTTTTCAATGCTGTGATTAATATCTGAATGCAATTTCCATCCGCTTTCAGTTAAAACTTCTGTGTCATCTGAATAGCAGTCGCCAACACCAAAGTCAATACCTGACATACCTAGGCCAATGAACACTCTCTCTTTGAAGTGATTTAAGTATGATTCAACTCTTAGTGCTAATGACTCAGCTCCAATAGCTTTAATTTCTACACGCTCAGATGTAACAATACCACCATCGTCTTCCATTTTGTCTAGATATGATGTAGCTATTTCTACTTCAGAAGTACCATCCATAAATTTCTTAGCTGGTTGTTTTTCATTACCAACCTTAACGTGAATAATGGGGAACAATGATTTATAGATTAAAGTTTCGATTGATTCTTCAATGCGTCTTAAAGCTAAGATGTCATCTTTAACAGGCTCTAATGGTGGAGTTCCCATTACGAATCCTGTTCGCTTATTGTAATGTAAGTGCAATATTGCACTTGCTGGATATTCTACATATTTGCCAGTTTGTATTTTTTGTCTATACATAACAGGTGTACCAGATGAGTCAACTCTTACTTCTACACTCTCTGGTGGAAGATTAAAATAAGCTGCAACTGGTTGTAAAGATGTTTTGTTAATTGTTCTGACTACGCCAGAGGATGAGTTAAGTTTGCGCACTTTAACCATATACGCATTGTGGAACACAACTAGATTATGAGATGTTTCTCTTATAAGAGCGTCAAACGTTTGTCCACTTACATATGCAATCTCTGCTAATCTTTTCTTAATATATTTTGCATTTGATTCATTGTCTGACGATAAATCATATCCCTCTTTGAACATAAGGGTACGTTTTTTAAGAAACGCTCTACATACAAATGATTCAACATCCATAATGCGACCATACTCATATAAATCATATACGTGCGGTCTATAAGAACCATCTATTCCATTTGTTGGTGCAAAGTAAGAAAGCATAGGATTACGAACTTTGAATGTCGTAATCTTATCCATGATGTTAATACTTTGATTCATCTTAGATGAATAATTTGTCGATACTACTATGTCATTCATGTGTTAACTCAACTGATGCAATTTTGTTGATATAGCATTAATGTCTATATCCTTAATATTAATTGATGTGTTTGCAATATTTATTTTGCCAGTATTATTAAATGGCACTTGTTTATCTAGATATTGTGTTTGCCCTGTGTTATTACTTGTACTTTGTTTTGGCACTGTTATAACACCAAGATAATCTATTATTGCTTTTATCTTATCCGCTGCATTATCTATATTGCTTCCATTAACTTGTATAAACGCAAAGTCTTTATTGATAAATACATCTTCAATGCCTATCTTTGGTATTGTTGGCTCTAGGCCATCTCCATACGTTGTGGATGTATGTGCAGCTTCACTAATTATTTGATTGTAATCACTATTGTCAAGGAAGTCTATCATATTACATTTAAAGATATCTAGGTTATCTACATTAGGTATACTACTTTGACCTATTACAATTCCAACATCGTTATTATTGGCTGTAGCTATTAGCACTTCTTTGTCTATCGCCTTAGACATTACTATTGCAATGTCTTTAATTGTAAAATCTGCTACTGGAGTTTGACTGCCAGTAAATTGCGCATATGCAATCTTATCAGACTTACGTTTAATTATTTGCTTAATTAGATTTATTAATCCAATAACATTTTGAACACCTTCTATTTGCGTTGAGAATGATGTTCCATTTCTTTTGGCTTCACACTCGAAGTATGTTTTTAGACCAAGCATGTTTTGAACTTGTTCGGATAATCCATTAATAGACTCCTGTACAACAGACTCAACTCTTTTAAATTGTTCATCTATTGATATGCTATCTATTGGATTAGTCTTCGGCAGAGTTGTCCCAACGTCATTCATCATTGTCTTGAAGCTCGATGTTGTGCTGTCCCACTTAGACAGAGTACTACTAATCTTATCTGCTCCAACAACACTTGCAACGAATGATGCGCTACTTGCTGACTGACCTATGAAGTCAAATATATCTGTACTTGCCTTTGGTATTAAATCTGTGAATGTTTTTAATGCTTCAAAAATGCATAGTATTGGAGACATACCAATTTCAATCATTGCGTTAAGAAAGCTAAATAATTTACTCAATATCTTTCCAATGATAGCCATAATAAATCCAGCTAAATTAAAATTGCCAAGATTAATGCCAGATATTAAGAGCATAAGTCTTGCAGATAACAATGCCAATAATTTTGCTAAATCTGGTATACATAAGAATGAAAGTAGTAGAACTAAATTTGGTAATGCTTTTTCAATACCAAACGATGAGCTTCTTAAAAGATTGTTTCCGTTTCCTAGGAACGATACTATATTTCCTATTAAGTCATCTTTAAATACTTTACCACTAATTTTAGGAAATTCTAATTTGCAGTTAAAACAATTGCTATTCGCTCTATTTCTTATGGCTGCCGCTAATGGTGTCTCACTAAAGTCATTTAAATCTTTGTGAAGTTGGTCAACTGACTTACCGTTAATTTTATCAGCATCATTATATACAGCTGCTCTATCAATATATTCCTGTGCTTCGAGTAGCGCAGATATTGGAACTTGCACTAAGCACATTTCTGATTGAAGTGAGTCTCCATAAAATGAAACTATTTTTTGAGCTGCATATAGCAGCTCTTCTGTAATATTTGTATTTGATGTTATCGTCATATTAAGGATTGCACATATTCTGGAACATTAGGTGTTAGTAGTATTGGTATAATCGACGCTCTTCTTAGATGTGGTGTTGGGTCTTCTGCAACTCCAATCTTGGTAGACAGTGTAACATTATTACCAGCTATGTTTGGTATGCGTCCAGTGGTTCCAATATATTTTGGAACAATTCCATATCTCCACAACATAGCACCTGATTGCATTGATTTTGCAATTATACATGGCGTACTAGGATTAGTTATTATTCCTATTAGATTTGGACTAGTTGGTAGTCCAGGTGATGCAGAAATATGAAAATGTGGAACTATAGTGTGCACATGAGGAACTAATGGATGAGTGTGATTCGACACAGCTGTAAATAATGCCTGCAATTTAGTTTCAATGGATTGCATCCATGCATATAGTTTAGCCTCAAAAGCAATAAAGTCTTTTGTAGATACAAAGTCTTCAGCCATGTATTTATATTGACGCATATAAAGATCTGCTCTTTTTTGCTCTGCGCCTTGGGAATTAGTTCCACTACTAAATGGTATTGTCATAATTAAAATCTAGATAAAATTGAATCTGCTTTATTTGCCGCTGCTTTTTTAACAACCTCTAGACATGTAATCATCATGTCTAGTGTTATCTTGCCATCTGGTGCATCATTGCCAAATATTTTTATTATAGCTTCGTACAAATCTTGTTCTTCAGCCTTATTATAAGACACTGTTGTATGTTTTACTTTTTCATATATCTGCTTTTGAAATGCAACTAGCTCAGATACGTCTATATTACTCATATTCAATCTCAATCTCTAAAGAACAAATTGTTGAAAGTGGACTTGTTGAATTCAATAATATCCATACTGGTATTAACGTATATGCAGTTGGGTTGCTAATCACATAGTTATTAAAACTACCAAGAGTGTTGAATAATGCTATTGTTGGTTCTAGGTCACTAATAATAACCTTAGCTGAATATATATTTAAATTACTAGAGTCTGTCAGTCTAATTGATACTGTACTAACATTGGTTTGTGCAACTAAGTAATATTTTCTTAATACTGTCTCGTATGGGTTAACGGACATTAAATGAGATGGAATAGTATTAAACTCTTTTAAAGTTTCATCTATTGGGTCGTAATAACACAAGCCAACCTGTTGTGACAGGCTAGTTGTGTTTGTAATATCATCTATTGGTTGATTTGCATATCTAATCATTTAAAATCTAGCTCTTCTGTATATACCTTGTTTTAATCTTGCTCTCATGCCAGTCTTTCTCGATAGACTATCGTCTGTTTTGGACTCTGTATTATATATGCCTTGTAGCCTATTAAACAAGATATCTCTTGATTTTGGTCTTAGACTTTTTACTCGTCCAGATGCGATATCTGTAAATGACTCCGTTGGAGTAGCGTGGTCAGGTCTTTGTATTGTTACAATCTGTAATGTCCCTTGATTTAATAAATCAGAGTATTCAAGATTGAATGCCAATGCAGCAAGCATTAGTGCGTCAAGGTCATGGTCTCCAACGGTCTCAGATGAGGCCTTATATGTTGGTCTACCAGTTACTCCACGTTTCTCTTCATATCCTTTTAACTGCTCAATTAGTTTAGCATCAATTTTAATATCAAACTTAATCATTTTCTTTTCAATGATTTTGTTTAAGTTGTTTACCATGAATGGCTTCATGTGCTTCTTAATTGGGTTTCCAGTATATGGATCTGGTATCTCAACATTAGAGTTAAAATCAATACCACGTAGTTCTGATAGTTTTAAGTCTGGATGTCCAACTGGTAATATACCAAAGTTGTCAAAACCATACTTAGTTAAAATTTCAATCTGTGTTGAATTATGAACAACAAATCCAGATGCACAAAATGTATGCATACCTTCTACTTCTATATCCACAAGATTGTCAATTTGACCAATCTGTTCAACTCTGTTGATCTTTGTAGCTATATAGTTTTCAGATACTATGTACTCTTGTCTATTTGTCTTGTCCATTTGCTTTAAGAAGTTACAATGTAGAAGACTATTAATTAAATCAATAGTTGTATTTGTGCCGCCAATATCAATTCTTAATTGATCTTTATGATGAGGCTGTCTACGTTTAACTCTATATATGCTTGGCAATACACCTCTATTAATAAAGTACTGTCTAATCTGTGTAATGACTTCAAATCCAGTCATTGAGACCTGTATGCTGTTATCAGATGATATATGCCCATCACCATATATAATCCCAGTGATTAGATGTCCAATGTCTGAATGTTCTAATAGGTTATGATGTATTCTTTTATTATGGCTTAGTTTACCACCAAGATTAGCAAATAATTCTGACACTATGTTGCCATATATAATAAGTCTTAAGGTCCCATCCTCCCTCTTGATAACACTGACTGATGGGAACATTTGTTTTGCTACTTCACATATATAAAGAAACTCTTCCATATATTGGTCTTTCTTTTGGGAAATCTCAATGTATCCATATGAAGCACTGCCTTCCGATATGTACCATCCTAGCAATGTTTGAAAATCTTTGTTAAATGGTATGTATCTGTTAATTTTAAGATTTTCAATATCAGTCTTAACTCTTTTGTCTATGTGGCTCTTAGTGAGCAATTGTTTTTCTGTCAAACTCTCATTATTGTTGATTCTTCTTATCGCTCTGGATACAGTAGAGGTAGACACACCACATTCTTTTGCCATAATATGCAGTGTTTTGTCATAGCTGCACAGTGCTGAATTCAAATATACATAATCATCAGTAATCACCATCTCTTCTAAGTTGACATAGTTCGCTATGTCTATATGCTTGATGTCTTTATAGTCAATCTTTTGTCTTGGTATAAGTACAAAATCTTTTTTGGCTATAATATCTTGTGGCATCTTCCAGCTAATGTCACTCTCATTAAAATCATTCTGAAATAACTTTGAACCAGAATAAACTAATGTCGGATGGCATTCACTTAATGTCAAATCTAGACACTTATTGACCTTTAACTTATATGATAATTTAGAAATGTCAGCTTTATGCCACAATACTTTTTGATATGTGCCATCATGAGTCATCACACTGTCTAATGTGGTTATATCTTTAATTTGTACGAGCCCATTTAAGGTTTGCACAAGGCTGTCTGGCGCTATACATCCATATCCTCTGTCAACGTATAGATGTTCAAAATTCCACTTCCTGTTAAGGTCTATAATCTTTTGCATCGCTGTTGTTTGTGTCCAACCTTCTTTTGACACGGTAGCTTTCTCTGCAATGACAAATACTCTATCTCTCTTATTAAAAGCTAATACAACTATACGAGTACCAATCTTATCGTGGTTCCAGTCACAGCCCATAGTAACTATCCACTCATTGCGTTGAGCCATCACCATTTCTGCTGTTACATTGTATTGCAATGATGTACATGCATCTACATAGTATTTTTGGAATACGCCATGTTTAGAAGTACCGAACTCAGCAATAATCTCTTGTACGAATCCAGTTTCATCTGTAGCTTCTCTAAATTCAGAATCAAGTTCGTCATTATAGTGAGGTAACACAAATGATGGAAAGTGAAACTCTTTGTATCGTTTGTTCTTAGATAGCTTATATAACTGTTTTTCACCATCTGGTGTTGATGCTGTCCATAACTCTGTATGTGGTTTATCAGCCAAAATAGCGATGATTGAGTTAAAGTCTTTTGCTGTTATATAGTCGATTTCGTCGATAACAATTAAGTCGGCTCTTTGTCCCCTAATTGATGCAGCTCCAGCTGAGCCAGTAGTAAACGCCTTGATTCTTGAACCATTGGCAAAGTTAATTGTTCTGTTAGGAGACTGTTTATAACTATCTACTAAGTCATCATAAGTACCAAACTCTGGATTGATATTAAATAAGAACTGTAATATCAAGTTGATAATTTCTTCAGATTGTACTTCGTATGGAGTAACAATAAGAACCCAATAGTTTTTATTGGTTAATACTTTATGCAATATGTTTAATGCAAGACTATAAGACTTACCAGCACGTCTACCACATCTAATAACCTTTCTTGCCGCAGAACAGGAACTAATTTGATTTTGATACCAACGAGGTATAAATAGTCTTTTTGGGTCACCTATCTTTTCAACGTCAATATTCTTTTCAGCCCAATGATATGGATTAGCTGCTTGTTCCATTAAGTCCATATCTTCTTCTGTGAAGTTATGCTCTTCCTCTGGTTTGATGTATTGGCTTTTTGATGCTAATCCTTTACAAGCTATTGTAATACCACCACTTTTTGCTTTCTGCTCTTGAATACAAAGTCTACACATTTCATTAATATCATGATTGTAATTCTTAGACTCTAAGTATTCTCTCCACGGAATCTCTGCAAATGTTTTAATATCTGTGCCAGTGTTACCATCAAACTGGCCTATTAATTGTGTAGTGTTAAGTTCTGTCATTTATTTATATCTCTCTATGTAGTTGTAATATTTTTTCAATAATTAAATCCTCTAATTCAATTTTAAAACACTCTGTGTGTCCAGCAAAAAGTAATTGTGGCTCATATTTAAAATCTCTATACAATGAAAGAATTTTTTGTTCTATTTGCCACGCTTGAAATATTGTCATGTTTTTATTATATATAACTTCACATTTATATCCACCACTCTGTGTTGGAGACTTAAATCTTTTGTTTGGATCTTTTTTGGTTATTCCAATCTTAATGAACTGCTCATCGTTAAATTCCATTTTGTTAATATATAGAACTGCTGCAAAATCTTTTCGTTCTGGATATTTATTAAAGTACCACTCACCGTATGTTCCACCAGAGCCACAATATGGACAACCATGCTCTGCAATTATATGAGCGTTTGGACTTTGCTGAAATTCGCCATGCTCATTACAAACAATTGTACCTTTGGTATTTGATCCGCCATAGATGAATTTGTCATAATTATATTTGTCACTATGTATTTCTTTTGCCTTTTGAATAAAATGACTTAAGTCCTTTTTGGCATACTTACTGCACGATGGACATCCTAATCCTCTAAGATGTCCGCTAGCCAATTGAGTAAATTCTCCATGCTCGCGACATACAATTGTCACCTTTGTCTCATTGCCATTAATTACTTGAGTAGGATATATATATAAATCACCATGAGTATTAATAGCTTTCTTGCAAAAGCTATCGTATGTAATTAAATTTGTTCTTGATTTTACTTTTGCGGCATATGAACATTTGTTACATCCATAACCAGTATTCATATGAGCAGTAACTTTTTGACTAAATTCACCATGTTCTGTACAAATTATTTTAGCAAAATCCTCAACAGTACTAATAACTTGTTCTGGATATTGATATCGACAATTATGTTTAATATTTGATTGTTCAACAAATTTAGCATAACTAATTCTATCGCTTCTGTTTAAAGTTCTAGCAATGATTCCACACTCTCTACATCCATCTCCTCTATTTATGTGTCTATATGATGTGGTGTGAAATTCACCATGTATTTTACACATTATTGATATTTTTGACTTTGCATCCACATATATCGTATTTTCATATGTATATTTATCATTGTGCTTTTCTTTAGACTGCGCAATAAATTCTTCTGTTTTCATTCTATACTCCGATGTGCTAAATATGCACAATTTGAAGTATATCATAATATACCGTCTAAGCAACATTGCCTCGTTGCCTAATAATGCTCCACGGTCGTTCAAACCAGAGCGCGACAATTTGTTTAACATCTTTTGACGATGTGTCATTGTGTTGTCATTTTGTCCACTACTACTTATATAGCTGCCTCTATCTATTTTGGCTGCTGCATTCTTTAAGAAGTTATTGCTATCGAAAGCCTGACTGACTCCATATGCTGCTCCAGCTGCAGCTAATGCTGCTATTCCTCCAGCACCTCTACCAAGTACCTTTCCGAGTCCTCCACCAAATCCTCTTGTGCCAAGACCAGCCAATTTGCCAACAAACATACCAGCTTCACGCACTGGAGAGTATGCCAATGTTGCTGCAGCAAATGGCAAAGTATAGCCAGCTATATCCTGAGCACTGTCACCATGAAGTAATCCATAGTACATGAATCCCGAACCAAGAAATTGATTAAAGAATCTGCTTTGTGCTGGAGAGTTCTTTAGTTGATGTGTTGTTAATCTACCACCTATGTTCGATAAATTTTCTCCAGCTCGACCAGCACCACCCAAAGCTCTTGGCAACATGAATTGCCCTGCTCGCTTCAAGTGTGTAAGTGGTCCAGCTCTTTCGTACTGCTCTTGTGATAAATCATATGCACCTCTGCGGGCATTATAATTATTCTTTTCTGCATCCCAATCTGGATTCGGTTTTGGTTCCCAAAAGCCCATAGCTCTCTCCTATTAATATTCGTGATGTTTTGTTCTGTCATTCCAAGTAGCAAATCCAGAACCATGATAATTATCTAATTTACTATATATGCGCATATTTGAATCCAAGTCATATCTTCTTTCTTGATACTCTTTGCGTTTTTTAATTTCTCTTACTTTATGTTTTGAAGCATTGTCGTCGCTAAGTCCAGCATATAATGCTCCAGCTACACCAAGTCCAACTACAGTTTTTTGTGCACCATTTAATGACTTAAGCCATCCTACAGATTCTTTAACTTCTTGTTTTGTTGGCATTGGCTTATTTGGTATTCTTGGCTTTTCCCAATAATTATCACCCATTTCATATAGGGCAGCTATCTTACCATCAACATCATCATGTTTGCCAATTTCATTTAGTATTGATTTGACATCATCTGGATGTACTTCTAGTCTACGGGCAGATGAATTAACAACATCTTCTATTGTAGCAGCTACATCTTTTGTGTAGTGTGCATCTATTTGTCTATATACAGATAACGGATGTAGTCTATTTTGTGAATCAATAATCGGAGTAAGTGGATAAAATTTTCTTGTTCCAGTTAATTTATATCCAGCCGCAGTTTGCGACTCTTCTAATCCAGTTTTTAAACCACTAATTAATTGTAGTCTATGTGCCCTTTGCTGCATATCGGACATTTTGACAAACATGTTTCTGTCATCATCCGTCAATGCATTGCCATGTAACCTATCATACATTGCCGCTATGTTTTCTTTAGCTAACTTAGTTTGCAATTCAGCATCTTCCAAACCAGTATGCGCCTCTGCCTTGTTATAGAATAACTGAGATAAAAACTCTACGTTTGTACCAACATGAACATCTTGCTTTCTTAGTAGTCCTTTTTCAGCTGCTTTGACATAGAACGCCTTTGTTAAGTCCATTAAGTCAACTGATATGCCTTTTGGCGCATTGCTTATATGACTAAAATAACTATTAACAATAGCTTCATGATGTTTTGCAACTTCATCAAATGAGCCAGAACCAGCAAGATACTTTTCAAACGAATGAGCAGCTTTGGCTTTTAAAGTTGTTATGTCTGGTGGAGCATATAAGAATCCAGCAAATCCCTCAGTATAGTTTGTTCTAAATTCCATACCCATTTTTGCTTTATCAAATACTCCATGATTTTGCATTAACTTTGTTAAGAACTGGTCTTCGAATCTGGCGTTCTGTATCAATGTAAACTGCGGTTGATTTGGTTCTCCAAGATGTCCAACTATATTAGATATATATTTTGCTGCACCTTCGCTACTAATCGCTCTACCTTCTCGTATTGATTGATATAGCTCATTAAAGTTACCCTTAGCAGCCTGTCTTTGACCAAAGCTTCCAGATTCTAAATCTGCTTTCATTCTGTTAACTATTTGTTCGCGGTTAGCTAACACGCTAGCATCTGTAGAATGACCCATAGTATAACTAGCATCATCTACTAAAAATAAATTGCGTTTTTTACCATTACTCCACTTTAAGCCAACGTTCCATATCTTATCCTTAGTAGCATCTCTACCACTAGTTTCAATATCTATTGATACAAATCTATTATTGTCAAATAGATGCGACATTTTACTATTTGGTTGTCTGCCGCTAGGTTGTGGTTTTGGCTTAGGTCCAGATGGTGGTTTATTACCACCACTTGGCGGTGTAGGCACAGCTGGATTCACTGGTTTTGTATATAATGATTGTCCATTTTGTGTATTCGTTATATTAGTTATGTCTATTTTATCTGGATCATTTAATACAACAAGTGTGTTTTCAAGTAGTTTGCCAGATGGTGCACCTACTATTCTCATACCATCATATCCAGCATCTATTAAACTTTGTCTGCCTTGTAAAATTTCATCTACAGTTAAGTGTCTTCCAGTTCCTTTTTCTTTTACTGCACCAAGAACATCAACGACAGCAATTTTCTTTAGTTTTAGAGAAACCTCATACATGTTATTTCCAAGTGGTGCACTTGGATGTGATGCATATCCCAACAAAGCATTTTTCGTTTCATCTGTTGCAAACATCACGCCGTATTTTGAATCATTATTTGCCGTTACTGTTCCAAATGACGTTCCAATCGTATTCGATCCAGTTTTTGTAAAATCAAATTTTCTAATTGTATCAGTTTTGGATAAATGATAACCCTTGGTATCTCCTGTTGGACTTTCTACTTTAATTATTTTATCTAATAATGAATAGCTCATATTCTTTTAAGAACCTCTTGGTACTCTTTTATATTTGCAAATATATCTTCTTCTGTTATGAAGTGATATGTAGCATTCATTCTTTGAATCTTAATAAAGGCTCTACATCCAGCAGCTTTTGATTGAACATCCAAATTTCTTAACATTGCTTTTGGTTTGATTTCACATATTCTCATAGAGCCATCTTTATATAAGATAACTAAATCAGGTTTATATATTCTTCTCTTGCCTCTACTATCTACATACGGAACTTGAAATGGTTCAGATATAAACTGAACCACATTGTCATCTGCCTCAAGCTTAGTAAAAAATGCATACTCATACGATGACCTGTATATGTATGAGCTTTTATTTTTAGCTGATGGAAATTGTCCAGTCCTATATTTGCCGTTACCATGTTCATCTTGTTTGTTGTAGTACACATTTTTACTCTTAGTCATATGTTAAATCCTCAAGATACTCTTACTGATTCGCCATCTATTGTGACTGCTGAGACATCTCTGTTCAGTTTTTCTAACTTCTCTTTCAACTCAGATATTCTACTAGCTGTATCTGTTCCGCCAGTAACACCTACTATAGCTTTTATTTTCTCTTTACGAGTAGCCATTAAAGCTTCTAATACTTTCATACGTTGTTTCTTTAAACGCTCCTTTAAGTCAAATGCTCTTGATACCTCAAGGTTTGATATTACATTTCCAGCTGGGTCAACACCTGTCATTACTTCTTGTAGCAATGTTTGATGATTCTCTGCTAGGTATTTAGTTACTCTCATTTCGTAAATATCTAGTTCAGCTAGCTCTGATATTAAGTGCACCTCAGTAATTCTTTCTGGATTTACATCAAACTCTTCAAAGTATTGAGCCATCCAATATTCAATTAACTGTGCTTCCATAAGGCATGCTTTCCCGTAATGGAACTTTACCAATCTCATAATAAACACACGACTTTCTAAATGGACACATATCTCCAGTGCATATAAGTGGTACAACAGAATTGACACCACTTGTCATACGCCTCATTTGATGCGTTACATGCTTTGCTTCTTCTACTGTTAGTACTATGTTTTTATATTTATTGGCATCAACTGATAATTTAGCCATATGGTCATCTCTTGTTATTTGACCATTATCTCTAATTACTATTCCAGTTAATCCAATATATCCAGATTGCAGCTGTGTTGATTCAACTTGCACAACTGGTATTATTTTCTCTTCTTCACATTTTTCTGACTCGACAGTTTTATTCTTAGCCTGTATTTCTTTCTGTTTTTGAAATATCTCAGCTATTTTAGTATCAACTGGTGTCTTAAATCCGAAATTACCCTTTTGCATATTTATTCTCTTTGTGTTATTAATTGTCTAATACGTTCTACTTCTTAAGGAGACATATATGGAACATGTTATATTACTTCATGGCCTTGGTTCGCATAGCTTAACAATGTCCTTAATGCGCACATATATTATACGCTATAGCAACTATAATGTAATTCGCCCCACTTATCAAAGTTTATTCTTTGCTAGTATAAATAGCATTGTGCAAAAAGTTATCAAGGAAATAAACTTAGAAATTAGATATGGAGACACAGTTCACTTTATCGGACATTCCTTGGGTGGGATAATTGCAAAGGCAATATGTGCATCACCGCTATTAAAAGATGGCGTTAAGATAGGGAACATAGTTACACTTGGTACTCCGCATAACGGAACAATATTGGCAACCAGAGTATTGAGTAAGTTTCCAATACTAGAATATCTATCTCCAATAGTTGCAGAATTAACAAAGAATTCAAGTGTTATTAACAGTATTAAAACACCTAATACCAAAGTAGGCGTTATAGTTGGATTAGGGAAGTCTCATATATTTAATCCCATTATTTATTTAGGTAGTTTATTTTTAAAAGATATAAAGAGTCATGATGGCGTTGTAGAGTTGGAATCAAACTTATTAAAAGATACTACTGGTTTAATATGCCTAGATGTTAATCATGTTGAGATGTTATGGAATACAGAATTATTTTATCAATCACTATATTTTATTAAGAATGGTGTATTTTACTAATTGGTGGAATGAAAACAAAAAAAGAGACTTACGTCTCCTTTTTATATTGTATATACTATCGTATCTTTAGTGGCCTAAAAATCACCTGACTGGCCGTAGCTAAGCGCGGCTTTAGTTTGTTTAGTTAGTGCTATTTTAAGGGTTAATAGCAGCTTGAATTGCTGTGTCAATGGTTCCGCCACTTTGTATCTCGTTTGAGATTGTAGCTTGTGCTGCCTCCACTACATCTAGGTATAGCTGACCATTATTACCAACACCGATAGCATTGGCGTAATTATCCAAGCTCGCCTCAATAGCAGATCGTATTATGGTATGTCCAGCAACACCTGTTGTTGAATCTGATACATACTGTGCTATTGCATTGTAAATAGTTCCACCATTTTGCATATCATCTTGAATATAGGCATCCACTACGGCTTGAACCTGTGTTTGGAATGCTTCGTAAAACAAAGATTGGTCATTGTTTAATAGATATGCTAAGAAATTATCTAGGCTTGTCGTTAAATTTGAGGGGTTATCGTTTGTAGCTTCATTTAAAGCGGACTCAACATAGTCAAGACCTGCTTCACCTCCTAAGTTTATAACTAAACTAGATAAACTAGAATTATGGTCATTCAATGTGGTTGAAATCGTGTCTCTGATGTTGCTATCACTCACAAGACGACTAACAACAACATCAACAACCTCATCATCTTCGTTAGTTATAAAATCAACAAAGTCAGCCGCTTTTAAAAGTTTACTATTAATTGCACTATTTGCATCTGCAGCAGATACACGGTATGTTTTTGTTAAATCTTCGGGATAATCAAGGTTAAAAACAGATTGATAAATCGGGTAATCGTCTGCAAAGTCGAATGATAATGTTGTGCCTACATCATTAGCCAATACTGTTAAATGCACTGGGCTGTCATTAAAACCCTGTATATCGTCAAACTTTCTTAATAACTCCCCACCGCCTGTCTCATTATAAAAACAAACACTATATATGTCTGAGCGATACTCTACCCTTATAACATCCCCAGCATTAATTGTTGCAGCCAAGATATATGTTCCAAATGTCGAGTGGTTATATATACTAATAGAAGAAGATGAGCCATGTCCCGTCATGAGGCCACACAGACTCGCTGATTCATCAGCAAACACTGACGATGGCTCGGATTGATTGCTTGTGTGTAGAGCAATCCTAAAAAGTCCTGACGTAGTGTCGGGGACAGTCACTCTAAATTTATGCCATGTGCCTACATTTGCACTGTGACTTAAATTAGTTGCAGTTGCGCCAAAGTCTACATTTGCTGTGATTTGAGTAAGTGCGTTTCCGCTAATCGTTGCATTGTGCAGCACATTAAAACCAGCAATAGCTATTGCTGCTGTTGATGTTGCGTCCCAATCCCCACCATAAGCAAAACCACCGTTGCCACCTGAACCACCGACCAGTATTGTATTTGCTTCATCATCATATACTGAGTTTATTAAAGTGGCCGCCATTAAGTCCTGTATTGACTCTGCGCTTACTGCTCCTTGTATTGTCTTTTTTGACAAATATTGTCTAAGGGCGGTATTGTTATCAGACACAATAAGTACATCTAGGTCTCTTTGTACGCTGTATAAACCCGCACTATCTAGCATATCCATATCTACTGGCGTATATATTTCTGGCATAAGAGTATATGACTTTGAGCCTGGAATTATGTATATAGACTTTTTTGATGCTATATTTATTATTGTCATTGCTTGTTTCCGTTGAATGATTTATCTATTGTTGTTTGTGGCCAATCTTGGCAATTCTTTGTTCCTATCTTGTGAACATTATTACCTTCTGTGACCTTAAAGCCCAGGTTAAGTAATATGTATGCTACAAGCTCTGTGCACCACCATCTATCGTTTTCTTGCCAGTCTCTTTTGAAGCCTAGCCCAATAACTCCAGTTAGGTCGTATTTTTTGCCTTCTTCTAAGAGGGCAAAGTATCTTAATTTATCAAAATCATCTATCTGAAAATGGAGCCTTGTAATTTTCCATCCGCTAGACCTTTCTTTAAATGCCCTTAGCGTGGATATATTTACGCCATTCCTAGAGATAGTTGACTCTATAAGCATAGAATCGTCTGTTGACTCCCCAGGAGTTATAAACATTCCTATGTGGCTGTACTCAGAATCTTCTATAGCCCTTATGATAGGGCTACTTACACCCAATCTCATTTTTATGGCTTGGACAGTATGTATCAGTCCATCCGTAAGGAGCTTCGACTTGCTTACCTAGTATTGGTTTGTTCGTGCTGACACAACCCACAAGAAGTAAAGCTAAAACGATAAAACGTACCATTTGCCGTCCACCTCATCTAATGCCTTATCCCAAGCGTATTTACATTGTTTCGGAATCATCGGCAATGGATGCCTGTTGTCTAAAACAAACCATCCATTGTCCGTTCTACACAACAGCACACAATGATAAGCACCTGTTTCGTCCCAACAG
>ERZ869921.78-NODE-78-length-54540-cov-6.412334_pt1 | contig 54540 bp, 69 predicted proteins | sample MGYA00579310_ERZ869921 | MGnify/ENA primary metagenome ERZ869921 (study PRJEB32216, sample SAMN09231816) | wastewater metagenome | place: USA: Maryland | collected 2016-06-21 | study: EMG produced TPA metagenomics assembly of the PRJNA472060 data set (Reclaimed water...
CTGCCTACAGGGGCGGTCACGAAGGATTGGTCTACGATGGGGATATAGCCGAGGCCATAGTGGCCTCGCTGACCAAAAACCCCACAACCCTCCACGAGTACCTGACCCATATCGCCCTGCATAAGCTGGGTGATCAGGCACCGGTTTTTGTATATCTGGACGTAGAAGTAGGTGGAGACCTCAGCGATTCAACAAGAGAACCAGGCACCCCTATCCACTGACACGGCTCATTCTGATGAGCTGATGTCACATGTCGAGTTCCAGTCGTTGACCCCATACATGGGGCTGACGATGAGTTCTCTGACTGTACAACAGGAGCGGTTGGTTCTCTACATGGCTCGCGGGATGACTATTGCTGCAGCAGGGCGAGCGGCTGGTTATGCCAGTTATCGCAACGCACTCGATGCAGCTAAGCACCCGTCTGTCGTAAAAGCGCTGGACTACTTCCGCGAACAGATGCGCGAAGAGGTGAAGTTCACGCGCTCGCACGCACACCAGATGTATCTGGACGCGTACAACGCAGCGGCCACCTCGACGGAGATGAAGAATACGGTGGACTCGCTCGTGAAGTTGCACGGGTTGGCTGCACCAGATAACGCGACGCAGATCAACATCAACGTGAATACCGCCCAGATGGAGCGGATGAGTGATGAGGACTTGCTGAAGTTGGCGGGCAAAGACACCGACTATCTGGAGCCAGAAGCGCCTTGATTGACGAGATCCCAATGTTGGAGTGCAGAGGGTGTAAGACATTACATCTTGAGACCCTGTACTCGAACAAGAAGGAACGGGTATGTGTCTACTGTAAAGCGGACGAGCAGGAGGGGCTGCCTCAGCCTGCTGCTGCCGAGCCGGTTAAATCGCCGGAACTAACTGTGAAGGAGCAGGCTCAAAAGGAGCTTGCTTCGCGGATCCTCTCACGTAAGCGGCTGCTGCCGTTCGTGGAGAAATTCAACCCTGACTACAATGCCGGTTGGGTACACAAAGATGTCTGCAAAAGGCTCGAACAGTTCTCGCGTGACGTCGTGGATCAGAAGTCTCCGCGTCTCATGCTATTCATGCCTCCCCGCCACGGTAAGAGTACGCTGGCGTCGGTTTCATTCCCGGCTTGGCATCTGGGCCGTAACCCTGAGCATGAGTTTATTAGTTGCTCGTATTCGGGTTCGCTTGCAATGGGGTTTAGCCGTAAGGTACGCCAAGTACTGCGTGAACCGACATATAAAGCGGTCTTCAAGACGCGCCTGGATCCGGATAGTCAAAGTGCTGAAGCGTGGCTAACCACGGGCGGCGGTGGCTTCGTAGCTGCCGGCGTCGGTGGTGGTATCACCGGTAAGGGTGCACACGTCCTCGTTATCGACGATCCAGTTAAGAACCGCGAGGACGCAGAGAGTCAGAACAACCGGGATGCGAACTGGGACTGGTATACATCAACGGCATACACCCGTCTTGCTCCTGGCGGCGGTGTGTTGGTAATTCTAACGAGGTGGCATGATGATGACCTGGCTGGCCGACTTCTTAAATCGGCTCTTCAAGGTGGAGATGAATGGGAAGTCGTCAGATACCCCGCCATCGCCGAAGAAGACGAAGAGTTCCGAAAAGCGGGCGAAGCCCTCCACCCCGAAAGGTACAGCGTCGAAGCGCTCCGGCGAATCGAAAAAGCCGTAGGCCCCAGGGACTGGTCAGCGCTCTATCAGCAGAACCCCGTAGCAGATGATGGTCAGTACTTCACCCGTGGCATGGTTAACTACTATGACCCCGAGGATATCGACGAAGACGCCATGCGTTACTACTGCGCGTGGGACTTGGCCATCGGTAAGAACGACCGCAACGACTACAGCGTCGGCATCGTCGTTGGTATCAACGAGCGCGATGACATGTTCGTGATGGACGTTGTGCGCGGGCGGTTCGACGGCTTCGAATTGGTCGAACGGATACTTGACCTCTATGAGCAGTGGAAGCCCTCGATCATCGGCATCGAAAAGGGGCACATCGAAATGGCCCTCGGGCCGTTCCTCGAGAAACGCGTGCGTGAACGCGGGCTGTTCGAGGCGTACTTCAAAGATCTGAAAACCGGACGCCGTGACAAAGAAGCTCGCGCTCGTGCTATCCAGGGTCGCATGCAGCAGGGCAAAGTATATTTTCCTCGCGACGCATCGTTCTCTGGCCCGCTGATCGCGGAGCTACTTCGGTTCCCGAATGGAACTCACGACGACCAGGTCGACGCCCTGTCGTGGATCGGTCTGATGATGACCGAGTTCTCCACGTATCAGGCCCCAGTTGTACATATACCGTCTTGGCGGGACAAACTCATCTCTCTTACTCGCGGACCCCGCCAAAAATCCGCGATGAGTGCATAAAATGGCTAAGATCAAAACCCAGTCGATCGAAGATCAGCAGCTCGCCCAGCAGCAGTGGAACCGGTACGTCCGGGCCCGTGACAACGGGCATCTGCAATATGTCGAGATGGCTAAGAAGTGCGACGCGTTCTATCGCGGCGACCAGTGGGATCAGGTAGATCTTGCCGCACTCGAAGCGGAAGGCCGTCCGGCACTGACCATCAACACCATTCTCCCGACAGTGAACACTGTCCTCGGAGAACAGTCCACGCGCCGTGCTGACGTGCAGTTCAAACCTCGCCGTGGTGGCGATCAGGACGTGGCGAGCGTACTGACTAAGCTGTACATGCAGATCGCGGACAACAACAAGCTCGACTGGGTTGAGCAGGCGGTGTTCAGCGATGGCCTCATCATGGATGGCCGTGGTTACTTTGACGTCCGGATGGACTTCACGGATCACGTTGAAGGTGAGATCCGCATCACGGCCAAAGATCCTCTCGACATCCTGATTGATCCGGATGCGAAGGAGTACGACCCTAAGACCTGGAACGAGGTGTTCGAGACCAAGTGGATGACTCTCGATGAGATCGAGGAACTCTACGGCAAGGACAAGGCGGAGTCGCTTCGCTTCGTGGCCGAAAATGGTAACGGTTTTGGGCGTGACTCAATTGAGTACGAAGAGACCCGTTACGGTAAGACGGATACCAGCCAGGATTACTTGGGTGCTGCTATCCCTGGCAACGAAGATTATCGCAATGTGCGTGCGCTACGCGTCATCGCGCGTCAGTACCGTAAGATGGGTCGCGCTGATTTCTTCGTCGACCCGAACACCGGCGATCAGCGCGAAGTGCCTGAGAACTGGGGTGAGCAGAAGGCGAAGAAGTTCGCCAAGCAGTACAACCTAAGCCTGATCTCTAAGGTCGTGCGACGGGTTCGCTGGACTGTCACCTGCGACAAGATCGTCCTTCACGACGATTGGTCACCGTACGATGACTTCACCATCGTGCCGTACTTCGCGTACTTCCGTCGCGGCCGTCCGTTCGGCATGGTTCGCAACCTGCTCTCCCCGCAGGAGCAGCTGAACAAGATCGCGAGTCAGGAACTACACATCGTCAACACCACGGCCAACAGTGGCTGGATGGTGGAGAGTGGCTCGCTCGTCGGCATGACAGCGGATGACCTCGAGGAACACGGCGCTGAAACTGGTCTGGTGCTTGAGTACAACCGTGGGTCGAACCCCCCGGTCAAAATTCAGCCGAACCAGATTCCGACCGGCCTCGACCGCATCAGCCAGAAGGCAGCGCTTAACATCAAGACTATCAGTGGTGTGAACGACTCGATGCTCGGGTCGGACGGCGCTGAGGTGTCTGGCATTGCTATACAGGCCAAGCAGAACCGTGGGGTCATCATGATCCAGGTTCCGCTCGATAACTTGCGTAAGACCCGTCATTATCTCGCTGAGAAGGTGTTGAACCTGGTTCAGAAGTTCTATACTGAACAGCGAGTGATCCAGATCACAAATGAAGACGACCCGATGAAGCCGCGCGAGCCGCTGGTGGTCAATGAAATGACCCCCGAAGGCCGCGTGATTAACGACCTTACTTTGGGCGAGTACGACGTCGTCATCGGTACCGCTCCGGCGCGTGACTCGTTCGACGAGATGCAGTTCGCCGAGGCTCTTAACCTGCGTCAGGTTGGTGTCGCCATTCCGGATGACGCCATCATTGAATACAGCCACCTGGCCCGTAAGGGCGAACTTGCCAAGCGCATCCGCATGATGACCGGTGTCGAGCAGACCCCGGAGCAGATGGAAGCCAGCGCGATGCAGGCGGAGATCGCGATGCAGCAGGTGCAGCTGGAGCTGGCCCGTATGCAGGCGGAAGTGCAGAAGTTGCAGTCCGAAGCCGCGATCAACATCGCCAAGGTGCAGGACGTTGCAGACGTACAGCCTCAGCTCAAGATGGCCGATTTGCAGGCGCAGATCGCTATGAAGGAGCAGGAGTTGCAGCTGCGGCGTGAGCTGGCTTCGCTTACCAACCAGACTCGTCGTTCGCAGCAGGAGACGGCTGCAGCGACGCGTATCGCAGCCACTGTTATGCAGACGGCAGCGAAGACGCAGAACCAGGGTACGCCGCGACCCATCCCGAACATGCGGCCGTTGACCCCACAATAGGAGATTGAGTATGTCTGAGGACAAGAAAGACGTTAGCTTTGACCGGATGCCTGGTTCCGACCCTGTCGAGGACTCGGCTCCGTCCACTATCGACCTGAACTTTGGCTTGGGAGAGGAGCCTAAGGTCGAGCCGCAGGCGGCGGCTGTTGAACCGGCCACCGAACCGGCCACCGAACCGGCCATCGAAGAGCCTGAAGCACCGGTTGTTCCGGAGCAGAAGGCCGAAGTTGAACCGGCCACCGAGCCAGTAGCGCAGGAAACTGCTACGCCTGAGCCTAAAATTGCGCCGGAACCGGAATCTAAGAAGCCAATGGTGCCGAAGTCACGCCTCGACGAGGTGTTGGCTAAGCAGAAGGCGCTTCAAAAGCAGCTTGATGACTTAATGGCCGCAAAAAATGCGGCGGAAACGGCCCCTGACACCTACGATTTTGCGACCAAAGAGGTCGAATATCAGAATATGGTGCTAGACGGGCAGCATGAGAAGGCCGCAGCCCTCCGCCAGGAGATCCGCCGAGCCGAGCGTGCTCAGCTTGAGTTTGAACTGACCCAGAAAATGGAGCAGAAGGTCACCCAGAGCCAGCAGATGTCGGCTTTGCAGCAGGCTGCGGCTGAGCTGGAGACTAATTTCCCAGTTTTTGACCGGTCTAGCTCTGACTTCAACGAGGCTTACACCCAGGAAGTGATCGATCTACGCGATGCATTCATCGTGAAGGGCGACAATCCGGTGGCTGCGCTGTCAAAAGCGGCGAAGTTTGTCATTCGCGAGTACGGTTTGGACCCTGGCGCACCGGTAGAGCCGTCTTTGGCGTCAGCTCCGACCGCTTCAAAGGCTCCTGTAGTCGATGAAGTCGCTAAAAAGCGCGCTGATATCGCCCGCAAGATGAAGGCTGCTGAGGCTCAGCCGCCTGATATGCCGGGTGAGAGCTCTGCAGCGCGTGGTGAGAAGGCGTTCGACGTCATGCAGCTTACGGAAGACGAATTTAACGCGCTTCCGGCAGCCACCCTCAAGCGATTAAGAGGCGATGTCGTCTAATGGCTACCCGCGACTCACGTTTAGCCCGAGCCGGTGTCTCTGGCTACAACAAACCTAAGCGTACACCGAGCCACCCGACCAAAAGTCACGTAGTTGTGGCTAAGTCGGGCGACCAAGTGAAGACGATTCGCTTTGGCCAGCAAGGCGTGAGCGGCTCCCCCCGTAAAAAGGGGGAGTCCGAAGCCTATCGCAACCGTCGCGAGTCCTTCAAAGCCCGCCATTCTAAGAATATCGCCAAGGGCAAGATGTCTGCGGCGTATTGGGCAGACAAGGTGAAGTGGTAATGGCTAAGGCCAAGTCAAAGGTCAATGCCGCTGGCAATTACACCAAGCCGACGATGCGTAAACAGATCTTTGAGCGCATCAAAGCCGGTGGAAAAGGCGGTAAACCAGGCCAATGGAGCGCCCGCAAAGCACAGATGCTAGCGGTAGAGTACAAAAAGTCAGGCGGAGGGTATAAGTAATGGCTAAGAACTGGATCAAAGACGCGATCAAGAAACCCGGTGCCTTGCGTAAGAGCATGGGCGTCAAGAAGGGTGAGAAGATTCCGGCTAAGGAGCTGAAAGCAGCAGCTAAGAAGCCAGGCAAGACTGGTCAGCGAGCCCGCTTGGCCATGACTCTTCGTAAGATGAAGAAGGATTAGTCCATGGGGTTAGCCAAGTCACAGAAGTCCCTCAAGAAGTGGACCAAAGAGGACTGGGGAACTCGTTCTGGCAAGAACAGTACCCAAGGCTCGAAGGCGACTGGCGAACGGTACCTGCCGAAGAAAGCTCGGCAGGCTCTGTCCCCTCAGGAGTATGCTGCTACCACCCGCAACAAGCGTCGTTCGCTTGCCAAGGGCGAGCAGTTCTCGAAGCAACCCAAGCGTATCGCCAAGAAGACCGCGCGGTACCGTTAACCACAGGAGATGAGCGTATGAAGATGAAGAAGAAGGGCGAAAAGGGCCCGATGCACCGAATGCCGGACGGCACCATGATGCCGGGTAAGACACACAGCGCTAAAAAGCCTGCTAAGAAGTCGGCCAAGAAGAAATATTCCTATTAAATAGTTGCGAACTTTCTACTCTGTTGTTAATCTACAACTGAACTCGTCCGTTGGAACGATATCCAGCCGTGTCGCACACGCTAAAAACGTGCTGATTTCGCCTCGCACAGGCGTTAAATGTGCCGAGGTCGCGCCTCGTTAATACGCGCTAAGTCGTGACCCCACGATACGGGGAAACGGTTTAGCCGCACCACAAGTCGGCTGTAGGCTGGTAATGCATGTGCATTACTAGGTTTTGTAACGCAATTAAAGGAGAAGCCAAATGGCTCTTACTAACTTTGCGGCGCTGACTAGTGATCAACTCACGGCGTGGAGCCGTGACTTCTGGCGCGTCGCTCGCAATATGTCGTTTGTGAACCAGTTCGCTGGTTCGGGTTCCAATGCAATGATCCAGCGCGTGACCGAGCTGACGAAGTCAGACAAGGGCACGAAGGCTGTCATCACGTTGCTCGCCGATATGACTGGCGACGGCGTGACTGGCGACAGCACGCTCGAGGGTAACGAAGAGGCGCTCCGCGCTTACGACATCACCATCGAGCTGGATCAGCTGCGCTTTGCGAACCGCATTGCCGGTCGCCTCGCTGACCAGAAGTCGGTCGTCAACTTCCGTGAGACCAGCCGTGACGCCCTCGCCTACGCGATGGCCGATCGTATGGACCAGCTCGCGTTCTTGACGCTCGCCGGTGTTTCTTACACGCACAAGACGAGCGGTGGTCTCCGCAGCGTTTTGGCTTCTGGCCAGAACCTGTCGAACCTCGAGTTCGCCTCGGACGTGTCGGCCCCGACCGCTGCTCGTCACCGTCGCGTTTCGGGCAACGACATCGTTGCCGGTGATACGACTACGATCACGTCTGCTGACATTCTCAAGTACCGCCATATCGTGGCCCTCAAGGCCTACGCGAAGGACAACTACATCCGTGGTGTCCGTGGCGCTGGCAACGACGAGGTGTTCCACCTCTTCGTGACGCCGCAGCAGATGGCCGCCCTCAAGCTCGATTCGGACTTCCTTGCCAACGTGCGTAATGCTGGCATCCGTGGTCCGAGCAACCAGCTCTTCGCTGGTTCGAGCTCGTTGATGGTCGACGGCGTGATGGTGCACGAGTTCCGTCACGTGTTTAACACCGCGACTGCGACCACTGGTACCTCGGCTAACGCCGGTGCCGCTGGTTACAAGTGGGGTGCTAACGCCAACGTTGTTGGCGGTCGTGCGCTCTTCTGCGGTGCGCAGGCGCTCGCGATGGCTGACATCGGTCTGCCGGAAATCGTGGAAGACACCTTCGACTACCAGAATCAGTCTGGTATCTCGATCGGTAAGATCTTCGGTCTCCGCAAGCCGAAGTACAACAGCGATTACAACGGGTCCGTTCAGGACTTCGGCGTGGTCTGCCTCGACACGGCCATCTAAGTCGTGGGGGGGCCCTCTCTTCGGAGGGGGTCCCCTACTCTTTAAACCAGGAGGTTCCGTGAAGGTCATTGCAGACCAAGAGATCCGGGTGGCCACCCTTAGTGGTGCGTGCGTACTGTTCCTTCCAGGCGTTGAGCGCGAAGTGTCCGATGAGATCGGATTACTGGCCCTTCAGATGGGAGCGAGACAAGCGGATGTATTGAAGCTTCCCGATCCGATCGTGGCAAAACCACCTTCGGCTAAAGTTGTTACGGAGCCTATCGCCAAGGCCGCAGAGGTCGAGGCGTTTGAAGAGTTCAAGACTCTTGATGATGTTATTAACGGGATGGAAAAACTGGTACAGTTTGCCGATCCCGACGACTTTAAGGCTGATGGGACGCCCAAAGCGTCAGCAGTTAACCGCGTGGTTGGTCGCACAGTTAGCACCGAAGACCGCGAAGCTGCTTGGGAGGCGTTCCTACACTCGTGAGGTAGACCATGGCTGTCACCGTACAAAGCGTTATTGACCGGGTTCAAAAGACCCTCCAGGACACCACCGGTGTCCGTTGGCCGGTTGTTGATGAACTCGTACTTTGGGTAAATGACGCGCAGCGCGAGATCTCTGTCCTAAAGCCCGATGCTTCGGCTAAGAACGTAACCGTTACACTCGTTACTGGAACCAAGCAGGAGATTCCCAGTGACGGCAACCGCCTACTTCGGGTGGTCCGTAACATGTCGGCCGCCTCCAGCGGCGTTGGCAAGCGTTCTGTTCGTATCGTTTCCCGTGAAGTTCTTGATGCCCAGACCCCCGACTGGCACGATCCGCTGGTAACCGGCGATGCTGCTCACGCTGCTGTAATCAAGCATTACATCTACGACGAGCAAAACCCACGTAACTTTTACGTTTACCCCGGCGTGGCGTCTGGTAGCAACTCGTACCTCGAAATTATCTACTCGGCGAACCCTGCAACCGTCACGCTGATTGGAAATCTGGACATTCCCGACATCTTCGCCAACGCGGTGATGAACTATGTCCTCTACATGGCTTACATGAAGGACGCAGATTACGCTGGTAACCAGCAGCGCGCCTCTTCGCACTATCAGCTCTTTGCGGCATCCGTTACCGGCAAGGCGCAGATTGACGCGTTGACTTCGCCAAACTTTGACTCCAGCCGCCTTGCGATGGCAGCTCCGGCAGTAGCGGGGTAATTAAGCATGGCGCTCTATGAGTCGCTGCTCCCTGAAATCATCCCGATGGTGCCGGGGTGTCCAGATACGCTGATCGAAAACAACATTCGAGCAGCTACTATTGAGCTGTGCGAAAAGGCTGCTGTACTTCAGGCTGAACTCGACGCCGTTACTACTGTAGCTGGCATTTACGAGTACGATCTTGAGCCGCCCACTGGGACCGTGGTCCACAAAGTAATGTGGGTCGTTCACGACGGTAAGGACCTCGAGCCAATCAGCACGAACCTCCTGGAACAGCGCAAGCAGAACTGGCGTGACGCCGACAACCGGGGCACCCCGGAGTACTACGTCAAAGTCAGCCAGTCGTTGTTCTGGATGGTTCCGGTTCCAAACGAGACTAAAGCGCTTAGCACTATTGTTCGTGCTCAGCTGAAGCCCACTCAGACTTCTATCTCTGCTGACGACGAACTGATGTCTGAATACCGGGACACGATCGTAAACGGCGCTTTGTTTCGTTTGCTGCGTTTACCGAGCAAAGACTGGACTGATTTCGGCGGCGCACAGGTGTACTCCTCGTTGTTTAACGAGGGCATCATTCAAGCCGATCGTCGTGCTAGGAATGCCGACGTTGGTATCGCTAGGAAGGTAGCGTATGGCGGAATTTACACACCATTCTCCCAACGACGTAATCGCTACGGTCGAGGCGGTTGAGCCTGTAGTAGCCGACGTTAGAAGAGAGTGGGACTGGATAAGGCCCGGTGTCGAAGAGATACTACGTAATTCAAAATCGCTTACGTATCGGGCAGAAGATGTTTACGCAGCCTGCGTTAATCACCAGGCCGTGCTTTGGATGACAAGTGAAGGTTTCGTCGTTTCGACAACCGAGACTGACACCTTCACAGGTAAGAAGACGATGTTTCTTTGGCTCGCGTGGGCCAAAGAGAGGGGGAATAGCTTGGTATCTAAATACCAACCGTTCTTCGAAAGAGTGGCGCGCGAGGCGGGGTACAGCTACCTGGAAACAAGGTCGCCCTTCCTAGGCTTGATGCCGCACTTGACCGAGAATGGTTGGTCGATTGATACCGTGGTGTATACGAGGGAACTATAGTGTCCAGCAAACCGAAAGCAGCTGATTACAAGCCAAGTGAGGCAGAGAAAGCTTCTGCTTCGGTAGCGATGGCAGAGTATCAGTACTTCAAAGAGAAGTACGATCCTCTCCTGCAGCAGATGCGCGATAAGTCGCTGACCGAAGACGTCCAGTCTGGTCTTCGCGGCCGAGCCAATGCTGATGTAATGCAGGCTCTTTCGACTCCTAGCTATCAGGCAGCGAGCAGTCCGACTGCGGCTGGCGATATGGCGCAGGCTCTTACTGGCCAGCTAGGTGCTGCTAACACAGCGGCTACCCAGGTTCAGAACACCATGCAGACCGGCGTTCTTGGTACTGCTCGTGGCCAGGCCGCTGATGCACAAAGCGGTATGGCGCAGGCCAGCCGTCTTGCTACGTCTAGTGCTCTTGAGAAGGCCCGCGCTAATCAGCAGGTAGCTCAGGCTAAGCAGGCTGCGGTTGCTCAGATTGGCAGCACTGTTGTCGCTCAGGGTATTGAAAACAGGGCTAGCGGCGGTACTTTTTTCACACCTAACGATCCAAAAACCGGAGCAGTTAGTAGCTTGAAAGATCGTCTGGCCTACAGCACTTACGGCACTGCGGCTGGTAACTACCCGTCTCGCGGAACGTTAGACGTAGCTACACCTACTCTATTCGCGCCTCCGGCTCTTCAAGTAACAGCGCCTGTCATTTGGTCACCTGGGTATACGCCTAGCAAGCCTGGTCTGTCCAGACTTGGACCCGGCATTGTTGGCGGAAAAGTTTTTGGTGGGGGCTAACGTATGGCCGCTTCTTCTTTGTCTTTAAATTTGGAAGAAATGCTCCGTCTGCAACAGCAGATGCAGATTTCTGGTGCTACGCAGAACCGTCCATCAGTTAGCCTTCCTAACGTAGACGATCCTGAAAAAGCTTACGCAAACCTTACTCGACAGGAGTACATGGACTACGTCCAGAACTATCGTGGGTTTGAGGAAGAACTGATTCGTAAGGCTCAGACTGATCGCACGTTGATTGATCAGGCTCGCAAAGACGTCGGGGTTGCCTCTGCTTTGACGCAAGGGGTCGCTTCTCGTAACGCCCAGCGATACGGCGTAGCGCTGACTCCTGCTCAACTGCAACAACAGCAGTTGCGATTACAGCGCGCTAATACGCTAGGCGGTATTCAGGCTGTCAATGATGCAAAGATTGCTCAGCGTGAATCCAACACAGCACTGCTTTCTGACCTGATTAACATCGGTCAGGGGGTCAATCGGGCTTCGCAGCAGCAACTCGGTTCCGCAGCGGCTGACGCTACAGCCCGTAAGAATGCCTACACCCAGGCCAAAGCGCAGTCAAAAGCAAATACCTACTCCACGATTGGATCGCTGGCATCAGCGGCTATCTTGGCGTTTGCGTTCTAGAGGTAAGTCATGGCACAAGATCTTGGTAGTGCAATTCTCGCTGGCTTCCAGGGAGTACAAGCCGGAGCACAGCGACGGCAGCAGTTTGCTCTTCAGCAACAGGAGCTGGATCTTGCTCGTGAACGGGCTGGCCGTGAACAAGAACAACTCAAGCTAAACCAAAACGCGGACGTTCGCGCCCAAGCAGAGGCTGATGAAAACCGACGCAAGTTTGCTAGAACCGAACTTGGTGTAGACGCAGACCGTGTATTCGGGCGTGGTCAGGCACTCGGTATTATTAAAAAGGACGGCACTATAGACCGTGACGCTTTAGCAAGGGGCGTTAAGGCTGGAGACGAACAGTACACTCGTTTTCTTGCTGACGTCATGAACGTCAATAAGCGCGAAGAAGCTATCGGCCGTAATAACTATGGCCCTACAGATTTTGCTTTCACTGGGGTCGACAAAGAAGCCCTTAAGCAGGGCAGACTCGTAATAACCGGCTCATATAGAGATGGTCGCCCCGGCGTTCTGACAGCGCAAGGCGGGTCTGGTCCGGACGAAAACGTTGTTACTAGCACGATCGACGAAGGCGTTGATCTTGCTATTACCGGCTTGCAGACGCGCGTTATTCCCAACTCAAACTTTGGTGCTACTAGCGCCGAAAGTCGCTTTCGTACTGGTCTCGGTGTAGGCACCACTATCGCCGAAGCTAATAAGGATAAACCTCCGTACTACGCTCAGTCCGGTGGCTCTGGAGCACGCACTGTTTTAAATGCTATTGATGCTAGCGGTCTTCCTGTAGAAGCTAGTCGTACCTTTATTTCTCAGCTTTCAGCTATTAAAGACCCGCGTCAGAAGCAAGAATTTATTTGGCAGGTGGCAAAAGATCTCGGTGTTGAAGCCGAAGTAAATATGCGTGGCGGAGCTTCGTCTACGGTACTTGGGGCTGATAGGCAAGAAGCAAGCGTGTCCGGCGCTGGGGAAATGTCTGGGGCTAACGTATTTAAGGCGAGTGGCACGGTTAAAGGTTTTGATAACCGTATCTCTGCTAAGCGTCAGCAAGCTAATCAGCTGCCTATTAACGACCCGCGTCGCGAGAAACTCGAGACCGAGATTTCTGATCTCGCCACTCAAAAAGCCGGGTTTATCCGTACCGAAAATCAAAACACTTGGTCTGGTTACGAGGCTGATGCGAAGAAGGCCGAAGAAGCTCTTGCCAAACCCAACGTGACTGCTGAGTCGCGCTCGTATTGGAACGCTCGTAAGCAGGACGTTGATAAGAAGAAACAGGCATTTATTAAGGCTGGCGGATATACGCCGATTCAGCGTACAACTGATTATCAGGTCCTTGAACAAAATGTTATCTCTCGTATTAGAGAGCTATCACCCTCTGACGTAGCAGGAGCTATACAGAGTGGGGCTTTGAAGTTTTCTGAGCCGGAAGTCCGTGCTTTGCGAGCCCGTCTCACAGAGGCCGGAGTATCCGGCACAACCGGTAACGCAATCCGTACTGCTTCTAAGGCCCTACCGCGCGAAGAGATAATTGCAACACTCGCAGTAGCCTATGCTCAGTCGAATGACGCTGGGCAACAGCAGCAGCTGATGACGATGATTGCTAACACCGGCGAGACCGGAAGCCCGTTCTTGAGCGCAGTCAAACGGCGTGATCAGGAGCTTAATGAGTGGGAATTGGCGTTGCGGGAGCGTGAGCTACAAGCTAACAGAGACGCTACCGCAGCTAAAAGAGCGGGAGACGCCAATGCAGTTAAGTTGGCTAACATCCAGGCGTTAAACACTGCTCTTACAGAAAGCGCTGGTGTTCTTAACCCCACTGTGGACGGACGTCCTACTAAGGGCGACATTGACGCAGTGTCTAACTGGGCTCGTATGTCACTGCCTAGAAACGAGGCGTTTATCCGCCAGATGGCTAGACTTGATCCGGTTGCAGCGCGTGAATATTACGGTGTTCACATAGGCCAATCGTCTCAGGCAGCAGCAGTCATATTTGACGAGCTGCCCAGCGCTGGCTTATTCGGTGGTGCTAAGGATGTAATCTACGATTGGTTTGGTAGCAAACCAACTGTGGACACCATGGCTCAGAGGCTTCAGAACGTACGCGCCGTAACTGATGCGGATGGAACTGTCACGTCGTTCTACCTTGTAAACCGTGGAACTGGTAGGAAACAGGGCAAAGAGATAACTGCTACCCAAATGCAGAACATCGACGGTGGTCCTGAGCTCTTTCAGATTTTTGCACGCGCGGCTCTCATCAACGAAGACATAGCCTCTGGTCGAGCAGCTCAAAACGCTAGACAATAACCAGCATGGCTACTGAGCAGTACGATCCGTTTGCCGAGTTCCTCCGCGCTGGTAACGAGACTAGTCCTCAAGAGGACCTTCAGTTTCAACAGTTTGTAGGTAACGCCCCTACTCCGCAGTTTCGCGGTAGAGCGGCTAATCTTGGCGAAGAATTTAGCGGGGCTGTTGAGTCAGGCATTCAAGGACTGTCAGCTGACCTCGAATATTTTAAAGCGCTAGGTAACACGCTAGTAGGCGACACTCGCGCTGCAGAAACTAACATTCGAGAAGCTAGGCTTCTAGAAGAGTTCGCTGCTGCTCCGCTCGAAGGGCTTGAGACATTTGAGCAGTTCTTAGATCAGCCTACGTTTAGCGGCTTTATTAGCCAAGCTACACGTGGATTTGGCCAAGTCCTACCCTCCGCTGCTCTGTCTATTGCTAGTGCCGGTACTGGCGCACTGACCGCTGTTGTCGGTCGTGGTGTACTGAACCAAGTAAACCGCCAGGCGGCCAAGCGTATTATTAAGGACTCGGTTGATCGTACTGTTCAGGGTATTGCTGATCCCGCCGAGCAGCAGATCGCTGAGCTGGCTTACGGCTCACTTCGTCAAGCGGCTACGCGCGGTGCAATTGGCGGTGGTTTCGCTGCTGAGTTCGCGCCTTTGTCGGGTAGCAACCTGTCGGAAGCTCTGGAAGCTGGACAGCCTCTTGATAGGGGCACAGCATTTCGTGCTGCTGCGGTCGGCGTGCCCCAAGCCGCCATCGGCGTAGGCAGCGAATACGCATTGCTGAAACTGATTGGCGAGCAGGCTACGAAGCGTGCTGCAGTAGAAGGCGGAATTTTTGCTAACTTCGCCAAGCGCATCGGAACCGGTGCCTTACAAGGCGGCGCTATCGAAGCGACGACTGAACTAGCGCAGGAAGGTATCGCGGTTGCCAACCGTGCTGATCTTGACCCGCTGTTCACAGCCGAAGATGCATCCCTGCGTTTAGCTGAATCTGCTTTTGCTGGCTTCTTTGGCGGTGCTGCTCCTGGTGCGGCTGGCGGCGTGCTTGGTGCTACGGGCGACGCAATGGCTCGAGTTCCGCAAGGTGCTCGCGACGCAGCCGGTGGCGTTGTAGATAAAGCCGCTAACATATTTGATCGTGCCCGCCGCATGTTGGACACCGCCCGTGAACAACGGGTCAATGACCAGATCAACCGAGAACAGTTCGGTGACATCTTCTCTGGTGGCACGACTCCCGAGCCAGAGCGCGATATAGACGCACAGCTTAGGGCGATGATTGACCCGACTAGCGGCAAACAAGCTGTGTGGGTGGCTGGCGAGGCCACCAAGATTAAGGCTCGTCCAAACAGAATCTCTGAGTTGGTGATAAACGGCAGCGAAGCCTTCGCTTCGTTTATTCCTGGCCGTGGCACGATCGTATCTACCGACCGCAATCTGGTCGAGGAAGTAGTAGCAGCCGGTGCATCCGACAAGGCACTACAGGTTGCCCTTGGCTACAGCGCCGTAAAAGACGCGGCCAATCCTGGCGACTTAGTCGTTCAAGTGTTCGATCGAGACGGGCGAGTCATTTCCGAAGAGGCGACCAGCCAAGATAACTTACCCGCTGCTTTTCAAGCGGCTAGCAAGTTGATGCCGCAAGGTGGTCGAATTGAACAGACGACCGTCGAGAAGGCACTCGAAGATCGCAAGCGTCGTTTCGAAGCAGAACAGTCTGTCGAAATTCGCGAGATGGACGTTCAAGACGATCAGGACGGAACTGAAGACCAGACTGATGTAGATACGTTTGCCACAGGTACTCAGACTATTGAAGGTCAGCGTACGATTGTTCGTGCGTATGGCCGCAAGGCCGATCCAACTCGTACGTTTGATAACACCGCTCAGGCCCGCGCTAACTTTGAGAGCGTGTTCGGTGAGACGAATTGGAACGATCGTCGCTTTGGTGCAATGACAGAGGCTATGCTGAACGCGGCTGCTAACGAGCAGCGTTCTAACCCTGACTCGGCTGTATCCATTGAGGATACACCGGATGGCGGCTTCCAGATTGTTCGCGATGACTTCGGTGATCTTTTCCGTTCGATAAGCACAGACGGCACTGAGACACGCGTAAACGCGCAGACGTTCTTGCAAGCAGCTGTTCAACGCGCACGGCAGAGTAAGTACGCTCGCAACTCTCGCGTTGTAGTAGTCGGGCCAGATGGTAAGAAGTCGGCAGTAAACCTTGTCGACCTGACCGCTGCTGGCCAGCGATTAGTAGAAGGCCGCGAAGGCGCTGGCTTTCAGATGCGGCAAGACCCGCGTACTGGCGCTACGTTTGTAGCTCCTGAAGCGGCAGCGCGTGCAGGCTTGCTTGAAATTCTTGCTGATCTAGCTATCGAAGGATACGACGTTCAGATAGATGGGCAGTCTTTGTTTCCAGGGTTCCAGTTGACCCCTGACCGAAATCCTGCCGCTGCTTCTGTAATCCCTAAAAAACTCGGCAATGTTACAGCGGCTGTTGTTGGTACCAACCGTGTCTCTTTAAATGATCTATTTAGGGGGACGCAGTTTGAACCGCTTACGGCAGAACAACGCGAAGCCGGTTTAGCTAGGGAGCAGGAGCTGTCGGACAGACCGGACGAAGTTTCTGACGGTCGTTCTGAGACTGACCGAATGATTGAGTCAGGGGTACGTGGCGATGAGCTGCTTACTCAGATGAACATTGACACGCCTGTGTCAGCAATCGATCTCCGTCGCGGCGCGGCCCCGAGCACTTTTAGTCCAGCGGCTGAGCAGCGCACCGTGCGCGAGCGGGTGTCGAACTCAATCGACAGCATGGTTCGAAGCGTGATCAACGATCTTATTGATACGTTGAAGCTGCAGAGTCCGCCTCGTATCTATACGTTTGCTGAACTGGAAGCTATGTCTCGGGAGCAGCTTGAGGCTGAGTTTCCGAGCGGCTTGGCTACGATTCGTCTGAGCCTTAGCCAGATGCGGGATAACCCGAATAAGCTCGGGCGACATATTTCCGGTGAGTTCGGAAAGGTCATCATATTCCGAGAGTCTGGTAACCAACTCCAGGACGCCCTTGTTGTGGCGCACGAAATTGGCCATAGCCTGTACAAAGAAGAACGCGATAAAGCGCTGACGAACAAAGCGCTTCGCGAGCGTCTTTTCAAAGCGTATCAAAGCTCGCCAGCCTTTAAGCAGCTGAAGGACCAGTACGGCTTCGACCGTGGCTTCGAGGAGTGGTTCTCGGATCAAGTAGCTCTATGGGCTAACAAGCGGTATAGAAAGGGACAGGCCAAGAGTCAACCGAAGAGCCTCGTCGACAAGTTCTTTAAGGAGTTTGTCGGCCGTATTGAGAAACTTTGGAACGCCACTAGCGAGAACCTTCGCAAGCGGTTCGGCGGTAAGCTCGGAGCAGTCAACGAGAGCTTTGAGCAGTTTATGGACGCAGTCCTAGATTCCCGCCGCACAAGCGTGAGTGAGAACGGCCTCGGTTTCACTGAGAAAGCCTTCGTCTATCAGCTTGATGAAATGACAATCCAGGGCGGTGGTCCGGCGCTTGCCGCACACTGGCAGTCCAAGATTTCGGCACTCAAGCGCAGTAAGTACGTTCAGCCTATCCTTAAGTTCGTCATGACTGCGGACGGCATACTCCGCATGTACGGTGGCAACGAACTTGCGGACATGTTCTACGTCCGTGCACAAGATCCAACCGGTAAAGGTCGACTTGGCTTTGTCCCACAAGCGGCTCGCACGTTTGACGAGTACAAGAACCGCATCGAGAAAGAAATTGGCGCGATGGATGATCCTGCTCTCGACGCAGCGTTTGCTGAAGCAGAGTCCGACACGCCGACTTCTCAGCTGACCGGCAAAGCACTGGCTATCCGCCAGTTCTTGGAAGAGTTCTACGCTGAGTATGTTGCACCGTCTAAGACTAAGATCGGCTTCCAGAAGAATTACTATCCGCGCGTGTTGGATCTCATTGCTATCGCAAATGATCCGCAGGCGTTTGTTGATCTAATCGTTCGTTCTGATCCTACGGCCAACCCGCAGACGATTCGTAGTCGCGTCGAGAAGCTGGTCGATCTGCAGCAGGCTATTGTCAACGGCGACAACGTAGAAGGTAACCCGCTCGATCCGAACGCTGGAGTTAATGAGGCGCTTAAGCTCACCGCTAACGTCTCTCGTAACGACTTGCGGCAGTTTCTCGTACCGCCTAAGGAAGCCTTTTCGCGGTATATCCGTAGCGTCATAAAGCGCGTCGAATTTGACCGCGCTACTAAGGACGATCAGGGCAACGATTTGCTTAGGCCGTTGCTCGATGCGCTTAGCCCAGAGGACCGTGAAGCGGCCATGAGTGTCATTAATACTTACATGGGGTACCGCGCTCCGCTTAGCCCGTTCTGGCGTAAGCTCAACAGCTGGGGTCAGTTCCTTCAGTTCGTCACGATTCTTCCATTCGCTGCTATCTCGTCTGTAACGGACTTGGCCGGTCCAGTCATTGCCTCAAAAGAGTTCGGTGCGCTTACAACCGGCATGAAAGAAGTCATTGCGACGATTAAAAATCGCGACGAGGCCATGCAGTTGGCTCGTGACATTGGCGTAGTTACGCCAGAAGCCGTAGCTAACTCTTGGATTACTGAAGCTGACGCTGATTACATGGACCCTATGGCGCGTAAGGCGTCTGACTGGTGGTTCAACATTACTGGCCTGAACTGGTTCACCCGGTTCACTCGTGAGTTTGCGGCTGGCATGGGCGTACAGTTCATCACCAAGCACGCACGCAACGAGTTCAACAACCCACGAGCAGATCGATATCTCAGCGAGCTTGGCCTGACGCGTCAGGAAGTGCTGGACTGGATTGCTGGAGGCCGCAAGCTGACTACACCGGAAGGCAAGAAGGTAGCCCAAGGACTTCAGCGTTTCGTTGAGTCTTCCACACTCCGTCCTAATGCGGCAGAGCGACCGGTCTGGGCGTCTGACCCGCACTATGCTTTGATCTGGCAGTTGAAGGGATACTTCTACTCTTACGGTAAAGTCATTCTTGGCGGCATGTTTAGTGAAGCCGAGACTCGTCTTCGCGAGCAGAACATCGGTACCCCGTGGGGCCGCGTTGGCTCGGCTGTCGGCTTGATGGCTTTGACTGCAGTAGCCACGATGCCGCTTGCAATGATGGGCATGGAGCTTCGCGAGTACGCGAAGTTTGGCCTGGCCGCTTTGTTCCCGTTCGTTGAAGCTGATCAGAAGTACTTCCGCACCGATCGTATGGACTGGCCGGAGTACCTTGGCACCGCGTTTGAGAAGTCGAACTTTAGCGGCCCATTTGGTCTTATCACAGGGGCTTCACAAGCAACGAACTTTGGCGACAGTCCGCTGTTTACTCTTTTAGGACCCACTGCTGAAACTATTGATACTGCTTTCCAAAATGGCTGGCGCGTAGACCGGACGTTGAAGGACCGGCTGCTGCCTATCTACAACGTGCTGTAAGGGGTACCTATGGAACTCTTTGAGATCTTCACCCGCGCGTGGCCAGTCATCCTGGCAATGATTACGCTGATCATCGTGCTGTCGAAGCTTGATCTGCGGGTCGCAGTATTAGAGGACAAGATCAAGACCTTGTTTGATCTGCTTAACAAGAGGAACGACAAGTGAGCGAAGAAAAACCCAGTTTCAGTATGGAAAAGGTCGTGGACATGCTGTTCCCGGTCTTGCTTGCTGCTGTGGCTTGGCTGCTTGGCGAGATTACCTCGTTCCAGAACCGCTTGATTGCTATTGAGTCGAAGGTTCCGATCTTAATTACCGAAGACGGCGTACCGACCGACAGCCCGTTGAGCGCGGCCAAGCGACAGGAACTCAAGGACGATCTGATGGAAGACATTCATGACTTGCAAGTGCGGGTCAAGTTGATGGAGGAACGAAACAAATGATGACCATGATCAGTACATTCCTGTCTTTTTTGGCAGGCGGTCTCCCTAAAATTTTGCAGATCTTCCAAGACCGGCAAGATAAGAAGCACGAACTGGCCCTTGTTTCCGCTCAGAAGGAGCGTGAGCTGGCCCTAGCCGAGCGCGGTTTCCTGGCTCAGGCGCGAGTGGAAGAGATCAAGCTGGAGCAGATTCAGACTCAGACGGCTGGCGAGGAGCGTCAGGCTCTCTATCAGCACGATATCGAGATCGGCAAAGGCGCTAGCCAGTGGATGGTTAACCTGCGAGCCTCGGTTCGCCCGGTTGTTACCTACATCTTCGTGCTGGAGCTGGTCGCCCTTAACATCACGGGTATCTGGTACGCCTGGCACCAGGGAGTGCCTTTTGCGGTGGCCATGGAGAACGTGTTCGGAGACGACGAGATGCTGATCCTTAGCAGCATCATCGCCTTCTGGTTTGGTACTCAGGCGTTCAACAAGAAGTGAAAGTCTCCCCCGCCGCGATCAAGATGATCAAGCACCACGAGGGGGTAAGGAATAAACCTTACCGCTGTCCTGCCCTCTTGTGGACGGTCGGCGTTGGGCATGTGATCGACCCGTCTCACGCTAAGGTGAAATATGAGGAACGGCGTAATCTACAGATACCCCCTGGCTGGGACCGAGTCCTCTCCGTGGGAGAAGTTGACGCTCTACTTGCTGAAGATCTCGGCCGTTTTGAGCGTGGCGTACTTAGACTGTGTCCTGCTGCTTCTGGCCGTCAGGGAGTCTTCGACGCTTTGGTCAGCTTTGCCTTCAACGTGGGTCTCGGTAATCTGCAGCGTAGTTCGCTGCGGATGAAGACCAACCGGGGCGAGCTCGAGGAAGCAGCAGACGAGTTCTTAAAATGGACCAAGGCTGGCGGACGAGTTCTGCCTGGGCTGGTCAAACGCCGTATGGACGAGCGTGCCCTGTACCTGTCGGGCGTGCATTGTACAGACGGTCCTGCTAATATCCGGTAGGGGATCTCTACCTCCACACGAAGGGTTTGAGATGGCAGAGAAAATTAAGCTTGTCCAAGGCGACACGTACCCCCAGGTCCGGGTAGTCCTTACAGACGAAAATACCGGCGACCCGATCGACCTAACGGGAGCCACTATCACCCTGCACTTTCGGCAAGTTGGCGGGGCAACCGCGTTGTTCTCCCGGCAAGGCATCGTCGTAGATGCCGTAAACGGGGTCGGCGTTATTGCTTGGCAGGCTAACGACCTTAGCGTCCCTGCTGGCGAATACGAGGGCGAGATAGAAGCGTTCTGGTCTTCAACCGGTGCCCGTCAAACGGTGTACGACCTGTTGAAGTTTAAGGTTCGCGAGGACATTGCGTGAAGCTGACTGCTGCTTGGCGTGTCATAAAGAGCGGGATAACCGCTCCTGTAATCTCCGCTGCCACTTCGGCGGCGCAGATTGCTGCGGCTACGCAAGCAGCAGTTATCGCATTAACTTATCAGATCGGTTTGTTCCTCTTAATAGTTGACCGCTCTGATGAAGCTCGTTTGTCCGACACGCTTCGCCGCTCCTTTGATAAGAAGCTCGCCGACGCATTTCGGGCGATCGATGCTCACGCCTTTGGCGTGCAGAAGCCCCTCCAAGACGCAGCCGCCGTCTCCGACCTCGAGCAGCTGGCGTTCGCCAAGAACAACGCTGATCTTCTGCAGCTCATCGACGCCCGTACTGTGGCGGTGGCGAAAGCCCTCGCTGACGGCACGTTGGCGCAGGATCAGCTGGTCAACGCGGTCGATAAGGCGCTCATAGATCTGGCAGCGGTGCTCGACAGTAAGTCGCTCACCACGGGCAAGGTGCTCGCCGAGACCCTTGCGCTTGCCGACGACCTCAATAACGAGATCTTTAAGAACCTGTCCGATACGGCAGGTATATCGGACGCTGATCTGCTCCTGGTCCAAAAGAGCCTCTTCGACGTTGTCGGCGCGACCGATGACTTCGACGGGGCTTTGACGGCGGAAGACGATCAAGAGGTCGACTTCTTTAAATTCACTAGCAACTTAGCTAGTGCCTCTGACGACTTCGCCAGACAAGTTAATTACGTCCGTCAGTTTAACGACGCCGGGTCTGTAACAGATTCTGATACGTTGGCGGTAGGCAAGACCGTTGTAGACGCTGGTTCGGTTACCGACGCTTCTACTCTTGCCATTGCTAAAGCCCAGCAAGATGTATTGTCTGCGGCCGATCAACTAGTGCAGTCTGTTCAGAAGACAGTTGCCGACCTGTTTGCTGTCGCCGATGCAACTAGCATCGGTGCCGAAAAGATCTTTTCAAACGCCGCCGTTATTACCGACCAAGTTCTCCTTGCGATAGTTCGTATTCGGTATCTGGACGACGCTGGCGTTTTGTCAGACGAGCATGTACTTGCTGTAGAGAAGCGGCTAAGCGAAGCTTTGGCCGTTTTTGATGCGGCCATTGTGTCATTTTCCAAACCAGTATTTGACACGCTTAACTTGCTCGATGTAGTTGCTCAAGAGCTGTCTAAGCCCCGCGCCGACAGCACGCTCATCTCGGACGACAGCGTACTCGCAGCATTCAAGTCTCTCACTGAAGGCTTGCAGCTGTCGGATGCGCTCCAGCTGATCGCTACGTTCATCCGTAACGTTGATGACTCTGCGTCAGCGGTGGACCAGTTGGTTCAGTCGCTTTCAAAAAACCTGTCCGAATCTGCTGGTGTATCGGATCTGCCCTCCAAGCAACCGATCCTCAGTAAATCGGACTCTGTGTCAGTAGGAAGTTCGGGAACGCTACTGATGCAAGGGTACTGCGACATCACGTATTTCGCAGAAGACTTCGTCGGTAGTTCTCGAACATTCACTTAGTGAGGTCCTTTAGATGAATACGCTTGAAAGTTTGAAAGTTAAGGGTCGGCTGAACATTGTTCTGCGCGACAAAGACGGTAACGTCAAGGACGAGCGCGAGATCGATAATCTCGTTGTTAGCTCGGGATTGGCTTACATCATCAGCCGCATGGTTGGTACTTCGAAGTCCGTGATGTCCCATATGGGTCTCGGCGCTGGCACCACGGCAGCGGCCGCTGCTCAGACCGATCTCGTGAGCCTGCTCGGCTCGCGTGAAGCCCTCGACTCGACCACGATTGCTGGCACTGACAACGAAAAGGTTGTCTATGTTGCTTCGTTCGAACCTGGTGATGCGACTGGCGCTGTGACCGAAGCGGGCATCTTCAATGCCTCGACGTCTGGCGACATGCTCTGCCGCACCGTGTTCCCTGTGGTGAACAAGGGCGCGGATGACGCGTTGACTGTCACCTGGACGATCACGCTGTCGGCGGTCTGATTGGGAGGGACGGGATAACCCGTCCTCCCACCTTCTAAGGAAGCGGAATGTCAGAAGTAACACTTCGTAACGTCAAAGGATCGCCGCTGACCAATGCGGAGGTTGACGCCAACTTCTCGAACTTGAATACAGACAAGTCAGAGAAAGCGGCCAACCTCAGCGACCTCACTAGCGCGAGTACCGCCCGGAGCAATCTGGGCGTGTACTCAAGCGCTGAGGTGGACAGCCAGGCGATTGCGATGGCTATCGCTCTGGGGTAACACATGGCTTTCAAATCGATCGCACAGCCAAGCATTGGCACCTCGGGCTCGCCGACGACTCTGACGGCAACGGTTAACGCTGGCCAGACGCAGACCCTCATCGGGTTGGCGTTCGCCAACGTAAGCGCAGTTTCCGTCAACGTGTCGGCCAAGCTCAACAAGAACGGTGGCACGTCCGCGTTCTTGATTAAGGATGCCATTGTCCTGCCGGGCGGTGCTCTTGCAGTAGTCGGCGGCGATCAGAAGCTCGTGCTGGAAACCGGTGACACCATCACCGCTTACGCCAGTGCCGCATCCTCGATCGATGCCACCTTGTCGTATCTGGTCTAAGAGGGATAGCTGATGGGGTACATCGGTAACCAGCCGTATCTCGGTACAGTCACCGGCGACATCGTCGTCGATGGCTCAATCACTGCTCAGGATCTCGCTCCTGGAGCAGCCGTACCCAGTCAGACCGGCAACGCTGGCAAGTACCTCACCACCGACGGCACCAATGCGTCGTGGGGTGCCCTAAGCCAGGTACGCGTCACGGCGATTGATTACCCCGGCGACGATACGGCCACGCTTCCGGCTGGTGGTGCGACGCTGACGCTGACCGGTACGGGCTTCGCTGCAACGCCGATGGTGTTCGTCGACGGCACGCTGGCACCTTCGGTGTCGTTCGTGTCCTCGACCCAGATTACTTTCGTGGCCCCGGCGAAGTCTGCGGGCACGTATCACTTGTACGTCGTCAATCCGGACGGTGCCACCGCGATCTTCGTGAACGGAATTTCGTACTCCGGTGTCCCGACATGGACAACGGCATCTGGAAGCCTTGGCACGTTTGATGCGACATTTAGCATACAGCTGGTCGCGACGAGCGACAGCGCCGTCACGTACGCGCTGGCAACAGGGTCTTCGTTGCCCGGTGGTGTCACGCTGTCGTCGGGCGGCTTGATTTCGGGAACCAGCAATACCGAGCAGACGTTCTCGTTCTCGGTCGATGCGATCGACGCTGAGAATCAGGAAACGGCTCGCTCCTTCTCCGTCACGATCGCGCTGGCGGAACCGTACTTCAACCGCAACGTGCTGCTACTATCTGGCAACGGCGCGAATAACCAGACGAATAACACGTTCCTCGACTCGTCCGGGAACAGCTTCACGATCACCCGCAACGGCAACACAACGCAGGGTACGTTCTCGCCGTTCTCGCAGACGGGGTGGGGGAACTATTTTGATGGGAGTGGAGATTACTTGTCCGTTGCGGACAATGCTGCACTTGATATTCCTGGCGACTTTACTATCGAATTTTGGGTAAATGTAGATTCTGGGAACACAGATCGAGCAGGAATTATCGGTCACAGAGATCAATCTACATTTACCGATGGGACTGACTGGGTAATTCGTGTCGAAACCTCTGCCGGAAAGATTGGGTTTGGTTACGGCAGTTCAGGTGTTTACTATGACATGGGTTCTTATGTTGTGGGTGAATGGGCGCATTACGCGATCACTCGTTCTGGCACAACGATTCGCACCTTTAAGAACGGAACACAAGTAGCCACGGCAACAAGCAGCAGCACTTGGAGTTCTACTGCCGAGTTTCTTATTGGCAGGAATGTAAGCGGCTTCGACTACAAGGGATTTCTGTCCAATCTTCGGCTCGTTAAAGGCACGGCTGTCTATACCTCTGCCTTTACGCCACCAACCACGCCCCTTGCCGCCATCAGCGGCACATCCCTGCTGACCTGTCAGAGCAACCGCTTCATCGACAACAGCACCAACGCCTTTGCCATCACGCGCAACGGTAATACTTCCATCCAAGCCTTCAGCCCGTTCAACCCCACGGCAGCGTGGAGTGCAGCGACGAATGGCGGGAGTGGGTATTTTGATGGGTCGGGCGATTACCTGAGTGTTGCGGATAACGTCGCGCTCGATGCCTTTAGCGGCGACTTTACGATTGAATTTTGGATATACCCAAATTCGCTGTCTGGAGCAATTTTGGCTAAAGGATGGGGCGGCGGAGCAACGGTAGCGCCTTATTTATTTCTAGTGAGCGGAAGCAGCATTCTTTTGTATTCGTCATCAGATGGCGGATCATGGAATGTTTCATTGGGAACTGCGGTAGCCACAAACGTTCCCACGAATTCGTGGACTCATATTGCTATATCCCGATCCGGAAGTTCTTTGCGTTTATTTCAAAACGGCGCAGTCACTAATACAATTTCAACTTCCGCAACTCTTATGAATAGTTCGGAAGAATTAGCGATTGGTGCCGCTTCTGGCGGCTACAGTCCGATGGGTGCTGGATATATTTCTGGGGTTCGTATTGTCAAAGGCACGGCTGTCTACACCGCAGCCTTCACACCTCCAACAGCACCACTCACCGCTGTCACCAATACATCCCTGCTCACCAACTTCACCAACGCAGGCATTTACGACGCTACGTCCAAGAACGACCTTGAGACGGTCGGCAACGCGCAGATCAGCACGACGCAGAGCAAGTTCGGCGGCTCGTCGATGTATTTCGATGGAACGAATGATGGGTTGATTGGCCCTTCTACACAACTCGCTTCATTTGGAACGGGCGACTTTACGGTAGAGAGTTGGGTGTATCTAACCACTATTAGTGGCGCAGATAGATATTTATTTACAACGGGAAATGGCATTGATACTAGTCTTAGGTTGTATATTGGCTCTACCGGTGAAGTGGTGGTGTACACATCCTTTGGAATTCGTTTATCTAGTACAAACCCACTTGTAGTGAATACTTGGACTCACGTTGCTGTGCGTCGTTATAACGGAACTTTGGCTGTTTATCTTAACGGCGTTCAAAACGGTACGGCTTCTTATTCCACAGCAATTGACTGCAATGGAAAAATTTCCGTTGGGTCTGATAATAACGGCGGCAGTTCAATGATTGGCTACCTTGATGACTTCCGAGTAACCAAAGGCATCGCCCGTTACACCAGCAACTTCACCCCGCCGACCACGGCGCACAAGCTGCGTTAATCGGAGCACCAGTACATGGCATACATTGGCAACACTCCCGGAGTATCTTCGCAGCGCCTGGTGACCTCCTTCACGGCCACCGCGTCACAGACCACGTTCACGCCGACCAACGGCTACGTGGTCGGATACATCGACGTTTACTACAACGGCGTCAAGCTGGTAGCTGGCGACGACTTCACTGCTTCGAATGGCGTCACGGTGGTCCTGGCCACCCCGGCTGCTGCTGGTGACTCGGTGGAACTGGTCGCTTACCTGCCGCGCGGGTTGAGTGACGGTTATACGAAGATCGAGGCCGACGCCAGATACGCCCAAGAAGGCGCAAACTCTGACATCACATCGATGTCAGGTATCACGGGCGGAGTTGGCACTCCAGATTATGTAGACTTTGATACGGCAGCTACGATTACACCGGCTGTTGGGCGTCTTGGATGGGATGCTGATATCGGCTCCCTACAGATGGGAATGGCTGGTGGTAACGTGTCTACTCACGTTGGCCAGACGATGCATGCTTATGTGACGAACGCTGAGTCCGTCACAATTAACAAAGGCCAAGCCGTATACCTTTATCAAGCTCAGGGCGACAGAGCCACTATTAAGCTTGCGAATAACGTCTCAGACGCCACTTCCGCAAAGACGTTTGGCCTTGCAGCCGAAAATATTGGCGCGAACCAGACTGGTTATGTCATCTGCCAAGGCGTCCTTAACAACGTCAATACTGCAGCCTTCAATGCTGGAGATACGCTATATCTCGGGTCTACGGCTGGAGCATTGACCGCGACTAAGCCGGTTGCCCCTAACCACTTGGTGTATATCGGTGTTGTCGAGCGGGCCAACGCTGGAGCTGGTCAGATCTACGTCCGCCCACAGAACGGCTACGAACTAGACGAGATCCACGACGTACTTATTACGTCCGTGGCTGATGGACAGGCTTTAGTCTACGAGTCTGCAACTGATCTTTGGAAAAACAAAGCTATAGCTAATTCCGTGGCTGGCAAGACCGGTGCGGTTACGCTGACGAATTCAGATGTAGGACTTGGCAACGTCGAGAACAAATCATCAGCTACGATCCGTGGTGAGCTGACCTCGGGTAACGTAACGACGGCTCTCGGATTCACCCCGGGGGCTGATCCAATTCCGGCTGGGTCTGTCATGTTGTTCGTACAGACGGCTGCACCGACTGGGTGGACTAAATCCACAGCACATAACAATAAAGCGCTGCGCGTTGTTTCGGGCACAGCTAGTTCTGGCGGTTCGGTTGCATTTACCACCGCGTTTGCAAGTCAGGCCGTATCTGGCTCCGTATCAACGTCGGTTGGCGGTACGGTATTCGGTACGACACTTAGTACAGGCCAAATGCCATCGCACGGCCACAGTATTACTAACATGTCTGCTGCGGGCGCCCCAAACGGCTCTTTCAACTCGGTATGGGTGCAGGCAGGCACGTACGGCACCAATGCTGAAGGCGGTAGCGGTTCGCACGACCACGGATGGTCAGGCAGCGCGTCGTCTAGTTTTTCGGGCACCGCAATTAACTTAGCTGTGCAGTATGTTGACGTGATTGTGGCAACTAAAAACTAAGTATGAAGATCGAACCAAAACCAAATTGTCCGTTGGATGGGTTTAAACCGTGTCGCCAACTTGAATGCACATGGTTTATCAAAATTCGTGGGCACCACCCAAACACAGGTGACCCGGTTGACGATTGGGGCTGCTCAATTGCTTGGCTACCTGTCTTGATGATCGAGAACAGTCAGCAACAACGTCAAACAGGTGCGGCTGTAGAATCGTTTAGGAATGAGATGGTGAAGGCAAATGAAACAAGTCAGCAAGTTTTGTTGGCTGCCGCAGCCCATAGCAATCCTGATATTAAGTTTATTGAGGTTAAGTGATGTCTCGCATAACAGTTGTAAAGCCAGACGGACTAATTATCGTAGATGGCGAAGGGTACAATGGGATCGACTTATCGTTCCTAGATGCCAATATCCATGCGATTCAGTGGTATCACACGTATGGCGAAGTTGAGCGAAAAGACGAACGTGGGCGGCATCTACCAAACGAAGAGATTGATTCATTTACGGCTTACGAAACGCCAGTTATGGCGGCGTGGAATGCAAAAAAAGCTGAAACAGAAGCTGCAACACTTGCTAGTTTAGCTAATAATGAGGAGCGTCCCTGATGTCACGCGCTAGACTACTTGCTGCAGCCTTTGGTGCCGATGGCACCCTGAACACGTCCGACGTTGCGGGTCTCTCGACCGTCGCTGTGTCTGGGCAGTACACCGACTTGCTCGGCAAGCCGGTACTGTCAACTGTTGCCGCAAGTGGTCTGTTCGTTGATCTGCTGAGCAAGCCGACCACGCTTGCTGGTTATGGAATCTCTGACGCTCTTGCCAGCGCCACAGCGTCGAGCACGTACCAGACGATCCTCGTCTCTGGCACGTCGATCAAGACCGTTAACGGCAACTCTGTGCTCGGGTCTGGAAATATCCAGATCGACGGTGGCGTCACGAGCTTCAACACTCGTACCGGCGCCGTGACACTCAGCTCCGGTGATGTGACGACGGCGCTCGGCTACACGCCGCCTCAGCCTACTGGTACCGGCGCGTCTGGTACTTGGGGCATTTCGATCAGCGGTAACGCCGCAACGGCGACGACTGCAACGAACGTCTCGGGTGGTACGGCCAGCGTAACGACACTTGCCTATAACAGTACGCTGACGGGCGGCACCGGGATTATCAACATCGGTAGTGGGCAGTTCTACAAGGACGCCTCGGGCAACCTCGGCATTGGAACGAACAACCCGCTACGCAAACTTGATATTTCTGGCGGGGGTTTTGCGTTTACCGAATCTGGCGGGGCTGCTCGCAATATTCACTGGGGCGATACAACAAATATCTATCCGGTAACGATTGCCGGTAACGCAACTACAGGTAACTGTTTCCTTACGTTCAATACAAATACGTTCGGTAATGCTGCCGTCGAGCGTTTTCGTGTTGGTCCTGCTGGTGAGTGGGGCATCGGCGGTGCGAACTACGGCACCTCCGGTCAGGTTCTCACGAGCGGCGGCCCAAATGCCGCTCCGAGCTGGCAGAACGCAGGCGGTGGCACGCCGACGCTCAACGTCACGAGCAGCACATCGGTTTCTGCGGCAGCCAGCAACCACTACGTACTGACAGGTGGCGCAACCACCGTCACTCTTCCGGCATCACCGGCAGCTGGTGCTGTCGTGTGGGTGACAGTAGCAAACGGGCGAGTCGATAACGTCATCGCTCGCAATGGTCAGAACATCAACAGTCTGGCCGAGAACATGACCATTGATCAGGCAAACGCAGGCATACAACTGCGTTACGCCGACGCGACAAGAGGTTGGATCTTCACATGAGTACACTTAGTCAATTTACAGGTAACGCCAAGCCACGGCAGGTCACCGTGTATACGAGTGGCTCTGGAACCTATACGCCTAGTGCTCCGAATGCCTGGTGCTATGTTCTACTTATCGGTGGTGGTGGGTCAGGCGGACTGGGGCAAGGATGTTATGGAACTGGATACGGATACGCTGGTGGTGCCGGTTTGGCGTTACAGATATGGACGAAGGTAGTATCGACCGCAAGTTACGCCGTTGGTGCTGGTGGGTACTGGACTAATAGCGGATACCCTTACTACAACTATTCGCAAGTCGGAGCGGGTGCAACGACTTTTAATGGCTTAACAGCAGCTGCTGGTGGCACTGGGGCACAAGGTTACAATAATACGTCTTCGGCTGGTACGTCAGGTTTGTCATCTGCAAGCGTACTTGCCAGGCCAACAATTCAATATGTTGGAAACCCAGGATACGGTGCTGGCGGCGGAGCAGCAGGCAACGGCAGCGGTTGTTCGTACAGTTACGGTGGCACCGGCGGTGCCGGAGTTATTGTCATTCAGGATTTTGGCCCATGAAAACATATTTACAGATTTCAGGCGGAGTTGTGATCAACATGTTGACACAGGAGTCTGTGCCAACGGACGACGAGACCGGATATTGGATTGTTCGTCCTGATACGTTGTCAGGCCCTGGCTGGCTATATGCAAACGGCGAATTACGCAGACCAGAGTCAATCCCATGGTATCTGCTTAAGACGGATGCTTTTATCGCGAGATTTACCCAGGCCGAGTGGTCGGCTATTCAGCAGGCGGCAAACAACGATGTTGAGGTGAGCACAGCGCTCCAAACGTTCTCTAGCGTCGAAAAGGTTCACTTGTTTTCACCTACGATCCAGCAGCACGTCGGAATGCTAATGGGTAAAGGGTTAATCAGCCCTGAGAGAACCTCTGCACTGTTCGCATCTGCAACCGACGATGAAGCTGCTGATGTTATTGCGCCAGCAACTCCGGCCGAAGAACCTTAATCTGCGTGCTGTTCCATAAAGAAAGCAAAGTTGCGTTCCTGCTTACTCCTAGATGCGGCAGCACATCGCTTCGCGAGTACCTAGAACCGCTTGGCTTTTCCTACCCTCTGATTCGTTGCGAAGAAGAACCGTTTTTTCGCTGGCACCCTACTTACGAAAAATGCATTGAGGTTTATCCCAACCTGAAGAACTACCAGATGTACGCGGTGTTCAGGGATCCTATAGATCGGTTTATTAGCGGTCTGATGTTTGCCTTGACGATTAAGCCACTAAAGCTATGTACGGCAAAGTCATACGACGACATCGTGACCCAGCTGTTTCGATGGGAGCCTGATCGTAAGTTGTCTGGTATCACCGAAGAAATCTTTACGCCGCAAGTACGTTGGCTATGTGCGGAGAATGTTGAGCCAATTCCGTACTATGGGTTTGCCACGCGGGTTCACGAGATAACCAGTGGTTACAACGCCGGGGAAAGTAGAATCGCCAGATACAATGTGACCGCCGCAAGTAAATTTGGACCGCCCTCGGAGGCTGTTAGAGAGTTTGCTTTAAAGCGGTTTTCCGAAGACTACGAGTTTGGACGGAGGATTGGTCTGCTTGTTTAGTCCTTTAAAGATGGCGAGCGACGAAGCATTAGCTGTACGTCTGCTGACTTGTCATAGTTGTCAAAACAACGTTGTAGGATTTTGCAGACTTTGCGGCTGTTTAATCCAGGCTAAGGTTCGGGTGGCTAGCACCTCCTGTCCGATTGGTATATGGCAAGAGGAAGGTGCTTCCGTGTCCGAGCCACCTTAGGCTTGTTGGGGGTATTAGTTCTGCTAATATATGGGTAGGAAATACCCTCAGGAGGATACCCCTATGACCGACGTCACGGCCCCAACGGTGATAATTGACGGGAAGCAGTATGAGCTGGACAAGATCTCAAACGAGGTTAAAGAGCTCATTTCCCTGCACGCTCAGGCTCAGGAAATGATGATTACCGCCCGCCGACAAGCCGTTATCCACGAGGTTTCGGCCGTTAATTTGGCAAACATTATTAAAGTTCGAGTGGAGGCTGATGCCAATGGCAGTAAGTCAACTGAGCCACTTTCAGGCCATGTCGTCGAGTAACAACGGACACGCCTCTGAAGACCGCTACTGGGAGGTCTCCTCCCGGTTAGCGGTCCATGAGGCTATGTGCGAAGAGCGCTCGAAGAACATTGACGAGCGTCTTGGCAAGATCGAAGACGGGATTAAGAACATAAACAATTGGGGCATTGTTATTGGGTTTACGTTAATTTGTAGCATGGCGGGAATCCTCGTTACCTTGCTACTCAAGTGAGGTACACATGGCCTACTTCAAACGCGACCGGTTTAGCGGAATTGCACCGGGCGTATCTCCCAGGCTCCTTGCCGATCAGTTTGCACAGGTAGCCGAAAACGTCGACTTTGAGTCCGGGCGACTGACCCCGACCACTAATGACGTAGACGTATTTACGCTTCAGAGCGGCCTGCGACGGTCGATCTACTTCTACCGGGATACCAACTGGCTTGAGTGGAACCAGGACGGCGTTAAGGCCGTGCCCGGTCCGATACCCGGTGACACCCTATCCCGGCTGTACTTTACCGGCGACGATTACCCCCGGTACGGTACCGTCAGCACGATCGTAGCTGGCGCTTCTGGGTATCCGGCTAACAGCTACCGGCTTGGTGTTCCCGCTCCGGCAAACGCCCCCCTGATTTCTAAGTCTGGTACAGCGGACGAAGATCAGACGCCGGACGACGTATCGTACGTCTACACCTTTGTGACGGCGTTCGGCGAGGAAGGTCCGCCAAGTCCGGCTACCGTTCCTATCGAGCGCACCGATACCGAGTCGGTGACGATCACTATGCCCGCTGGCGACCTGCCGAGCGGTAACTACAACTTCGGCAACGGTTCGTTGAAGCGGATCTACCGCTCGAACACCGGCTCGACCAACACGACCTTTCAGTTTGTGGCTCAGGTATCTCTTGCCACCCAGACGTACGTCGACACGACGCCGTCAGCGGGGCTGGGCGAAGTTCTGCCGAGCGAGACCTGGATCGGCCCACCGAACGATAACACCAGTCTGTATCCAGATGGCCCGATGAAGGGCCTGATAGCCGTGGCCAACGGTGTGTTTGCAGGGTTTACCGGTAAACGGCTCTGTCTCAGTGAACCGTTCCTCCCGCACGCTTGGCCGATCGACTATCGGATCACGCTTGAGGAGAACATCGTTGCCATTGGAGCCGTGGCCAACGGTATCGTAGCCCTAACTAACGGCACTCCATACTTTGTCACGGGCACCGATCCTAGTGCCATGACGGCTATCCGTGTCGATCTGCCACAGGCCTGTGTCAATGTAAACAGTGTAGTGGACATGGGGTCCTACCTCCTTTACGCAGGGCCAGACGGGCTGTGTGCCGTTGCTAGTGGTGAGGGGCGCGTGGTCACCGAAGGACTAATTACGTCCTCTCAGTGGACCTCCCAGTTCAATCCAACGGGGTTTCGTGCTTTCCGCCACGAGAATACTTACGTGGCGTTCTGGACGGACGCTGGTGTCCACAAGGGCTTTGTCTACGATCCACGGGCCGAGGAAGCCGCCCTGTCAACTTTGACCACTGAAGGCGAAGTTCGAGGTGGCTATATGAACCCGAAAGATGGTGAGTTGTACCTGATTGTATCCAATAAGATACGTAAGTACCGTGGCAGCGCTACAAAGCGCACGCTTACCTGGAAGTCAAAGCAGCTGGTTTTGCCAAAACCTACCAGCATGAGCTGGGTGTCGGTTTATGCCCAGTCGTACCCAGTCGCCGTTAAGGTGTGGGCTGACGGCGTGTTGATTGCTGAATACAGTCTGGGGTACGCCAGTGGCGTATACACCCAAACAGTTACTGTCCCCGCTGGTGCTACGGTCGGCACGCTACGTGAACCTATTATGCGTCTGCCGCCTAAGGTGGCGCAGGTGTGGGAGGTTCAGGTATCAGGCGCAGTTGAGATTGACGAAGTTTGTATTGCCCAGAGCATGGATGAGATCTCCTCAACATGACGAAAGCACGTACTACAAAAGCAACGGAAGTTCCTGGCATTCCAAAACCGCCAGCGGACGTTTCGCCTGCGTTACGCCGATACCTTGAGAGCATCTCCGAAGCTCTCGAGATCCGTCTCGGGCGACGCGGTGACGCCCGTGATCGAGCGATTACACTTCGTGAGTTGATTGACTCCGGTCTTGCCGTAGAGCTAGCGAACAATCCTTACGATGTAAAGCCTCCTCCGCCACCGCCGCCACCACCGCCACCCCCAAGTGCGACGCCTACTGCGCCGACTAACTTTACGGCGACTGGTGGGTATTCGCTTATCACGTGCTTCTGGGACTACCCGAGCTACGGGCCGCATTCGTATACCGAGATTTGGCGTAACGACGCGAATATCTTGGGCGACGCTCAGCTTGTCGGTATCAGTTCGGGTATTTCGTTTGTCGATCCGGTGGGTGAAGGCGCGAGTTACTACTACTGGGCCCGACACGTCTCGTTGTACGACATCCAGGGTCCGTTCAACTCGGCCAACGGTACGTTGGCAGAGACCGCTCTTGACGTTGAAGAGCTGTTAGCAGTTTTGACTGGTGCGATTACAGAGTCTCAGCTGTATCAAGCACTAGCAGCTAGAATCAATTTGATTGATGGAGCTTCAAGCTTAGCTGGCTCTGTTAACGCGCGTATCTTAGCTGAGACCAACGCTCGTAACGCAGCCATCCAGGCTGAGGCAGCAGCGCGTTCTGCTGCTATTCTTGCAGAAGCAAATGCTCGTGGTACGGCTATTACTAACGAAGCTACTATTCGATCGGATGCAGATACTGCATTAGCTAGTAGTATTAGTACAGTTAGCGCAGTAGTAAATACTAAAAACCGTGTGTACAGACAAACTGCTGCGCCTACTGTTAACTTGGTTGTTGGGGACGTTTGGTACGACTCTGATGACAGCAATAAAGTTTACAGGTGGGATGGGTCTAGTTGGGTACCCACTGACGATAGTCGTATTGCGGCTAACACTGCTGCAATTCAAACAGAAGTAACTGCTAGAGCGGATGCTGATAGTGCTCAAGTTTTAGCTAGAGAAACTCTGGCTGCTCAGATCCGTGGAAGCTATACCGGAACAGATGTAACTCAACTATCTTCTGGTCTTGTGTACAGCGAGCGCCAGGCTCGTGTTACAGCTGACAGTGCATTGGCTAGCCGCTCCGATGCCCTTGAGGCCACGGTTAATAACCCGACGACGGGTCTTGTTGCTACTCGTGCGACGCTTATTAACGACTACTACACGAAGACCGCGACTGACTCGGCTATTGCTTCGGCGTCTTCAACGTTGACGTCGAACTTCAACAACACGTTGGCTGGCTACGTCACCAACGCGACGTTGACTAATAATTACTACACTGCGTCACAGACTAACAGCGCGATTTCGGCGGCGACGACTAACCTGGTCTCGACGACTACGCTGAATAGCACGCTTGGTAACTACGTTACTAATGCGACACTGACGAACGGCTATTACACCAAGACTCAGACTGATAGCGCTATTAGCGCATCGGTTCAGAACCTGGTGTCTACGACTACGTTAAACAATACGCTGTCGAGTTATGTAACTACAGCAACGCTGACTAACAGTTACTACACGAAGACGCAGACTGACAGTGCTATCTCTAGTGCTAGCAATACACTGACAGCTACGTTTAACAATACGCTGACTAACTACGCGACGACAGCTGCTGTTCAACAGAATTACTATGCAAAAGCCTCTGGCGAGGGGCTAGAAGCTCAGTATACCGTTAAGATTGACCTTAACGGTTTTGTTAGCGGCTTTGGTTTAGCATCGACTGCACCGGTTAACGGTACTCCGTCTTCTGAGTTCATTGTCCGTGCCGATCGGTTTTCGATTGCGTCACCCGGTCAGACTACGATTATTCCGTTCATCGTTCAGGCTACGTCGACGACAATTAACGGCGTGTCGGTTCCGGCTGGCGTGTACATGAATGATGCGTACATCCGCAACGGTACGATTACAAACGCTAAGATCGGCAACGCGGCAATTGATGACGCTAAGATTGCGAGCCTCAGCGCCGACAAGATTGTTGCCGGAACCATTGACACCGCTCGGTTAGCTATCGACGGCATTACGCTTGATAGTTACTACGACGGCAGTATCGGTCGCAATCGGTTGCGTATCCGTGATCTTGGTGTAGATACGGCCAAGATTAATGATCTTGCTGTTACTACGGGCAAGATTGCAGATCTGTCTGTTGGAACTTTGAAAATTGCTGGTAACGCAATTACCCAACCACAGACGTATACTGCGTCGGACATATACGTTACTACAGCGCTTACAGTTAGCGGTGGCGGATACGTTTACGTAGGTTTTCCGAATGGCGACTACATATATGATTTTGATTTTGGGTTTATATATGTAGGTACTGGTAACGGTGATTACATTTATTCTTCTGGTGGTAGCGTGTCTGGTGGGCACGTTGCAATTGAAACCCCTCAGATTAACGTTGGTGTAGATTCAACTGCCGCTGTACAAATTGTGTTTTACGGGTTTTGTGATGGGAGCAGCGTAAACGATGGCGGTCAGCTTCTGTATATGATGGTTGATAAGTACGCAAATGGTAGTTGGAGTGGGTATCAAACAGTAGCAAGTAGTCGTGTCGGTGCGCGTACTACGGGTGGCAATACTCAAAGCGTCTTTTCAATTGCAATGGCCCACACTGCTACTAACTTGCAAAACATTAAGATTAAAGTGTTAGTGGGATCGCAAGCTGTGCATTTGTCGCTTGGAACTGCCAGCCAGCCTACGTACTTGCGTAACGTTACGGTTTCAATTTTGGGTGCTAAACGATGAATACGGTTGCTTTTGATGTAGCTGGCCGTTGTTTGTTTGTTGTGAATGACGAACTTGCTGTGCCTGATGCTGCTGCCGTTATTTATACAGACGAGCTAATAGACGCTAATTTGGTCTGGTACGATCACCAAAACAAAGTGATGCGTATTCGTGGACCGATTCTGTGTACCGTTGCTACTAACAAAATTTCAAGTTTACCAAGCGGCACGACTATTTATGTCGGCAACGAACAAGTGGTTGTTGATGACGGGTCGATTGAATTCGATGTGGCGTACGCGCAACAACTCCGAGTTGTGTTAAGCCACGTTAGGTACACTGACACAGTGGTGGAGGTGCCTTGTGAAGTTCAAGGTTAAGCAGGATTACGCTGAACTGCGCCGGGCAGACTATCCGGATCTTCGAGATCAGCTAGACGCGATATGGAAAGGCGGGTCAGACCTTGAAGCTATGCGGCAGAAGGTAATGGCCGTTAAGGAAAAGTTCCCTAAACCAGTCGGAGGCGACAATGCACAAGGGTAAAAAATGCGTGCTTAATGCTCCGGTTAAGCCAATTAAGATGGAGAAAAAGAAACCGTCTAAGGGCTACTCTGCCCCTAAGAAGAAGGGGTAAAATTACCGTCCATGAGTTAAGGGGGTCGGTATGCCAGCTGCCAAGCGTATTGATGACGGTATTCCAAAAGCGTTTAGCTTGGCCGGGCACAGAATAGAAGTAGTTAATATCCCCCGCAGCAAATGGAAGAACGGAAAAGACTGCGTTGGGATGTGGATTCCGGACAAGTACCGGATTGAGCTACACGGCTCTTTAAAAGGTACAAACCGCCAGCAGGTTTTTTTGCATGAAGCGGTGCACGCTATTCTGGACGTGGCTGGTTACTACGAGTTATCAGAAGATGAGGCCCTGGTGGACAGGGTCTCTCATCTTCTGCACCACATGCTGGTGTCGATGGAGTAGTTAACTTTCTCTTGGGTCTAGTCCGCGAAGCCACTGTACATACCAGCTGGCTTTACCGGCTTCTTGCTTTGGGTCGTCTTTTTCCCCGTCTCGCCACAGGTAAGCCATGGCGCTGCCTTTGCAGTACCCACGGAACTCTTCTTCTGTTAGGCAGGCTCGTAATGCATCAATGCACTCAACGTCACCGCGTCGATAGTGAGATGGGTTGACGGCGTCTTTCTTGCTCATTGTTTAGTTTTTCCTTCCATAGTTTGTAATCGTACTGCTTGATACCACGGTTCATAGCCGTGGCCATGAAGTACTGTTTAATGCCCCACTGCTCGACCAAGTCTTTGTACTTGATGCGCTCGTGGTTGATGATCGATTCTTTCTTGCGTTGTAGCAGTATTTTGTACTGCTCAAACGAGAGCGTTAGGTTGTACCGGGTTGGTTTTGTGTAGTGTGTTAGTCGTTTACGCATAGCTTAATGCTGTTTTGAGTTCTGAGTTTTCACTTTCCAGCGTCTTTATTCGTGCTCGCATGTCTGCTAGCTGGGCTTTTAAGTCTTGAATAGTGTTTTCTTGTGTGGCAATTAACTGGGCTTGCACATGTGCAAGGTTGTCAGCTCGATCTACGGCTTCTCGTAGGACGGCTAACTTTGTGGTGTCGTGTGTGGCACCGAAGTGGAGTTCGTCGGTCATTAAGGTGAACCTATGATGTAGCCGACCGAGATGCCGCAAACAAAACCAAACAGGATGAGGGCTAACTCTGTAGCCGTTCGTTCTGCGTGGTAGCTTTTATACGCCTCTAGCTCTTCCTTGAGGTCGTCTATTTCTGTCTTTAAGTTGACTTTAGTGCGGTCCATAAATCCGATATCTCTTTTTTAAGCTTAGCGTTTTTGGTTTTTTCGTCCCTTAACGCTTGTTCAAGCTCTGCGATTATTTCGCGAAGCTGACTTGTAGTTGCTGGTCCTCGGAGTATTTCTTTACGCCAGGAGCCTGGCGGACTCTGATTGTCTACGATCATGTGGCCTCGGTGCTGGTAAGGTTGTGTATCCATTTGGATACATCAGCGAACGGAAGACAACTCGAGACGAAGTCCTTTTTTAGAATCTGGGTTTCCCACGCTTTGTGGGTCAGGATGATGGCTGATTTTTCGCAACCAATTACTACAGCTACTGGTTGGTTGAGGGTTTGGAGCGTGTTTAACCAATGTATCTGTTGGGTTGTCAGCGTAGTACGTATAGGGCTTGTGTCTCGTTTAGGTAACGACTTGACGTACTTATACTCAACGAACAGTGTGCGGGCGGGGCCTGCGTAGAATGCGTCAGGTACCCCGCCTGCAAACGTGTCATGGATTTTCCACCGGAAAACCTCCGGTGGAAGATGACCATGCACAGCTCGTATAAAGCTGTGTTCGTTCATCGGCTAGAGTTAGCCAATGTCCCGACCGGAGTGCTGGGCATAAACTGCCTTCGCATACTCATAGTCTTCTTCGGTGGTCCAGCCTACGAACTCGGCTTCGAGGTTCATGAACTGGGCACCGGCTTTGTTGGTGACCGAAACGGACTTGAGTTTCCACAAGCCAGAGAATCGGTTACCACCTTTAAGGCCGATCATTGAGTTCCAGTTACGCGAGATGCGCATTTTGGAGCTGGAGAAGTCCATGATTACTGGAGTCTTGTCCAGTTCACCTGTTTCCGGATTCTTGACTAACAGAACATGCGAGTGCGTGTCTGTAATGGTGTAATCCTCTGGCTTGGCCTGCAACTTGATAGCTTCTTGTGCTTCAGCCATTGACGTGAAGGAGCCAAGGATGCCGCCGCCTGAGTCACGATTGCGCCACACGACGAACTCGTTCTTGAAGAGGAGGCTGATAACGTACAGCTCTTCGCCGTAGTTCTGACCCGTCAACGAGTTTAAGAAGTGACCAGGCTCAGCGCCTTGGATGTACTTCGAGTTGTACTTATCCACCTCATCGGACATCTTCTGAAGAAGTTTGACGCGCGGGATGGTTACGTTCTGGCCGACGTTCTCGTTGCCGAGACCGGTGCCTTGCATGACGTGTGCAGGAACGTTAGCTGATACAAGAGCGATTGCGTTAGACATGTTTACTTATCTTCCTTTGTTTACAGTGAACGAAAATTGATCTTACGGATGGTCCTTGGTGAAAGGCCGGGGACTCCTTCCCCGAGTTTCAACAGCTCTTTATAAGCTGTTGAGCTTATCCGTCGTTGGATCAAGCTAAAGTCACGAGTCGAAATGATGTGATTGTAGAGGGCATCCCAATCCTCAACATCTGGAACCGTGTCTTCGTTAATCGACACCGAGTAGTCGCCGTTAGCAGTACGGGATAAACCCTCGGCATCCATTTTCTTTAGCAGCGCCAGGTCAATTTCGTCCTGGGCGGCTTTTAAATCTTTAAGGCGAACGTTAAGTAGTTCGCTTTCGCGCTTAATTTCAGCGCGTTTTTCAATAAGGTCGTTAATGTTAATTTCAGTCACGCAGTTTTCCTCATGGGTGTTAGTTGGTTAAGGATGTTTAGTAGGTCTTCCATACGCTCAAGTTTGCCTTCGAGCTTTGTGTAGACGTCAGGTTCCCACGTATCACTTGCTGCGATGTGGATGATCTCTGTTTTCTGAGTCTGGCCAGCGCGATAGATACGTCGGTTGAACTGCTGGTAATGTTCTGCGTTGTACGTTGGCGACGCCCAGATAACTGTGGTCGCTTTGGTAAGCGTCAGACCGTGACCGGCTGACTGCGGGTGTGCAAATACTACCTGGAGCTGACCAGCTTGCATGCGATCGACGATGTCTTTACGTTTGTTAGCTGGAGTTTCGCCGTCAATAACGGCGTACTCAATGCCCATTTCCTCGGCAAGCTTGACCATGTGCTCACGTTCGTGACGCCAGTTGAACGCCACAAGTGAATGCTTACGCTCTGAGACTAGCTGCATCACGAGTTCATACCGCTCGTTGTGCACGCCTAGTGATTCGCCGTCCTCGGTGTAAACCGAACCGGTGCACAGTTGCAGGAGCTTCTTGACGCGTGCGCCTGCGTTAATCGCGTTGATCGTCGCCTGACCGGTATAAAGAACGGAGTCTTCGGCGAGCAGTTTGTACTGCTTCATGATCTCCGGGGTCAGTTGTACACACATCGTATGTACAGATTGCTCCGGCATGTCGATGCAGTCTTCAAGTTTGTAACGGATGTTGATGTCTTTAATGGAGGCAGCAACGATCTCTTGGGCGTTGGGCTTGTCGACCCACTCGTTGGCAAAGCCATTGAACCGTGAAGTGCAGACAGCGGACCTGAAACCGTAGAAACGTTTTCCGAGCCGTTCACCATCGTCAACGATTAGTGTTGGATGCCAGATGTCCAGGATGGTGTTGCTGTTTGGCGTACCGGACATGGCAATGCGGTACTTAAACTTGGAAGCAAGCTTGAGGACTGCTTTGCTGCGCTGGCTATCTTTGTTCTTGAATGCTGTGAACTCGTCAATGCACAACGTATCGAAGCCCGTTAACAGATGTTCGTTTTTAACGATCCACTTAACAGCGTCGTGGTTTGCAATGACTACGTCAGCTTTGCTTTTGAAAGCCTGTTCACGGTTCTTAGCGTAGGCAACTACGTAAGTGATACCGGGCTGGAACTTCTTGATGTCGTCGCCCCAGGAAGCTGACAGGATTGACAGCGGGGCAAGTACGAGCATACGTCCTTCTTTTCTCTGCGCGTAAGCGTCGATGACGCTGCGTGTCTTACCAGTGCCTGGGTCAGACGTTACGAGTGCGCGAGGAGCTTTGAGAAGGAAATCAGTAGTCTTAATTTGATGATCAAATTGTTTAAGCATTAGAAGTTATCTCAGTTAAGACTCAATAGTAATGGCATGAACGTCAATGTTCAAGGAAATATACAGGTTTTTTACTATGCCAACAGTAGCCACAATCGCTACATGATTCCGTTAAGCCAAGTTGCTCGGGGCATACGATGCCGTTGTTTGGCGGCACTAGTTGCTCAGACGCAACAACGTGTGCGCTGAAGTCTACATTTGGATCGTCAGAGAACCGTACCCTCCATCTGGTCGGGAACGTCTCATTGAGGTTGGCTACGCGTGCTCCGATAGGACTATTGTGCCGATGGTGGGTATAACCAAAGACGTGCAGCTCTGGAATGTTCAACATCATTGTCAGCCAGAACTTAACGTAGTCTTCGGAATAGAAGTCTCCTAGTACGTGCAAACGAATCACTAACCCCTGCTTGTACTTCTGGGACAGTTCTATAAGGTTAGCTGCCAGGGCCCGTTCAAACCACGGATGGGTGTGGTCGTATCTGTGGGCAAATGGCATGTTGTTGCCATAGCAGTTACCCCACTGCTCACAGGTCGACGGACAAGACTGTCGTTCCTCTAGCGTCAAGCTAAAGAGAGGGAAGCCTTTCCACCATCCTTTGCGGACAAGGCCTCCCAGTTTTTTATTGCTTTTCCCCGATTTGAGCATGTCCGTCCTTGGCGGTTTTATGCTCTTTCGGAACTTCGTATTGGTAAGTACTGGAATTACTGAAGTTTGAGTTTGCAATTTCACGACTTTGTTCTCGTAACTTTTTAAGGGTTAATATGATTTCTAGGGCTGTTAACAGCCGCAAGAAAAGAGTCATAAGTTCTCCTTGCGTTACGTGGACTTTTCTTGTCCGCAAAAAAAGCCCCTCACTGGGAGGGGCTAAAGGTCCGTAATGAGACGGGCCTAAGGAGAACTACTTAACGCCCCATGTGCACTCGGGATGTTCGCCTTTGCCATACGGGCACCAGCGGCATGCGTCTTTACTTGGGGTTGGGTTGAAATCTTCACAGGTAGTCATGGCGACTGCGCGGCTGTGGAAGCCGGGTGCGAATTGCATTGCTTCTTCGCGGGTGAAACTACGGAGCGTAGATTCACCTTTGTCCAGATACCAAAGCTCGGTACGGACAAACTGCAGTTGCGGGAATCGGAAGAATGTAGCAATGGCGTACAACAAGCACTGCTGTGCGTGCGGTATTTCGTTGCCAAATTTCTTGCCTGTCTTAAAGTCGATGACTCGCGCGCATGTCTCGTCTTGATGTACAAGCGCGTCGAGTTTGATGCGTGCCCAGGTTTGAGGCACCATCCAACCGACAGGTTCCCATTCGATGCTAAAGCCCCACTCGCCTTCGAGTTCTACTTTTGCTTCGGCAAACAAGTGACGAAGTTCGTGAAACTCATCGGCGAACTTGCTTAGCTCAGGTGGCAATTCACCAATTTCAGCTTTGACAAAGTCTTCAGCGAGTTTATGGATTGCCGTACCACGGTCAGCTGCTGGGCTGGGTGGTTCAGGGATCTTCTTAACACGTTGGATATAGGTCCTATAACGACACTCTTCGAACGTCTTGAGTGCTGAATAAGACCACGTCGCAACAGGACCGAACTTCTCAGGTTTATTCAAACCGTCTGCAGAGTCCGGCCTGGTCGTCTGCGTAAGTTTAATCACTATACCTAACTCAGTTGTAATTGACCTTGTTAGTATAGCTATTGTCTTCGGTGTGTAACAGTCTTTGATCGGTACCGTCAAAGTACGTGTTGATAAGACGCTGGCGTTCCAGCTCGTCGATCTCCCAATTGACGACAGTTCCTGTAACTACATTAACGTCGCGAGGTGCATTGGCCGGTCGCTTGCGAGCGGATGTGATTCCGTTGCGGCTCATTTGCTTTGAGAACTCGCGCTGGGACAGACGTGGGTTAGCCTCGGTCTGAACATGGAATACCGTACGCAGATGCTCCATTGGGATGATCGTGTACTTCTCTTTAGCCATGGCAATCCAGTGTTTAACTATGCGCTGGGCTGTGGCTACTTCGTTCATGTTCTGGACGTTAGCTGTGTTGATATCAAGGATGTCGCTAAAAAACAACAAATCTCCACGCTTGAGAGCCTCGGCAAACTCCTCGAGAATCGACATCGAGACGTGCCGCATTTCGCTTTTGGCGTTGTTGTCGATGCAGGTATGTACCATCCGTTCGTTGACCTTAAAGGTGTGAAGGATGCCTGCAAACGCGTATAGCTCGTTGTCTAACTGGTCTAGGTTCCTGAGCAAATCAGGATGCGCATCTTCTAGTTTCTGTTCCTGGCGGGGCGGGATGTTGTACCGCCGGTCACCGTTTTCGATCTTGATAGCATCGTTACGGTTAGTTAGGAAGATAAAGTTTGTGTAACTCTGGATTTCAGTCTGGTTAGTCCGCATAGCGCGGATTGTAATGGTGTCTTCTGTGATCTGATTCTTAAGCTTGTCAGCAATCTTCATTGCACCAATTGACGACGAAGCCATGTGGAACTCATCGACGATCAGAAAGATTGCGTTACGCATGTACAGATTGAAGTGCTCTTCAATGCTCTGAAGGGACTTCATTGGAACGTGCTCTTGTCCGAACAACGGGCGAAGGATACGGCTGTAGAACAGGCCTTTACCTGTACCTGGTACGCCGCCCAATACCCATGCTGTTTTAGCTTTCTTTCTGGTCTGAAAGATGTATGCCAGCCAGTTGATGAACCGTTCGAACTCCTGATCACCACCGCCTAGTACGTGGTGAATAAGGGTGTAGATCAACGGGCACTGGTTAGATAACAGTTTTGCCTGGCCAAACAACAAGTCATTGGCTGGGATCTCTGGATGCAGCATGTACTTAGTCTTGCGGTACATGTTGACGAAATACGGTACGTTGTCGAAATCAATGGCCGGACTTTCGCAAGTCGGGTCGAAGACTACCCGAGCGTCACGGACAAAGTCAGGCTCTGGTCGACCATGGCTAAGCATGAAGCTTTCGATGCTGGTCTTGCTTGTTGGCACCAGCGGGTAGTCTTCTGTGAACTGGTTAAGGTTCGGATCGAAGACGCCGTTGTAGTAGATGTCGGTATAGTAATCACGGAGCACAACTGGGTATGTAGCTTTACCAGACTTTTCAAGATGCGTCTGGAAGATTTCGAAGATACTTTTGTAAAACTCTTTGTCGGCTTTTTCGATCTCGAAGATCGGTTCGTCCTTAAAGTTGTACATGTAAGTCGGACGTTCGATATTGAAGTAGTACGCCCCACTGTCTCCGCCGTTTACGTTACAGCGGATCCATGGCATTGCCGAAGTGTCAGCAATGGTGATGGACATTTTGTCAGGATTAAGCAGGACCTCATGGGCCTGGTAATCGATGGTCATCGTTTGGAACTTGGCGTTCTTTTTACGAATGCCTTTGACATCGCGAAGGTCGTCTTTAATCTGCTGGCCGGTTTGAAATACCGCCTCAGGATTTAAAGACAGCATCGTAGCAGCCAGGTCAAACGATGCGTTTGCTCTGACTACTCGGACAATGCGATCGGCGTCTGAAGTAAACGGATTCTGAGTTGGGTCTTCAAACGTCGGAGGTGCAATGAAGATTAGTTTGCTGTTGTCAGCAACTGACACGTCTACTGGATACTTAAGAGACTGACCGTTAGCACTTAGTTCTAACTGATCCTTAAATACCGGGATGGCGTAATTAAGGTTTTGCAGCCAAAGTTTAATAGACTTAGGCGGCATCGGGACCGTGAGCAGCATAAAGATATGCATAGAGATACGGTTGCCCTTAAGTCCAAGGCTAGCTGATGCTTGTGCGATGTAACTTACGTCGTGCAGTTCAGTTGGCAGATCAGCGATGATCTGTTCAGCGATCAGTTGTACGTCGCTAGAGTTCAGTTTCTTCGAACGTACGATTTGCCGCGGCAATGTAATTGCATCAAAGTCGAGAACGAGCAGGCCGTTGAGGGCCAGTCGGTCGCTCTTTTGTGCTCGGCTTTCATTAACAAGCGGACGACGCAGTGCTCCTTTGAGCATGCAGTCGCCTTTAGATCCGTGTGAACGGATTAGGTTTTCAAGGTGCTCGAGTCCGAGCTGTGAAACTTGTATTGAATGTTCGTATGAAGTTACGTCTTTTACATGTGGGTATGGTCGGGTTTCGCCGTTGGCGAAGTAGTGCTTGCTAAGCGAGGTGCCAGCTGGCCCCTCAAGAAACGTAACCTTCATGCGTTCTCCTTAAAAGCATTACTCTTGTTTATCATCTGGTGATAAACAAGAGTTCATTGCATCGCCCAGAGTTTCTTGGCGGTCTATGCTTATTGTTTTGTCTGCGACAAATGCAATGCGAACTTGATTTCTGTCTATGCGACAGACCTTGACAGTGACGATGACGTCACCCTCGCGATGTACCACGACTGATTCGTTCAAGCGTCTTGTTAGAACAAGCCGGGACATTTACTTGCTATACATCCTGTCATAGCCGCCTTCAGCTGAAAGCGGTAAGTCTGGTGCCCAAGGTGGCGGGGTGCACAAATCCTCAATGATCGCTTTCATTGTAGCATCGGGATTTTGATCAGATGCAACAATTACAATCTCGTCGTGAACTGTCAGGGCTACCTTGCCATTGCGTAACTGCTTGTCTAGCCTCAATAAACTGTCCGTAATTACGATTCTAGACAAAGCCTGAATAACGTTTTCTGTAATGCGTCCGCCGTACGTCATTTCTTGTATGACGCCTCGGGTCTGGTAGGTCAGCCCCTGGGATAGCATCTGCAGATTTTCGTATCTAAGAGCCATGCCGTTAGGCAGGACTAACGATCGGTCCTGGACCGTCAGTACGCCGTTGCGGTACGGTACGTTGTAGTTGTCCCGGTGCAACGACTGTTTGAGTAGGTTCTCAAGCCTGGCCCACAGTAGCGGTATTTGGTTGTAGGTCGAACGATAAGTACTGACAACGTTAAGTGCTTCAGCTTCTGTGACTTGCATTGCAGGGCCCGCTGCTCCTGATTCCAGAGTCAGCTTGAACTTGTTGTGGCCCATGCCGTAGCCAAGACCGAGAATAGCGGTCTTGCCTACGAAGCGTTCTGTTGGGTGGTCTTTCTTGTTGATTGGTCTGTTGTAAATCTTCGACGCAAAGTTACTGTATATATCCTCACCTCGACGGAACTGCTCAAGAAGATCCTCTTGACCAGCGAGCCATGCAAGCATGCGAGCTTCAATGTTGGACAAGTCAGCTACATAAAGCAGCTGGCCTGCCGGAGCAATGAGCGTTTTTCGTAGCTCGCTACCACGCGGTAAGTTCTGCAGGTTAATCTTTTCGGTGCCGCCAAAGCGGCCGGTATGTGCGGCGTAGTACTTGAGCGGGACGCTGATTGTGTTGTCATGATGCGCTACGTCAAGAAAGCGTTTAGCGCGTGTTTCACTGATGCGTGATTTTACGGCTTGTCTGGCGTCCCAGATGTGCTTGTGTTGTGGGTATTTCGCAACAAGTTGCTTCCAACCGGAGTCGTTTTTGCCAAGCGCCGGGATCATTTGCTTGGTAGTTGGACTTCGTTTCACTGGGGCAACAATGCCAAGTGACTCGATGTGTGCAACGAACTTCTGATTACTTGACAGAACTTCACGATCGAGACCGGAAGCCTTGATCAGTTCTTCAGCGTACGTGAATTCCTGTTGGTGGTACGTGGCCAGTCGTTCACGGTCAATCTTCAAGACCGGTTGGCAGAACATCCTGGTAGTAAGGTTGATTAAATCTAATTCTGATTGTGGGTAAGTGGCAGCAAGTTTGTTGTATACGGCGTATGTGAGATCAACGTCTTGAATACAGTACTTAGCGATTGCTTCCTCGATGTCAGGAGGCAAATCGTACATACCTTTTGCTTTGACCAAGTCTTCGCCTTTACGCATTGACTTGTCGTCAGGGAACAAGCGGATGCTTGTTTCTTTCAGCGATGCTGACTGGCCAGGGAACGCTCCGCGTGCCATGGCTGCAGTATCTAGGTAGTAGGCAGGCGTGATGCCGTAATGCCGAGCTAGGATGTAACCGTCGAATAGAGTGTTGTGACAAAGCAACATAACGTCGCTCCAGTCAAACTGACGCAGGGCGTCTTCGACTTCATCTGCTCCGTACCATTCTGTTGGTTCGTTCCCGACTTTTATGCCAGCACCCCAGACTTTGAACTTGGGGTCCTTGACGTATTCCATCGTGGTCATTTTCGTGAGACTTAACTTAACGTCGTAGTAAGTCTCAAAGTCGAGCGTAACTAAAAGCATGGTCTCCTACCTTGCTGGTCAGTCTGACTAGTAAGAGTACTCTACTAGTCAGGCAGGTAAACAGTAGTTCCGAATGGAGCTTCGCGATGGCGATTGACGGACACCCACAGTACGGGCGCTGTCGCCAGTTTTTCAACCTGGGCAAAGTCGTCTTCTGACGTTTCCAAGTCTGTGAGGTAGACAATCGCTTCGACGTCTGGGTGGTGTTCTGCTAAGTGTTTGAAAGCCGGGGCGAACGAAGTACCGCCACGGCCCTTGAACCGTAGATCGTCGTCCGTTAACCGTTGTCCACGTTCAAGTACCTTAACTGACTGCACGCCGTCGTCGCACTGCACGTAGATAACTTGTTCTGGTTGGACTTGTGCCAAGACAGCAGCTGTCTCAGAGATGAACAGTTTGCCCTGCTCGTCGCTGATCGAACCGCTGGTATCGAGCATAACAGCGACTTTGCCGCAGGCTTCCTCGTGCATTGACGGAAGGTATTCGTCCTCGGAAATATATGCACGGTTGGGCTTGCGCCAGCTGAAGTCGTCGTTGACAAGGTCCGTGAAGAACGGCCAGAGGACCGTTCGCCAGTCAACCTTTGGTGACATGACTTCGGCCACAACGTGCTCAAGGCAGCCTGGCATCTTGCCGCGCGCTTTAGCAACCGAGGCTGCTTCGCCGACAGCAATTTGCCACTGCGATTCCATTTCGGCAGAAGAGCCTGCCTCGATGTCTCCGCTTGATGCGTCAAGTACGATGCCCCAGGCGCATGGCTTGTGCTTTTTGGGGTCTTTCTTTAGTTGGTTGTAGATAGCCTCAGCAGCCATATCCTTGTAGGCTGGGTCGTGGAGACCGCCCTTTGGGAGAATGAATCCGCTTTGGATTAAGTGGTCGTTGATTGCGTAGTCGCAAGCAACGTTCCACAGTGAGTGGTCGCGTTCTTGTCGCCGCGTCATATGGTTGAAGACACAGTGCATAACTTCGTGGGCTATTAACCCACGAAGCTGCACCGGATCAAGCTTGGACACGAAGGCTTCATTGTAGAAAAAATGAGAGCCGTCAGTAGCTGCAGTCTTGATGTCGTCTTTACGGACGGGGCGGAGCCGGATGGCCAGCGTTCCAAAGAACGGTTGGTCCATCAGGAGCTGTGAACGCGCTTTGATGAGAGCGCCTTCAGCAGACATATTAGCCTCCTACGAGTTTAGCGGTTAGTACGATTTCGTTTACGAAACTATCGTCGAAGTTAACTTCTTCCTTGATTTCCTGTGCACGCTGTTTGCGGTTGACCTTGGTGTACATGCGGTTCATGTGCTCAGACGGAATAAATGATTCCGCCGCAGGCCAGGCAAGCAGCAGCTGCTTTACCGTACCGCATTGATCAAGCAAGCTGCTGATCTTGCGGTGGTATTCATTCTTGTTTGCGTCGTGTGTTTTGATGTCCTGACAGAGCTCATAACACGGCGTCGCAAGATCTTGTATGAAGTTAGCCGGTAGTTCTTCGAATCGAATTTCCGGGTAACCCCATCGAGCCGCACGGTAGACGTTTATCTGAGGTGCAAACTCAAACACGAGGGTCGACGATGCAACTTGGTTAGATTGGTTAAATCCGTTGACCGAAGAAACAGACACATAAGTTACTGCTTCTCGCTCCAACGGTTTTGGGTATCCTCCGAACGACACAAATGTGTGTTGGTCTCGGGTCTCCCACAATCGCTGGAGGGCCTTGTACGGTTCTGAGTTAATGATCGCATCTCGCATACGATCAGTAAGCCACGTAGAAGGTGCCGGGCGAGGGCGCGCTGTGTCGAAAGCTTGAATAGCACGGTTTTGAATATTACTGCGAAGGTCATTGGTCATTCTTACAGAAGCCATTTGTATCTCCTTACATTACGACGTCAACGTTGTCGGTCGTCCAGTCCTTGAATGATTGTTCGTTGAGCAACTGACGGTTTTTGGCCAAGCAGTCACGTACGAGGACCACCTGGTATTCACGCGGCATGCGTCGGTTGTAACGCATGATGGCGTTGAAGTTGGTCTGATCGACGCGTGATGCCAAGGCCCCGGCGATTGCGTAAAGCGCTGACGGGTCAGTTGGCACGCGGGTAGTTGACGGATTCTTGATGAGATCATCAATGTCCGGTAGTTCCTTGTGGATGGCACGATGTGCCAGATACTCACCAGCCGGGCCGTCGCCAATAAGTGAGGCTACGCCGTAGAACATGTTGTCCATGTGCGGCAACTTGCGGCTGACCATTTCCCAGGTACGAGGCGATGGGAACGCGTATTCGTTTGCGTCGAGGCTGTGAAGCAGACCAGGACGGTAACGAAGGAACGAGATCAAGCTATCGTCGATGTTGTTGTGCAAAGCCCAGCCAACCCAGTCGTCGATGTTTGCCTCGAGGACGTAGTGTGCAAAGCGATTCTTAACAGGGGTCGGCATCTCGTGGACGGCTGCACGATCTTGCGATCGGTTGCCTGCTGCTACGATGACCGTGTTTTCCGGAAGCACGTACGTGCCGATCTTGCGATCGAGGGTCAGCTGCAGCAATGCGTTCTGGGTGGCCTTTGGTGCGTTGGGCAGCTCATCAATGAGCAGCACGACGACGCCCTGGTAGTTAGTGTCGGGGTAATCCTCGGGCACGCCGTAGCGGGTGCGATATGAACCATCGGCTTGCTCGACTACCTTGAGACCGCCGCGAACGTCGACGGGGTCAAACAGATTGGCGCGAAGTTCGAAGACCTTGGCGCTGAGAGTGTTAGCAAACTGATAGACGATTTGTGATTTGCCAAGCCCCGGCGGTCCCCAGATCATACTGGGCACGCGGGCCATGGCGTTAGATCGTAGTTCAGACTTGAGTTGAGATGGTCGGATGGTACGCATTGGTTAATCCTATGTTGTAAATAAGAGTGCTTCCCCGTGCGCTATTTGCTGACCACGGGGACTGTCGGGTGCTACCGCTTGGACTTCACCAAGGAGAACGCTGCAGGTATTCAATCTGCTTCCCATCATGCGCGTCACACTAGCCGCTGAAAGACGCGGCACGTACGTTATGCGAAATGTTGCATAACCCCCAGCTGGCAACAACGCGTCTTCCAGTTGCACTGAATACCTGGAATACGGGGGGTCGTTGTTACCGGCCAGGGGCCAGGCATTAGTGGTTACTTGGTCTTGATGACTTGTACCCAAGCAAGCTTGCGGTACGGGAAACGCTTGGTCTTGAGCAAGCGGAGTTCTTCTTGCGGGATGCTACGTTTAGCCCACCACAAGAAGATTGAAATGAGAGCACCGGCCCAGAGGCCAGCCATCATACCGGCGAAAGTACCGGCGAAGATCCAGATGAAGAAGAACGTAATGACTACGTCTAGGAAGATGTCGTATTTAGCGATGCGTTTGAGATTGAACTTGAGTAATAAGAAGATCATGGCTAAAGCAGCGATTAGTCCAGCTAGAAACATCGTTTATTCCTCATCGTCAGGTGGTTCGTAATCGTCGAAACTTGTGCTAAAGCATGCAGGACACGCAGGGTCGCCAACAGGTACGATGTAACTACCGTCGCCGACGTAATGGATCTCGTGACCTTGAGGTATAAATTCTGCTTGATCGTCGTCGAATACTTCTCCGCAGGATCTACATTGATACATCTGTGACATTTGTGTACCTACCAAGGTATAGCTTGATTTATTTGGGTTAACCCCTGCCAGTGCAGGGTCATGTTTTTTAAGTTGTCAGGTAGTTGTGGTTGAGCTTGTTTGTGTAAATCTAAAGCAGAAAGTTTGTTGTAAAACCAAACGTGCTGTACTGCGTAAGCAATATTGTCGTACAGTTTTCGGTATTCTTTTCTAGAAGTACCGGGTATATCTCTGTATACCTCAAACCCTACGTACTCTGGATTTGTGTAAGACACGCCGTCGTAGTCAGCTACTAACAGGGTGTCGTATACGTATTCGCGATCTACGATCCGTTGATTGGGTTGTAGGAATGTGAATATGTAAGTAGGGTATGGATGTTCACCAGTAATCACGGCCGCCTCGGCAGGACCGCCAGTTGGGTGGTGGCACCCAACGCCAGTCATAAGTTTTAATAGAGTTAATACGTTTGATAAATGCATAGATTGCACGGATCATTGTTCGTCGTCCTCGAACAGTCCTGAGTAGTCCCGTTCTTGGGTTAAGTTAGCGTCGCGAGGGAAGTCGTCTTCGTGAAGCAGCGGCAGCTGAGCTGCTCGCATGATGCGTAAAATAAAATTGTTTACGCCTTCCATGTCGTCGAATACAAGATGCGGTCTGGCATATGCAGATAGTTTGCCATCCTCGTCGTAGAAGACTTCGGCTAGCTGGATGAACTCGCCATCCTCATCGAGGAATCGGTCGCGAGTTACTATAAAGCGGTGGTTCCAAGTACTCATCGATGAAAGCCTCCTTTGTTATTTAGGTCTCTTTGCTCCATGCTTCGTCCCAAGCCTCCAGTTGATCACCGGTATCTCGATCGTACAGGATGGCGTCTTCGACCCACACTGCATCGGCACCGTGTTCGATCTGCCAGTCTTGGGTAGCATCGGTCATTTCTTGGATAATTTTGTCGGCGTCTTCGGTGTCGACTCCGTCGATCCCGTTGAATTTAAAGACGACCATTACCTGGAATGATTTACGCATTATTGTGGTCCTATAAATAAAAAAGCCCAACAGAGCTGGCAGCTCCATCGGGCTTTTAATAGGTGGAAACTAGGGCTGGATAGAGGGTTAGCCATCTCCAAGCGTCCGGTGGAGGCCATACATTACTGCTGGCCAGGCCCTAAGTTTCCGGTTCGAATATGTTAGCACGTAATTAGTTAGCCTTTGGCGGCTCAAACTTACCGACGGCTGTGACCACTTCCTTAATGTAAGTGGCAATCTCGTCGACGCTTTCGTTGATAAGATCAGGCGGGATGGATTTACCTGCAGCGATCTGCATGGCACCGAACACAAAGCCAATGCCACCGGCTAGTTCTTTAATAAGAGTCTGAAGGTTTTCCATCTCGAGATTACCGTCTTTGGTTACTTCGAAGATGGCGTCACGGATATGTTCGCGGATATTAGTCTTGAGGGTTGTCATGATTGGTTTTCCTGTTTCCTACGTTGTTACCGATTAGTCGTTTACGTCCGTCGCGGGTTACGCACATCTGGCGTATACGGTCTGTTTCTAGACCTAATGCGTCGCATACCCAGCTGAAGGACCCGACGTGATTCTGTCGTGAGTACACATAGTTAAGAGCCTGTTCGCGTTCGCCGAGATACCGGCTATCGAAATCACGAACAGCTTGCAGTAGTACGCTAGCCCATAACACCTGGTACTCACCGTGTTCTCTTTTTAGTGAATCGTATTCGTTGTCAAAGTCTGGTCTGAAATACTGCATGGCACGCTACCGCCCTTCTCGCCCTAGTTTCTCCCCCTCTGACCTTATGGCCGAAGGGGGAGAGCATGGTGCCGTTTTGGGTAAGGATGACGGCCAACCTTCTCTCTGGGACCTTAAGCGGCGCGCAGCTGCTTCATGAAGTCCTCGACCTCGTTGGCCTCGGACTCCTGCTGCAACCGCGTGACGATCTCATCCATGAGAGGCAGCGCTTCCTGGAAAGACGCGCAGGTCTTGTCGACGTACCAGTTGCCGTCCTCATCGCGGGCTCGCTGCTCGAAGTGATACAGCGGGCTGATGTCGGTGAGGTACGCCATCTTGGCGCCGAGCAGAGTGTGCAAACGGTTCAGTGCCATATAGTCACTGTCGACCAGCTCGGGGATACGCTCGTTGGAAGCGTAGACACCGACCCAGTCACCGACGTCTTGGGAGAAGTCGATACCGTTGCCGAGATCTTCGGCAGCCGTCTTGTCGTTAGCGATGTACAGGCGGCGGGCCGCCCAACAGACGCCATTCATGACGGACTGAACGAAGGTGAGCAGACGCTCCGGCTTGAACTCAGGGCCCGGAACCGGGACTCCCTGATCAAGTTCAGCGCGGACAGCGGCTTGACGCTCACGCTGCAAACGGAAGAAGGCAAGAGCAATACGCTCGAGCGGATCGTCCGCCTGCTGGGCTTCCACGTACTTGGCAATGGAACCAAGGGTGGTGTTCTTCTCGGACATGTAGCCGATAACGTTGGGGATGAACGATTGGTCTTTGATAGCCATGATTGATTACCTATGGTTGATAGTGGACAGTTGTTTACTTTTCGCGGATCAGCTTAGCCAAGTCGTTGGCTTCGCCGACATCATCGAGCGTGGATTCAATATCCACGTCCAGTGATTCGTGGTCAGTCATCCGTTGTTCGTGGTCATTTAACCAGTCCCAGTTGACGACGTTCAGATTGAGGGTTGTGTTGTAAGGATTAGACATTGGTTATTTCTCCAGATCGTCTATGTCGCCCTCGATATCGAGGAGCATTAGTGTAATGACGGCCAGAAGGACTTCGTCCGGGTGCGCCTTGACGTATTCAAGTGCCCCACGTGCTTTGTCCATGGCTCGTTGTACACGATTGGTTTGTAAGGGTAGATCTAGCTGCTGCATGGTTAGTTACCTTGGTTACCGAACACATATTACTCACTGACCGCGAGCCCCGAAGGGGCGAGCGTAAGTTCTGGGGGTGCGCCCCAACGATGCCAGGACGCGGCATCAGCTGCTTCGTCCATGGTGCGGTAGTAGTCGGAGATGCGGTCGTACGGCTCGTACCACCAACGCTTTGCATTGCCGTCGTAGTTGAAGGAGGCACGGCCGACGTACCAGCCCATGCCTGAGCGCAGGTGGATTGGGGGCGAAACCGCGCAGAGCTCGTGCACGGGAT
>ERZ869921.79-NODE-79-length-53995-cov-164.566277_pt1 | contig 53995 bp, 57 predicted proteins | sample MGYA00579310_ERZ869921 | MGnify/ENA primary metagenome ERZ869921 (study PRJEB32216, sample SAMN09231816) | wastewater metagenome | place: USA: Maryland | collected 2016-06-21 | study: EMG produced TPA metagenomics assembly of the PRJNA472060 data set (Reclaimed...
CGCCGCCTCCGGATCGGCTTTCAGGAATTCCGTAGATGCAGTGATGATCCGTCTCATAGCGCAAGAATGATGTCGAAAACCATGTGGGTGAACGCCAGCACCGGTACCACGACAAGCGCAGTCTCGATCCAGCCCATTTTGATCAGTTTTTCCATGAGTCAACAATCTCCCGTCCTTCGTACTCGCAGAATCCAGGCACGCTCACGCGCACCCGGTCCACGCTGATGTGACGGACGAACTTCGCCAGCACCAGCTCCACGTAATTGAACCCGTCGGGAATGACCTTCACGTAGTTCATTCCCCCGCTGAACGGGTCACCCGCGAGAAATTCTTTCAATGTCATACCCTGATTTTGCCCCCCGCCAGCACCGGCAGGGAGCACGGATCAGGAAACGACCCGTTGGGGTGATGAGCCCCAAAATTCAATGTACGGCATCACAGTCCACTGCAAGTCACCTGTCGCAAGCCACCTCTCCGCATCTTCCACACTCCGAAACCGATACGGCATCGGCGCCGCAATGTACTCGCCATTCTCTCCAAGGTATCCCAGCTCAATGGGGGCCGCGGCATACTCAGGGTTTGGAATCAGAGTCATATATCACCCCCATTGCATGGCCATCGCCTGCGCGATACCTTCAAACGTCCTCGCCGCCAGCGTCGCCCGCTCCTCTTTTCTGGTTCCGCTTGTAATGTGGCTCCACTTGGCCATACGCGCCCCATTCTTCTTCACGTAGAACTCGCCCTTGCCAACCACCTGCGTCGGTACTAACAGCGGAAGTCCTCTAAGCCACAGGCATCCGGGCTTGCTGGCCTCATGACCGAATTGCCATGGATGTATTACCTGGCTAGGTCTCCTCCAATTCTTGTTGAGGTAACCAATCGGGTTCTCAATCGCCATACTTGGCGCAGGGCTGTCCCATATCGCCTCGACAAATTCCTTAGCCTGGTGCGTCAACGGCCATCTTTCCGGCCTTTTATGATTCCACCATATACCCATTGCACACAAGTAAGTGCATGGTGGATGCGCAATGATCATGTCCCATCCATTTCTGAGCACGGGTAGAACGTCCCCTTGGATGTGATTATTACTCTTATCCTCGGACGGCTTCAAATCGCACGACCAAACGTCATGGCCACGCGCCGCAAACGCGCGCCGAACTACGCCTGAACACTCGCATGCGACAAGGATTTTCATGCTCTCGCGAACTCCATCAGGCGTTTCACCACATCCTCCGACGTGTGTCCGTCCCACTTCGGCGCGCGTTCCAGAACCTCCGCCTTCAAAGCCCGACACGTCTCCCACAAGCGGTCCGGCAAGTGGTAGCTGATCATGCCGTTCGGCAGCCGTATCCCCGCAATGAAACAGCCATCGAACGCGGTCCCGTCGTCGTGCTTCGTCGACATCCACGTAGGCAGTACGCCCGCATGACACGACAGCAACGCGAGGAACAGAGCATGCTGATGATCGTAAAGCTCGTTGAATGTGTGGTAGCCGTCGGACATCGAACCCGTTTCCATCCATCCACCCCTGAATGCCACGTCTGACATGACTTGGATACGGCCATCCGGAAAATCCACAATCCAATATCCCGGACAAACCGTCATTCCATGCCACCCGCAATCAATCCATCCGTGTTCACGATGTAGTCTCTCGCAAATTTTGCACCGTGAATACCCGTCCACCCCCGGATGCCGGTAGTACCTAACCACTTTGCCCTCCCGTGGTTCTTTAGGCATCAGTCCAGTGTCCTCGAATGGCCTCCAAACGTCATCCTTCGGATGATCGCCGTTCTTGTGCCATCGAACCGCCTGCACAATCGCCTGCTTCGGGTGATACAATTTCATACCACGCACATAATAGCCAAGTACCCAACCGCCAGTGACACGGCCACGAAGGCCACAACGTCCAAGATTCGTTTCATGCTCGAATCACCTCCACAACCAACATTTGGTGCGTACCGAAATTCAACATGTCCCCCTGCTTCGTCCGCGTCCCCGCGAACCGCCACCCATACTGCGGCCGGCATTCCGACGTCCACTTCGCCACCACAACCGCAATCGGCGTCCCTGGATATTTCTCCGCCATCCTCCTCGCCTCCGCAGTCGCCCCACCCAAGTCCCACCACGCGCGGATGTTCACCCCGACCACAACGTTACCCAACAACCACAGCGTCGCATTGTGGTCCGCGTCGAATTTGGTCGCGCTGAATCCTCCCGCACGATGCTCGCCGGTCCACGATTCGAACACGTCCCAAGACCAATCGTCTTTCCCAACTCGCCGAATATCCACCTTCACCAGAGGGGTGATGACAACCTGATTCGGCTTCACGCCGCGCGCTTCCAGCGACCTCAACACCGAAGCCAACAATTCGTCCTTGGTAGCGCCCGAGTGATCCTCAAACCACATGCGATCCCCTGGCGTCGACACGTCGGGAGGAACCGCAAAACGATAGGTCCATTTGCTCATAGTATTAAGCCGTCCCTTCCGGTTGTGTTACGTCCGCGTAATCCCAGCATGCCGCACGCTGTTGGCGCTCATAGGCCCTGTCCATCGCAGCGTCTGGATTGATTCCGATTTCGCGTTCGATTCTTCGTTCTGCTCGAACCATTGCCAAGTAGTCATCATCTGACAACGTGCATAGAAAGCGTCTCAACAAACGGTCCAGTTCGCGCTTCTGTTCGGTTGTGTACATCGTAGTAATCCCTGACCAATGCCCCCGCCTGTCACCCGGGGGCATGGCGTCAGAGGTTATTCACACCCCCAGCTCCTCCGCGACACGCCGCAACAGCGTGTCAATGTGCTCATCATTCCCCCCACCCCCATATACATGGTTCGTGATACTCTCCCGCAACGCTTTCGGCGTCGCCCAAAACATATCCCACCGCACCCGCTTCGGCAGGTCGCCTTTCCCGCCGGGCAGGTATCGATCCTGCCCACCAAGCACGGCGGCATGCGCCCGGATTTTTTCAACCTCCGGCAACCAGTACGTCACCAGTGCCGATTGCTGCTCACGTGTGGTTTTCATATCACGGCTCACTGACAATCGCGTCACGCAACGCATCTACCCAATTGCCAGCGCTCCCGTATGACACAATCTCACCCTGCACGTACCATACCCATTCCATGTGCGGTACCCCGTTATCATCGCGGGCCAAGTTCAGCGCCAACGCTCCCACACCATTGCTGATTTCCACATCCACAGGAAGCACACCATACCGATGCAGATCATCTCCAATGGCGACGGCAATATCACGCGGTTCCCCAGCGTACTCGTCTGCCCACTCGTCTGCATCGAGTCGACCAAGCGGGACACCTTCGTAGAGACGGAATCGGTAGGTGCTCATATCATCGCACTCCCTTCCAGCCATGCGTTGCAAACGCTTACCCGGTCACCTGACTCCCAACCAGCACGAGTCTTGCCCACCTTCGTCAAGGTCACTTCGCAGTACCCAAACGGAGCGCGCCCAAGCTTGTTGATCACTCCCTTGGCATGCTGTCCGAACCCCTTTCGGATTCGGACCTCATCACCAACCTGAATGCAGGTTGCACCAAACCCAATCCTCGATTCGCGGTCGCTCATAGCTCAATCTCCTCCCCCACCGCCATCGCCCGGCACCGCGCCACCAACGACGGCGCCGATATGCACACCGTCCACGATGTCACATCCGGCGGGCGTACCTCCACGATCATCCCATCGTACACCCGGCACACCGCAGTCCGGCCACGATACTCAGGCACCGCCCACCTCGTATCCGACAATCGCTTGATTCTCACGACAGCACCCCCTCAATCCGGCGAATCGACCAAACCCGCTCAATCAGCCCCCTCGCCGATTCCATCACCGCTCGCGCCCCGTCCAGCGCCTCCCGCTCATCGTCCTCCAAGTCAAATTGGCCAACCAGCGCCTCCTGCTCGGCGTACTTCAAGTCAACCTCGCCAACCATCCGGGCCAATGACGCCACCATCCGCTCCATCTCAATCCGGACATGCTCGCCACGCCCAATCACCTGCCAATCGCCAGTGACCACGTTCGCCAACTTCCCCACCGCCACCGCCATGGCCTCAGGCTTCACCCCACACCACTCAGGGTGACCCTGCTTCACAACGTCCCGCAGGATGACCATCTGCTCATCCGCAGCCCGTTCCCAACCCAAGCGAACAATGTCGCTCAGGCAGTCTTGCTTGTTCTCCTCAACCCAATCGTGTGCGGTTTTCTGTGTCATTGGTGCTTTCATCACACGCAACCTGCCATAGGCTGCCATTGACTGTCAAGTGAGACTTCCAAAAAAAGCACAATTCGACGTTTTCCTCAGGAAATCACACGGTTTTCAACAATTATGGGCAGACCTCGCAAAGAACCCGCTGACATCGTCCTCGAAAAACTACGCCTCGATGTCCCAGTCATCATGACCTTCAAGCTTAACCGCTTGATCAACAGGATGATACGCATAGCCATGGACGACACTCGCATGCCAAAAGAACGTGAGTCGGCCGTAAAGTCTATTGATCTACTAGTCGGAAGGGTGATGGACGTCCTCGGTCAACCGCAGCGCCCCAAGCCCGCTGTCCTCGGGAAGCGTCGAAAGGGTTCGGGGGCCATCGACATGGACCAAGTCATCGACGCGAACCCGGTCACGCCAGGCATGGAAGTCGTCCCGGCGATGCCCAAGGGCACGCCAAAGGTCACCGGAGAGACCATGCCGACCACGATGGACGCCGGAATGGAGCAGTTTGCCTAAGCGGGAACGTGCTCTCTAGGCATGTTCTCGGTTTGCCGACCTCCCGACCCGGACGCGCTGGCTGCCCTCAGGACGGTTTTGGGGGTGTCAGGGTAGCGGACTTGGCATCCGGGCCTGCCGTTGCCCCTGCCCAAGCGCGGCGCGGTGGCGTCTCGCGGCTGGTTGGACCGATCGTCCAGGGCGGCGCGATGGGGGTGGGGGGGGGGTCATCGCGGCCCGTGGCGCCAGGGCGAGGAGGGGGGTGGGGTAAAATTCGCCTCGCGTCCCAACGTTACCTCCCCCTTTCAAAATCCGGCCCTAATTTCCGGGCACTTTTCCTGTTACGAATCGGGTAACACGTTAACAATGCGCAAGTGCTTGGTAATCAACGAGGTAACACTGGTAACATTGAGGTAACAGAGTCCGTGTTACCGCGTAAGTCGTTGATACTCAACGAGGTACCCCCTACTACTACTACTACTTAACAAAGTAACATATATATATATATACATGGGCGCGGGCGTGCGCGCGTGCGCACACGCATGTGCGTGCGTGCGGGCGTGTGCGTGTGAGGGCGGGCGGTTGCGAAAAACCTGTTACCTTGTTACCGGACGCGGAAAGCGTTGGATGACAGGCGTTTAACCCTGTTACCGGCAAATGTTACCGCGTGTTACTTTGTTACCGGAACGGGCACGGATGGCATTAAATGGCGATCTTGAGGCGTACCGATCTGGTAACACGACCACCGCCTGGTAACTTGAAAAGCGAGTGCTCGGCGTTAACAGGAGGTCTGCGTAGCTGATCTGCCCAGTGGTCGGCGTAGGGGGTTGACTTGTAGATACGCGACAATTCGGGGTGCCGGGTGGCGACGTCGATGGCGTCGTCGATGGGGTGGATGCCCAGGCGCATGAGGGATTCGTAGCAGGCCTCGCGGCGCGGGTCCTGGGGAAGCGAGGCATCGGCGTAGATGTCGATCATCTCACCGACGGAGATGTCCTCCTTGGAGCCAGTGTTCGGGTTGGTGATGAAGGACCGGTGCTGCAGCAAGACGTCCAGAGCCCGCGACGGGTCCGACTCGGTCGCCTCCTGGCCGGATCCCATGTCGTCCCAAACGACGGAGTTCGCCCACGACTCGGCCTGCGCCTTGGTAACGGTGGTGTCGTTCTCGAGATCCCACAGCGCGGCGGCGAGGGTGCCGAAGGTGTCGCCCTTCCGGGAGTCCCGGGCGGCGCGGGAGACCGCGGCTTGGAAGATGGCGACGTTGGCGAGGATCTTGTGGGCGCGGGTGATGGCCCGGGCCCGGATGGACTCGCAGAAGCCGGGGACGGCTACGGTGTCCTGGTGCAGCTCGCACAGGGCATCGAAGGCGGCACGGTCCTCCCGCTTGTGGAATTCGATGATGGCGAAGCGGCCCATGTCGGCAGGCTCGAGCGCGGCGGCGATGATCGACGAGAAGATGAACATGGACCGGGTCTGGTAGGCGCGGGCGTGTCCTTCGGTGGTGCCGTGGAAGATGGACCACCCGGTTTCGGCGGAGGCCTGGCGGACGAGTTCGAGGATTGCGGCGATGCGGGCGCGGGTTTTCTCGTCCTTGGGTTCGAACTCGTCGGCGGAGACGGGGATGGCGTCGGGCCCCACCTCCTGGCGGAGACCGGCCGGCGTTGATGACGAGAGGGCTTTGACGCAGCCGTCGCCGAGCATCGGGGAGATGATTTCACGGCAGGTCCATGACTTGCCGGAGTTGGCGGCGCCGGTGAGCCAGACGTGGGGACGCCACTTGAGGGCGCCACAGATCGGTGCGAGGTAGAGGGCGGCCGGCAGGATCCAGCCCCATGTACCGGGAGCCCACGGGAGTTTCTCGCAGAGACGGACGAGTTTTCGGGAGGTGAGGACGTCTGCGGCCTTGGAGATGTCGGTCGGAATGGCGCGGCGCGCCGGGTAGATGTAGCGGGACCGGTGGTCGCAGACCGGGACTTCCTTGCCGTCGACGAGGAGACGGTCGCCGGCATGGAAGACGACGGTTTCACCCTCGATCCAGCAACCGCGGCCTCTGACTTTGGAAACGTCGAAGTTTCCTATGGCATGATTGAGGGCGAGAAGGTGTTTGGCTGCGGCCTTGTAATCGACGTCGAGGGAGCTGTCGACGAAGCCCTTGTGCTGCCAGTAGGAATCCGGGGCGAGCCGCTGGAGGTTCATCTCCGTGTGCTCGGACGCCGAGAGGGACACCAGATAGCCGGTGAGGTGGGAGTGGTAGAGGTACCCGTCTTCGGTGTGGCCGACTGGGCGGAAGGGTGTCTCGACGATCTGTTCGGCGGATGCCTCGGTGTTGCCGAGCTTGGCGGCGTCGAGGAGTCCGCGGATGGACACGCCATCGGGTACGGGGTCGGCGAGGTCCCAGCCGTCGGGCAGTCCGGCGGTGTTGACGAGGTGGGCGGTTGGGAAGATGGCCTTGAGGTAGGTCATCGCCTCTCGGCCCGGGGAGTCGGCGTCCGGCCAGAGGATGACGGCGGCGCCGGCGTCGGCGGCCTGGCGGACGGGGGTCCAGTCGGCGAAGGCGACGTTCTTGGTGCCGCCCATCCAGGTGAGGACGATGTGGTCGGAGAAGATGGCGGCGGCTGCGTCTGCGGTTTTCTCGCCCTCGACGATGAGGATTGGTTGTCCAGTTCGTCTGGAGAGTTGGTGGAGATTGTAGATCGGTTTGGACTCGCCCTTGGTAAAGCCCTTCCACCTGGGTTTCCCGTCGATCATGCGCAGCGGCAGGATGTCCTTCTTGCCGTTGGGACCGTCGAAGCGGACCACCCATGCGATTGGGTTGCCGGCGGAGTCGCGGTAGGTCCAAGCCTTGGATCCCTTGCGATAGACGGCTTCGTCCTTGCGCTTGAATCCGAATTCCAGCGGGTTGAACGGGCGGTCGTCGGGGTCGGATTTGATCCCCAGGTAATTTCGGAGCCACCCGATCGCCTTGCCGATCGAGAGCATCTGGTTGGCGGCGATGAGGTCGATCAGGTCTCCGCCTTGGTCGGCGGCTTGGTCGCACCAGAGCCCAGCCTTCTCGCCCTCGAGTTCGACGGTAAGAGAGTCTCCGGGCCCGCCGGAGATGTCCCCGGATTTCCATTCGTGGCCGACACGTTTCCCTCCGGGCAAGAGCTGCCTGACAAGCTCCTCCATTCGTGGTCCGAGGGACTGGACCATTTCATGGGGAGTCATTTCAGGGGCAGTTGGAATTGGCCGAATGCGAGATCGAAGACGGTTTCGAGTGAAACGACGTGGATTTTCGAGGTGTGCTTGCGGCGGAACTTCACCTCCCGGAATTGGGGATCGTAGGTGACGATGTATTCCCGGTTCTGGCGGTGGAGTTCCGTCAGGTGAGCGAGTCGTTTCCGGGAGCGAGGCTTACGTGGGGTTTCCATGTTTGGACGATGTAGAGGGCTTCGGATGGAACGTGAGAAATGAGGGCGATACCGCCGCGTTGCTCGACCATGTCGCGCCATGGGCGCTGATTTTCGCGGACGGAAGAGTTGGCGGCGGCTTTGACTTCGACGGAGGTGAAGAGTCCGACGACTTTTCCGACGTCGTCGGGGGCGATGCGGTAGGAGGTGATGCCGATGAGGTCGGCCGATCCCGGGCAGAGTCCGAAGCGGACGCGACGGAGCGCACCGACGGCTGGGTTTCCGACGAAACCTTCGCCGACGAGGTTGCGGAAGATGCGGATGTCAGCCTGTGAACCCAGCCGGAGACGCATTTCCGCTTGGATTTTGGACTCGCTCATGTCGATCGGGGTTGTGGTGTGAAAATTTCCAACGGTGGAGAGCCCAGTTGCGATGGTAGCCCCTGGATTCGGCGATGCGGAACAGGTCGTCCAGGGATCTTGCCGACCACACTTCGCGTTTGGCGTCGAGCTTGGCCTTGAACTGCTCGGCCTCGATGCGTTTCAGCTCGCCTTCGCGGATTTCCAGTTCCCTTGCGGCCGATTTTCGCTCGGAACCGCACTCCGGGCAGACGGCACCCATGAAAATTCGGAAGCATTGCTCGCACTGGCGGTGGTCGAGAATGGCTTCCTTGGTGCGTTTCTGCTTGGCCATGCCATTGAGGGACCATTGGCGTTCCTCCTCGGCTGGCCCGTGCCTGAAATTGCCGACATGGTCGAGGATGATGGCTTCGGACCCGTCTTCCTTGGGTCGAAGCGCGCGGCCCACCTGTTGGAGGTACATCGCAAGCGACTCGGTGGGACGCAGAAGCATGGCGCCGTTGACGCTGGGCAGGTCAAACCCCTCGGAAATCAGCTCGCAGGAGGTGAGGACCTTGATTTTCTTGGACGCGAGGTCTCCGATGACGTTGGAGCGTTCCGAATCCGACATGGATCCCTCGATGACCGCTGACGGGATGCCGGCGGCGATGAACGAATCGGTGACGGCCTGGGCGTGGGCGATGGAGACGCAGAAAGCGACCGCGGTTCGGCCGCCGAGGTGGAAACGGTAGTGCTTGATCACGTCGCCGGTGATGGACGGCCGGTTCATCATCTGATCCAGCTCCGACTTTGAGAAATCGCCGGCGATTTTTCGCACCTGCGAGAAATCCAAGACGTGGTCGGTGGTGTAGTAGATGGGTTTGGCTAGGAACCGGTTGTCGATGAGCCATTGAACCGACGGCCCGACGATCATGTTGTCGAAGACATCGCCCAGCCCGCGCCCGTCCAGGCGCTCGGGTGTGGCGGTGACGCCAAGGACCTTGGTTTTTCCGGCGTAGGCGAAGAGGTTGTTCCAGGATTTGGCGACGGCGTGGTGTGCCTCGTCGACGATGATCAGGTCAGGCTTAGGGAATTTGCCTAGACGCTTGGAGAGAGTGCCGATTGAGGCGACCTGAACCTTGGCGCCAGCGTTAGGGACCATGCCCTGGGCGATGATGCCGTGGCCGACGTCGCAGCGTTTGAGGGTCTTGGAAATCTGGGTCAGGATTTCGTTCCGGTGGGTGGCGATCCAGACGATGTTTCCCTTGTCGGCGGCGCCCTTGGTAATTAGGGAGAACATGACCGTCTTTCCGGCGCCGGTGGGTGCTACCATGAGGGTACGGACCGATCCTTCTCGAAAGCTCTGACGGACGTCAGACACCAACTTGACTTGGTACTCGCGAGGCTGCACGGATGCCATTTAATGCCATCCGTTGCGGAAGTCCAAGGTAAAACGCCATTTAATGCCATCCGTTTGAAATCGAGGACGTTGACACGGTGGCGTTCTTGTGGTTGAAGTCACGCATCGGCTGAACTTCCTCATTCGCCATGGGGACGCATCGCCCGCGTGAAGGGCGGATTCCTGGCGCAAGGCCAGATCCGGGACTCCCGGGGAGGGTTCGAAACCTCCAACAGAGAAACGGCGCAAGTCGCCTGCAATCTGTTGGATGGCCCATACCTACAGGTGAAGCATTCAAGGGCAACCGTTCACCATTATGGCTATTGGCGAAAAGATCAGTTGCAAGCAGTACATGCAGTTCCTCGTTGCCCAGGAGCCGATCTACGACAAGGAAATCGTGAAGGACATCCGTCCGGTTTCCTCGGAAATGATCGGCTACTACCGCACCATCGCATGGGACGCATACGACGGCGTCGAACACACCTTCGACCGCCTCCACGGCACGATGCCGGACACGACCAAGGTCTGGAACTCGAAGTCGTCCGCGAATTGCGAAGGCAATCCGTGTGACCCCGAGGAAAACAAGATCGGATGGGGCAACACCCGGGAGACCTACGGTCGCGAGACGCAGAGCTGGGGCACCGAGGTCCAGTGCTTCGAAGCGATCATGACGAAGAACCGGGCCAAGGAAACGTGGTCCCACATCATCGAGAAGGTTCTCCGCCCGGCGACGCAGTGGATCATGTCGGCGTACCTCTACCGGAAGGCGGCGACGTTGGCCGGCAAGAAATGGTGCATCACCACCGGCATGCCGGAGTTCACGTTCACCTGGGATGACGGCGGGTACGTGTACCTGAACACCAGCGCGGATCCCACGGGCCGGTTGACGCCGGAAATCCTGCGATCGCGGGTGTTCCCGCAGTACGCCGTCGGCGGTGCCGAGAAGCGCCCCGATGGTTTCAGCTCGCTTGAGCTGCAGACGGACATCGACACGTTCCACTACCTGGCGAAGCAGGACCCCACCTTGCTCGATGCCTGGCGCTTCGGTGAGTTCGGCCCGGCGGCGAAGGAGTTCTTCCGCTACGGCTTCAAGGGATTCGTCGGCGAATTCCTGGTGAAGTGCCTGATGTTCCCGCCGCGCTTCAACAAGGTGAGCGCGGGCCGGTACCAGGTCGTTCTGCCGTACAAGAACGTCGCGACCACCAACGGCATCAAGCAGGTGTTCAACGACGATTACGACAAGGCGCAGACCCAGTGGTCGTACCTCAACAACCCTGGCGCCCTGATCGTGAAGCCGTTCCGCGCGGAGGCCGTGAACCAGCAGATGCCTTTCATGGTTCGCGACTACGGTGGGAAGTGGAAGTTCGCCACCAACGACCTTGGTCCTGACTGCAATGGGAAACCGATCGACAACAGCCGCGGTAACAAGGGCAAGTGGTATGCCGACTTCGACATCGCCGTGAAGCCGGAGCGTCCGGAGTGGCTGGAGCTGTTCTTCCATCTGCGCGATCGGCCGTGCATCACGATCGTGTCGGTGTGCAACACTTCGCCCGGTTACCCGGCGCAGTCGTACGCCTGCACGAATGCCGTGTGCGATTCCGAGTTCGAGTTCACTGCGGTCAAGCAAGCCAGCAGCAGCCATTACAAGGTCACGGCGAACACGATCACGGTCAACGGCAGTCTGGTCACGCACAGCGCGATCGACGTCACGACCCTGGCGGCGCTCGTTGCGGCACTTCCCGCTGTCCTCGGCGGCACTTGGTCCGTCGAGTCGACGACGGACGAAACCATTCTCCTCACCGGTTCCACCGCCGACGAGGTCGTTATTCCTTTCCTCCTGTAACAGGGAGGGACTGAGGGTGCATGGACGAGGGGGCAGGGCGGCGGAAACGTCGCCCTGCCTTTTCCAGAAAGGAACCGATGATGAACGAAATGCGTACGCGGGGTATGGCCGACGAGGGTCGGAAGAAGGACATGATGGGTCGGATCACCGACGAACCTTCCAGCAGCGGCGGTGTCATGTTCAGTCCGCCTTCTGGTGCAAAGCTCAACGGGAATTCCGGCACCGCAACGGTGTCATGGAAACGTTCCGGTGACGGTCAGATCCAGATCACCGCGATCAACGGCGCCTCCATCGGTGGCGATTCGGAAGAGAACCCAGCGGAGCAATCCAAGGAATCTCCTGAGGACGAGTTCGACGAGTACGACTAACCATGGCTACCTGCGACGTCCAGGCGTTGTTGGATTCTGCGGCCGGCTTCTCTGACGTCACTGACGAGGAAGCTGCGACGCTGCGCCTGGCGTTGCTGGCCTCGATCGCTGGAAAGAGTGAGGCCGACATTCAAACGCTCCTGACTGCCGGGAGCGCCTTTGCCGACATGACCGAGGAGCAACAGCGAACGCTCAAGCTCCAGATGCTTTGCGAATGGAGTAACTGACTTATGGCTACCTGCGACGTCCAAGCACTTCTCGACTCCGCCGCCTGTTTTGACTGCCTCAGCCCTGGGTTGAAGCGAGTTCTGGAGCTTCAACTGCTTTGCGAGATTCTGAACTCCGGCGGTGGTGGCGGTTCCGGGACGGTGACGTCTGTTTCTGTCGCGAATGCCAACGGATTTACCGGGACGGTTACAAATCCAACCACCACGCCGGCAATTACGATCATCGCAGGAGCAATCACTCCGGCATCGGTGAAGATTACCGGCACCGCCGGCGCCGGATTCGTCGAATTTGTTTCGCAATCCGTCGCACCTGGGGCGCCAGCAAACGGATACCGGAAATTTGCTGATGGAACTGGCCGGATGGCGTGGATTCGGCAGTCCGATGGATTCATCCGGACGTTCGATTCGACGCTGACGGCCAATCGCGTCTACACATTTCCCGACGCGACGATCACGCTTGCCGGGCTTGAACAGGCGCAGACGTGGACGGCGCTCCAGACGTTCCAGGCAGGACTCGAGACGCGCAACGGCGCAACGGGTACCAAGATCACGGTTTTCAAGACGTACACTTCAGCATCGTCTTACGAAGGACTTCAGATCGACGGCGGAGTCAAAACTGCCAGCGAATTTTCGATTTCGACGGTTGTTGGAGGCGGTGGTGGAACTCAACGGGCCTTGTCCATCTACGGCGGCGCCGGGCTCTGGTTGGAATCCGTCGCCAACAGCGTCACGATCAATTCATCCGGTGCCTTCCAGATCCGGACGAATTCCAGCAATCGCTGGCAGGTAACGACGACTGGAATTTTTCAGCCGAACACACCAAACGCCGTCGACGTCGGAGCAACTTCTGCCGAAGTCAGGTCCATCTACCTGGCGACATCGGCAATCATGTCCAGCGCAGCCACGATCGCTTGGAACGCGGACACGATCATTTTGCGGGATGCTTCCAACACCTTGGCGCAGCGCAACAGCACGACAGCGCAACGTCTGAAGGTCTATAACACCTACAACGGGACCAACGACGAGTGGTTGGACATCGATTGGATCACCAGTTCGAACAAGCTTCGTTTTGGCACCAACAAGAGCGGTGCGGCAACCCCCCGAGTATTGGAGGTAGTCATCGGTGGTACACCTGCTGCCCAATGGGATTCATCGGGCAACTTTTACGCGGCGACGAACAACGGTCAGTCATGCGGAATTTCTGGTAACAGGTGGAATTCTGTGTGGGCGCAAACGAAGGTTCAGATTGGCGCTTCGGCTGCCGACGTAATTCTGACCGGAGAAGCTCTGAACGTCCTGCAACTTGGAATCGATGCCGGCACGCCTGCCGCGCAGCGCATCAAGGCGTTCGACGGCAGCGGTTCGAACATCGCCGGATCTGATCTGGAAGTGGCCGGAGGACAGGGAACAGGCACCGGCGTCGGAGGATCGTTCATCGTCAAGACGGCTCCGGCCGGGTCCAGCGGTTCTTCGGCGAATGCCTACGTGAGCCAATTGATCATCACAGGTGCCGGCGACTTCCAGGTTCCGAAGACGATCACTGCCGCCGGTACGACTGGAGCGCAGACGATCAACAAGCCTCAGGGCAGCGTGAACTTCGCCGCTGCCGCCACATCGCTGGTGGTGACCAATAGCCTGGTGACGGCAAACTCCGTCATCATGGTGACCATTGGAACGAACGATGCGACCATGAAATCGGTCGCAGTCGTTGCTGGTTCCGGGTCGTTCACACTGCATGCAGGCGCAGCTCCGACAGGCGAAACCCGGGTCAATTTCCGTGTCCTAAACTGAAGAAAACTGAAATGAAGAAACTGACCGCACTCCTACTCATCGTCGCCCTTGTCGTCCTGACGCCAATGGCGGGTTACGCCAATCCGATCCAGTACTTCTACTACTGGAACGACAGCCAGCACGGATTCTCTTCGTGGTCCGGCTGGATGAACCCGCAGCACGTGAGCTGTTTCGCTACGGCGTCGTACAGCGACCCGAACGGCATGACCAAGGTTCTTCACGTCGAATCTTGGGCGAACAAGAACACGCCCCAGGGCGAAAAGGTCGTCTTCACCGACTACTACGTCACCAACACGACCGCTTCGGCTTCGATCGGTCCGCTTGACCCGAACAACTACAAGTACATGATCGCCCGCGTTACCGTGAATGGTGGCGCTGGTGGCGTCATCTACGCGGATGGAACATCCAACCCCTGATTCCCCATGACTCTCGCTGCCTCCGCCGCTTTTTCCGGATCGCTCGACCCCGAGGATCGCCGTGCGGCATTACTGGCGATTCTCAACTGGAACAACTCGCATCCCGAACAGCAACTTCCGCTGACGACAGCTGCCGAAATTCGGCAGAGCTATCTTTTCATCATGTCGTCCATTGTTGCTTCGGTTCACGCATCGAACGTCCAGTCTTCGAAGTCGGTTTCCGCGGCGACGGCCGCCGGGCTTACGGACGCGCAGCGCGACGAAATCCTGGGCGCGGTCATCGACCGAATGCTTGCCAAGGAGTCGTTCGATACCATTCTTACGGACGTCAAATCTCCGTAACCATGGACGCTCAAAAAGAAATCACCCTCAAACTGGCGGCGGTTCACGTTCGCCAACTCCTGCAAGGTCTCGAACTGGCGACGAAATCCCCCGCGCTCGATCAACGTGGGACCTTTGCATTGTCGGCCCTGTTTCTGAACATCGAACATCAACTCGGGGAACAGGAGAAGGCCACCAATGTCAGCGATACCACCGATTCAAACCCTCCGGCAGCGGGCGGAGGAGATCATCGCGAGGTGCAGCGCGGGCCAAATGGAGGCAATCCTGGCGGCCGTGGTGGCGGCAAAGAACGCCGGAACGCCGATTGACCCAGGGCTTTCGTCCCAAGAGCTGATCACGATCGCGCAGCCGATCATTAATCAGGCTGCCTCCGACACTTTGGCCATATTCCTCCGTGAGTTCATGGAGGTCATCTACAACGCCGGTAGCTCGACCGCTACCGGCGTCTTTTCTCCCGATACGGTCGCAGACCTGAGGGAAATCCCTACCTCATCGACCAACCGGCTCGCCTTCGTGCTTGGGTACTACACCCGGCTCGACGGCGAGGGACGCCGGTTGGCTTGGACAAATGGTGGAACTGATGACGACGACAATGTGACCTGCTTTCGACCCAACGACTACAACGCCGCCGTCGGCGGCACATGGAATGTCTTCTGATGAAACGGCTTCTTTTCCTCTGCCTCATGCTCATCGCCAGCGCGTGCCACGCGCAGCGATGGGTGAAGTCCTACCCAACGATCGCCGATGCCCTGGCCAGCCCTACGCTGATGGACGTCTACACAAACGTCTTGGTGCTGGGTTACTCCAGCGCCAACGATGGCGGTGGCGGCGAGTTCTACGTCGACAAGGGCAGCAGCACGACGGCCGATGGCGGCACAGTGTTCGCGTTCACCGGCGGCCGGCTGAAGCGGGTGATTCAGGACAGCACCGTCAACGTACGGATGTTCGGTGCGAAGGGTGATGGGACAACAGATGACACCGCGGCATTTCAAGCATCAGCCGATTGGTCAGATCCAGTCAGTGGACGAGCAGGAACAGTGAAAGTGCCCGTCGGAATCTATCTCATCGACTCAGTCCGGCTAACCCGCGGCGGTCAAAAGTGGTTTGGTGAAGGACACTTGGAGAGAGGAGCCGACTACCAGACGAAATCAGGCGTTGTGCTGCTCCACAAAATTGGAGCTACGGGCGACATGTTTGAATTCGGTAAGCCTGGCACAGGTGTTCCAGGCGCTTCCTCATTTACGTTCGAGAACATGGTTGGCGTCGGTCATCCGGACCTCAACATCCGAAACCCGGTTGCAATCTCGGCTGTCAATGCGACCAACCGGTTGGAGTTCACAGTCCCAATATGGTCAGGATTCAAGCTGGCTGGAGGATCAGGCTACACTACCGCATCGGTTTCGATTTCCGGAGATGGATCGGGAGCGGCGGCGACGGCGACCGTATCCGCAGGCAAGGTCACCAAGATTACCGTCACGAACCCCGGCAGCGGATACACTTCAGCCACCGCAACCATCACGGGAGACGGCACGGGAGCGACCGCGAAAGTCACCATCCGAAACGGAGTCGTTGATCGTGTGCGCGTGGAAGGATTTGCAAGCCCTAAGGGTGGCGACCCGTATTACGGGTTCGTTCATTTCTGGAGCAACACCACGAATTTCCTCGGATCAGGTATGCTTCAAGCGATGGATTTTTCCACCGGAGTATGCACGTTGAGGTCCGGGACGGACAACTACGCCACGGTCTACGGTGAGGACGTCCTGCGAGTTGGATTCTTGGTCACGTTCCCGGAGCGCGAGGAGGTGTGGATTGACGGTACAAGCGTCGGATTCGACAATATGACCTCCCGTGGTGGTTATGCGTTCATTTCGATAAACGACAATCAGAGCACGACGATCCGCAACGTGAAAGCGATCCGGTTCCACACCGGAATCGTGAACTACGGTGGGGACAGCACCGTCATCGACAAGTACGAGACCTACGGAACAAGGTGGAGTTCTCTCCAGACGGAGCCGTGGGGTCAAGGGACCGATTTTGAGGTCAACTGGGTACTCAGCAACGGCCCATTCGTCGCGGACGATTGGAGGCCAGACACCAACACGTACACCAATACGGCTTGGAGGGAGCAGACCATCGGCTACGGATTCGCTGGAGCACAATCGAAACATGGTCACATCGTTGCTGGTCCAAGCGTCTACGGACTCCTCGCATACGGGGCCAACAGTTGTACCATCGACGATCTGCTTTTGGAAGGTCCAGTGAGCAACCCGATTCTGGTTCTCAACGGTAACAGTGTGTACTCACGCCAGCGCCCCCTGATCATCACAAATTTTAGGCTCAACGCCCCTCAAGCGTCGGTTCAGATCCCAAACAACCGGAGCACCACATTGCCCGTTATCAAGGTGGGAGGAACGGCTGCACGAGTCGATGTTGGGCTTCTCACAGTCTCGCCATTTTACACGGTTGGTGGTTCGTCTTCGTGGAGCTGGAAATACCTATACGAGTTCGTGACTGGATCAGTGGATTCCGGTGTATCGGTGGCTCGAATTCTTGACCCTGACAAGATGATTGAGTCCGGTCATAACACTGGGGCAAATCCTTATTACGCTCAGACCTACATGCCAACCACGCCAACCTTCACAGGTGGCGAAGCTGCCCAGCCAGTAGCAATCTTCCAGAGACCATCCATTAATGAACGGTACGGAGTTTCAATTTCAGCCGGACTCCGTCTTATGTTCGCGACTGGTCCAGATGGTAGCGGCGCGATTGTTTCAACTGGTGTTACAAATGGAATAATCACTGTTTCCATAATCTCAGGAGGTTCGAACTACATTTACCCTCCCGAGGTCACCATAACCGGCGACGGGACTGGAGCGCGGGCGTTTGCCACGATCTCCGGTGGGGTGCTGACGGGCGTTACGGTCTACGAACAGGGAATCAACTACACGACCGCGACGGCGACGCTGTCGACCGTCAACGTCATTGACGATACCGGTTTCACGTTTGCTCGAACCACTTTGGCGAATACGCTTACACTGGGAGCGAATTCCGGTTCAGCTACGCCGATCACAGGTGTGATTGAAGGAGAACCTGGGAACTCATCCAGTGCTGACATATCTGGTGGAATTCTTCAAATCAGGTCTGGAAGAAGTTACGGTTCCGCAACTGGCGGTTTGCTCCAGTTTGCAACTTCGACACCTGGATCTTCTGGAACTGCTCAACAATCGTATTCTGTCCGTCTTCAAATTGGAGGTGGTGGACAGTTGCTCTACACCCCAATGGCAAGCGATCCAACAGTCAACAGCATAGCCGGGAGCTTGTACTACAACAGCACCGAGGCAGCGTTCAGAATCAACAATGGATCGAGTTGGAAGAATGTAATGACAGGGAAGCGGATCACTGGTTCGGCTTCACTCAATTTTCCATCCACTTTAGCGCAGCAATCTTCCGATCTGACTATCACCGTTACGGGCGCAATCGTTGGTGATGTTGTGACGCTCGGAGTTCCGGCTTCGTCTGTGCTTTCGAACTCGTCGTTCTCGGTATGGATTTCTACTTCTGACACGGCAACCGTTCGATTCAACAACTACAGTTCTGGACCGCAAGACCCGCCAGTAGGGACATTCAAAGTGTTCGTCGACCAATGAGCACACCCTTGATAGCCTTTGGGCAGGAAATTCTTTCTCAAATGCCCAAGAAGCCTACCCCCAAATGGCAAATGGCGGTGACGCCTACGACGGTGATTCTCGGGTTGGCATTCTGCCTGAACAAGGCCCTCGACAAGGTCGAAGCCTTGGAGGGTAAAAACGCCGTGATGCTGGAACGAATTACGAAGATGGAGGCCAAGCTTGTCGCGATCGAAACCAAGCTTGACCTCAATCTCCGGGCGTACAGCGATCCTCGAAGCCTAGACCGAAGGAAGGGCGTCGATCTGCTCGAACGGTGACAGTTGCTTATCGTCACCTTTTCCAGCAGGCGTTGAACGGGTTGCTCCGGCGCCTGGCTCGGTGGTCTCAAACTCGGCCAACTTCTTCTTCAACGCCTCAATCTCGGCATCCTTCGCCCCGAGTCGCACCATCAGATGCCCGAACGCGGCCGCCTTGGCGGCAACGTTGGCCTGGTTCTGGATGATGAACGACCTGCGTTGCTCGGCAGTGAGCCCAAGAGGAAGTCCCTTGCCGCGGAACGCGATGTCGACGATGGCCTTTCCCTTCTCGTAGAACGCCTTCTCCTCGTCGTTCTTCTCGTCGGGCGCGAAGATGTCCTTCCGGTCGTCGGCGTACTTCCCGATGGCGGAATCGAAATCGGCGATGGCCCGTTCCGTGGATGTCCGTGACTCGGCCTCGCGTTGCTCTCGCAGTTGCGAACCCTTCTCCCTCCACTCCGCGACGGCGGCGTCGCGCTTCTGGTACATCGTCAGGAGATCCCGGCGGTGTGCCATGAACTCCGAAGCCGCAGGCCCAAAAAGCCTCTGCGCGTGCGTAGCCGCCTCAGGTGTCGTCATCCGGAGCAACTGGTTGACGTGGTCCAGAGTCACCTGGACCTTGTTGTCGTTGTCGTCGGTGTACGTCCACCCCTTCAATTCTTCGCCGATCGAGTTCCACCGCTCCTTGAGAGGACGAATGTATTGGTCCTCGTACTCCTTGCTCTGAGTGAAATCGGTGTAGGCGACGCGAGTGTTCAGTTCGTCGCGCTCCTTTTTCAGATCCTCGATTTCCTTCGCGATCTTGGCGGCTGCCGCTTTTTCGCCCTCGGCCCTTGCGCTCTCGAGCGCCTTCTTGGCTTCGGCCAGTTCGGAATTGATCCGGTCGAACTCCGCAGACTTCTGCTTGTAGGCATCCCGCAGTTCCTTGGGCGTGTTCGGCTCGGCCGGTGCCTTGGGAGCTGCAGGCGACGTCGTTGGCGTTGCTGCCTGAGTCTTCCGTCCTGGAATCGAGTCGTCGACACTTGTCGGTGAGGTCGGTTCCTTGGCCTGAGGTGCGGCAGGAGTCGGTGTTGGTGCGGCCGGTTCCTTGGGAGGTTCAGGATTCTGATTTTGCGGCGGGTCCGGCTGGACGCGATTTCCGGCGTCGTCAGTCGCGTTGTCCTTGAAAAAGTCATCCAAGGCGGCGTGCCCCTCGTACGGGGTTGCCTGATCTGCTTCGACTGTATCGGGTGATGGTGGCATAGGTCAGTTGACTGGTTCTTCTCTTTCGAGGCCCGTGACGGGCGAGGTGCGGTTTGGTTTGGACGGAAGAGTCGTCAGGATGGCGATGAACCGGCGGGCTCCTTCCAATGTCGCCGCCGAATGGGCGCCGACGGCCGGATCGGTAGATGACGGGATTTGGAGGCACATCTGAGCCAACGCCACAGTAATGGCGCGTTCAAATTCGGGGCGTTCCAGAATTTTCGCAAATTCCTTGGCTTCGGGCGTGTCGACGAATTGGTCTTTAGGGCTCAACATTGGATTCGGAGGATGCCTTGGCAGCTTTACCGGCGATGTCGGCCTTGGTTCTCAGGTCCGCCGCCGCAAGTTCAGATGCCAAGAGTGCTTGGTTTCGCTGCTGCTGCTGCTGGAATGAAAGCTCGGCGTGGCGACGTTTCTGCTCCGCATCCTTCTCGGCGATTGCCGCCTTCATCTGCGATTGCTGGATGACGCTCTGCGCCTTCGCCATCTCCTCAGGATTGATCCCAGGCTGGCCGCTTTCGGCCGCCTGCTGCTTCAACGCTTCGATCCACTGCTTGATCAGCTCGGCACCGTTCTCGAGCGCCGCCTCGATTTCTGCAACGGCTTCCTGCTGCTGCTGGTCCTGGCTCAGTTGGACAGCCAAGCTTTCAACGAATCCCATGGCGTTGACGTAGCCCATCACCCGATCTCGGGAAGGAATCACGCCGGCCCCTTGGTCGATCCGCAACGATCGGTCCAAGAGCATGAGCAACGACTGGGTGTACCCAAGCAGGTTGATCGAGTTCGGGAGCACGATCTTTTGCTGGGCCATGAGCGTGCCCCACGACAGCGATGCAAGCTGGGCGTACGGCTGATTCTCCTCGACGTCGTCCATCGGTGCGATTTCGTCGGCGATCGCCGGATCCCGGACCGTTGATTCGACGTACATCCGGACGACTTTCTTCTGTCCGTCCGGATTGAGCTTCGGAGTCACCGCCATGAGTCGGTCAGCGGAAGCGATGGCGAGCATCTGGTTCCCGTCGCCGACGAGCCGGTCCGGAGAAGTCTCCCAGGCGTCGAAGTTCTGGAACACCTCCGGTGGTACCCCTTCGGAAATGCACTCATCCCGGAACCGCTTGCAGTCCTTGTGGTCGATCGTGGCAAAGCGACGCGCGACCTCGCGGTACTGGTAATTCATCTGCTCGTAGGCGTCCGTGAGCATCGATCCGATCAAGGCGTTGCTCTGGTTGACCTCGGCGATGATCTGAGTGGCGGACGGAGGTGTCGAACCCCGTTGCTGAACGTCTTGGACGTAGGTGGCAGAGCTTTCGGCCATGATCTGGCGAAGACTCATCATCATTCCTCCAACCAGATTCGGGTCGATGGTGTGGCGTTCGCCGGCGGGGACGAAGTCGAGTCCGTTCGGGATGATTCCCAAGTGATGCAGGTTTACGGCGTCGATCTTCTCCATGTCGCCGTCGGTGACGTTCCGGAAATACCACAGCAAGCTCTCGAACACGGCATCGCTGTGCTTGCACCGCAGCCGGTTCATGAGGTGCGACACGCCATAGAGGAGATACCCGAGAGATCGAACCGACCACCACTTCCCAGGTGTGACGATCGCGCCGTCGGCAAAGAGAACGTGCATCACGTTGTCCACCTCCTCGCCGTAGTTGCGTTCCCCGCCGTCGTACAGGAATTCGTTTTTCATTCCCTCGGACATGGAAACGTCGTTGAAGCCGGAGTCGTATCGGTCGATGAGGATTTTCCGACGCCATTGCTCCTTGTCCGCCTCGTAGAAGTAGAAGTCGATGCACCGGATGGTGGGGACGGCATCACTGCCGTAGTACAGCGACCCCTGCTTGTAGTCCTCGACGAGCTTTTCGAAGTCGTAGTTGTCGTACGAGTATTGACCGCCCTCGGCCGAAGTCTGGCGCTTCAGTAGCATCGGGATGATGCCCTTGATCAGAGCGCGATTCCATCCGGAGTCCGCATTATCAGTCGAAATCACCTTCATCAATTCGGCCGCCGTGAGATGAATCCGGATGCCGAAGTACGTCAGGTTTTCGAGCGATACCAAGGTGTTCGTCGGAATCAGCATGTCGTCGATTCCTCGGTCGCGTGGGCGCCAGTCCCGATCGCGAAGCCAAGTCACCGGTCCGATTCCGTGGAGCACGGATGAACCGAACTGGTTTCGCCTGGCCGCCATGTACCGCTTGTCGCGTTTCAGGATGCGGTTGATCTTCTTCGTCAGCGTCATCCCGATCGACTGGCGTCGGAATGCCGGCCCGGCGTCGTACGTGATGGAGAAGACGTTCTTCGGCTGCATGAATGCAGTCGTGAACTGTTGGCGCGCTTGGAGAATGATCCGCGTTCCCTCAAGGAAATTGACGTTCGTCTCGATGCGGTTTTCTTTGGCTTCCTTGTCGGTAAACGGCTGCTCTCCGTTGAATACGGAGTTGATCTTGGCGCGATTGCGAGCCCGCGACGCACCACCCTGCCGGATGGCCTCGGTCACGTTCCAGACCTGCTCGGCATTTTTGAAGCTTGGCATGGCGCATCAAACGACTATGCGTGTTTCCCTGTCAAATAGGGTTTGAATGGAACGATGAACCTACCGCCCTGTTTTTCAAACCACTCCTCTTTGCGGATTATTTCATCGGCGAAGTTCCAAGCGAAGATTATCCCTGTATCGAACAATTTCATCCGATCTCGTCCATCAATCACCGGGATGTCGGTTCCGGGCATGAAACGCCCCTGCTTCTGAGGTGTTTCGTCATGCACGAATTCAACGTGCTTGGATGACAATCCCAAGTGGCTCGTCCACAGCGTAGCTTTAGCAGGTGCCCCGTATCCGAATACTCTACGGACCGGTCCTTTCGACAATTCCGACATCATCGTCGAAGCCATGGACTTCCATTCATTTGACGAGTGCTTGAACTGTTTCGATTCGAATACGTCGTCCATCACGGTTCTATCGGAATTCGATCTCCTGCGAAGAAAAAGTGCGATGCTTCCTCCGTGAATGCTGTACCGCTTAACGCTGGATAGCTGCCAACGGGTACCCCGCAGAAGCCGATTGATTGACCGGATGCTTACATAGGAAAGGTGCTCGTGGTAAACACTGTCCCATTCATTTCCGTTAAGAAGATTTCCCACGTACGGAACTTCGATTACCACCAGGGATTTTTCCCATGTAACGACTTCGAGAGCATCAATGAATTCTCGCCAGTCATCAACGTGCGCAAAAACGTGCCGTGCAATGACAACATCCACAGACCTGATTCCACTCTGCTCAGCAAGCTTCCTGCTCCAAAACCCAACAGTCGTAGGAATACCGATCTCGGTGGAAATTTTCGCAAGATTCTGAGCCGGATCAATTCCATGGACGTACGACGCACCTTTGCCTGAGATTAAACGTAGAAAAACACCAGTGTTCGAACCGATTTCCAAGACGCTTCGGATGCTGCTCTCAGACTTGATGTCTGAGATCAGTTGTTCCATGTGCAAAAACATCGTATTCGAATTCGAAGACACATAACTGTAGTTTGAATATAGAATCTTCGGATTAACAACCACAGACAGTTGAGCCAGAGAGCATGAGTCACAAAAAAGAACATCGAGAGGAGCGAAACCGCAGTGCTCCTCTGATTTCGTTTTGAAATCGTTTGCCAAAGGGGTAGCACCAAAGTCCGCGACTGATTCAAGGTTGGTGTTTCCGCATACGCGGCATTTGGTGTGCAACTTGTACATAAATCACTCCCAATTTCTGATGCTTTCCTCAACTGCTTGGACTACGCAACGCATATTAATTCCAGTGTTGAGAAGCTTCTTGACACTCAGCGTGCAGTTCGATTTCGGAGTTTTAGCAACATCACGCATAAATTCATCTTCATCCCAGTAAACGAATTTCCGAGCAAGTGATGGAATCCGATTCATCATGTCGCATATGTCGTGAGTCCAGATTGATCCTTGGTTCAGCACGTTATACGTACCGAACGGAACGCGCTTCTCAATCATTTGCAGGCACGCCGACACAAACTCACCGCGATGAGCCAACGAATTCACGTTGTTGTACACCTTTGGGTAGTTGCGAATTTTCGAAATGAAATTCCTGTGATGGTCGACGTTATCGAATGGAAGTCGGACCCTTGCAATCCAAGCATCGCATGACTGTGAAACTACTTCTTCTGCGAGTTGCTTTGAAGCAACGTAGGAACCGCAATCATTCCTGGTTCTCCAACTCAGTTGAGGAGGATCGTCTTCAGTCCATCCGCTCCCATCCTTGCCTCCATTGTAAAGACAGGCAGTTGACACGTGCAAAAGCGGAACATTTGACATGTGACATACCTCTGCGATTCGAGAAGGAAGAACGAGGTTTCCAATCAAAGTATCGGCTTTGTTATCCTCACACGCATCTGCCCTTCCATCCTTAACGTATGCGGCGCAATTTATCACAACACAGTTTTCAAACCGGTTATTCCATATCGCACCAAGCAGATCCCTGACTTCAGTGTGATGAAAAACCTGCACCAAATTTTTTCCGGCAGATTGAATCTGCCATACAAACATCGAACCGATGTACCCGGTTCCTATCAGAAGAATTTTCACAGCTTCCTTGCGATGAATAGGACCGTGTAGTCCCCTGGATGGCATTCTGTGAGCTTGTCCTGGATGATTTCGAACCCGCCGATGCGTTTGATGTACTCCGACAGCTCTCCAGGACGGCTTTCGTGGGTGTGGGCACAGTTGGGTGGCTGTCCTCTACGAATCGCTTCGTTGAAAAGCTCCTTGTCAGGAACGAGGATTACCAAGTGTCCCCCGGGTTTGATAACTCGGGACCATTCTCGAAGGATAGGGTCCCAGTCCAGGAAGTCCTCGAGGAGATGGCTGGAATACACGAAGTCCAACACTCCATCCCGGAACCAGTGAAGGTTGCGCGCGTCACCTTGGAGGTGAATGGCGTTCTCTGGCTGGTTGTTGGAACGGTAGTGCAGGAATTCTCCCATTGGTAGATCCATGGACATGGCCCACGGAACGACAGGGTTTCCACCGCTACCAAGATCAACTCCGTTTCCGAACAGGTAAGGTATGGTGAGATGGCGATAGCGGATTGATTCGTTGCTCATCGAAGTGGCGGGTTTTTCCTGAAATACTCTGACCATTTTGAGGCAAATATCCTCCATCCAAATTCCAGCATTTGGCTTTTGTGGACCGATGTGCTTTGGGACTCGTCGTGAATTCCGACCGCATGTGGAGTGTACCAAATGCTTTCACCGACGGAGCGTGCTCGCATGCAAAAATCGGCATCCTCTGAGTAGCAATCGTACTCCTCATCAAATCCTCTGATCTTGAAAAACAGAGATTTCTTAACCAGTGCAGAAGCAAATGTCACAGACTCCATTTCAGTTGGCTCTGAAATCGTTGGTCTCCTGAGTTTGTGGTCGCGATGTCCAAATCCTACATCACCAGGATTTCTGGTGCATCCTCCGTGTTGAATCGTTCCGTCAGGGTAGAATAATAGGCTTCCAACGACACCTGCGTTTTTCGATTTGAGTACCTTCTTCATTTCATTTACCGCCCCAGGATTGAGGTAACAATCGTCGTTGAGAAGCAGGAGATTTGAGCAGGTCGAAAAACGGACAGCACGATTGCAGTTCTTACCCCATCCAAGTCGTTTCTTCGGTGGCCTTAACAACGTGACTGGACATTTCAAACCGGAAAACTCAACGAATTCGGCTCCATAGTCGTATGCGATTATTATCTGATCTACTTGGCCACAAATGCACTCGATACACCGTTTTAGACGGTCGGTTGTTCGGTAAACGGTGATGATCGCGCAAACCCTGTCATTCGAGTCAGATTGCAATTTCGTATTTGCTGCTGACGCTATTTCGATCGGATCGAATACATTGCACGGAGGATTGAGAGCATCTTTCGGGCATGTTGTATGACCGCATCCAATGCAATCGACCTTACCTGATACGTCCGAATAATCGGATAGATCAGTGATCCTAAGAGAAGCCGGATTGCAGGTGGTCAAGTACACGATTTTCTTGTTGAACGCTTGAGCCACGAAAAGAGGTCCCGTGTCCGGAGTGATTACCAAGTCCGATTTTGAGATGAACGCCATCAGGTCACGGAAGGTGTTCATCGGAAGCGCAACGGTTCCTTCTGGTGCAGTCCCGGGAAACGCCCAGAAGCATGTGCCGTCAATTCGCTTTGCAGCTTCTTGAAGATCACCATTCCGAATTCGTCTCGATGGCCAAGCACCGCTCCTCGGAATCAGCATCGTGTACGGTCGTTTATGAGCTGACAGGAATTGTTCAGCCGCCTCGACCTCTGACTTTTGAACGTGCAGGTTTGGGACTCGGTTCGCTGTCGAAAGACGGATCCCGTGACGAGCAAGCTGCATGTTCGCCGACTGGATCATCATTGTCGGAATATCGACCGACCACCGATTCGGGTTCTGCTCGTAACAGTTGTCCAAGTCGACGTCGACGGCGGCACGTTCCGGAAGAAACTCACTGATCGAAGGATGTCCCAGGAGTGCCGTTTGTGTTGCACCGGACGTCGCAAACCGTACTTGGCCAAAGGGCGCCAGTTTGTCGGCGATGATGGACGCCATGATGACGTCTCCAAAAGCTCCGGAGCGTCGGATCGAAAAAACTCGGCATGTCGGTACCGTCGGATTGACGTGAGGGACTGACGATGGCGATGGAATGGCCTTTTCCTTTCGCACCCAGCAGTTTTCCGGGAAGTCCGCTTTAGTCTGATTCTGCAACGGCACCCACACCTTGAGAGGAAGGTAACATCCGCACGATTCGCACACCTTCAATTCGTGGTCGTGTGGGGTGCGCAGGAGAAGGTTGCTGCGAGCCTCTTCTCCGATCCGGATTCCCTCGGCGATCTGGTTCTCGACCTTGCGGCGTCGAACGTTCTGCGGGCATTTGGCGCAAATGGATGCGCGCTGTTGCGCCAGTTCAGGTGCTACCGGGTGGGCGCCTTCTCCAATCCATCCCGCAAGGGCAGCCGCGCCGGCGGCAGTCTGGCGCATCCTAGCGACCGCAGCTTCGACACCTTTTGGCAGGTTCATGCGTGACGGCAAGAGCTGGCTCGAGGTCTACGAGAAAATTGGGTGCAGAGGATTGAATCCTCGCGATCGTACGGCCTTCCAGCTCCCACGCCACCGACGCGAAATCCGTCGCCAGAGGAAGCGATGGATTTGCCTTTCGGTGGGCGATGATCAGTTCCACCGCCTGTGAGAAATTCACCTCCAAAGGCTTTGGAATCCGCCATCCTGTTTCGGCTTGGAGAAATTGCCAGCCGCCGGGGGGATAGACGTTGCGATCGCGAAGGCGAGTCATTTCGGTACGGCGTTCGTCCCGGCGACGACCGGCACGTAGTTGGTAACGATGACGACTTGGGGTTGCTGCTGAGGCTTGACGAGCCCGGCGCTGTAGAGCTGAGCAGCGAGTCCGCCAAACTCGCGGACCATCGAGATGAAATCGGATACTGACTGACGCGCAGCCTGCGCTTGGGCAGTGCTCGCATCGATGGCGGCATCGTTGGCCCGGGACTTGTATCCGCGGACCTCAATCGTACTCCCGTCAGGCGCCGTCCGTTTAAGCTCTTCGACAGTGACGTCCTTGTGACTGTCCAAGTCGAAGACCTCGGATGTCCTGGTTTTCTCAAACTGCAATCGAGACCGCGTGAGTTGTCCGGGTCCGCTCCTTCCGTTGAGACATCCGGCGGATGCGATGGCGACAATGAGTGAGGCTGCAATGGCGAGTTTTTTCATGATTCGAGGGCGTGACTACGCTTCAACGCATCCCGCTTTTTCCTCAATTCGTCAAGCCAGTTGCGCCGTCCCTTCACCACGACTCCGACGCCGGATCCCGCCACGATCGACAGCCCGTTCCGACGGGCTACCTCGACCCCTACAACGAATGCGTCCCAAAAGTCGGGGCTTCGGCCCTGGCGCTCCTTGGTCTTCTCCTTCGGCTCGACGTCTACTTTCCCGGACTTTGTCACGCCCCACTCTCGACAGGACCCATCCGTGACAAGGTCATCCGTGAGTCCTCGCACCTGCTTCGACTCGATGAGCAGCCGGGACGCCCACCACAGCGCCGTCACCTGCTTGCCGTACGCCTCCCGCTCCGTCTGCGGATTGTCAGCCCGCACCCGCCTCGTTTCCGACGGCAGTCCTCCAAACTCGATCGGGACGACGTCAGGTGACCACACCTTGGCCAATGCGCTGGCCAGAGAGCCGCGTCCCGTGGAGTCGAATCCGAACTGGGTAGGAGGTATCCCGTTTACCGCCGCGTAGGCGTACACCCATCTGGCAATCTGGTATTCGGGTGACTCCTCATCCTTTCCTTGTTTCACCGGGACGACGGTTTTGAAAACGGGGGCGAGCACGTGTTCACCGGTGACAATCTTGGCGAGTCTCGAATGGATGAAAGCGCATCGGTCACCACCGACTCCCGAGTATGCGGCGTCCAGAGACAGGATGTCCTTCTTCTCATCGTTGAGCCACACGGGTTCCTCGTAGGCCATCCCCGACCGGCACAGTTGCGAGGTGATGACGCGACGGTTTCCGCCGTCCTTCGGCATGATGCCGAGATTCATCATCGTGAACTGCATCGACTCTTTGCCGTAGTACGCCAAGTCGTCCGCAATCTGTTCCGGGGTGATGATCCCTTCGTAGTAGGCTTGGCCTGGCTCGATGTGGAAATTCGGGCTGTCGGTGCCGCAGAGCTGCCATGCCACGCCCCCCATGCGCGTCTTCCAGCACATGGTTTTCTCCTCCTGATGAAGGCCCTCCCATCCGCCATCCTCCTGCCGCGGTTCACATGCGAGCCCAAGGGAGTCACCACGGTCCTTCGGGTTGCCCATGATGATGCACTTGAACACGGGATTCTTTCGAAGGTTCGCGATGGAGTCGAAAAACCCGCGTTCCATGAGCGACGCTTCGTCGGCCACCAGGATCACCCGCTTGTTCTTCAACCCGACGTAATTCGAAATTCCGACGAATTCGCCACCGACCTTGCAGGCCACTCCGATGATTCCGTCACGAAAGTCCTCGGCGGCGTCTTCCAGCTCCTCGTCGGGATCCGGGGCCGTGAGCATGTAACGCGACTCGATGATTCTTCCCCACAGGTACGGGCGTCGCTTCTTGGCCTTGTTGAACAGCTTCTTGGTGGCGCCCCACACGCGGAGCTGCAGGCCCTCGCGCGTGGTGGTCGACATGATGATCGAGGTGCCGGTTCGCCAAACCCAGTAGGTGCAAAGCGCCCAGGCGGCAGAACAGTACGTCTTTCCGGATGACGCAGGCCCCATGACTCCGACCGATCGTTCAGTCGCGAAGGAGCTGATCAGAGCTTCGCTCCAGTGATGCCAGTAGAAATCGGGCCAGAGAGCCCGGATGGCTTCCTTGTAGTGGTAGGCGAGACCGTTTCCGTACTTCACTCCTTTGACCGTCATGAATCCGCCTTCGCGGATCATCCTGGCTTCGATCTGGAACCGGTCTTTTGTCTCCCATCTGAGGTCCGTTAGGTACTTGCTGTCCGGTGATTTTTCGGCATTCATGCGGGCGAACGATGGCCACGAATCAACCCAAAACTTTGCAGGATGGCTACCTCTCGTTTGAGGGGGGGGTCGATTCCGGTAATCCGGCGTCGCTCTTGTCGGCCGCGGAGGTATCTTGGGCGGTCAACACGACGTTTCGTGGAGGGTTTGCTCGGCCTCGGCCTGGATTCATCAAGCGCAACCTGACATTCGGAAGCGATTTCGACAGGTCAAACTTCGAGACGCAGCTTTTCCAGGGGGCCGGGAACTATCGCAACGACGACAACGTCGCTTTCCTGACGACTTCCATCGGCGGCCGGATTTTCACCATCGACGTAGCCAACAATTTCACGGTCGCTGACATATCGATTCCGGGAGACATCAACGACGTGGATGCCCCGGAAGCGTTCTTCCAGCAGGCCGACAACTGGTTGGTGGTCCAGAACCGGATCCGCGCTCCGGTGCTCTACAACGGTTCGGTGTCGCGCCGATCGAAGGTGGAGAACGAAGTCCCTGTCGGTGGACCTATGGCATTTGGCCGTGGTCGCCTTTGGGTGGCGATCGAATCCAGTTACGTGGGCGGTGACTTGGTTGGAGTGGAAACCGACTCGGCAATCAAGTTCACCGAAAACGATTTCTTGGCCGAGGGAGGCGCATTTCATGTCGAGACAGGCCCGGTTACTGGAATGGCGTTCACCGCAAACCTCGATTCCTCTCTTGGGGAAGGTGACTTGCTCGTCGCTACGGCGACAGACGTTTTCGCGTTCAACGCACCCATCGACCGAACGACATGGAAGAACCTCCAGTACCCAGCGCAGCGGTACGCCTTGAAGAACTTCGGTGCGGTCAATCACCACTCGATCGCCATCGTCAACGGCGACGCTTTCTTCCGGTCGGTCGACGGTGTCCGAACAATCAAGTTCGCCCGTCGCGATTTCGCCGATGAGTGGTGCAACACGCCGCTCTCGCTCGAAGTCACCCGCGCGCTCGAGTACGACACGGATTCGCTGCTCGGATTCTCCTCCGCGGTGTCGTTCGATCAGCGGTACCTGATGACATCGCAGCCGGTCAAGACTCCCAACGGAGTGTACCACCGCGCGCTGGTGGCGCTCGATTTCAAGGGCATTTCGGGATTGCGAAAGAAGGTCGTGGCGCCGGCATGGGAAGGAATCTGGACCGGTCTTCGAATCCTCAGGATCATCACGGCCACCGTTGCGAACGTCGTCAGGTGCTTCGTTTTTTCGCTGAACTCCGACAATCACATCGAACTTTGGGAGCTGACCAAGGACGCACAGTTCGACCGAGACGACGACGATGTCCGTATTCGGTGGGCTATCGAAACCCGATCGATGGCTTTCCAGTCGCCCACGGACAAGAAGCGCATCGAGTCCGGAAATTTCTGGATGTACGAAATGAAGGGCATCTTCCAGGCGACCGTTCGATTCCGGGCCGACCTGTCGGAGTGGTGGACGAACTGGATCAACGTTCTGGACTGCGCCAAGTACCGCGATTGCGAGCCTGCGGTTGGATGCCAGACGCCGGTCACGTACGCCGGTCAGGTGCGTTCAAGGATCGGTCTTCCGGAACCTCCCGACATTCCGGACGTTTCGTCGGGCAATGGCTTCACCAGATTTGGAGCTGACTTCCAGATCAGGTTCGATTTCATCGGGTTCGGCATCCTCAAGCGGTTCCAGATTTTCGCGTCCGAAGTGCCGGAGGATGTTTACGGGAATTTGGACGGTGCCGAATGCGTCGAAAACGGTGATGGAGACTGCGGTGGAGACTGCCCAGGCATCGCAGTGTGTGACCTGAACGACTATCTCCACGAACTATGAGGATCGAACTTGCTCCTGGAACTCTGCCTCCGCCCACGTGTTATGCCGACGAGACGGAGCGTTTCATCGCGTACGTCGCCGCGATAATCGCGACTGCAATCGGCGGGATTCAGTGGGAGGTTGGCAGTTCTCCTCCGTCTGACACGACCCTGTACTGGTTGGTCACGGACACCGATGGCCGGCCGCTGTACGCATGCAAGTATTCGACGGCGGACGCGGCATGGGTTCGGCTGCTTTCCGACGTCATTTGGTGCGGAGACGCCACCGGTACCAGCGGAAATTACGAGGTCGCTCCAATTCCCGTCTTCACCACCACCGCGTCAGCCTACAAGTACGGCCGCGTGTACGCCTTCAAGGTCCCGCACACGAATCCGGGTATCAGCACGCTGAACGTGTCGAGCCTCGGCCAGAGGACGATCAAGAAGCTCGTTTCCACGGATCTCGCCGCCGGGGACATCCTCGTCGGCCAGATCGTCATGGTGTACTTCGACGGGACCAATTTCCAACTGATGGGACCCGTCGCCAACCGGACCATCGTTGCCGGAGACGTCACGCCTGGCACGGACGAGCAGTTCCTTTGCTCGATCGGTGCGACGATCGCGTCAGTGTGGGTTACTCGGGAGTACGAAACGCAGACGGCAGACCTCAAATCCATCCCGGCAGCCGGATCGGCCGAAACGTTCCCGCACAACCTCCAAAAAGAGGGCGTGGCAGTGAAGCCGAAGTTCGCTTATTGCTGGATCGAATGCACCAGCGACGACTCCGGGGCTACTGGGTACGTTGTTGGCGATCGCATCCCAGTCATGGCGGCGTACTCGGGAGGTGGAACCGCGTGGTGTACGACGTGGTCGTCCTCCACCCAGGTTGGATTCGTGTTCAGCTCGGGCGCAACCGGCCCTAACGTCAGTCACAAGACCACCGGTGCCAGCGTCGCGATTACAGCCGGAAAATGGAAGCTTGGCGCTTCCGCACATTGGTAATGCCATGAGACTCACCCTTGCACAGGCCAAGCATCGCTCGTCGGGGATTGCCGCCGCAGTCGGTATCCCATCGTGCGATCAGCGTTTCGTGGACCTCCTGAATCGAGCGCAGGAGTCTCTTTCGAACGACGGGAAATGGTGGGGCACGATCGTCAAACTCCGCGTGTGCGTGACGCAGAACTGCATCGTTTGGCCGCGTGAGGTGAAAACCGTTGAGGCGTTCAACATGTTGAACTGGAGCCTCCCGGTTCGTAACAAGTGGTTTGAGTTCCAGGAGTACGTCAACGCCCCGAAACTTTCGGACTGCGCGTGCGTGTCTCAGTACCTCATTGACCGGGATCAAACGTGCCAGCATTCGGACTTTTTGAGCCCGTCCTACATCCGGCTTTACCCGAGGTCATCGAGCGACGTCGGAAAGCAGTTGCTACTGCAGGGCAAGGACGCCAACGGAGTCACCATTCGGACGCAGAACGACGACGGACAATGGATCGACGGTGAGTACGTTACATTGGGGTATCCTTTCAGCACCTCGACGTCGCTGTTCCTGCAACCCGGACTCGAAGGCGCACAGAAACCGGTGACAAACGGAGACGTCATCGTCATGGCTGTGAATTACGCGACTACCGAGGAGACTCAGATTGCCATATGGCAACCGTCCGAGGAGAACCCGTTCTATCGGAGGTCGTACCTGACGAAGTTCGCGACGAAGTGTGGATCCCAGCAGGGAGACTGCGGCGACGGATGTTCGCTTCCGACGACCAATTGCACTGGGCCGACGGCAGACGTCATCATCCGTCGCGAGTGCATTCCGGTGGCGGTCGACAGCGATTGGCTTTTCCTCGGTGACCTCCGGGCGTACCTCCATGAGATGAAGAGTCTCCAGCGGTACGACCGAAACCAGTATTCGGAGGCCGACAAGGAACACGCTCTTGCGCTGGCGCAGCTCAACAGCGAGTTGAAGGCCTACTCGCCACCGACCCAAGTGACGGTGAACGTTGAGACCATGGGTTCCGCCAAGTTTTCACAAGTAATCGGAGGGTTCATCTAATGCCACTCGGGACCATTGTCGGCGGAATCATGGGCGGGAACGCCGCCGCCCAAACTCAGCGGAAGCTCGACGAAATCGTCGCCATGCCTGGCGTCGACGTGTCGGGAGCGTACGCCGACAACCTGGCCGCCATCGAATCGAACCGTGCAGCGGCACAGACAGGTGCGACTCGTACCAACACGTTCAACCAACAGGAGTTGAACCGGATGCTCGAAGGAAGCATTCCCGGATACGGCAAGATGCAATCCAGCCGTGCTTCTGCAGCGAATGACCTTTTGGCGGGATCAATCCCGGCTGACGTTGCCCGAGCAGTCCGAGCCGGGTCCGTTTCGCACGCAATGGAAGGCGGGTATGGAGGTTCGGCGGCGGGTAGGAATCTGGTTGCGCGAGACCTTGGCCTCACCAGCCTCGATCTTATCGGACGCGGTAACGACATGGCGTCGGGCATCATCGGGTCCACTCCGATGGCGCGCTTGTCCGGGGTGAATGACCAACTCAACATGACCGGCAAGGACATGGTGGGATTGCGTTCCGGAGAACGCACGCAGAAGATGGCGGCGATGAAGGACCGCGCGATCGCTCCTGGCAAGACGGCCGCGATCGGTATGGCTTTGCAGCAGGAAGATGCACAAATGATGTCGCTGGCATCCTCGATCGGGGGAGCAGCGGCGGGAGCAGCGATGTGATATGAGCGACATTCCTGATGTGTGGAGTTACATCTACAAGAACCCGCACGATTACGGGGCGAACTTCGCTGCCGGCATGAATGCAGGTGCCAACGCGAAGAAGGTCAAGAACGACAAGGAGTCGGACGCCGCGCGGCTGGCACAGCAAAAAGTGCGCGACGCGGCCGATGCCGATTTCAATAAGGGCCGTCTGGAAATGGACCGCGGCAAGCTGGAAGCGGACAAACGGCAGATGGAAATCGAGCGCCAGCGTCGTGAGCAGGAGCGTTCCGACAAGCTCATCGAGCGGTTTGGGCCATCCGTCGTGAGAACGCCGGACGGGCAGATCGACGTCCAAGGTTCCGAGGAGGCTCATCAAAGGCGAATGGAACTGGACCGAAAAGCCGAGCAGCTTGGGCGCCAAGAGATAATCAGCGGAAACCAGGCAGGTCCTGAATTTGACCAACTCAAACAGTTGCCCGGATACCTTCGTGGACAGACGGAGGAGGCAAGCCGTCAGTTCAATTCCAGGGAAGCAACCCGGCGAGCTGAAGAAGCGAACAAGGCGCGCATCCAAGCGGCTACAATCCGTGCTGAGAAAGGCGGAAAATCAGGCGGCCGAGACGAGATCGAGACCATCGGAGGTGCTCATTTCATCCGCGGTGCTGATGGAAGCCTGAAACCGTTGTCCAAGGACGCCGAGCGCGCATACCGATCGGGAGTGCCGAAAACCAACGCGGTTCCGGACATCATCATCGGGCGCGGCAAGGACGGTAAGCTCCAGATTCAACGCTGATGCCCAAGGTCGTCCAAATCGAAGGCGTCGGGCGCGTTCAAGTTCCCGACGACGCTACCGACGATGAGATCCTGCAATTCGCGGACACGCTGACCAAAGGTCGCGTTGCATCTGCCGCGGCTACTGCCGCCCGTGAACCTGGCCGCATGGCTGGACAGGCGTTGTCCGGACTGGCCCGGTTGGGACAGTTGTTCGGCGACTCCATGGGCGTACCCGGCGGCGAAGGCGGCATGTCGTACGCGGATCCAGTGATTCCGTCCGAAGTGCTGAATCCAGAAGGACGCAGGTACACCCCCGAGGAGCTGAATCAGCAGCTCAAGAAGGACGACCTGTACAAGTTCGGACAGGACGTAGTTCGGAAGTCGGAGGAAGCTTTCGTCCCAAATCCTCTCCACGCCGACCGTTTCGAGACCGCGGTTGCGAGCGGCATCGGTTCCGTCGCCGCGCTCGTTCCTTCGGCACTCGCAGGCCCTGCGGCTCCGTTGGTTGCTGGTGCCACCTACGGCTTGTCACAGGGCGAGGACATGGCCCAAGAGGCGGAGGACGCTATCAATCAACGGGTCCAAGCTCTGACGGCTGCCGGGCGAGTTGACGAGGCGGCCGCCCTCGAGCGTGAGAAGTTCGCCCGCCAGTCCGGAGCATTCCTTGCGGGTGCCGCGGTTGGCGCCGTCACCGAGGGCGCCGTTGGCGTCGCCGGTCGCTTGGGTTCAATGGCAGGCGGCCAAACTGCGATCGGGAAGCAGATTGCCAAGCGGATCGGCGAAAAGCCCGTGGTGGAAGGCGCCATCGAAGGCTTGGTCCGTGAAGGCGCGCAGGAAGGTCTTGAGCAGGTTGGACAGAACGTCGCCGCCAAAGGGTTGTACGACCCGGAACGGGCCGTCACCGAAGGGCTTGGAACATCGGCCGGCGCCGGCGGTGTCGTCGGTGCTCTGTTCGGAGGTGGGGCTGGGGCATTGCGTCGGTCTCCGAGTGCAAGGTCGGAACCTGTCGCGACGCCTGAGGACCGCGCGGTCATGCCCGAGGCATCCAATGCCCTCGACGAAATGATCGACGGGCTTGCGAAAGGCCCCATCGAGAAGACGGCCACCGACGACGAGGCGATCAGTCCGCCGTTGGAGCCTCCGCCGAAGGTGACAGCCGGAAACACGGAGACGCCGCCTACACCCGAGAAACCTGAGAGCGTCCAGAAGCAGGTCGAGGCGACTGCCGATCCGGAGTCCACGAAGTCCATCACCGTTGTCACGCCTGGCGAGACGATGCCCGAGGTTCCTCCCGGGATGGATGTCACCGAGACGCCTCACGGCACGGCGATTTCCAACCCTGAGAAAATCACCCCCGAGGAAGTGGTAAAGGCCACGTCCGGTCCGGTCGTCGATCCTGGCCCGCTTGGAATGGGTGCGGAAGTGCCGGAGTCGGACATCGCCGTGACCACGGCCGCACCGGACGGGACTCCGGATGTCATTTCTGAGTTGGCCACCCAAGAGACGATTCCCGCCGCCGTGAAGGCGCAGCAGGACGCCGTCCCGGGTGGAACGACAACCGTTGTTCCCGCGCAAGAGGTGATCAACGGGCGACAAGACCCGCGCGAAACTCCTGAATTCAAACGCTTCGCGGATGAATATAGATCGGTGATTCGGTTGATGTTGGACTACGATCCGAATGAAATTGAAGGAAAACACTGGATCGAAAAGGCATCAAAACTTTCGGATGAACATCCCGAATGGGCTCAGATTATTGAGGATGAGGAATTGCCAAGTGATTTTCCCTCGAAAGAGGGGTCGACAAACACGGGCGTCGCGCCCGCCGAGCCTCGTAGTGGCGAGGAGCCTCCTCAGGCGGGCGCGACGAAACCCACGAAACCCAAGGACTCGTTCGGCTCATCCAACAAGGTCTTCACGAAGGAGGACCACGACGCTGCGCTCGAGGAGCTGCGCAAGCTCATGGAGAACATGGGCGCCGGCATTGACCCGAAGCTGATGACCGTCGCAATCCGCGTCGGTGGCTACTACATCGAGGGTGGAATCCGGGCGTTTCCAGAGTGGTCGAAGAAGATGGTCGAGGCAGCCGGCGAGAAAATCCGACCGTACCTCAAATCCATCTACGAGGCGATTCGCAACTGGCCCGGCATCGACAACACCGGGATGACTGGCACAGATGAGAAACCGACCGATAAAGAATCCGTAACGCCATCCGACGAGTCAGAAGGCATCAAACGGTTTGTCGACGCAGTCTTAGAAAGAGCGCTCCGAAATTATCCGAATCTCCCCGAGGCATTCATTCAAGGGCCGTACAAGAATGTTGTTGCAAATGTAGCCGACAAAATACCTACGGAGTTTAGGGATTTAACTGTAAAATCCATCGAACAGCGATTTGGAATCTCGACGTCGACTCCAGAGATGGATGCAATCGACGACGTAGCAGCCATATACGATGCGTTGCTAGAGCTTAAACGGGATGGAATGGATGAAGTTTCTACAAAGGTAAACGATATTTTTCATGTCGTATTTCATGTCGACGGTGCCGACATAATTCCGAATCAGAAGCTCGTCACTGATGAATCCAGAAACTCCCTAAATTCATACGGTAATTTCGGAGAATATCTCCACCTCCGGACGTCCGACTTGAAAAGCGATTACTCCATAGCTGTTATCTACGAATTGGCAAAATCGCTGCGTGACGAACAGTTTCGTTTAGAAGAAAAGGATATAGAAAAGTCGGAACCTAAACCGGCCAACCCCAAGCAGCAACAGGAGGAGCTGGAGGCGACGATCGTTTCCAAGGCCCGGAAGATTGCCCAAGGCGAAGGGACACCGGCGGAGAAGTACGCCAAGCTCGTCGAGTTGTATCGAAATCAGCCGCCACTTTCGCTCCGCACCGGTGAGAGCAAAGTCAATCAGGCGTACTCCACGCCGGCGCCATTGGCGTACCTGGCTGGGTTGCTGGCGAAACTCAGCAGCGGGAAGGTCATCCTCGAGAGCACCGCCGGCAACGGCATGCTCCTCGTCGGAGCGAACCCCAATGCGAAGCTGGTTGCCAACGAGCTGGATCCCAAACGGGCGGCCCGACTCGCACGAATCTTCGGTATCGAACCCACGCAACTGGATGCTGCCTCGCGCGAGTTCTTCGACATGGCGTCGGCCGAGAATCCGGACCGGGTCATCATCAACCCTCCATTCGGTCAACGCCTGGCAGGCGACGAAAACGAGCGGTTTGAAATTTTCAACCCGTCGACCGGAAAGGACAGCACGACGTCAATCGACTTGGCGATCGCACTGAACTCGTTGGAGTCGATGGCGCCGGACGGCAAGGCGGTGGTCATCCTGGGAGCGAAAACCGGGTCGATGGCGGCCAACATCAATCAGGATGGGCGCAAGGAGGGTTACAATCGCCCCGAATACTTGGACCTGTTCAAGCGGTTCAACGTGACTGACTTTTTCACCGTCGACGGGAGCATGTACCGAAAGATGGGTGCAGGTTGGCCCGTGGATGTCGTGGTCATCGACGGAAAGAAGCCGACACCACCGTCCAAGGCTGGAGGATTCCCGCGGCCTTGGGTTGAGGCGCCCCGCGTCTACAAAAACTGGGAATCACTTGGAGAACTCGTCAATGACTCAGGATCAAGCAGCGTCGTACCTGGCGACACAGGCGGCGGAGATCGCACAGGCAACGGTGGAAGACCACCCGGAGAGGGCGGAGGAAATGGTGGCGTGGCTACTCAGCCTGACGAACGGGGAGGCGGCGATCGAGGTCGAGGACCTGAAACGACCGGTACGCCTGGCGAACAGCCTCGAAGTGACAAGCCCGTTCCAGACAGTCGACAGAGCCCGGGTGGAGGAGTGGGCGAAGGCGCCCCGCGGGAAGGAGTGGGTGGACGAGATCGACAGCCTGTTGACCAAACAAAGCTAACCCGTGAGTACGTCAGCGTGTCGGGTAACAAGCCGGCGGGCTTGGAAAGCCCTGCGAACCTGGCGGACGCGCAGAACCGAGCACTGATCGAGCTTCAGGAACAGACTGGCATGTCGGTCGATCAGTACCTCGGCGACCGACTTGGCATGTCACAGCAGGAGCTGTACGCATCCCTGTCTGGACCGCAGATCGACTCGACGGCACTGGCAATTCGAAACATCGAGCGCGGTACCGCGCTGATCAATTCGGATCAGACGGGCACCGGAAAGGGGCGCACTGTCGCCGCCATCATGCGGTACGCGATGCGGCGCGGACTGGTTCCGGTGTTCATCACCGCCAAGCTGGAGCTGTACTCAGACATGGCTGGCCGAGACGTGCCGGCGCTTGGAGTCACGAAGTTCGAACCGGTGGTCACGAACAAGCGAGTGAAGTGGAAGGGCCCGGACGGAAAGATTCGGGAGCAATCCCTTTCGAAGGATGAGAGCGCGAACGAGCTGGGTGAAATCGCCCGCACTGGGAGGCTTCCGGAAGGGAAGCACGCTATCTTCACATCGATCGATCAGCTCAACGCCGACTTCCCGGAGAACTGGCGCGAGGAACCCAAGGACAAGGCGAAGCGGAAGAAACAAAAGGAACCTCGACCGTTCGGTCCGATCGGTAAGGCCATCGACGCTTTGGCGGATCGGGCGATCATCATCCTCGATGAATCCCATCTGGCTGCTGGCGAAACGGCTGACATCAACCACCAACTGACGAAGCCTGTCGGTGGGAAGCCTGCGATTCTCAGCCGCGCTGCGGGTGCCTACTTCTCGTCAGCCACGTTCGCCAAGCGACCGGACAATCTGGGGCTCTACGCATCCCGGACTTCGATGAAGCTTTCCGGGTTCGATACCGATTCGCTGGTACAGCTTTTCAAGGCCGGTCGGCTACCTCTCCAGCAAGCATTGACCTCGATGCTGACCCGTATCGGGGAATTCGTGCGTCGCCAACAGCGGTGGGACGGAGTGCCGTTCGATTTCAAGACGGCAACGCAGAACGCAGAACGGGAGGAGCTTGCGGCAGACACGTACACCGGGTTCCTGATGGACTTGGAACGGATGTCCAAAGCGGTCGGAAGAATCGCCGAGGAGATGGCAGACGCGGAGAACCAAGTCGCAGCAGACGAGGAAAAGGTAAACGTGGAGTCGATGAATTTCGGCGCCCGCCTGTTCCTGCTTTCTTCCCAGTACCTCACCGCACTTCGGTCGAGGTCGATTGCGTCTGAAGCGGTCGCGGCGCTCAAGGCTGGTGAGAAGCCGGTGATTTCGTTTCACAACACGATGGAGGGTCCAATCTCCGAGCTGCAGGAGATGGGCCTTCCGATGAACTTCAACGGCATCCTTCTCCGGGAACTCCGGAAGGTGATGACCATTACCAAGAAGGACCCGAGCAAGCCGAAGGGTGAACAGGTAACGAAAATCGAGCTGAAACCAAGCGACCTTTCGTCGTCCGCAAGAGCCGTTTACGAGGACATCGTCCGCAACATCAACTCGACCGACCTCGGAGACATGCCGATTTCTCCGATGGACTACGTGATTCAGCAGATTCGCGATGCTGGATTCACGGTTGGAGAGGTGACTGGACGCACGTTCCAGATGGACGAGTCTGGAAACGCCAAGCGGAAGACCAAGGCAGACAAAAACCCGATCATCGAGGATTTCAATCACGACCGGTTGAATGCGCTGGTGATGAATGGGGCGTCCTCGACAGGTCTGTCGATGCACACCGCACCAAACGTCCATCCCGGACGTCGCGTGATGATCATTGGGCAACCGAACCCCGACATTAACCAGTTCATGCAGACGCTTGGACGGGTGATGCGGTTCGGTCAGGTGACGCTTCCGAGGTTCGTGATCCTCAAGAGCAGCTTGGCGGCCGAGCAGCGGTTCATGACGATGCTTCGGAGGAAGATGGCGTCGCTCAACGCCAACACCACGTCGGACACTGAAAACAACCTGACCTCTGGAGATGCCAAGTTTGACGAGGACATCTTCAACACCGTCGGCGATGAAGTCGTCGGGAACGTGATGCTTGCCAATGTCGATTTGGCACAGGTATTCGGAATTCCGCTCCCACTTGGAGAAGATGAGGACTCGGGAGAACCTGGATCGTACGCATCCCGTGTGACTGGGCGTTTCGTGATGCTTCCGAATGCAGACGCCAAACGGTTGTGGAACACGATTTCGCGGGCATACGCCGACAAGATCAGGGCGCTCGACGACGCCGGAGAAAACCCGCTGAAGGCGACGGTTGAGGACCTGCAAGCGAAGACCATCGAGTCCACCGATTTTGTTGCAGGGAATGGCAACACTCCGTTCGACGGACCGGCAAAGCTGGAACTGGTGTCGGTGAACAATACCAAGAAGCCGCCCACGTTCGACGAAGCGGAGGGGGAGGCATTGGAAAACAAGGCTGGGTTGCGCCAGAAGATTCAGGATTGGATGGAGAAATCGAGGGCCGCCGAGCGCGAGCGACTGCGCGTCGCCACCGAGAAGCAGTCCACGGACAAGCAGATCGAGCTGATCAAGGACGCTTTCCAGAAGACAAGGAATGCGATCGCCCAGGCGTTCGACACCATTGGAAACGCCTACGAAATCGAGTTCGGTTACGTGGGAATCCCGACCGACATTCGCCTGGCTGCGGACGACACGTCCGACTTCACGTCGCCGTCGGCTCATTACATCGAGGTGCGTCGCAACATGGCGCGATCGAGGATGTCCATTCCCCTCACGCAGTTGACTGACCGGGTGAAGCTGGACACTCAGGCCGACTCAACCCAGTGGTCTGAGTCGTCCGAGAATGCGACCACCAGGTACATTGTCACCGGCAACATCCTCCGCGGGTACGGCGAAGCCATCAAGGCATCCGCCGGAACAGCAAAACCTCGTGTGGTTATCTACACCAACGAGGCGGGAGAGCGGAACACGGGTGTACTCATGGCGCCCGGTTGGATGCCTGGCGCGAAGCAGGAAAGCGCGGTCAAGGTCATCGGGACCGAGCAGGAATTCCTAGATTCGGTCGCGAAGAACGAGCGCCTGAGTGGTGACGGCGTGGTCGTCCACAACGGTCAGATACGGGTGAACGCATCGAACGCCTTCAAGCGAATCTGGAATGGATGGCCGTTCGCGCAGGCGATTCAGCGTGGCTCAGATTTCGTTCTGACTCCGCACGCATCGAACTGGGCGGCAATTTTCGGATACCTCCAATCGAAGGGCGTCCAGCTCAAGACGGATCCGGTCGTCGCGTTCCTCGACAAGGCGATCAAGGCGACGGACCCGAAGGGGAAGGTTTTCGATTTCGTCGCCGGCGTTTCGTACGCACTTGCCAACACGGCACTGCGCATTGCAAAAGCGATCTACGTCAACACCCGGGACATGGTGGCGGCGGTGAATGCCGCACTGCAGCACATCCGTGACGAGAGTCCGGACGGGTTCGACGAACAGTCGGCGCGCGATCGCATCGAGGACATGCTCCGGAACGATCAATCGGTGATTCCTCCGGCGGCCGCAGCCGGTCAACGGACCCGGATGTCTCAAGGTCGGTTCGAAGGTCCAATCCAAGCGGACTCGAGGGCTCAATGGAATCGGCTGGCGCAGGAGTGGATCTCGCAATTCGGTACCGACGTCCAACTCGCGTTCGAAAAAGCCACATCTCCGATCGAGGGGCTGGATCCAGCGTTGAAGCAGTTCGTCCTGTCGGAGCTTCTGGCAAGGACTGAACCGCTTATCAACAGCCGCAACCCGGTGGAGATGATGCGCGGACTTCGGTTGCAGGAGCAGATTGCTGGGTACCTCCGGGATTCAGGCGCACACGAATTCGGAAAGGTGGGTGCCGCCCGCGCCCAGGCACTCCAGCAGATCGACTGGATGATGCCGGTTCTCGCGCTGCGGGGGATGGTGAAGTCAGCGCAGGAGCGATTGCCGTTTCCGGAGTTCACTGCCGACGCAGTTCGCAGGTGGCTGCAAGCAGCCGGCCGACGGGCGGTCAATGAGATGCGGGCGTCGATGAAGAAGGCGGACAACGTCGTGTCGCGAGAGCTTCGACGCGAGGTCCGCGACATGGGCGCGACGTGGCGGAAGATCATCGAGTCATCCGAGGCGGTCCAAGGTGACTTCCGCCGCGCCTTGTACGCTGCCGTGTTCGCGCATCCGGAACTCGAAGGCATCTCCCCCGAGGGTGCGACGGAGGTAGTCAACATCCTGGCCGATGAGTGGGAGCGCCAGCGGCTGAAGATTTTCCGTCAGGAGTTTCGCAAGGAGGTGAAGCTTCCGGGTGTCCGGGAACGTGTGCTCGACAAGATCGAGGAGGCGATTCCGGACATCGTGCGGCAGGCGAACATCGGATTGCTGGACAACGCGGCATTCCGGAATGCGGTGGCTCCTAAGTTCGGCGTGGCTCGATTCGACGGTGAAACGGCCCGGGTGGTGAACAAGCTCGCTCAGGAAGCCCAGGCGGCGCCGGCGGGCGTGGTCCGGAATCGGTTGCTTTCGCAGATGGTCGACGCCATTCGCCGTGCAGACTCAATCCGAGGGGCCGAGGTCTTCCGGGACTACTGGTACGCCGCAATGCTTTCCGGTATCCGGACGCAGGTGGACAACGGGTTGAGCATCCTGAACGGGACGCTGACGACGGCACTGGCGATGGCGAAGCGGCCGGCGTCTGCAAAGCTCGTCACAACGGCGTACGTCCAAGGACTGGCGGCGGCTGCCCAGGACTTCGTCCCGATCCTGAAAGGCGAGCGGTGGCGTCTCCACAACATCGACACCGAACGGCCGGCAACGGCGCTCGAGTCGCTTCTCAAGTCGCAGAGCCCGGTTGCAAAGGTCATCGGTTCGATGGCGTTCGTTTCCCGCCTGATCAACGCTCTCGACCATCTGAACTCCCTGTCCACCCGACAGGCGATGATCGCTTGGGGGTTGCATCGTCTGGATCCGGAACAGGCGAATGCGCTCCTGTCCGTTTCCAAGGAGGACATCGACTCTGCCCGGGAGCGAGCGATTCAGGAGGGCACTCCCAAGAATCTCCTCCCGAACCGAGTGCGCGAGATCCTCGAGGAGCGGATTCCGCCTGAGGTTGTGCTTTCTGCGACGGACCTTGGGCGTCAGGCCAGCTACCAGAATACGCCGACCGGTCTGCTTGGGCACTTCTACCAGTTCATCCAGAAAGCTTCGAACATGGAGGGTGCAAAAGGCGCCCAAGCCGACCGCTTCCGACAGACGACGGGTGCGTTCCTGCGGATCATCTCAGGAACTGCGTTCGCTCGGTACGCGATCAACTACACCAACGACATCCTGAACTACGTCGCGCCGGTTGGACTGACTCGCTGGTATCTCTCGGCACCTGGCGTTGGGAAGGTGGAGATGACTTCGGAGTCTCGGGACCTGATCCTGGCGAAGGCGGCGTTCGGAACGTTGCTGGCGGCCGCCGCGGCTGCCGTGTTCCTCGGCGATGACGATGATGACGAGAAGAAGCGGGCGGTGGACATCACCGGGTCATTCCGATCGCTTCCGACCACGAAGAAGAATCAGCTCCTTTCCGAAGGCCGACAGCCGTACTCGATCCGGCTCGGAGACACGTACGTTTCGTACCGCCAGCTTCCGGTAGCCGGCATCCTCGGCACCATTGGAGAGATGCGCGATCGCCAGTTGTTCGACCGGGAACGGTGGAAGCAAGACGGAGTGGGTGCGCAGCTCGCCAACGGCGCGATCGCCGGCATGTTCATCGTGCGTGACTCTTCGAGTCTCGTAGGCTTGACCGACATGCTTGGGTTCGCCAATGCCTACAAGGTTGACACCGAGGAGATTCTGGAAAAGAGCATCCCGAAGTACGTCGCACGGCTCGGCGGCTCGCTGATTCCGAACATGGTGAAGGAATTGGACGCTTGGGGTGATCCGTCGATCTACCGGCCCAATTCCGGGTGGGAATACTTCCTGTCGAACGTGCCTTGGGCGCGCAGGACGCTCGAAGGTGGTCCCGCTCGTAACGTGTTCGGGGATCCCGTGAAGGTGGAGCGCATGCCTTGGTCCCGGTGGATTCGCAGTCGGGACACGTCGCCCGAGTGGGAGACCGTGGGCACACTGGCTTCCCGCGGGGTGTTCCTGCCGATGCCTGGGGAGTTCAAAATCACGGAGGCTGACGGGACGCGCCGAAAGGCGACACCGGCGGAGGTCAATCGGTACCAGAAGGAAGTCGGAGAAGAGTACCGCGCCTACATTCGGGACGAAGGCGCGGCACTGTTGGAGATGCCACCGGACGAGGCCAAGGAGCGGATCGACGAGGATACCAAGGCCATGCGGCGCGATGTCAGGGAGCGGTTCTAGGCGAACAGTTAGACGCATTGGTCGACGTAGACGCTCATTTCCGCCTCGCTTTCAGCATGGCGTCGGCGAGTTTGTAGGCCATGGCAGCGTAATCGTCATTCGTTTTTAGAATGACTTCGCTGCAAGCACACATGCCAACCAAAGCCTGCCCCGCAAACCAGTCGCGCAGGGACATGCCGCTGTGACCGCAAGACATACCATCTCTAGGATCGCCAGTGCCTACAGGTGGCATCGGAAATGCCGGCCCTCCGTCGTTATTGGTGCTCACAGTTCCACCTCCTGATCGAACGGTTTCACGGCTTCACCTCCCCATCCTCGATGATGACCGTGCATTCCGACCCTGACCCGACTCGCTCGATCCACACCTGAGCCCCTGCTTCGGCGGCCATGTCTGCCACCAGATTGAGCGACTTCTTGTCGAGCAAGCTGCCGTCCCGGATGAGCATGACCGGCATCCCTGGGGACGCCGCGATCGCCATTGCCACACCAATGCGGATGTTCTCCGCGCTCGAGCACTGCTCCAGCGGGATCCCGTTGAAGGTGGGATTCCCATCGTCGGACAGTCCCAGTCCTTTCACCGGAAACTTCGCCGATGCGATCGCCTGGACGCGCGCGTCGGCCAAGTCATTGAGGCTGCCCTCAATTTCATCAAGTGCCGCACATGCCTCCCGATACTGCGCGACGTACTTGGCTTCGCGCTGCGCATCATCGACCTTTGCATTCCATTGGCGCACGGCTGCCAGTTCCGTTTCTGCCTTCCTCACCTCCGCATCGAAGTCGCGCTCCTGTTCCTGCTCGGGTTCGTCGTCGCCGATTTGTTCGGAGAGTGCGCGGTACTGTGCCTGTTTCCGGCGGATGAGTTCTTGGAGTTGGGCAATCTCTCCCATCAGTTCCTCCTGCCGTTTCGCCGCGGCTTCGCGATCAGCTCGCTTCTGCTTGGCTGTGAATTGAGCGTTGCGCGCGAGTTGGAGAGCATTCTCCGCTTGGGACTCAGACTTCCTAGGACCATATTCGGTCACGGTACCGGCGTACGACGAAAATGCCTCCTTCTTCGCCTTCGCCTCCGTTCGCTTGGCAAGCAGCTTCGATTTCTCGGCGTCGAACCTGGACAGATTCAGGCCCGCCAGCTCAACGAGCTTGGCAGCTTGCTTCCGTCGGCCCTCCGCCGTGGTTCCAAGCCGGACGAATTCGAGCGGGTCGAACGCGATCGATGTACAGAGTCGATCGAGCACCGCTTGGGGACTCGACAGCTTGGCACCGTCCTTACCGCGGACTTCGAGCGTCGTACCGCTTGCCGTGAACCGGCGTTCGACCACCAGCTCCTCGGTCTCCAGCACGATCTTGGCCGTCCGCTGTCCCTTCCGAATGGGTTGAGACGGGATCTTGCTGCCACCTGCGAGTGCCATTTCAATGCAATCGAGGGTGGATGTCTTTCCGGCGCCGTTGTCGCCGCCAATGATGACCACCGGTTCCCCGGCGGCATCGATTCGAATCGCGGTCAAACGTTTCACGTTCTCCGCCTGCAATGAGACGATTGTCATAGATATGCCCAACAGACGGGGACTTTGGTTGGATAGAATCCCAGGGGCTCCCCGCCGGCCCAGGAATCCGGAAGATTTCCGTACGTCGTCGAAATCAGTGACGCCGTGCTGTCGCCGATGAGTGCGGCGACTTGGTCGTCGGTCATGCCGCGCGATCGCATGACGGTCACGAAGTAGGCCCGCAGGCCATGGGCGGTGATTTTTTTCAGCTCCAACCGCTCGCAGACGATTTCCAGCCGCTTCACCAATGCGGTGCGAGTCAGGGGCACCGTGAGGTCGCGTCCCGGGAACCACCAAGGAGTTTGGATGTCCTTCACCCACTTGGCATGAGCTGCCAGCGCCGACCGGAGTTCAGGCGCGATGCGGACGTAATTGAACTTCCCGCCCTTCGCCCGACGCACATAGAGGTGTTCGCCCTCGATCCACCCGGGATCCGCCTTCCCGGCGGCATCGCGGCGGAGTGCCAAGGCCTCCGACACCCGCAGTCCGGTAAGGGCAAGGATCGTGGCAAGCCACCCGGTTGACTGGGACAGCGGATGCTGCAGCAGCTCGCCCAAGACACTGTGCAGGGTATCCGCATCTGGCGGCATGACCTCCCGGGACCGCCGGACAGGCACGTGGACCTGCGCGCGGGGCCGGGAACGGATGGGGTTGTCCGCCACCAGGGCCGAGCGGACCGCCCAATTGAAGGCGTTCGAGAGGGCTTGCATCTCCCGATCGCCGGCGCGGGCGTGCTCCCGAACCTTGAGGTACATCTCGACGTCGGTGCGGCCGACCTTGGCGGCATCTCGGGATCCGAGGACATTGCACACCCGGCGGAGGTCATCGACCTCTTCGCGCTTGGACATCCGGCGTCCGCCGTTCTTGGTGGGGCATCCTTGGCGGATGTAGCGATCGCACATCTCCTGGACGGTCTTAACCTTCTCACCGGTCACCGCGGCGAGGGCAGCGTCCAGCGTCTCGGCGGTGATGACGCGCCACGTGCGCTTTCCGTTTACGGTGGGGCGGGTGAAGAACGCACCGGAATCGAAGTCGTAGTAGACTCCTTCCTTGACGTGGTGGCGCTGTGACATTTCCGGTTTGTAGTCCAAAAGATTTGACAATGCAAGTCAGGATATGGCAGCCTGTGACAGTTAAGCATGAACATCCCCCAAGACGCCGCAACTGAGCGCATGATTCGGTCGGCCATTGCGACCGCGGTCACTGCGGCGTTGTCACCTTGGAGGACCAAAGCCCAAGCGGCTGCGTACCTTGGGGTGTCGCAGTCGTGGCTCATGCAGAAGGTCCGGGAAGGGCATCTCCGGGCGTACTACGAAGGCATCCAGGTCCGATTCAAAGTCGAAGACCTGGACAAATTGTTCCAATGAGCACTGAACTTGAGGTTTTTCGCGAAAAAGTCGTCGCCAAGGTCGAGGCGATGGACAGGCGAGCACTGGCGGCGTCGGCCCTGATAGGCCAGACGGGCATGGCAGCGCAGGTCCGCATGGCCCAGGCATTGGCCGACCTGCTTGAAATGGTAAAGGACCCAGAGGTCATTGCCCCCATCATGGCGCTGCAGGGAACCAGCTTGGGCATCATCGTGGATCGGACATACCGCGCGGATGAGCTGGCTATGCCAGTCGTGGAGGCCCGTCTCCGTGGGTTCAACCTCACCGGCGCCGAATTCGCGGTCATCAAGGGCAAGTTCTACGCCGCCAAGGCTGGACTTCGACGTCGCCTGACGGACGGCGTCACGTTCCCGACGCTCACGGATTTCCGCGATTCGTACGGTGTGCCGGCATTCACCGCCGACGGCCGCGCTGCCACCATCGAGGCCAAGGCGACTTGGAAGTACCAAAAGAAGGCCGATGAGTTTGCCACCACATTCCTGATCCGAGTCAACGAAGGCATGGGGCCCGACGCCGTAATCGGCAAAGCGGAGCGCAAGCTCTGCAAGCGGGTCCATGACATCCTAAGCGGCATGAACACGCCGGATCCGGACGACGAGGTGTTCACCGGCAACAATTCCCCTTTCCAGTCGCCGACACCGCCGTCGACCTCCGACGGTACCAGGGCTTCCTCTGGACGGACCCAGCGCGTCGTCGATATTCCAAGTGTGCCGGAGAATCCGCCCCAAGATACTCCGGCGGCCGCGCCTGTCTCTGCTCCTCCTTCGCCCCCCCCGGCGTCGGCAGAGACGGCGCGGCCAACCGCAGCCGCCGGACCCAAACCGGAACCAACGGGGGGCGCCCAGGCGGGCGCCTCCCAACCGCTACCGCCGATGGGGCATATCGAGAACTGGATGTCGGAAAACGGTGTGCCGTGGGATTGGATTCAGCAGAAGATGGCGGACCTTGAGGTCATCCCCAACATCCAGACACGGGCGCTCGAGGACTTGGACGATCAGGAATGCCGCCGGATTTTCCAGAACCGCACCGCAATCCTCCGCACGTGGAAGGCAAAAAATGCCCCCGGAAAAGCGTGACCCAGTCCTACGGGCGATCAGGACCAACACGCTTGGCGTGGTCGTGGTGGTCCTGATTCCCGTGCTCATCATCATCTCAGCTATCCTCGTTCGCATTTATGAAACGACCCATTGAAAACAAGGAATACCGGCATTCGCTCGGTGTCTCTCAGTCGACCATCAAAGGCTTTGCCGAGTGCCCTGCCTACGTCCAATACCTGCAAGAGCAGGAAAAGACAATGCCGACCGACCCCATGATCATTGGGCTCATGGTGGAATCGATGCTCCTCGGAACGCTGTTCAAACATGAAGTGTCACCGTACTCCGACTTCCGAAGCGGCGACGCCAAGGAATGGAAGCGTCGGATGGAATCCGCGGGCATTCCAATCATCAAGGAGTCCATGATGGAGCGGATCATACCGATGGTCGAAGCCGGGAAGCAGGCATTCGGAGACATCAAGGACTGCGACGTGTCTGTCGGGATTTGGCGCGAGCACGCAGAGACCGGTGTCCTCCGTCGAGTATTGCTCGACTTGGTCCCTCGGAATCGGCCGATCATCTCGGACCTGAAATGTCTCGCCGATCCTTCGCCGAATGGATTCGCGCGGACAGTGACCAACCTGCGTTACGACATCCAGGAGGCGTATTACACCCGCCTTTTCCAGGAGGAGACCGGAGAGCCTACGCGCCGCAGGATGGAATGGTGGGTCATCGGTAACGAGGAACCCCACCTGACTGCCAGGTACTACATCCCGCAGTCGTACATCGAGTCAGCCGACCGTCAGATCGACTTCTGGCTCAAGCTCTACGCCCACTGCGAAGAGACCGGCGTCTGGAATGGGTACACGCCCAAGCCTGTCGAAGTCGACCTCCCGAAATTCTTCGTGCCATTCCAATGAGCGTCATCGTCACCGCGGTCGGTCGAGTCAAGCGGGCCGAAATCAAGGCGTCCGCGAAGGACCCATCGAAGTCGTACGGATCGATCGACATCGAGTGCCAGAACGGCAATTACTCGGACACCGTTGAAGTGTCGGTGTGGGGCAAGTCGACGTCGGATGTCGCCAATCTGACGGTCGGTGACATCATTGTGGTGTCGGGTAAAGGGGGCGCCCGCGGGTGGGACTACAACGGGAAAATCTATTCTCGCCAGACGGTCAACACATCGGGATTTGTCATCGTCCAAAAAGCACCCGGGAAAGCTTCGGCGCCACGGGTTTGAAAGGAGAACATGAGCGAAAACATTACAGAAATCCGGGTTTCTCGATTGTTCAGCACCGGCCAGTACGAGCATGAACGCATTGAGGTGGTGGTGTCTACACCGTACGGAATTAAGGAGCCTTCAAAAACACTGGAAATTGTGCGGGATGCCATTGAAGCGTGCCGGCCTATTGAGATGTCGAACGCGGTTGAGTTCGGTTTGAAGGTCGAAAAAGGGGCGGTGAAAATAGTTTCCAACGAATCGATTGATCCTTGGGATGATACACAATGCACTGAGACTACCTCTAAGGAAGCTCTGAACGCATTGGCAAAACACAGGAGCTTGGTAAACGAACGCCAAGCGAAGATCAATTTGCTCAACCAGTTCGGAACAGTCGTTCACACCAAGGCCACATGAAATTTACCCGCCTTGAACCAATTCAGTACGAAGTCACCGAGGTTCATGTCCGGCTGCCAGTGAGGTTCGGCGACGAGGACATGCCTTACGATTTCCCGCTGCGCGTTGGCGACGTTTGGTCAGCCGCCATCGAAATCGAAACGGGCCAGATCAAGAACTGGCCGAACGGAATCACAGAGGTTTCTCACCTGCATCTCAAGGTTTGCGACGAAGGAGTGTACGAATTGCGTGGACCAAAAGGCCGCGTGGCCATTCTGCAAGATGAATACGTGCCTCACGGACTGATACCAGGGATGTACGGTGACTACGTCATTTTTCACCTCAGTCCAACTGGATTGATCACGAACTGGCCAAGCGTTGATTGCATCATCCTTGAAGCTTTCAACCACAAATACGATTGAATACCATGGAAACAAAACCAGACTGTGAATCGGAAAAATTGCGCGGTGTGTCATCCGAATACCGGAACGCATGCGTCGCGCAGACCAAGCAATTGCGTGTCGAACTCGATCAGGTGCTTCAACATCTGCGGCGAGATTCGGAGGGTCGTTACGGCGGCAATCGGCCGCCAAATCATCGGATTCGATGGTCTCGCGAACGCTCGCTTGCCATGACCAAGATCCAAGAAGCCATCATGTGGCTCGGCATGGACCTGAAAGCAATCGGCGAGGAAAATCCGTATCCGCACAGCTACGACCCTACGTCACCGATCGTCGATCCGACGGCCGACGGCATCAAGCTTTAGCCGAACGCATGTCCCCGCAGGGATTGGTTGCGGGGAGTAACACCACAGCCCCTTGCCGTAACCAGGCGGCACCCCCGGTGCATGCACCAACTTAGGCACAGTAAGCTGCGTAATGGCAACGCAGTAACCCTCTTTGCCGAGGGTTTCAGCGCCGGCACGTTTGAGCTGGGTTGTGGGGTAACTTACACAACGGCGAGTGCCGTGCCCTGATTGAAGGTTCAAGTCCTTCCTGTGCCACATAGATTTTCGGGATAGACATGCGTGGACCGGGTCGCGACCGGAACCATGGTGGAACGAAAACAACCAATGACTGAAAATCAGACGTTGCGCGTGAAATCCCCGACCACTTTCCCACCCGCCGGAGCAGGCGGCAATTGAGCCAGGCGCCCGCGTGTGCGGAACGCTTGGTCGCCAAAAGGCGGGTGGGGAACTTTTTCATGACATCCCAAATCATCACCGGACACTGCCTCGAATCTCTTCGTCGCCTTCCAGACGAGTCCATCCATTGCGTCGTCACGTCTCCGCCCTACTGGGGACTGCGCGATTACGGTGTCGATGGACAGATCGGACTCGAACCGACGTTCGACGGGTTTTTGGACCGGTTGGTCGCCGTGTTCGAGGAGGTCCGCCGTGTCCTGAGGAAGGACGGCACCTGCTGGGTGAACATGGGTGACAGCTACGTTGCGTCTGGTTCCGGGCAACAAGGTGCCGGCGGACCAAAGGTCAACTCGCAGACGATTCCGAATAAACTTCGGTGCGCAGAACTGCGACCTAAGAATCTCATGGGCCAGCCGTGGCGCCTCGCCTTCGCCCTGCAGGCGGAAGGCTGGTACCTCCGCCAGGACATCATCTGGCACAAGCCGGCCCCGATGCCAGAGTCCTGCAAGGACCGATGCACCAAGGCGCACGAATACCTGTTCCTCCTGACCAAGTCTGAACGTTACTTCTGGAACCACGACGCAATGCAGGAACCCGTCACCGGGAACGCGCATGCCCGAGTGAAGTCGCCGTCTGGTTGGGAGACTGACACCGGCGTTTCCCATTCAGCCATCGCCAGGCAGTCCGAAGGTGTCCACCCCAAGGCAAAGCAGGCCTCCGGGTCCGGATCCCGCCAGAACGAATCCTTCGTGCAAGCGACGTCGGCCAAACTCGTAGCCACCAGGAACCGGCGCTCCGTCTGGACAATTCCGGCCGAACCGCAGTCCGAAGCCCATTTCGCAACCTTCCCCACGGCGTTGGTGCGGCCGTGCATCCTCGCCGGATGCCCTCCAGGTGGCACAGTGCTCGACCCATTTGGAGGTTCTGGCACAACCGGAGTTGTCGCGCTCGAGGCGGGCCGGCACGCCATTTTGCTCGAACTGAACCCGGAGTACGCGAAAATCGCTGCCAGCCGGCTTATGACCGTTACCATAGGCTTCAAGCTATGATCACCCAGCACCCGACCCCGATAGGTCACTTTCCTCGATCCGTACCCGTGTCGGACGATGGGACGACGCTTGCCCTCTTCATCATCGGAATTCTCTGCCTATTGGCAGGCCGCCGTCTCCGTGGTATCAGTCGGACGAAATGAACGAGCAACCGTCCGATCCCATTCAGCCCACACCGACACCGCCGGCCCGAAAGCCTCGGCGACAACTGACGCCCGAGGAAAAGGCCAAGCGCGCGGAATCCGTTCGCATCGCCAGGGCCGCCAAGGATGCGAAGGTCACCAACGTTCAGGGCAAGAAGCGCATCCGGGACCAAGTGATGCTTGTACGCGGCGTGAAGCGCGAACCGAAGATCATCGCCGCACGCGCAATCCCGACGCGCACAGGCGGAGTCACGATTGGCGGGTAAGAATCAGCGTCCGACCGGTTTCGGGGTCGATCACCGCCATGCCCGCAACGAGAAGGTCGTTGCGCGGCATCATGTCGTGGTATTCCAGCGACTCCACGACGTACACGACGCTCTGGCAAGGTGGGGGAAGTGTGACAGCGCAAAACGCCGTCAGCTTAATTTCCTCCATCGGATGCCACACGCCGTCACCTCGGCTGAACTCACCGCCAGGCATTCCGATGGAGAAGACGTGTCGGATGATCATTTTAGCAGTTCGGTTCCGTACTGGTGTGCGAGGACATGGAATTCCGAACGGGTAACCTCTTCCGTGCGGTCGATTTGCTTGGTCCTCAGGCGCACACCGTACAGGCTTTCCCAGCTTCGGATCTGCAGCTTATCAAGTCCACCCGCCCAGTATTCGTATAGGCAGTAGACGGCAATGAATCCGGCCAGAATGATGATTGCGATCATAACGGTGCCTCGATTTCCCCTTCTTCACTGAACCACTTTTCGCCTATCCGTGTCGCCACGTGCTTCTCGTCGTCCGTGGCCCACACCTCGAGCCAGACGCTTCCGAGCACCCGGCACACCGCGGCCCCTCGGCATTCGCGAATCGAGTCGCCTGGGACCTGCATCGACACCTGCCGATTCAGGATTCCAACCGAGACAACGAATTGCACGATCATGGCAGAGCCCTCC
>ERZ869921.80-NODE-80-length-53988-cov-6.872972_pt1 | contig 53988 bp, 56 predicted proteins | sample MGYA00579310_ERZ869921 | MGnify/ENA primary metagenome ERZ869921 (study PRJEB32216, sample SAMN09231816) | wastewater metagenome | place: USA: Maryland | collected 2016-06-21 | study: EMG produced TPA metagenomics assembly of the PRJNA472060 data set (Reclaimed water...
ATTAACTAATTCTTCAAATGCTTTATTTTTAGCTCCCACATCTCCCCCTACACCACTACCTACTTCCTTACCTAATACAGTAGATGGTTGTTCCCCTTCACTACTTACAGTAGAAGGCTTTAAGGATTCTGCTGCTGGAGTGGGTTGTGCGGCTTTAACTTGAGCGTCATAGTAATCATTAACCTGCTGTGCTGTCATGCCTTTAGGAATGTTTGCCAAATCATCTTTTCTTGCAGCTTCAATATCAGCAAGCCTTTTATTCAAATCATTTACAGCTTCACTATTTTGATCTGTTTCCAATGGCTGCAATAAAGTAAACTTTTCATTTTGACCAGGTGAATAATTATCGTAATAATCATTCATTTCTTTGCGCTGTTTTTCCAGTTCTCTTACCTTGTCATTATAGCCATCAACCTTTTTATCCAAGGCGTTTATTCTTTCATCAATTTCTCTGTTACCTTCGGCCCTGTTTTGATTGATAGTACTTTCAATCTCATCAGCAGATTTTTCTCCAGGTGCAACTACGTTTCCTAAACTGTCAATCCTAACATCAGACTTTAATATTTGCTCTCTTTGATTTTGCAGATTTGATATTCTTGTTTCAATATCTTTTCTTACCACATTATCCAAAGTGCCATTTTTGTCAAGTTCATCAATTTGATGCTGTAGCATAGATTCAGCAGTAACGTTGGCAACATACAACTCCCTTTCAGGACGCTGCAATTGTTTACCAGTAAGCCTCTCTGTTTGCCTTAACACTTCTACAGCTTTAACTGCTGTGTTTAAAGTCTGCATTTTGGATTCCTTCTCATTTTGATCATAAGCCCCCTGTTCAAATCCTTTTGTTATTGCATCGGCAGCTTCGTCATGGTATAATGCAGCATTGTAGATAACAGAGCTTGGAGAAGTGTTTTTTGCTGATTTAATATCACGATATGCGCCATAAGCACCCATTGCAGTCATACCGGTTGCAGTTTGGATAGCTGTATTTTTTGCATCTTCCATTGCTTTAGCAACAGAAATATTTGGATCGCCAAAAATATACCTGGCGCCACTTTCAAACAAACTGGTGGCAACTTCTTCCACTGTCTCTTGTGATACATTTTTCCCGTAACTCTTTCCAAATTCTATAATAGCGTTTTTAGCCTTCCCCAACAATTGATCACCGAGTTCTTTTGTAAATTCCCTTGTCCCGATTTTACTTGCTAATTCAGTTACAGCATCAGTTACACCAGGTATTTGAACAAGCTTAATATCTGGGAATATTTTTTCGCTGGCTGCATTTGATAAAGCGATTAAACCAGCATAAGCAACCCGGCCAATATTATTATCTATAAAGTCATAACTATCTTTATAGGCTTGGTCATAGCTTGTAAGGCTACCAGAACCCCAAAAAGCAGCGTTTGTTGCTGCAAGCCTGGTTAAACCTGCCATACGTCCAATGCCGGCGCCAATAGACTGTAATGCAGCCTGGCCTAAAACCTGCCCTGTCGTGTTGCCTATATTTTGGCCAATTTTTGCAGCGTTAGTTAATTGCAATTCATCCATTGCCCCTACTTGAGTAGGAAACATTTCATCTTGCTTCTTTTCTGCAAGTACATCTGCGTTGTCACGAATGCCCGTTAAGTCTCCAAGTGATTTTGCAGTATTTGAAAAGACGCTGGTAAAATTTTCTACTGGGCGTCCAAAAAAACTATAGTCTTTTAAGTTATCTCCACTGAGTACATCCTTCACCCGCTGATCATTCATGTCATATCCACGGCTTTTCAAATGATCTTCCAAAGAAACATTCTCATATCCGCCATCTTCAAAGCCTTTTACATTACCGCTTTTTATTCCATTAAACTCATTTATTTCACCTGCAAGTTTTTGTTTAAAAAGAACCGGATATTTATTTAAAACATCTTGCTCTTTTTTATACTTAACTGAAAGACCTTCATTTTCCAAATCAATAGCCTTAACTGATTTTTCAAGTTCCTGTTTTAATTGCTCATAATTGGGAGCAATGATTTTATTAGGAAGATCCTCGTTAAAATCTTCGATAAGTTTATTTCTTAAAGCCGTGTTGTATGCTATCTGTTGGCCAATAATTCCATTTAAACGATATTCTAAATTAGCTTTATCGGCCATTAATAACGGCAAGTCTTTATCTGGGCCAGATCCATTAAAAAGTATTTCTTTCAATGCTCCAGAAACAGAAGTCCTTTCCTTAATTGCGGCATCAACTTCTTTTTTTCTTTTGGGGTCAATAAAGTTTGCAGCATTCGTTACAGCTTGATCAACTGTTAAATCTGGACGTCCCGCTAACTGTTCAAGAATTTCGCCGGTAATCGTGTTCTTTAATTTTTCCGCAGCAGTTTTATTTCTGGCTTCAATTTCATCTACAGTCTTAGCATCTTTGCCCGCCTGTGTCTCTACTGTAAAAACACTTAACGGGCCGGCATCATATCCGATTTCAGTTGGAACTTTTGAAATTTCATCTTTAGCCTTTTTATCGTACAATGATTGTACTTTTTGAATATAGTTTCCAGCTACTTCAGGACTGGCAAACACATCAGTATATTTATCAGTAAGGCCCAAGTCTTTATTAGCTTGAGAAATATATTCCTCTAATTCTGATTGTTTTTTATTTTTTAAGTCTTCAAAATGCAATACTGCGCCTGTAGCTGTTTTACCTTTTAAAAAGGCATCGGCCACCTTTGGAGAAACCCCCATAGAATTTGCGACAGTGCCAACATCTTCTGGAGTATATATTTTGTTGTCAATCCTGAATTGAAGTTCTTTAGCGTACTCATTTGCATTGCTTACAGGAAATGGCATAGAAAGAGGTTTGGAAATTCCAGCTACATTAACCTGCGGTTTTTTTAAAAAAGAAAATGATGCAATATCATTTGCGTCTGTAAGGACGGCAGTAGACTTTGATGGAGATGTGGATGGGCCACCATTCTCTACACCAGACGGCAAATCGTTCCCACCGGGATTTTTTTTTTCCTCGTCAGCAACTAAGGTGCCACCCCAATCGTCTTTTGAGTTTTCCACCAATGTTCCGCCCCAATTATCTTTTCTTATTGACTTGCCCATTTATTTTTGATATTTTTTCCCGTCCCTGTAATAAAAAGCGCCTTTAGGTAAAGCATCAAATTCTGCTTTAGTCGTAAGCGTTGGTATCTCGTCTGTAGCTGGCTTGCCACCATAGTCTTTGTCTGCCGGCTTGTACTTTGTAACACCGCTAAGACCTGCGCTTCTTGTTATGTGTTTGAACATATCATCATCTATCAATGTGCCGTCCTTTGCGTAGATGCCTTTTATAACTCCATTCTCAAACTTGGCTCTTACTTTTCCGCTTGTCAAATCCAATTGACCAGCCATTTCTGTTTGAGTTGTAGAAGATTTTGTAGTGGTGCCGGTTTCCTCGTCTTTGCTTTCTCCTTCTGTTTTTGTTACAGATTTATTACCTGCATACTTATTGTATTCTATAACAATTGAATTATTCAGCATGTTAGCTGGGATTGTCATTGTGCCAGAAAAATCCTTAACGATATTACCATTTTTATCTACCGCTGTACCGTTTTTCAAGCTTGTGATACCGGTTCCTGCCGGCGTACCCACATTGCCGTTCACTCCATAAATTAAATTGCCAAATTCTCCCTCTGGAATATCTACTTCAGGGTGAAGTTTTTTAAACTCATCTTTCTTACGGGCAATGTCTGCCATTTTTGCCCTATACTCCAAAGTTTGGCCTCTACGTCTGGTGGCATCATCCGCTGCTTCTTGGCGAGCTTTTAAAACCTCACTTGCAAATTTCTCTTCCACAATTTCTTCTTTTCTTCCAGTTGGCTGGTCGGTTGCAGCCATAAAGCCAAGCATTTCAGCATCAGATAGATTCATTCTTACCGTTGCTTTTGTTTTAGGATCAGTATAGTAGGTATATCCCTTTAATTGTACGCCATTATCGGCAGCTATAGGAACCGCTTGTAATCCATCATTCAGTGGTTTAAGTTTATCATAAACTACCTGCAATTCTGCTTCATTTCCGGTGTTATTCATAAAATCCCTGAACGTGGCACCCGGGTATATTCTTTCATAGTTTTTATAGTCGTTTTTATATTTTTCCTCAAGCTTGCTAATATTTAATCGTAAGGCTTTTTTATAAATATCTTTTGCGCTTTCATTCACTTCCTCCATTCCGCCCATTTCTAAAAATGTATGAGCATAATCGCTGCCTGTTTGTAATGCTGTCGGATCTGTTACTACTTTGTACCTTGCTAATTCAAATGCATTTATAGGGTTTTTAATACTGTATTTTACTTTTTGTTGGGTAGGAAAAGCCTCAGAGCCGCCAGGCTTCAAGTACGTTCCTGTTTCTTCAGTTAAATCAGGATGGTGTTTTCTATTTGGCCCAAAATATTTATTGTACGAAGGAATTTCCTGCCCCAGTTTCCACGAACTAAGTTGTTTTACATATTGATCAAGCCTTTCTTTTTCGTGAATATCAGCAGTGTCTTCGGCGGCTTTTTTATACTTATCTTTTAGCGCTTGAACGGTTTTAAGCCCTGCATTATCCTGTGTGATCTCGTTATAAAGCCTGTGAAATTCATACCAATCTTCTCCAGTGGGGTCCATTTGTAAATTCTTCTTCGACAATTCTTTTAACCGATCAAGTTTAGGATTAACCTGGTCGGAATATTCCTTATCCAAAAAAAGATAAAGAGATGGATCTGTGAATTTCGCTTGTAATGCTTTTTTATCAGCTTGCTGCTGGTTGTAGTCAATTAAATTGGTTTCGTACTTTTTTAAAGCATACACCCCCAATGGCGATATGTCCAATGCAGCATAACCAGCCGCATCGCTGCCGCCTAATGCCGCTCTTCCTGTATATGAATTGAGCTCTTGCCCAGTGGTAACATCATTTGCCATTATCTTCTTTTATAAATAGGTTGTCCAAATTCATCAAACCCGGCAATCACATTATTTCCTCCGTTTATTCTCCACCCATTTGCCGATTCATCGTAATAATGATCATTGGCGTCTGGCGTTGCCGTTGGTATCGTTACTGGTGCAGCAATTGTAGGTGCTGGAGCCCTTAATTCTGGCCCTACGCTTGGAGGCGGCGCTTGCGTCCCGTATTGGCCAGGCTTTAAATTTCCTGTGGCTAAATCTGAGGCTACTCCTATTATGCCATTAATGCCGGCCATTTTTGATTGCTCTCCCTGCTGGCGAAGTAAAGCCTCTTGCTCTTTTGCATCTTTGAACGGCGCATCTTCATTGTATGAAAACTCTGCATCCTTGGCTTTTGCTTTATTATAAGCAGCGGTATTATATGCTGCAATTCTTGCATCTCTTTTGGCAGCCAGGCTTGCGATCATTGCTCTTAATTGATTGCCATACGTTCCATTAATAACCCCAAAATCTGCCCTGCCACCGCTCTTTAAAATTGCATCTATGCTATCCGATGCATTTAACTGTAATTGCTGTGTCGCTAAGTCTTCCTCTAAAGTATTGTTTACCTCAGATGCAGCTACATCGTACACCTGATCAATCTCTTCTGGATGATCATACACCGGCCTTTGATTAGCGGCGGCTATTTTATCTGCTTGCTTATCTTTTTTGACGCTATCAAAAATTTTATAGCCTGCCCCTGCTATTGATGTACCCACTGCAATACCAACAAAAGACATAGGTTTTTAATTTATTTTTTTTATACTATCTCCCTCAACTAATACATTCTCTTTTAATCTACCTCCCAACAATTGATTTACACGCTTCACAATAATATCATCTTCTATTTCTTCTACAGTTTGCAGTAGCGTGGAATGAAATGTTATCCATCGTACCGCTGTTTCCATTTTCAAAATCCGCCTGGTTCCTGCTTTTGTTATTCCAACGTGGCCGGCCTGCAATATTTCCCATCCATTTTCTTCTGTCCAAACAGAAACAACACCATCTAAAACCACAAATTGATGCTCTTTTTTGTGTGTTTGAGACACCACTAATATATTAGCCGGCATCTGTATCTCTCTTGAATAAAGCCCTGGCGTAATTCTATGCTTTAAAGGACAATCAACCAAATGGTATTTCTCTGCCATTTCTTCTACTGCCATTGTAGCCAGAAATTCTACATGATCTATAAGGTCTTGTCCTTTCAATTCATTTTCCACTTTTCAAATTTATTATTTTATAAATAAACTACGTTGTTGTTGTTCCGTTTTTTAATACAGTTATATAACTGCCTTTATATCTTCCGTCAAATTTGTCCAATATTGGGTATGCAGTAAAGTGAATATCCACATGCTTATTTTCACTATCAATTATCGTAAAGTCCTGATCAAATAACCGTGACTCTTCAATATGTGACTCCCAGGCTTCCTCTATTCTGTCAAAGTCACTTTTTACGATGAAACTTTTCCATCCATAACGAAGCAAATCTCTTGGTTCACGATCAAAAATTTTACACAAAACCGGAGATACATAAACCACTTCGCCAGCCGGGTTACTTTTACCAAAAGACACCTTTTGAATACCCAACCTTATTTTTTGTTCTATCTCCATATCGTTAAGCTGCTCCTGCAAAGTCATAAAGCTTAACTTCAAGTTATTAATCATATCAAACAAAGAACCGCCGCCGTTTGGAAACAATTGTTTGTATATCGCATCCACCATATCGGGCATTTGAAGTATCCTTGCTTCAAATGCAATTCGTTGTTCTTTCTTCAGCTTTTTACGCCGCATATATGGCTTAACAACTTTTTTCCAAAAGGGAATGATTGCGCCAATGGTTCCAAGAACAGTGCCGGCCAGTTTCCAATACACTTCATTCATGCTAAGTGGTCTTTTATTGTTTTAATAATTGAAGATAATATTCTTGATATTATAACAATGATTAAAATTTATTTTTTTTATACGATTGTACTTTATCACCAAACTTTATAACGAAAATTGTTATCAAAAAGCCTAACCAGAAATTTACAATTTGATTTATTTCCCAATCGCTACCAAATCCTGAATACTCATTTGCAATCAATCCAAATACTGCCGCCTGAAATAATCCCATGATCCATTTGTATTCTTTAGCATGTATCTCAGAAAAACAGAAAAGAGACATATAAAGAAGTATATGGTTCCATTTTCTATTTGGATTTAAGCCTACAAATCCATGACTACATGCTTTTTCTACTTCCCTCCAATAAGGAAGAGTGGCGCAATACAAAGTAACAAAAAGCGCCCCAGCGTATATTAACGCTGATCTCTTTTTTATGTTCCACAATGCCATTTTCCATCCTCCCCGTATGTATAAGTTTCACCGTAAATTATTATCTGCATGCCTATAGTTGGATTACTTGGCAGACATGGCCTAACATTAACACTAATTGCACCATGCTGAGATGTTGTTGTTCTTGTCCATATTCCGGTGGTGCTATTATAAATTCCATAAGAACCCGTAAATGTAGTTCCTATATAAATTTTTATTTTGGTTCCATTGGGTGGCGGAACTGGAATGCCGGCTGCTGTTAATGCAGTATTAATGCATGGCGAAACATCTATTGGTGTTGGCATATTATTGTGTTTTATTTTATGGAACCCTTACTCTTAATCTTTTAGGTTTTTCTATGTCTTCCACTGTAATTTGAACGGTAGCACTTCCTGTAGCCCCTAAATTATCTGTAACTCTCAATGAAAAAATGTATGATCCTACAGACAAGCCAGTTACGTTTGTATTCTGACTCGTTGGAGAAACTATAGTTCCACCTGCGCCTGAAACTTTCGTCCATAAATAAGATGAAATAGTTCCATCTGTATCGCTACCACTACCAACTAAACTTACGCTACTAATAGGCATTCTTATTGTTTGTGGCGATCCTGCGTTTGATGTTGGTGAAACATTTGGTGCTGGGTTAACAGTTACCTGTACGGTATTGCTACCTGTAGCGGATAAATTGTCTGTAGCTGTTAGCCTATAAACATAAACACCCTGGGACAACCCTGTTACCGTTGTTGTATTAGAACTTGGCGTAGTTATACTGCTGCCGGTACCAGAAACTTTTGTCCACAAGTACGATGCTATACTTCCATCACTATCGGTTGCGCTACCAGTTAAAGTTACTTGGCTGATCGGCAATGTTATTGATTGCGCTGATCCCGCATTCACTACAGGCGGCATATTTACTGGTGGAATTGCAGGCTCTACCGTTATCTGAACAATGCCGCTGGCTGTCAATCCTAAATTATCTGTAGCGGTAAGTGAAAATACATAAGTTCCCTCTGTTAGTCCGGTTACTGTTGTAGTTGCAGAATTTGGAGTTGTAATAGTTCCACCAGTACCAGAAACTTTTGTCCACAAATAAGATGCAACAGTCCCATCCGGATCGCTTGCACTTCCAGATAGTGTTACCTGACTTACTGGCAATGTTATCGTCTGTGGACCACCTGGATTTACAGAAGGCGGTTGGTTTACTGGTGGCGCTGCATTTACCGTAACTGTTACCAAGGCCGAATCTTTTAAGCCTGCTGTATTTGTCACAACAATTTTATATGTCCGTATGCCAGCAGTGGTTAATCCATTTATTACTGTAGTATCATTTGTAGGGCTTACTATAGTGGATGTTGTGCCGCCAGTTTGAGTCCATTGAACAGTAGTAATGCTTCCTTGTGGTGTGGTAGCAAAAGCTTTAACAGTACTCGTATTAGTTGGCAATGTAATTACTTCATTACTTTCAATTGTAACATCTGGAGGCAATGGAGTGGCAGCAGGTTTAATTAAAAAACTATCCAACGGCATACTTGCATGGCCTATTTTTATTACATCGTAATTCATTACTAATTGCTGTACTGCATATCCAGTCCCAGGTGCAGACCAGCCAAACCAATACAAGCCAAATCTAAGGGTAGGGAAACGTGGTTGTGCTGGGTTAAATTGTTTATTCATTGTAGCGCCACTATAAGTATGGCCGTTGCCGTTATTTATCAATGTGGCCACTTTTGATGGATTACCCATGTACACATCAATATATCCTGTGTGATTATTTTTCCAGTTGATTTTAAATACAAAATCTGTCCATTGTTGACCAGGAGCAACCCTTCCTAATATTATTCTTGGCTGAGTTATACTTCCATTTGGATTTGTTGTGTCAAATTTTAAATTCAATACCCAATTCATATACTGGCCAGAAGCATCGGGCATTACAAAAAGAGCAACATTAGGATTAACCTTTTGTGCTCCATTAAACCATTGTGCTGCCAGTCCCGATTGAAGTAAAAATGGGAATACCTGCGTATGCACACTGAAAGCGTACCATGTGTCTTCCACTGCACTGTCAGCGCCATTTTTAAGTATTTGCCCTTCGGCCCGGCGTGAGCCAAGATAACAGTCATCGGTTGACAATAATCTCGATTGCAATGATCTTGTTCCTAACCTGGCAAATGTGTCAGTTATAATATTGTTGTATGGAAAACAAGATAATGATGTTGAATTATAACTTATCGCACCTCCTACAGTTCTTGTTGCAGGCTCTTCAAAAGAAGTATTGAAAACATACGGAGCAAACTGAGCAACGCTACTATGCGAAGCAATAGCAAAAAGCAATATGGTTACTATGTATTTCATGTTAAGGTTGTAATTCTGTAACTGTGGTTGTTTTTGTTTCCGAAGTACTTGTGCTTACCGCCTTCTTGGGTATTAAAGCTACCTTAGAATTTATCTCTGCTATCTTCCCATCAGTTGTTCCTTTCCATAACTCTAAATTTGATATTCGATTGTTGTAATTACTCCCGTTGTTCTCTACCTGTAATATTCTATTGGTTAACCCGTCTGTTGTTGTCTTTGTAACATAACTACCTTGTATAGTGGATACATTAGTGGATAGCTTTAATAAGGCTGTAGCAACCTTCCCTGTTGAATCAAAAACTTCCTTTACATTAACAACTGATATAGCCTTCCCATTTTGAGCAACTATTGTTTTATTATCAATTGGAAGAAATGATTTTAGACTATCCCCAATAGCCCAAGCTATATACGCTTTTATTTGAGATTGCTGCGTTGAATTAAAAGCACTCAAAGACGGCTGCGAATAACATTTTACAGACATCACAAAAATTATAATTATATTAATTAGCTTTTTCATGTTATTAGTTTGATCTGATTACAAAGTTTTTTATATATACAGTTGAGGTGCTATTTAGTCCGAAATCAAAAAATATATCATCATTTACAGATGTTCCCTCTGTGAACTGATATTCGATACGTGTCATCTTATCCCTTCTTACATATTTAGTAAATTCAAAAGCTGCGGAATGATCTTGGTTATCAACCAACATCAGGCAGGAATTAGGAGCGCCTGTTTGTGCGTATGTTCGTGGCACTTCAATTTCAAATGATATCTGATAAATTTTGCCGTTGGTATTCATTCCGGTTGTAGTCCACTTATAAAACCTGAATCCTGAACCTGGCACCATATCAAACTTTGCACAGGCGGTAACGCCAGAAACAGAAGTTGCATTAGCTGTAGCTGTAGAGCCTGCTGTACCTGTAGCAGTCCACCAGTTTGGAAGATCAGCCGGGTTGCTGCCCAGCGTTGTGAAATTGCTTGTGTATATGGTGCTGAATGTTGGTGATGACACTGTACAGTTATTTATTATTGGGAACGAACTTACATTCGACATCTCATTGCCATACTTACCACGCAGGTTGATTTTCATGTGAGCATCCTTTGCATAACTTATTGTATAACTAACGCCGGAATAAAAGGGAATTGTTGGAGTTAATACAGCGCTATCGCCTGAAATAACAATTGAAGAAAATATTTTTGTTCCGCAGGTGAATGCATAAGTGTGCGGCACAGACTTCGATTGCATTTCCTTTGTAAATTTTAAAGTCAAAGTAGTACCAGCCGCATTGATTGTAGCCTTCACCAATCGTGGGCGTGTGCGGTCTGGTTTGATTTTTCCGAAATGTGCCTCAATTGAATCTGCAACTATATCACCAACCTTTAAAGCAGTTTCTTCCCTGTGATGGGAAAAATCACCATTGTATGTTAACCCTGTCTTTACACCTTCTCCTTTCATTGGTAAAGAATCTGTGTTAACATAAGAAAACAAAGTGGGGTACAACAGTTTTACAGAATCCTGGCCAATAGCAACCTGTGGGATATACGGAAAATCAGTTTGCATATTTCCGCATCTTTTTACCAATGCCCAATAAGGCCCTGCATTCGGCTTTACCTGCGAGTTTATAAGGTTAAGAAAATTTGTTCGATAAGTAACCGCAGCTCCCAGCGTTGCACCATCCGTTTCACATTGGCCGTAAAATATCATTTTATCGCACCTGGTACTATCTGCAATATCATGTGCTAATGGCTTCATGGTATTTGCATGGATTATAAAATCAGCTATCGGATAAGTAAGAGGGCTCAAACTTGTACCACCCAGGGAGCGCTTTATCACTATCACCCATTTATACGTCTGCGACAATCTCCATAAAGACTGCGTAAGATATCCGGCTCCTATGCCGGTTGTATTTAGCGGAGTGAAATAAAGAGCTGAATTTATTACGGTATCAATCAACACATTTGAAAATGTGCCTTTCAGATATGATGGCATACTATCAATATTCAATGGGCCAAGTGATGGGTCTGTACCCTCATTGCTTTGGCCCAGCACGTACATTAATAGTACATCTTTACCATTCAATGCATTATTTACCTGCGTAAAAAACTGGTTTCCGAACATTGTGGAATCAGCTTTTATGAGTTTGCCATTTTTCCCCAAAAGAGTATCCTGTGCATCAACTGTAAGTGAGATCAAACCAAACAATAAAAAAAGTATTCGTTTCATGTTAATATTTATAGTCAATTAAAAAAATATCAGCTGTAATCCTGGAACTGGTAAGGGTTACAGTTGTACCGCTTACACTGTATTCACTGGCCGGCAACCGGATACCGTTTTTATATAACCTCACTGTGCCGGTTACTGCTGTATGTGCAATTGTGATAGTGCTGGAGGTGCTGCCGGTGTTTTGTTCACCAAAAACATCGGTACTTGTTGCTCCTATTGTTCCGAAATCTGTTACACCAGTTGATGCATCGGGTGCGTAATACTGACCGTTTATCCTATAAGTGGTAGGCACAGTGAAAACGCTATCTATGATACCTTGTGGAAACAAATACCTGTTAGTGGTATGAGTTATACCAAAAGCTGAATACCTGGCTGTCAATCCAGGAACGCCACCTTTTACCAATAGTTCAGGGCCATAAAATCCTGTAGGCTTAAGGCTGATACTGTCGTTATCAGAATTTGGGTCTGGCCTTACGGTAATTATTTTATTTAAAACCTCTCTTCCATTTCCAACAACATCATCAAGCGTATAGGTAGGCGGCGGACCAGATGAACCAACTTCAGTCCAACTAACACCAGTATAATAATAGAAGGTGCCTGATGTTGTGTTGAATATTAATAATCCTGTTGCTGGCAAACTTATAGCGTTCATCTCTACGGCTGTCATTCTGGGCACTAAAAAACCCTTTGTTTTGCTTCTCCAATCTCCAATAGAAGATGGATCTGGTGCGCTTTCAACACTATCCTGAAACACCCAATCGCCAGAAGGTTCCATTTTAGCTAATGGTCTTGCTGTATTATATTGGTTCCTCTTCTCTATCTGAAATGTAAACCCTGTTGTTTGATTTCCTGCATTTGATATTGTATAGGGGTTATTTGATGTGTATGAAACCGTGGCATTCCCTAAAAATCTAAATTGAGGAACACTTGTTCTTATTTCCGTTGTACCTTGAAATGAATAGGCTGTAGGGCTTGTGAAAGCCATTGTGCCATTTGCACCATTTACTTCCATACCTATTGCTCCTTGCAGTTGCCCCGTATTCCCTCCTTTGAAGTAAATAAAGTTGCTAAACTTGCTGTTTAATGGTCTTCCAATTGCGGTGTCCATAAAAATAGGAGCGGTGAACTTGGTAAATACATTCGGGTCTAAAATAAATAGTGGCTGTCCCGATGCTCCTACTTTTACTGGCTTTGCATTTGTTGTTCCTAAAAATGGAGTATCAACATTGACATAAGTATTTCCTTTTAATCTCCAGTTTAGACTATCTGTGGCCCCTGACTGTCCTATAACTCTTGAAGTAGCAGTAACCACTATACTTACTATTCCTATTGCACCTGGAGGAAGTACAGGAGTGGCAGCAATAACAGTATCTTCATCGCCTTGCTCATACACTATCACATTGGATGAGTTTATGTAAATATTATCCTGTCTTATATTTCCAATAGCAGCCCTTGTTATCGGGAAAGATGGCTCACTTCCATCGCTAAAAACAAAGCCTAATTTACTCCACAATGTAGTATCTATTAAAGTGATAGTAGTATCATTTAATACAGGGAAAGACTGAATTAATCCAGAACTGAACAAATTAGCTGTAAGATAAATTGCAATCCAACTTGTATCACTATTGATTGTAGTATCACTTCCTGTCAACCCTGGCCCAAAATATATTTTCTTTATTTGTGTAGGCAAACTAAAAACATATATGCCATCCCTTGTGAAATAATAAGTCTTGCCGTCATCCCCCAGGTAGCCTCCATTAATTCCTTGGCCAGAATTATCAATAAGTACACACATACTTACCGGATCATTATTGATATCGTGTGTCCAAATACAATATAGATTACCAATATAAGTTGTACTATCTATTGCACTCTGAGTAACAACAGTAGTCCCATGCACAGTCAAACAGTCGGCTACTCCATTTTTATAAATACATATTGTGGTATCATTTATTTTTCGGACACTATCTGCTTGTAAGTCATAACAAGTAGGGTTGCCTTGTTTCCATTGACAAATTGTTTGAGTTACAACATTAAATGTTACGCTGTCTATTCCTGTAAATGTTCCTGACGGACCGCTAAGAGAACTGGACTTTAATCCAATCCATCTATGATTGAGTGTATCCCGAATAAAAAGAGTATCCCCTACTAATATCACCAGCCCGTCTTCGTTTTTAACTCTTTGGTTTAGATTTGCAGTAAAAGTATCTTTCACTCTTCTCACAACAAGGCCGCTATCTCCTTTTATAACACCTCTGGCAAAATTTCTTACGTTAGGTCCACCACCCAAAGGTTGAGGCGAAAATTCCTGAGCAAACGATGATGCAGAAAATAAAAATAGAAGACCCAATAAAATTAATTTGTTTCTCATGTTATTGTCTTAAATCAATTTTTAATGATGAGCCTGCCTGCCAAGTATAGCCGGCGGTAAAAGTTATTGTGCCAGTACTTGGTACAAATGAAAAAGTAGGATTGTCACCCCAGTTATACATTTCCACCCCTCCTACAACAATTTCTATTCTATCTGCACTGTATTTTCCCAATCCAATTAAATCATCATGCTGAAAAGTATTTGTGTTTGCAACTGGCGAGTCCGTCTGGCCAATAATTCGCTTAAAAAATTTCAAAGTAGCGTCCGAATAATAATTATTTACAACCGTAGTTGTTGGAACCGATGAGCCGGTTGAGGATGACGTATCACATTTTTTTTCTTCCTCACAACATGAGTCCAGCATGTCGGGATGCGGAGTATTGTAATATGATTTCGCAAAAGCGTTTCCCGCCTCTGAAGCAAATTCAAAGGGTATTGGGTTGAGGTATTTTGTCATTTCACTTGATTCATATTTAAAATGCCTTTTAGCCTCTCTCTTTTCCGGGATGCTATATAAAGGGCCATATTGTTTTTTAGTCCAATCCAATAAGGCAATAAGAGCCGGTTGAGCATATTCTGGCACCAGCATATCAGAACCATTGCTCTCATAAACAAGCATCACCTGGGCCAATATACTTTGTGAGCCATCGTTATTGAATAAATGGACCTCTCTGTTTGTGTTGTCCACTTTATAATATCCAATCTCATTGTAAAGTGCCGGGTATTGTTTTCTTAAATATGGAGCACAGCTATTTTTAATGCAGCCGTGACTTAAAAGCTTTTTAGAATTTTCTTCATTTTTTATAGGACATCCGCAAGATTTTACCTGCACTTGGCATTTTGTTGATTGCGAAACAACTTCCTCGGCTCTTGTAAAATCACCATTCAAATCATAAGCAGCCACCCATTCATGTTTTTCTTCTACAACATCTCCATTCTTTAAAACTTTTATCAGGTATTTATTTTGATAAGTGGTGCCGTCAATAATAACATCCACCAGAGATATAGCAGAATTATCCATTTCGGAACAAAGGCAATCGCTGTGATCACAACTATTACAAGTACATTTTTTTTTCAGTGGTGGAAGAATGTTCTTAATAAGATCCTCGTATAAAGGAATAAGATCACCACATCTGTTGAAAATAAAAACGCCCTCTAACCTATCCACACTGGATGGTAGTTTTGCTTTTCCGTTTGTAACATAAACCCATTTGCTTACTCGGCTTTCTTCTGTTTTTTTAAACAGCTTATACCATGACAATTTCATTGCCTCATGCAGCATTGGATAGCCTACTTGCCCATGATTTTGGGTAAGTTTCATGTAGGATAATATTACTTCATGTGCTGTTCTCATTATTACAACTCTTGTCCTTTGTGTTCTTCAATAGATTTTATAAAGCTTTTTAAGGTAATGCCTTCTTTATATAAATCACTCAAAATGCAAATAACTGCTTTTGCCTTCCTGCACGTATCATAAAACTCTTCAACGCTTCCTATTAGAGTAACATATTTTTCACCATAAAAAATTTTAGTGCAGTTCAAAGTGCTTCCTCCCTTGTTTACTGTGCAAGGCTCAAGACCGGTTATCGTTGCTAACGGGTTAAACCAATAAATTTTCTCTGCATAACTACCGTCCAGTTGCTTCCAAGTCTTAGTGAAAGGAATTAAGCCTTCATTTACCATATAAATATTATTGTTTTTGTAATGCCTTTAATAGATACTTGTTTATTTCAGTCTGCGTGGCAACGTTAGTGTTACCATCCATGCTCATATCAATAATGCTTCCCTGCTGTGCGCTTTTAATGTAGGCATTGATCATATTGAGAATAGCAAACTTTCTGTTTTCTGGTATCACACTGTTGTCATTCAACTCAGGTAAATAAGTAATTGTCGCTTTTTTAGGATCACAGTTTCCTTTCAAGTTTAAAAATTCAATCCCATCACATTTTGGCGTCCAAAAAACTACATCTTTTATATCGCATGCTTGCCAAATTTCTTCTGGAGATATCGGCATGACATTGCTACATCCTCCCTCTAATTTTACTCTGGATACACTAATTACAGGACTGGCGCCAGCAAAGGTTAATATCTTTTGATTAAGAGTGGCAATACCGTTTGTGATATCAGGACTTTCGGTTATGTAGTTTCCACTACTTAAATTGATCGGTCCCTCTTTTGCTCCTTTACGAAGATTTAATTTCACTTGGTTGTCATACTCCTGTTGCTTCAAAGCTCCATCAGCAGCTTTACATAAATAAAGGAAATGCTCAAGGCGTAAAAAGCCATCAGCAGGGCGATAATTCTGATAAAAGAAATCCATCGCCAATTGAGCTATTATTTTTAAGCCTTGAGCCTTCATTCTTATGCAGCTTTTTTAATGCCGTAAGGTAAAATGTATGGCTGTACAGAACAACCTGTACCCTGGCCGTTGCCACAATTCATTTTTACAACTTTCGTTGTTTCGTTTTGTTTTTTCATTGTATTTTTAGTTTAAATATTGCCATGAAAATCCCCCTGACGTCTTTTGTCTTCCATTACAGCATTCGGATATGCAACATATTGACACTTTCACATGCGCTGCGGCTTCCGTAATACTATCCCATTTACTTATTTCCTTGCCATCTAAAGACTTTTGTAATACAGGTTTTGATACCGCACTTAAACCTCCATGCTTTCCAAAAAAATTATTGTCTTTCCCGAAACGTGGCTTTAAAAGTCCATGCAACGTGGCGTGGCTTGAATTTTCCAGAGGCGTTGCCCATTCTAAATTTTTATAGAAATTGTTTGATTTATTTGTGTCTTTATGATTAACCTCTGGCTTATTGTCTTCGTTTAAATTAAATGCAAGACACACTAACCTATGGATAAAATAATTTTTTGCCATATTATTCTTTGTTAAGGAAATATGGTGATACCCTGCTTTATTAATTGCCTGCCTCATTATTTTTTCTTTCCTTAAAGACGAACCGCCATTTGGATGAATTATATACTTTTTTAGGTGTTTGATGCGTCCATGAGAACTTACTTCGTATAGTTCTTCATATTCATTAATTGGGCGCCACACTTCGCCTTTTATGTCTTCAATATTAAAATTCAAGTAGTTCATTTTTTTAATCTATCATTCAAATAAAACAATATTTCATTCATAAAGGCCAGCGATATACAGAACGAAGCCCAGAAAAAAATAAATAGCGGTATCGGCATAGACGATAGAATATTATAATACTCCACATCTGTATATTTAGAGATAACCCACCAAAAAACAAACATTACACTACCCCATACCGAAGAAACGCAGGTAATACATTCTCCAAGTGGTGCGCTTATCCAAAATGGTATTTTAAACTGCTTTTCTTCTTTATAAACATTTATTAAAATGCCACTACCGTATTCCTTGTATGTAAACAAAATATTTCTTTGTTCGCAGAAGTATCTTAATAATCCAAGCCGCTTTTTTGTCATTTTCTGTATAACAACTCCATTGTCGAAAACTTCTATAATGTCGTTATCATCAAAAAAATGCATCAACTCAGACATTTTCTTTACCCATTCGTCACCTGAATAATACAATCGCTTAATCGTGTGCTGTTGCAAAAACTTACTCCAGAAACTAAATATTTTGCCCACCCACTCCTTTGATCCATCCGGTTTAGTTATCCACTCCCCTCTTGTTATAAGATAAAAACCAACAATAAATATTGCCGATAAAATAAGTTTTAGACCGAATGCAAGCATAAATGTTACCATATAAATAATTTTCCTACAAACATAACCAAAACTCCCTATTGAGAATCTGCCGTATCTTTTTTTCCTTCATTATATTTTCTTTCACTCGACATAAAAGAGCCGTAATGCGTTTTTAACCTGGCCATTAATTCTGGTAGCAGTTCTTCGTTCCATAATAAATCTTCGCACTTATCCGGGAGGCAAATAATATTATGCCTTTCATCTTTTGTGTATGCAAATTTTGGCCTTTTAGGAATGGCCAAATAGTATAGTGTCACATAACCTATACCTTCAGGTTTTACAATAAATCCTTTGGTATCTTGTAGGCATCCAACATTGTCTTCGCTCGGTCCCAAAAAAACATGCTCCTGAAAAGAGTTCCACCGGCCTGCATCAATTTTTTCTATCCGCCTCTCAGTTAATTCGCTTTTCTTTTTTGCTTCCACTTTTTCTTCCTCCCTTAATGGCCTGCACTTCCCTTTCTCATTTAGTTTTGGTATGCCGGCACATGGCAATCCTTTTGTCGGATCGTCTTTTGAGTGGAAATAAGTAAGTGCTTCAAACCTGCTGTAATCTTTTGGGTATTTTATAATACCTCCTGCTGGGAAGTCATCTATTGCGATTTGTACGTTTGTCAAAAAAGGTCGCAACTCATCTGTAATATCTTGGTTATTCCCCAATGCTCTTCTACGAATATTGAACATTTCCATAGAAGCCAGGTGCAAGCCAATTTCAAAACTTAAAGGTCTGAAGTGGCCCTGCAACCAGGTATTATTTTGTCCCTTAAAATCAGTATATACTTTACAGGTTTTAATCATTAGTTTGTTGTAAATGTTACTTGTACCGGACCATTAACACCACCCCATGTTGCTGACGCTGCTCCCGTTGGTCCAGGTATTCCATTACAGCTACATGAAGTAATAATTTTTCCAGTAACGGTAAGTAAAATGTTCGCATTAACAGCCGGCAAATTCACTGCATCATTTCCATCTATAGGATCGGAAGAATAGCTTCCATTATAAATATCCGTAGTTGGAGTGGTATTATTATTGCCGATCTTTAATGATATTGGGTCGGCGTCTGTTGTATTGTTACTATAAGAAAGAGAGAAGAAATCATCTTCAACCGTATCAATACTATCAGATGCAATTTCAGCACAAGGATTACCACCAATAATCGCTCTAACTTCAAAGTTGTAGGTTGTTCCAGAATCTAATCCTGTAGGAGTAACAAATAAAAGTATTCCTACATTTATCCAGCCACCTCCGTTTAACCTGTACTGATACGCTGTTGCACCTGTTACAGCTTCCCATTCTGCTGTAAATGAAGTAGCTGTTGCAGCACCTAAAGTTAATCCTGCCGGTGCCGCACATGCAACTCCTGCATTTGTTGTGGTAAACTCAAGTGTTTGTTGGCAACTTGTTCCATCACCACTGTTATATACAGGATAAATCCTGAATGTGTATGCTGTTGCAGCAGTAAGGCCAGTAACGTTAACGGTAGTGCCTGTAACCTGTTGGTAATTGGTTCCATCAATACTCCATTTGTATCCAATGGCACCAACTCCGGCATTCCATGAAACACTTGCAGAAGTATCGCCAATAGATGCAGCAAGACCGCTAACAGGAACACAATCGGACACGCTTGTACATTTCGCATTTAGGCAATAAATATTCTTCACATCTGTATCGGTTCCCAACAAACCAAATAATGACAAGGCAAGATTTTTAAGTGGTATCTGTTGGCATTTGCCATTAACAATCATCAAAACTATATCTCCGGTTGTTGGATTTGCTGTTGCATTTGTAAATGCGGCAAACATAGTTTTCAAGTTATCGCAACTTAAAAGCTTTTTATGCATGTAAGATAGTGTAGAACACCACTTATTGGCCATAGCAGTTATAAATGTTAACGCACTCGTATCTGCGGCATATTCTGTTGTCTCTAATTCTCCACTACTATTCAAAGAGCAAAGAGATAAGACTCCGCCAGTTTTAATATTAACAAAGTTAAGTTCATCCAAAAAGTTGATTATTTTTTGAATTATTGTACATATAAAAGAACAATTATTTGAAAAAACAACTATTTCTTCTATATCGTCATTTATTACATATACAGATGAAATTACATTGGAATTATTATCTGAAGTAATAGTAGTTTTATCAGTAATGCCAGAATAAGTTACAACGAAAACTCCTTTAGAAAGACTATTTAACCAGGTTTGAATATTTCCGTCTTGGTGAACATATAGGTTTGCTGGAGCAGAGTAAGTATCTCCATTAATAATTATACCATTTATTCTGGCATCATTACCTTGCGATCCAACTTGTGTAACATAATTACAAGCTGTAATGTTGATCACATTTTTTCCATCAAGACCAGAGCACACTTTAACAGCGCCGTTTACCGCATTATTTATCACATTGGCAAACTCTGTTGTGTTTTTTATCTGGTTAAGAATATCTAAAGAGAATTGCGGCATATTAACTGATAAGGTAACTGTCTTGACACAGTTTACTGTTGGTGTAAATTCAAACTCCATTGAAGTCGATCCACTAACATTGAATGTATAAGACACTCCCTGGTAATTCAAAACGATATTACCATTTCCGTCATTCTCAAATCCTAATGTTAAGTCACCACACACCTTATTTGTGGAAAGGTTTGCATCTGTAAGCAATACACTTCCTACACTGGAAACGCCTGCCGGCCTGCAACAATCGCATTCAATACCAATAATATTTTTAATGTCTTCCACTTTTGACACAATATCAAAATTGGCAAAACTCAGAGGCTGCATGATTGCTGTAACAACCTCCAAAAGATATGTATTCGCCAGCGTTAGTTTTTGATATTTCTCTCTCTTCTCAAGGTTATCTCCACAATCTCCTTTAAGATCCTGAGTAAGTTTCGCTACTTCGCATAAAAGCGGCCCAACATTAATGTTACACCATACTCCAAATGTTTTTGTAAAAGAATACCTTACTCTAACAAGAAAGAAATCGCCAAGGTCATATTCAAATACATTAGCAACGTAAACTTCATGCCTATCACCTTCGTATTTTATAGGCAATAAAGCTGGCAGCATACTTACTGTTACATCAGCCAATTCATTCCCATTAGCATCTCTTGGATAAGTTAAAGTAACTTGAGTGGAAACTTTAGAACCCACAATGCTTTTGTAAATAAGATTAGTTTGATCTGTTACATATAACTGGCCGCTACCGCATTTAGTTTGAATATTTATATTAGCTGCACCAAAATTATTTTTCCCATTATTCCCATTTGGTTTACAAATAGATTTCGCTTTCGTAAGATCAAAAATATTACCATCGCCATCCTTCACCATTACCTTGATAGAATATTCATTCAAGTTGCTGAACTCCAGCAAACCCCATATTTTCGGCAATTGTTCTGTAACTGTATAAGTAGTAAATGCCACTCCATTAATATCAGGAGTGGTGAAATTACCTATGTGTATTGGGGTCCCATTTGGGCTATAGATAACAAAAGCCCACTGTAGATTTGCTGCATTTGTTACAGTAGAGTTGTTTATTACTTTAAGCGATGGAGTGGCTATGCTCATATCAAGCAAAACCTTAAAATCTAAAACGCTTATATCCGGTGATGTTACTGACTTTGCCAAAGTTTCAATTTTTTATTTTCTATCTAAAAAAAGGGAGCAACATTGCTCCCTTCCGTTGCCTTACAGCTATTAATTTTAAAAGATATTATACCTGAGATTGTGTGATAGAAAATGCCACACTTGCGCCGTTTGTGCTAGTAAACACGATCACATTTCCAGTAGCAGTGAAGGTGCCCGTTCCCAATTCTGAAGCCCAGGCTGTTTGCATTGCAGCGGCCAGCAATGCAACTGATGTACCTGTTGCAGTTGACGGCGCAAATGTAATCGCAGTGCCATTAGCATCATAACCAAAAGGAGTTGCTGTATATGTATTGTTGCTGCCTGTAAATGCAGGTACATATATTGAGCCTTCGTAAACACATGCAGGTAATGACGGTGCAGCTTTAACACAAGCCCCCTGGAATATAAATGGTTCAGGAACTGTAACATCAGGAATAGGATCACAACCGGCGCAACAGGCTTCAACATGAGTAGAAATTTCATAAGTGTCCGGTACGATAGCTTTCTGGTAACTTCCACCGTTCATGGTATCTTCAATTACAATCACCTTAACAGCATCGGCCCTGGGCTTTGTTGTAGAGCCGGCAGGCGCAAACTGATAGCTGAACGATGTAACTGTTACTCCATTATCGGAACATGGTAAAGCCCATTCAAGGCCAAGTATTCTGCCATTTTCACCAGCGCACCTTAAAGTGCCTACCGGCAAATTGCCATTGGTCCCAGCAGCGTAGCATTCTACGTTGTCTCTGCCATTTACTTGTAATATGCGTCCAGTTAACATGGTTTTGTAATTTTTATTTTATTATTAATTTTTTTGTTAATCTTTCCCTGTTTCTTCATTATCTTTCGTTCCCAGCGGAGCATTCATTTCAACCTGCTTCTGCTCTATTTTAACCAGCAATTGCCTGTAGTAATCTTTCCCCTCTTTAGACATAAGGAACCTGGTTAACTCTACATCTGCATCTTTATCAGACTTCGTTCCCGTTTCAAAAATAATGCCCTTGGTATCTTCGTAATAGTAACCTTTGGCATCTCTGTTAATGACCACAAACTTTTTCGCAATTTTCACATCTCCCAATACCGCTTTTTCTCTGCTTGCGATTGAACTTGTAAATACTTCAGGCTTTTCTTTGGCCAGGGCACGAAGTCCTAAATAAACATCCTGATCATCCTGCAAACCTTGCGTTTCTTCAAAAAGATCACCAATAGCTTTTAACCTGGCTGTATCTTTTTTCAAAGAAATCACAATTTCCATTGCTTTATCTTCTGCCGTTGCCTTTTCCACTTCTTTTTGCTGAACCTCTTTAGGATCGTAAGTGAAAAATACCCTATCGTGTTTGTCCTGGTTATGATATGGACTACTTGTGTTTAAAGGATGTTCTTTCATCCACTGTATCTGTATCTTATCATCCTCAACGTCAAGTATTATATCGCCACCAGCTTTAAACTCTACCACCGAATTAACTGCATCCGGTATATATCCTTCCAGCTTTTGTTTAACCGGGTCAAAATGCGAACACCCTCTTATGAACTGCCTTACTTCTCTTTTCCCATCTTTCAAAATATAGTAAGGATTTAATACCCCATAGGTATTTGTAAAATCCATTTTCTTTTCCTTATCAATGGTCCCGTCCTCATTTACAAAGTGACTGTTCGGGTCAACCTTTTTGTCTAATAGACGGAAGGTGATAATTTTTGAAGCCATATAAATATATAAATATTAGTGAATAATCAAAAGAACGTATTAGCAACCAGAAGACGGCTGAAACCACCAGTGGTTGTTAAGGCAGTTGATCTTGTTCCAGATAGTATCTCTGATAACACCTGAAACTTTTTCACAGAAGTCTGGAGCTCTGTGACGCTGCCTTTCCATTTCCTCATAGTATTTGTAAATATCACTTCCTGCGCCAGTAATTTCAATTTCTTCAAAGGTTGGAACCTCGTTACCTCTTATATCTTTTGCACCAGCAGAAGGGAATACCAAAACTGCGTTTGATAACACGCCTCCCTGAACGCCCAGGCCATTACTTTCCTGCGCCCAATCAGCAGTTACAAAGTGGTGGGTGATTCCAGTGAAGTTCACCGATTTTGCACCTTTTCGCAGAATAGCGGTTCCATTCATATCGTCCATATCGCCACTTCTTTCAAATGTTTCAAAAGTGCATGATCCGGAAGCATTTGCGAACAGCGGCGCCAGGTTGCCGTTAAGGTTGTTTCTTTGAGCCCACGGCATTACCCATGTAAATTCTCTGATACCAAATTTAACAGCCTGCTGCTCCACCATGTCAATATGAACTTTGGTAACACCGCTCATTGGTATTGCATGATAGTTACCACCGCCATTTTTAATAGAGCCAAGGTATCCATTGTACCCGGTGAAATTACCCTGTGCGGTAATGTTAGGGTTATTTATAATCGTACCGAATAGCCAGTACATTGTTTTAGCACGTTGAAGTTCCCCACGAACATTGTGCCTTACAACAGGGTCCCACTCTTCATGCGTATTACCGTCATTATCTACGATCTCCAGCCTGCGAATTTCATTTTGAATACCAACACCTTCATTTAAGCACCATGATGCCTCAAAACGCATTGGGTTGGTCTTTGTCATGTAACCATAATCACGCAATGTTATTGACGGAACTGTTGAACATGCCACATCTCCAATGATACGGGCCTGGAATACTCCAAGTGGATCGCCTTTGCGGAGTTCAACCGCCTGGTTATCGTAAGTGCGAATAACCGCTGTATGGCCAAAATCAACAGTTTTGTTTGGTGTGCCCACAACTTCATACATCTGCAAGTTTCTTTGGTTTACCAAAGAATATCCGGCATTTACAAATGAACCTTTACCATTATTGATATGGCTTGATCCGGCCACAACCAACGTTGCATTTCCACCAACAGAACCGGTAACTGTATTTGCAGCAGTGATATTGAAATTCACCACGCTCATGTGCCGCTGCCAGTATTCAGTAGCGTTAACCTGCACTTTTGCAAAGTCAAACAACCTCATAATGTTGGCATAGCTTCCCATGCCTTCACCACAGTTTAAGATATAGTTAGAAACGGCTTTTCCCCAGGCAATATCTGCGATAGGATCACCACTTTTATTACCATTCAAATGCGTATTTACGGCAAACACGGTTTTATCGGTGCAACCGTCACTTGAGTATGGGGCTATTCCTAATGTTTTAACTTTACAAGCCATGATGTTATATTTTTTTTATGTTTTTTGTGGTATTATACCCGTTTTTATGAGCGCCTTTCTTTTACCGCTTACTACAATTTCGCCTTCTTTCTCCTTGTCAATATTAGCTGCACCCCTCTTTTGATCAGCAACTCCATTTGCATACGCAATTCTTCTTGTTTCGGCTACAAGCCTCATTACATTTTTAGCCATCAAAAAGGAGCCGGCAGCCAACTTCACATCTTCAGGCTTAACGCCTTTTTTATTTGAGTTTCCTTCAAGAACTAATTTTTCTGCTGCTGCTATATCTTCTGGACTCAAATCAATTCCAAATTTCTCTTTCGTTCCTTTGTCATCCACATCAATTTCAATCTCCAGTCTTTTGGGAATTTCAGCAACTGCTTTCTTAATCAAAATTTCGTTACCCGAAACCAGAGCCTGAGACTCAAGATACTGCTCATATCTTTTGCCGATAGAAGCGATCTTTTTACCGGTGCCATTTTGAAGTTCTTCTTCTGCCAGTTTCTTAGCAAAAGCAATTCGCCTTTGTTTTTCGGTGTTGGTTACTTTAGTTTCACCATCCTCCAACTCATCGGCCTCGTCCAGCTTTATCATTTTATCGAAAAGCTTTCCCGCTTCTTTATCGTCCGGTAATAATGCAATGAACTTTTTTCTTGCCAAGTCAATGTTGTCTGAACCTTGGGCTTTATTATACGCCTCCAATTCTTCTGGAGTGATGTAATTGCTGCTAATCGCCCAGCTTAAAGCATCTGCTTTTTTCTTTTTCTCTACTTCTGCCTGCTGCTCTGGCGAAAGAATATCTGTTTTTTTAATGAACTCTTCTGGTGCGGCCCCCAGTCTTTTTTTAAACTCTTCCTGAAATATTTCATCAGTAATTATCACTTCCCCTTTTTCCGCCGCTGCTTTCTCAGCAGCTAATTTTTCTTCTTCTGTAAGTTCAGTAGCCATATAAATAAATATAAATTGTTGTTGACCACGTAAAAATATAGAGGCGTTTTGATGTTTAACCATAATTGAATTAACTTGTGGCCGCAATCGGCCATTTTCTTTATGAAATACACAAGAGTAAAAGCTTCTTTATCAAAACATCAGTGGGAAAAAATAGAATCCATTATTGGAAACGATAAGGCAGATATATCAAAATATATTATTCAAGAATTGAAAACTTTAGAAGAGAAGTGTTTGCAATTAAACGAATTACAAGATTGCGTTTCCTGTCAGCAAGAAAAGAAATTTACTTTAAACCCGGCTGCACAGAAACGAATACGTTTTTTACAAAAAAAAACTGGGATACAAGATCCCAGTCTAATAGTTTCAAGATTTATCTTAATGCCGCTTCTTCTTAAATAACAGCTTTTTCGGCATTCTTTGTTGCGTTGTTTGCTATTTCCGCTGCATGATTTTCTGCATTTTTAGCCAGCCTTTCATTCTGTCCCGCCTCCTGTATTTGTTTCGCTGTTATCTGTGCCCCTGAATTTATTTCCGCTGCACGAATAAATCCAGCAGCCTTAGCATCTGAAGAAAGTTTCATCCATTTACCTTTTCTGTCTTCTTTAGCGAGATCCCTCTGGAATTGTTTTTCATTTACTGCATCTTGTTGTCTTAATGCAATTGTAGCTTCCTCACGTTTAAGCTTAATAGCTTTTTTCTTTTCTCTTGAAAGATACGCTGCGGCTTGTGTTGGATTTGATATTGAGTACAAGAAAAGATATTGCTCCATATCTATCTGTTCTCTTTCAAGCGCCTGGGCTGCTCTGGCTCTTATTTCCAATAGGGTTAAATCATTATTGAATGTTTCTACAAACAACCCATATCGGTGTGCCGATTTTTTTAAGCTTCTTATAAATTCAAGCGCCTTGGTCCCAATTAAGCTTTCCAAATATTTATATGCAGGAATATCTTTGAAGTGAGATATATCCTGAACGTTATTTAAAATGCCAATTGATATATCTCTTAAATGGCTCAATAGAATAAAATCAATAAACGAAGTGGCGGCTCTTGTTTTCTTTTTATTTTCAATACTTAATTTGTATCCATCATTCGGCTCTGACAATTCAATGCCAACGATACCCAAATATTTTTCCGCTTTTGCTTCTGCCCAATCTAATACTTTCATTAAATCAAGCGTAGTGCCATTCAATCCATTCTTTCTTGGCTGGATTCCCATATTACCACCACCAACTGCATCACCTTCTGCCGTTTCTGGAGTAGCGAGTAATCCATTGGGACTCTCTTCGACCATTTTTAAAAACAAATCAATACCGTTTTTTTGATCAATTGGAGCATCCTTTGAATTATTTTTTAAATACTCAGCAACTTTCAACATGCTCTCAAAATTAAAAAAGTATCCATCGGATTTAACGTCATTAACTAACATTTCAATCATCTTGAAAGTTACCTGTATCATGTTGTGGAATGGCTCTAACACTTTAGCCACTGGGATGCCTTCTCTTCTGCTACATACAATTGAAAAACCACTATGCTCATCCTCTGCACCTTCAAGTGGCTGCATGTAAAGCTTACCCCACTTTATAATTGTTGGAGTAATAGCGCTTGTTTCAAGATAGTAAGCGTAATAAGTATTTTCTTCGTATGTAATTTCCACATCGCTACCAGGTACTTCAGGGGTATTGGCATCTAAATAAACAGGAATAATGTTTCCTTCTTTTGTTACCTGGTATTGTTTCTTTATTGTTGATATGCCTTTAAATTCTGCATACCCGTAATTTATTGGCAACTCAGCTAACTTCTGATAATCTATAACCATTCCCGTTTTGTCACCCAATACTAATTGCCCTTTTTCTGTTATGCCGGTATATTTAGCGCTGCCGTTTCTTCCGCTTCCAAGCGCTGCTATTAGTAATTCCTTTGTGTTTCCTTCAAAATCAAAGTGAGATCCAAATGTTCTCATAAATCCACGAACATTTGTAGATTTTCTTATATTAAAAGCTTGAGACGTTTTTAAGTTATTTGATTTGTCTGCATGCAAAATATCCACTTCATAAGGGTACAAATGTTCAATTTTTATTTTTCCTTCTAATTCATCAACATACCTTCTGCTGAAATTATAAAGGCAAATAAAAATATCATTCATGTACTTGTCGTAATCTGAAGTGATCTCATTTACTCTTAATACAGGATTGATAGCATTATTAAGATAACACTCAGCTTTAAGTCCCCAGTGATTATCAAAAAAATCTTTTAGATCATCTGGGTCTTCTTCATTGTAACCCATTTCATCAAAAGCTTCCATATTGCCATTATAGTCATCCTCAGTGAATTTCTTTGGCGGCATGCCATTACCCTGGGTCACTTCATTCAATAACGACTCAATGCCTTTTTGGTTTTCCTTTAGTTCTCTGTCGCTTTTTTTCTTCATTGGCTTTTCCGGGTCCAATGAGTTTACCCGCACCGTTAGTTCAGCTTGGTTGCGCTCATCAATAAGAGAGTTCCTTAATCGCTCAAAAAAGAATACAGTATTTTTTGATAGTTTTTCAGACATGCGCTTCATTGTCTTGCCTGTAAAAACTCTGTCAAGTTCCGTTTGTGGGAATTGGCCAAATAAAACATCTTTCAGTTTATCGTAGTCAACTTTACTGATAACGGGTTTTGCATTGAGTATGATTTGACTTACCATTGATCTTACCCAAGCAGAATCTTTTGGGGTATCAAAATCAGTAAACTTTTTTATTACTTCATTATTATACATCTCAAGCTACTTTTAAACAAATTAAAAAATCACTATGATGAGCGGAAATTTTTGCCGCCTTATCTTTCCCATTTATAATTCTCCTTGCATTCAATGGGTCATTTACCTTATCATTGAAATACATTTCCAAGCACTTGCCGGTAAAATCTCCAAAGCTGGAAGACCCTTTTGTCATTCCTTCAAACATTACATCAGCAGCAACTTTATAATCCAATAATAACTCTGGCTCAATAAGCAGCCTATTATCATTATAGATTAATCTACTCATTAACTCATAGTTTTCATACCAGGTTAGTTGTACATATCCACGACCATAATAAATTTTATTTGGAGTGGAATATGATACTCCAGAATGTTTTATTTTTTTCCCATACGGCCTGCTCTTTCCTTTTCCATACTCTTCAATTGGAAGCATGGTTTTATCAGTCTCATGGTAGCAAGTAGCCAGCATATAAGCGAGCCAACGCAAGTCTGCGTATCCACTTGCATCCCACTTATCAAAAATACAATTAAGGCTATCCACCTGTCTTTGAGAAAACTTGGTAAATAGCCTTATTGTTTTTGATACAGAAAAAAAGTATTCTCTATTCAGCATCTTTTGTATTCATTAGCATTTTGAGTACGCTTTGAAATTTTTCAGCAATTTTATTCCATGTTTCGTCAACAACGGACACGCCGGCAATTGCTACTTCCAACGCTTCTGTTTTAAGGATTGATAACTCCTGTTCCAAAAATTTAGGAACATCTTTAATGTCAATTTCCTTGTCCAATACTTTTTGAGCAAGTGATCTCATCCTGCCTTCTGTGTCTTTTACAATTTCCTCTGCTCTGGGCCTGAAACCTTCATATTGATTTCCCAGCAGTAACGTAATTTGGGATAATATTTCATATCCAAAAGCGGTTATTTGATACATAGTATTTTTTTTGTGGCGATTGCCGGTTAATTATTTTTGTGTTTTGCTTTTTGGTAAGCGTTGTTCTGCGCTTAATATAGACTTCCACTGTGCATCCATCTGTTGCTTATACTGCTCAAGATAAGGATTGCTTAATTCACCATTGGTAAGGTGGTGTTCTACAATCTTACTAAAAGCCTTATGCAGTTCTTTTACCTGTGCTACCAGCAAGGCAGATTTTTCTCTGGCAGCTTCCTTCTCTATCAAAGAAGATATTTGAGCCGCAACAATATCCCAATTGACACTATTAGCGCCAAAAGATTTATCCGGGTTTTGTATTGCCTCATCAAATGCTTTTGAAGTCATTGACCGGCCTAATTCTATCTCTTTTTCAATGCTTGCATCAAACTTTGAAATAAGAGTAGTGGAGCAACTTGCCAAACTAAGAATAAGGAATGCGGCAAAAAAACTACGTGATAACGTTTTAATTTTCATTTTATATATTTTGATTATGAATAAGCGTAACAACAAATGCCAGCAATTACCAAGCAAAAAATAATCACCACAATTACATCAGTCCAATTCCATTTAGGATTGAAAGTCATCTGCTTCTGCTTTTTTTTCTGCTTCTTTAAGTAATTGTTTTTGATCTGCCCTTTCTGTAAATGGTAGTTTGTCCGGGTTTGATTTTAATACTTTCCCCGTTTCTGAATTTACTTCCTCAATATTGCCTCTAACAGATAGTTTGCTCATAAATAAAGCCGCCAAAGCGCAATAAGCAACAGTTTTATCTGTAAGTGCCTGAAACGGATCAGGTAAGTCAATATTTAATTCATGTAATAATAGTGGAAGTCCAGAAATTGCGGCGACAAAACCAGCAATCCACTGCCATATAAGAAAAAATTTAGGCGATTTTTCAAAAAGCCTGGTAAGATTTTCACTTAACCATGCAAGTAATGGGTTGTTCATCTAAGTAAGTTTTGATTATAAAAGTAGTTATTTTTGACAAATGGCAAAATTTATATTTATATGGCAACTAAGCTTTATCTCACAAATCTATGCGAATTTATCTACGATAGCATAATAAAAAAGGGCACCCAATTTATTTTTGATCGGCTGGAGCGGGAAGACTATTTGAAAGTAAAAACAGAAGCAAAAATCAGAAGCTTTTCTGAAAATGCAAACCTGGAGGACAAAATAATTTTGTTATCAAAGCTGGGAATGGGCTGTGCTGTTGTTTTATGGGATAAAGACAATGAGAAGAAAAAAAAGGTGGAGGATGTTGTTATTGGCTACATTGATACTGACCCGAATGACGTTACCAAGCAAATAATAAAAGATCACATTTTCGCATGCCGTGATATAAACTTTATAAAATCGCTTACCACTATTTCCCACGCCAGCAACTCCAAAGTTTATTCAATCAACAGGAAGTTCTTAGCCATAAAAGAAAAGGCATTCACCAGGACGCTTGTAAATAAGCTGGAGGCAGAAAGGAACATTGAGTGGTATAGTAAAACAATAGGATTTGCCTACGATATAGAAGAGGTTCTGGAAGGCTTAAAACTTGACATGCTTAAATTTCGTACACTGCTGCATCTCCATAGCTTACCTAATGGTGCTACCAAAGGAAACATCTCAAAAAAATTAAACCGACTTAATGTTACCGGTATGCTGAACGAAATGCATAATACAAACATGATCAAATTGAGCGGCGACAATAACAACATTGCCAGCATTGATACTTATGGTTACATACTGCTGGAAAAAATATTTGAGAAGTTTCCATAAAATCCTATGCCAATGGTTGGCATTACTCTGCTGGATTACTAACAATATTGTAGTAAGAAATAAATTCTGTTATCTCAAAGTATTCTCCTGCATAACCTGGTGCCGGGATGTATAAAGCTTTAAGCCACTTTCCGAATAAAGTATCTCCATCCATTAAAACATCTTGCCTTTCTTCGCATGCATCAATGTTTTGTGTATCGCACAAGTACGCTGCATAGGATCTCCCTGCACCCCACTCCCATTGGCCTTCATAAACTTGGCTCTTCTGAGCCATTGAAGTTTCCAGGTCTTCCAAAATAAATAAGCCTGTTTCAAAAGTTCTTTGTCTGCAATAGATTTCATTTGAAACAAACATTTTTTCAGCAGTGCCTTCTTTGTTTGTTACAATACCTATAACCGGTATGCATTGTATTCCAAAATAATTCAAATAAATAGGAGAAGGATTTACAGCGTTGTGGTGGCCCCACGCCAAAGCATTTTTGAAAGAAAAAAACTGCGAATCAAATTGATCACCGTCCATTTCTCCGTAATACTCTGGTGTGAAATTGCATTGAGCCCAAGCTTTGCCTATAATGTTATAGGAAAACGTTTCACTCTTATCTATTGTATGCCCAATTTCGTTGTTTACATACTGGCCTCTTACAAACTTTGTGATAAATATTTTACCAAGTCTTCTGTCATATCCGAAATGCCAGTACATGCTATCTGCATTTGCTTTTACTTTTTTTATTGCCGGCACTAACCAGCTTTGTATGCCAGTAGAAATATCTACGGCTTCAGAAAAATTATGTAAAACAATAGCTTGTCTTTGGCCATCCATAAACCATGCTATTGAATCTTTGTAACCAATAGTATTTATATCATCTGGCTGACAACCGAAACTGAATGATGGGTTTCTCTCTGGCCTGCTGAATCTTTTATTTGTCGGAAGCTTTACATATCCATCCTGTGTCACCACTGCCCTATCATCATTATACCGTAATACAAAACAAGTAAGTCCACAAATTATTAATAGCGTATCATCATCCCGTACCAATAAAGCTGTAATACTTCCAAACCCCTTTTCATCTAAAACAAATTCATCCTCTAAACTAAAATAGTCCAGGTAGTTTACAGCGCCGTCACTGCTTTGATTTAAAGCACCGGTTAAAAGTATTTGCGTCCTATCGCATTTCTTTCCCTCGTATGGATTTATCTGATTAATTCTTCCACCATTGTTACAATGATCTCCCCATGTGTCGCTTGGTGAATGATGCTCAAATGTGAATGGATAGACTTTTATGGTTTTTACCTGATTAGTAACTTCCACGCCATCTACAACTGATTTCACATCTGTTATAACAGGTATTTGCCTTGGTAAATTATAAGATGCGACAATTTTCAATATCACTTCTTTTACAATTTCCCCATCGTCATTTCTTGGTTTACAGTCTTTACAAAAATTTATTGGAAGTGGATACTCATAAAATGACTTTGCCGTTTCGCATGCATATTGGCGCTTCAACTTAAACTTTACTCCATCTTTTAAATCTTTTAGTTCATTGGTATAATCAACTAAAAAATAAGTTCCTTCTTTATCATACTGAACTATAGCCTCTGTATTAGGTGGGAAATATTTACCATTTGCATTTTGAATGAACTCTACTACATCTCCAACTCTTGAATCGCCGTTGGTATCTTTTATATTCCAGACAGTATTAGTATTAAGCCCACGCAAAATATTATACTGGTTTAAGCTTCTATACCATATTTTAACCTTTGTAGGATTGATGGTATTTATATTATCAGCATTATCAACAAAATCAACTTTATCAGCCGCCCAGTCAATCCAATCTTCGTAATTAGTGTTTTTACTCCAGGCAAGTGTTATTCTATCAAAGTTTTTACAAATAGCATCAGAAAAAGTATCTGGCAATGTTACTTTGATAAGAGAATGAAAGGAATTACCTTTTTCTTGTTCTGTAGGAATATTTAAAAACAACTTTTCGGATGTTTGTATTGCAGTCATTAAGCCTGCTTTGTGCCCAATCAATCCTATTTGTGTTCTCATTCCAAATGGAACTCCATTATTTACAATTGTTTTAAGTGAAAAGGTGCCCACATTTCTTGACTGCTCATTACAATCAACACATGCCGGCTGTGCCACATCTATTATTATGTTTATTGGTCCACAATTACAATCCACCACTTCACATAAACCAGGTGTAGATACAATCATTTTATCTGCGCCTCTGCCATTGTAGTAATGCGCTACTATTGTAAATTCTCCATTCTTATTGGTAAATGCCGGTGCGGATCTTCCCAATATTACTGCTATGCCAGACATGCCTGCATTAGTGTTACACTCTTTTATTGTCCCCTTAACTAAATACCTGTTACATAATTCTGTACTGTAAGTAGGAATACGATCTGTAACAAAAAGGTCTGGAGATTTTGTCGTACCATAGTCATGCTTATTTTCTGTTTGTGCAAGCAATGTTCCGTACTGGCATTTTCTTGAGCCTTTTAATTGTAACTTATAGTCCCCACCATATCGAGTGGTCCACCAATAAAATCCATTATGGTCGCTATAGTTTACAATGTAATCATCATCCCTTGTTTTGTGAACTTCTGCAAGTTCAACAGGAATTAAATTATCCCTGTCCTCATACAAATATCCTCTTACGCAATATGCATCATGGCTTGGGTAAGTTATATCCTGTACAATTGCAAGTTGATCTGCAACCATGCTGTCATAGTCCTGGCCGTTTGTAGTATTTATTAATATCTCCTTTTGGAAATTTTGAGTTATTACCCTTGCTGCAACATACCCTGAAAAGAATGTAGTGTCTCTATAAAATGTGGATGTTCTTTCAAGGCTGGAAACGTCTGACTCATCATCGCTATGTCCCATTATCCTGAACACATAATTGCTTTGTGGCACTAATCCGAAATCAAAACATTGAAGAAAAACACCACCACGCCTTATTATATCTGTAACATATTTTCTTAGTTCAGATGTTTCCAATTCAAGTGGACCTATTTCTGTAAGTTCGCTTCCAAGTTTCAAAAATTGTTGGCTTACTGCGGTGTATTTAGTTCCTGCCAATATTGCTCTGAATCCTTTTACTCCCTTTGGGAATCTTTGCCCATATCCTGACTTTGAATTAAATGGTCCCTCATCGCCAATCGCACTTGTATATTTTAATCCAGCAGTAGGATTTAACACATCAACGTTTTTATCAAATCCACCAAATCCGGTGTTTTCTCCAAATGTATAAACAGGTTGGTTTATTGTTTCATAGTTGTGTACAGCCATCCAAACCTTTACATTCTGATATTTTACTTCGCATCCCGGCTGCTCTATTACTTCCACTTTAAGCTTTTCAATATCTTCTATTGGAAATGCCGGTAAATCGTTTTCATTATCTGCATAAGCAAACCCGTTTCCTATGCTTGCAACACTACCACTGGTTAATGGTGCTGGGTTTATATTTCTTACGCTTGCTGAGGCAACAGTTTTACATTCCCTGTTGTTGCAGAACTTTAGCCTTATCTTTTTGTCATTATTAATAAACTGTAGATCCTGGTTGTTTCGATCATAAACTCTTTCATACCATTTTAGAGACTGGTTTGTTTGATCGTACAGGTTAACCGTATAAGCTCTTTTCCAGGGGCTAATAATATTACCATCTGAAGACAATGTTTTATCAAGATGGCAACTTCTAACTGCAACCGTTACTTTAACTGTATCCGGGCATGGAGTATTTAATTCCAGCCACACGCAATGAGGTTGTGAACTTGAGTCTGTAGAACACCCGCCGCTATTGTTATATGCATCGCTTATCAAACCATATTCCGAAACCTTTCCCCAGACATTTTCCTCTTGTATTCTGAACTGAAATATCTGGTTAAACATCCTGTTTTGATTGCCGGCGTCTGCCGCTGAAACAGGAATGGGAATGATTTTTATTTCCTGCATTGGCGTGGTAAGCCCGGTTTTAATAATCCGGCACTTGTCCCCGCAGCAGTTATTTCCTTTATCAAAAAATGGAGTGGTAAAACTATTTGTTGCAATGCTATCTTCAATGATAATGCGAATGTTTGGTATTTTTTTATTTACCAACGCCATCTCCTTGTAAAGTTCTTTCGTTCCGTCTGGAAGATATCTGCACAAACTTTTTATTGCAATACGACCCTTGGAGAAATAATATTTGGGCTCATTAACGATATTGGCAGCAATATCACCGTCTTTACAGAAACGATACACTACTTCGCATTGCCCGGTGTTGCCTTTTAGCCTGTAGATAAAATGCTCTTTATTTGAATTATGGACCACCACATAACCTTCATTACCTTCCGCATAGTAATAATATCCTATAACAGTATTATCGCCTGCTGGCAAGGATACAGAACAATACAGGTAATTACTCTCAGAAGGTTTTAATTCTTTTGCGTTCTGGGCCTTTCCGCCAACGATCTGCCAAGTAGTTTCAATTCCTTTTAAAAAATAAGCGCTATCTGACTGAATATACTGTGGCGAATTATCCAGATCGAGTTTAAGCGGCAAAAGTTGTTGGCCCAGGTGCATTTGAAATGATTTACTTCCAAAAGTAAATTATTTCTTATTTGCATTCAGTAAAGTTTGTACCTTTTTTACCGCTTCCACTACAACAGATATGTACTCCATATCAATTATGGCCCATTGCTTGACAACCAAATGAGCTATTGTTTTGAATGGATTTTTGTTTGTTTGGGTGTGGTGAGATAGTTTGCCGGCAGTTGGCTTTAATCCTTTATCATGCAATTCACAAAGCCCATCTGTAAAAAATGTGCATGCTTTTTTGGCTGGATCATATTTAGCCTGCAATACAGAATAATCGTCTTTGTTGTCTTTATATTTGACTATAGTGAGCCTGTCCGCATAACCAGCATCTACTAATTTAACCATATCTTCCGGTAAGCCCTGGCATGGACTCTGGCATTGTGACTTACAAAGATTGCATTTGCAATTTGTTGGCTTCATGCCGGTTTTGCGAATCATTTTTTCAATCCCTGTTTCTTTTGTATTAAGCATAAATTAAAATTGTGTGGCAGATGCTATTTACACCTGCCACAATAATTAAAACGTTGCTGTCTTTACAGCCCACATTGCCCCATCTTCAATTTCGGTAATAGCCTTTGCTTTGGCTCTTGCAAATTCGCCTTGCATAAATTTGTCTTCTTCAAATTTTTTTGGCATCGGCAAATCGTTCACCAAATTAATAAGTTCAGCGGATTTTTGTTTTATTATATCCACTGCGCTGTTGTTGTCTGGGTTGAACGAAGTTCTTACCCTTGTTTCCCCTAATGTTTGCATATAAATATTATGGGTTTTATAAAGCCGCCCAAGGCATTATTTTTTAGTGGTTAAGTTGTTATTGATAAAAAATTACAGTAAGCTTTTATTATAAAAAAAAGTGGTGATATCAAACCTGAAATAGCCACAAGAGTAAAGATGCTTTCCAGAATATATAGGCATATCCATAATACAAAATATAAACTATGTAAAGCCGTACCCATAATCCGGCGAATTAAGATGATAGTTATTAGTGTCAATAAATCCTGCTCCTGTGTCGTCTTTATCATTGTCGCCTTCATCGTCTTTATTATTTTTGTCCTTAAAAATTAAAAACAACAATCCCACAACTACAGCCACCACTACCAGAATTATGCAATATGTATCAAGATCGTTTCCCATTTTTACCTTATTTTATTTTGCTTTTTGTTGGTGTGAATCCAATCTCTTAATGGCAAAGCGTCATTCTGAATCCATTTGCACCAGTCCATTAAGTCCTTCTTATCTCCTTCTGAAATATCTAACTTCTCAGCACGTACAGAAATTCTATCTGCCAATGAAATGATATTTTGTATTTGTGCGATCTCAGGGCGGTCTTTGTCATATTTAAGTTTTTCTGGCTCTGCAATTGGCTCTGTTATAACCGAAGCGGCTACAGTTATTTCTTTATTGATAAAACAAGATTTTACTCCTTTCTCTATCAATAGTTTGATATTGTTCTCGTCAATAACCGCATCCTTTTCTAAAACAACTGTGGCACATTCAACAGGAACAGTTTCGCCAGTACCTTCATCTACAAAATCCTCAAAGTAAATAGCTTTGGCCGGCGCTGCTAATCTTTTGCCTATATGCTTTACAAGTTCCACATCACTAACATAAACCTCAACAGCAACTTCTTTTAGCCTTTGTTGTTCAATTCGTTCCCGGTTTTTTTGCGCTGCTTCATTTTCTGCAATTTGATTTTCCTCACTCATTTCGTTTGCCTGCTCATCCAGTTCTTTTAGTTCCTGAAGATCTTTTTTCAAAGGATCTTCTGGCAAAGTTGGAGCGGCAGCGCTTGTTATATGGCTTTCTTCCTCTTTTTTGTCAGCCTCTTTTTTATCTTTTTTCTGCCTGCTTACAAATTCCAAAGCAGATTTAACAGTCATTCTTCCCTGTCGTATTTCATTTTTAATATCATCGGACTGTTGCGAAATGGTGATTAAATTATCTACCGTCTGCCTGGATAATTTCATTTTATCAGCCACATACTTATTCGTTTTTTCTTCTCCGCAGCAGTATTTTAATCTGCGGGCCACTTCCGCCTGGTCTATTGGCAATAGCTTTTCCTGAAAATTATTTGATCGGTATAAATCCAATACCATATCCTCATCTGTTTCAGTTGTTGTTACTGGTGAAAATGGCACCAATACATCATCCTTCAACTTGCCTTCTTTAATTAATAACTGATATGCCCTGTATCTCCTTTCTCCACGCTTCAAAAGATACCTGCCGTCCTTTGTAACCAACAATTGAAATGGAGTTTCCTGGCCGTGTTCAAAAATATCATCGGCTAACGCCCTTATCTCTTCAGCGTCAAAGATTGTTCTTGCATTGTGGCCATCCCAAATTTCAATTTTATTGAAAGGTATCTTAAAGGCTGTTATTCGGTGTGGCTTAAATTGCTGTTCAACAATTGTTCTTGATGCTATATTGCCTGTAAATAATTCGTAAGGGAGTTCAAGTTGTTTTTTTTCTGACATAAAGCTTACTGTTGTGCAACTTCAACGTTGCTATTTTTAAAAAGTTGTTTTATTTGCTCATCAGATAAAGACTCGGCCTGGTCTTTAAGCATCTGCAATAACTGTTGCGCTGCTTCTTTCGTTACCGAAAACCTGGTAGAAAGAAAATATTGATATGGGTAACAATCCTCGGTACATGGCTTTTCATAAATTGAATAGCCAAGTACATTTTGCGGAAGGCAAATATAAAGTGCCGTTATCCGGTATTTATCTCCTTCTTTAACCCACCTATTCAGTGGGAAATCTGCTGGACGGTTTTTATCATCAATACAAGTGCAAGGTATCATTGCATTAAATTAAAAGGGTAAGTCATCAGCAGCATCAGGTGGCGCTACAGGCATTTGTAATGGGGCCGGTGCCGATTGGCTTTGCTGGTTTGGCTGATTGTTGCCGCCCGTTTTGGAACCAAGCAATTGAATGTTTTGCACTCTCATCCTTAGCGTTGCTGCGGCCTGGTTGTCTTTATTCACATAAGCATCAGCTTCGGGAAAACCTTCTGCATATACAGTTGTGCCCTTGGTTAAATACGGCGCAATGGCAGTGCGATCAGTCCAGTAAGCACATTCCACCCATGTTGTTTTTTCTTTTAAAACACCTTCCCTGTCTTTGAATTTTTCAGAGTGGGCTACGCTGAAGTTAATTACGTTTTTGCCATTAATTTCCTTAACTACGCAATCTTTGCCCAGATTTCCGATTACCTGCAATTTTATCATTAGCTTAAAATTAATTTTCTTTCTCCATGCACTTTTTCAATGTGTGGCCAGATAATATCTGGAATGTTTTTATGTTCAACAGGGTCAATATTGGGGTACAATTCTACAACAATTATTTGTACTGCTACCGGCCAGATCAACATTTTGCTGGCAGACTCCCAGGATGCATCGTACTGATCATGGCAACCACATCCGCCAAACTTTGCACCAAGAAAAAGTTTATTCATTGGGTGGGTGGCAATAGAAGGGAATCCATATTCTTTGCGCTTAGGTAAAATGTGTGCGGTTGATGTTCGATAATACTTTGGATAAATAAGCCTGTTACAGTTCTGGCAGTTTGGTTTTTTATCAAGTTCTATTGCACACTGCCTAAACCAATTTTCTAACCGCTGCTTTTCCTGTGCTGCATTATTTTGTATAAAAGAACTACCAGGCCCATAATTCACCCGCAATATTACTTCCTGCTTCTTCGCTGACTTTTTATCTTTCTTGTCTTGATATGCCGGGTCCAGCTTTTCATGCTTCCAACAGTATCCACCACAACCCATTTTAGGCATGTTGGAACACTCTAACACTTTGCATGGTTTCTTCTGAATGTAGGCCATTTTTTATTTTAAAAGTTCCGCAGCTTTTTCATTGATAAGTTTCAGCCTGGCTTCATCTACTGAATAATAAATGAATTTTCCATCACGTTTTGTAGTTACCACTCCAGACTTGCGAAGGATGGCCAAATGCTGGCTTGCTACGCTTTGCTCTAATCGTAAAACAACATATAATTGCGTTACGGTCATTTCTCCTTTCTCAGCAGTCTGAATTGTTTCAATGATCTGTTGGCGAATTTTGTTATTGACAGACCTTAGTTCCAGGGCTGCTTTCTTTATTGTGTAATAATCTGGCTTAAACATATTTTTTTAATTGATTGTTTGTAAATATGATCTAATTAATAACTCTATCCATTTGCAGGCTTTTTCAGGCAACGGTTTATTAGTAACAAAAAGATGATTCCCATTTGAACCGGTACGATTGAATTGTATGTCGGTAATTTTTATTTTACCTGGTGGAGTGGCAACTTCTTTTTCATTTAACACCTCTTCAATGGCTTTCTTAATAGCATCGTATTTTTCTTTTTTGATACCATCTTTGGTTGTAAAAACATGCCCTATAAAAATGTGACCGTTATCATTAATTGGTGCGGTTCCAAAAAAATGAACTTCTATCTTATCTTCTTTGGGTTGCTCTTTGGGAGTGGATTTTGATGATAGATGTTTATTAATCCAATCTGAATATTTATACCCGCTTCCTGATGCTTGCTTTTTTATCTCATCAAAAAGTTCAACTACTCTTTGTGAAAATTTATGCCACCCATTATGATGAGCTAAATCCATAGCCATAAGCACTAATTCATCAGTCCATACAAACTTCTTTTCCCTTACACGCTTATACATAACAGAGCCAAACCTATACTTGTCCATTCTATCTTGTACGTCTAAAGTATCGCCGGGAGCAAGTATTTCTGTTTGAATAAAATGCTTAACCAAGTCTTCTTCCCATACAAAGGCATCTGTATCTATTGGCCTGCAATTTTTTATGCCTTCTAAAATGTGCATTACATCAGAACCGCTTGCGCTTGAATAACCTAATCCTTTTTGCCTTTGAATGTCCCAGCCTTTTATTGCATTCCATACACCATTAAACTCTGGTGTCTCTGTATCTTCTTTTGTTGGGCTTGGATACATTTCATAAAAAATTGGCTTCCCTGTATCTACTGGTTGTTCTTTTGATTTTTGGATGGAATTTATAGAAACACACCCGTCATTACTCCCATGCCCTTCATCAAACTGACACATTAAATTATCATTGTAAAAAAAGAATTTTTTGATTGGCTTGTTTGGATATGGAGGATGGGAATAGGTTTCTCCGGCACAACAATTTTCCTTCTGAATAGTAAACACTTCTCCATCCGTTAGTCTTAAAACAGAGATTATATTCGTGTCTTCTCTTTTTAATAATTCCTCCAATGTGAAGCCAACCCCATCAACAAAAATTCGATATAGCCCATTTATTAGCAATCTTCTTTCGCCACCATAACTTTCAATCTCCTTAACAACCCATTCTTTAGGCTTTTCTTCTTTCTTTGGTAGGAACCAATCTGTCTTTAATGAAAAATTTTCACCCCGCATTTCAGGGAATATTTTGATCCACTCCGAAATTGTCTTCTCAACTCCTTTGTATATAGTACAGGTGGGGCTTGTGTAATCTTTCTGTAAAACATATATAGGCTTACTCATGGTTTATTAATTTTAATTACGTTAATAGGTGCTATCCTTGTTACCCCATTGCACTTGTATAAAGTATCTTTTGTTGAAAGTATAACATAGTAGCAGGTGTTTACTGGCTTGGTGCTTTTACATCCAATGCCAACGATTAGCATGAAAACGATTAAGGTTAATTTCATACTGATAAATTTTTGTAAACAGATTTATTTATTTCTATTTGCTTTTGCTGTAGTTCGTCCCATATTCTATGGAACCTGTTGTAAAGAAATGCTCCATGCTCTCCACTCCCAAACTCAATTGCCTTCATCATGGTTTGGAGTTCATTACTTGAAACTGTTAGCACTTTGTTTTCTCCATTAGAGAATAACCTTCTGTTGTTAAGGCCATATAAAAAACCGCCGATCTCTACAGAAGATTTTACTTTAAGATCGTAATGCAAGGATGCACGCTCTTTTAGAAATTCAAAATCTTTGTCATTCAATTCTATATGCGCCTGCAAGGTGGCGTAAAAAGTATGACTATCGGAAATAGTTCTTAATTCGGAAACCATATAAATATATATTTTTTGGAGTAGCTGCTACTTATTAAAGTTTGTGCGAATTGCTTTGTAAACAATCCGCCTGCTTTTGCCATAAAGCTTTACCATTGCCTTAATGTTATCGGCTTTAACTATAATGCCCTCTTTCTTGAACTTTGCCACGATATAATCTATCTCATGCTTTTGCAGGGATATAAAATACGGGTCTAATTTTGGGCGCTTTGTTTTTCTTTTTTTGTTTACGGTTCTTTGTCCCATAATTGTAAATATTATTTATGAAGTTTTTAAAAAATCACCAGCCTTAGAAAAGGCTGGATCTTTTTACCCTAAAAAACCTTAACCAGCAAATATTTTTTATGCAGTTCCAAATTTGCATTTGTGAAAATTATAATAGACTGCAAACATAATAGTCAAATTTTGAAATAAAAAATTTTTTTATAAAAAAAAACTTTTTATGTTTGCTGCAAATCAAAACAATTTTTACATGAGTCTAACAAAAAACAAAGTTCAATATAAGGAAGTTACATACGAGCAGTTTGTAGCAGAACTTGAAAGGCAATACAAGGCTTTTAGAAAAGACAATGACAAAAGTGAAGTCGAAGTGGCGGTGGCAATCGAAACCGGCTATATGAGTGTCCGCAATTGCCTTTTCCCGGTAACTCAAATAGTTTCTGACAAAGTGCTTACTTCTCTTATGAAGTATATAGAAATGGAAGGGAAGGTGGAATGGTATGAAGGTGAGAGAAGCTACCACATTGCAAAATAATTAAGAAGCTAACTAATTAAATTTTGTTGTTTTGATTAAAAGCTTCTTAGTTGGCGGATGATACAATTTCATCCGCTATTTTTTCTGAAATTTTTTATTTTATTTATATGGATTGTACTTTGCTTGAATGGTTAAATGCAGACCCCTTGCCACAAGATATTAAGGGAGATGCCGATACTGGCTATTATTTAGGTATAGAGAAAGTAAATGAAAAGCTTCATATCCTGAAAGAGAAATTCAATGTGCGAATACACTTTACCAACTTTCACCATTTTTTATTTAACAAACCAGATAAAACGGTTTGGGCTTCCGGCTCCATACAGGTAGAACTTATTTCTAAGGATGGTACATTCCACGATACACTAATAGGTGCTGCCACATTTGATATACAGGAATATGACAATGACAAAGAATTTAATTCGCATTACGCAGCAACACTTAAATCATTGGCAAAATCAAATGCTATGCTGGAGTACCCGCAGTTTGGTTCAAAATTAAACAAACAGGATCTTGTTAGAACTATACAGGTAAGAGGCAAAAAAGAAACCAGTGACAAAGCAAAAACTACAGCAAAACTTCTATAACAATGGGTAAAGTTACTTGGCAGGATAATACACTTTTAAGCTATGATGAATGGCTTTTAAAAAGAAATAATTCGATTGGGGCCAGTGAAGTTGGTGCTATTGTATTGGGTAATAAGTTCACTTCCAATCTTGAAATATTTTATGCCAAAGTTGCCGGGCCACGCACAGTAAATGAAAATTTAAGAATGCTGGTAGGTACAGAAACAGAAGAACTTTCCAGTAAGTTGTGGAAACACTACGATGGTAAAGACCAGCAATCAATAGTAAGAAATTTAAGGAATAACACACCCGTTAAAGACTGCGTTGATCTAAAAGCCACTGCATTCAATTCAGACTTTCCACACCTTAGCGTAACACCAGACAGGAAAATATTACCAGTGCTATTTTTTAAAGATATGGGCGAAGGAAGCTTGGAAATAAAAAATAGCCAACAAATGGTATTAGACAGCTATGAAAACAAACTACCTACTGACAACTTATTTCAGTTAATAACTCAAATGCTCGTTACCACCTGGAAGTATGGAGAATTATTTTATTTCTTAGATAACCGTTCTGTTGAAAATAATTTCATTCTTTTTAAAGATGTAAAGAGAGCGGCCAATAAAATTATAGAGATCACAACAGAGTTTTGGAAAAACGTTATGTTGGCTCGGCCTCTATACAATCAAATGTGTGAGGCTAAAAGAAACTTCAACATGAGGCTTGCGGCAGAGTTGGAAGTGGAAATTGCAAGACTGGAACCGCCACCTCAAAACACAGATGGATATATGTCATACCTGAATGCAAGGTATGTTGAAAAAATGCAGGGAGTTGGAACCATACCAGGCAATGAAGCGCAATTATTACTTGCCCGAAAAGACAAACTCATTGACAGCAAGCTTGACAAACTGGAGAAAGAAAAAAAGGCTATTCATTTAGAACTAAAAAATGTGATGAAAGAAAATAGCGTTTTGGATTTTGGGAAAAACGGAAAAGTTACATGGTATGTAAATAAAAATGGTTCAAGAATTTTCAAAAATCAAACAACATAAATATGGAAGACAAAAAAAACCAAGGGGAAGCAAACGACCAGGCCCCTCAATTATCAGAAGAGCAACAGCAGGAAATTTTAAACAATGAATTGGCTGTAGTACCTGAAGCGGAAAGGAATGAAATAAAAAAAGTAGTCAAGACCGCTGACATTGTTTTGCTTGACACTCACAAGAAAAAAGTTAAAAGCTTTAAAGCCAGGTTCCCTTCTAAAAAGTTTGCAATCACCGAAGACCTGGTTTTTAATAAGGAGGTTTACGATAAAGCCTTAGAACAATGGAGAGAGGTTAAAAACTATCGTACAAAAATCGCCGAACCGTCTATCAAAGAATTAAAAGCCCCATACGTTGCTATTACGAAATTTTATAACGATTCCTTTAACCCGGTCATAGCAGAACTGAAGATAATTGAAAAGCCAATTTCAGATTTTGTAGATAAAATGGAAGCGCTGGAAAAAGAGGAAAAAGAAAAAGAGGCCAGGATACTGGAGCAAAAAGTAAATGAGCGTAGAGATATTTTAATTAACGAAGGAATGGTTTTCCATAATGGCTATTTTGAAGCCGGTAATGTTGATTTTGATATTCCACTCATTACTCTTGGTGAAATTGACTTGAAGGGAATGACAGATCCTATTTGGGAGCAGATGTTGACAAAGGTAAAACAAACGATTGCTCAGGTAAATGTAAAGCAAAAAGAAAAGGAGGCGGCAGATAAATTAGAAGCAGACAAGAAAGAAAAAGAAGCGGCCAGAATAAAAAAAGAAAATGAGGAAATGGCAGCGGAACGCATTGAGTCCAGAACAATTATTTTGACCGGCCTTGGCATGGAACCAATGGAAAATCCAACTGGTTTTAAATATGACTCTCTAAAAATCACGACTGAATTTTTGGGAACCGCTGCAAAGGCTGATTGGGATGCCGAATTTGCAAAGCTGAAAACAGCGATCACCGAATTAAAACAAAAGGCACAGAAAGAAGCTGATGAAAAGAAATTGCTTGAAGACAGGCAGAATGAATTATTGGCTTTAAATATGGTTTGGGTGCCTGCTAAACAGGAATATTCAATCAAAGGTATTGCCATAAGCCTTGACTATTTAAAAACCGCTACGCCGGGCGGATGGGAAGAGGCTATTGCAGATGCAAAACACAAAATTGAAGCTGCTAAGGCGCTGGAAAAACTAAAAGAAGTTCGTCACAATGAACTTGTGGCACTTGGCCTCTATACCGATCTTAAATTTGCGGGATACAGTTACAAGAAGAGCGGCTTCGATGTTTCAGGGCATATATCAAAAGATGATGATGCCGCCTGGGATAAATATGTAAATGAGTTTTTAAAAGTGCAGATCAAAAAGATTGATGATGCTATTGCATTACAAGCCGCCCGCCTTGCAGAAATATCTCCATTCCTTTTATTCGGCCATTCAGTTGCCACTACAGAACTATACAAACTTGACCAGGCTGACTATGACAAACTACTTGCTGACACAAAAGCTGCACACAAAGCAAAAGTAGATAAAGACCTTGCCGATGCAGCAGCAGAAAAAGCAAGGAAAGATGCTGATGCTTTGGCTAAATCCACTGATGAAGTTAAGTGGAAACATTTCATTGACTCATTACCAGAGCCAACCGAAATGGGTAGTGAAGAGTACAAAGGCTATGCAGCCAAAGCAAAGGAGCTTATTGCACAGATAAAGGCAATTCACTAATCAATCTCCATATAGCGCCGGGAGTTTTAATTACCCGGCGCATTTTAAAAAAATCATTATGATAACGTTTGATCGTCCGATTTGCTTTTTGGATTTAGAGACAACCTCTGTTGATGTATTAACAGCAAAAATTATTGAAATGTCTGTTGTTAAGTGGTTCCCGGATGGAAAGGAAAGAGAAGTAAAAACCTATCGCTTTAATCCCGGTGTTCCAATCCCTGCCGGCGCCAGTGAAGTGCATGGCATTACCGATGAAATGGTAAAAGATTGTCCCAAATTTAAAAACATGGTGCCCAGCTTTATAAAATATCTTGATGGATGCGATATTGGTGGCTTTAATTCAAACAGGTACGATCTTCCTATTATACTTCGTGAAGTAAAAGATGCAGGCTATGAGTTGGATGTAAAAGATAGAAGATTGATTGATGTTGGAAACATTTACAAGATCAATGAGCCACGCACACTTTCAAAAGGAGTGGAATATTACCTTGGCAGGAGCCACGATGGCGCACATGGAGCAGAGGCAGATACGATTGCTACCGTGGAAATATTTGAAAAGCAAATTCAAATGTATTTCAACGATGAGGACAAGGTATTGACGGTGGATGAATTGGATGAATATTGCAACTTCGGTAAAAAGCGTTTAGACCTTGCCGGTAAGTTTGAATACAAAGAAGACGGGCAAACTGTAACATTTTCTTTTGGTTCTCATAAAGGTGAAAATGTTTTGATGAATTATGGCTTTCTTCAGTGGATGTTGAGTAAAGATTTTACCCCAGATACAAAAGCCTGGTGCAAATATTTTCTTGATAAAATACCTTTTAAATAGTTGCCACACCAGGAAAACATATTGCACCTTTTTATAGATGGGGAGGAAGTAGAAAAATCAAAACTATTTCCAGATACCGATATTAAGAGATTGGCAGAAGAGTTTAAAAAGGCTTATGGTTTAAACGAAACCAAAGATGAGTGGGAAATGTTTTACTACAAGGAAAGTTCAATGAATAAAAATGCCTAAAAGAAAAAGACACAATGGAAAATTTGCAGCAAAAGATTGAGTTTCCATTATTAGAAGGCAAGACACTGCATGAAAAACAATTTATGTTTTATAATGGAAGCCATTGCAGCTATTGTGGCAAGCCAACCGAGTTGATTGATAGCGGTAAAGTGTACCAAGAAAGCCACGGCCTACTTTTAATTTGCTTCCCATGCAAAGCGCATGTCGGATGCATGACAAACTCCGACCAAAGTTTAGGCATGGTGGCTAAAGAAGGACTGAGGAAACTGAGAATAAAAACAAACGAACTGATAAGTCCACTTGTAAATTTAAAAGCAACCGGTAGCAATAAAAAAAGGCATGCAGCCCAGGCGCTATTTAGAAATTGGTTGGCTGAAAAATTGGGTATCAACCCAGTTGAATGCCACGTAGCCATGATGGATACAGAGAGATGCAAACAGGTAATAGAAATATGTGAGCAGGTTTACCGGGATCTGGAAGTAAAAAAAATAGAGCGTGACAACGACACAAAGTTTATCGTGGATGCGATTTACTTTTTACAGCAGGATTTGAATGAGATTTACAAGGTAATGGAGAATAAGATAAATAACATGCATCAACTAACATTAACCCATACTGTAACAGGATTTACTTTGAATATAAAGCCCAGAGAAAAAACCTTTGCTTTAGCCGGTAAAAATGGGAAGTGGAAAAAATTTGATAGCATTGAGACTTTACTTGAAAAATATTTTAAACCTTAATGGATACGTCTTTTTATAACACGATAAGCCTAACTGGAGATGCCTTAAAGAAGGCCAGAGACAATGCATCTTTGCAGGAAGCTGTAATTGCCGCCATTTTTAACGATAATCCAGGGGCTAAATTATCGCCTTCAATGATCATGGATATATTTGTCACCCATTTGCAAAAAAACGTTCCTATAACGTCCGTAAGGCGTGGCCTAACCAATCTTACCACTGGCAACCAGAAAAAAGGAATTGAGGGAATTTTAGAGAAAACGCCGGAAACAAGGATAGGGCCGTATGGCTTGCCAGAGCACTTGTGGAAATTGAAAAAAGAGTATGCAGAAAAGCTGCATGTGTACAAACCGGGAGAAAAAACAGCGGCAGACTTTGCCACCATGCTAACCGTTGGCATGAAACAACAGGAAATTTTTAAAGACTAACTCAAAACCCATTAATAATGGCTAACCGGCTTACTGACACAACAATATGGAAAAAGCAGAAGTGGTTCAAAAAACTATCTGTTGTCCACAAATTAGCATGGAAATACCTAACGGATGAGTGTGATCATGCCGGCATCTGGAAGATTGATATTTCCGAATTGCTGGAAGATTTAGGCTTAGATGAGTTTGATTTTCCTCATTTTTTAGAGTGCTGTAACAAGGATTTTGATAAAAAAACAGGCAAAGGCATGGTAAGACAAAGAATTATGCATTTTGACGAAGATCATGTTTGGATTACCGGCTTTATGACTTTCCAATATGGCGGCAAAACAAAAATTTTGTCTCAAAAAAATAATGCGGTTCCTTCAGCAATTAGCGTTTTACAGGCATATAATTTATTTGATTTGGGCTTAGAAATGAGATATTTTAAAATTTCAAATTCAACAGAAGCCCCTGAAAGCCCCTTGCAAAAAGCAGCTACCCCCTTAGAAGAAAATGCTACCCCCTTTGCAAAAACACAAAGCCAGTCATTTACTCCCTTAAAGTCCCCTTTAGGGACTAAGGATAAGGATAAGGATAAGGATAAATTAGAATTATTAAATAATAAAATTAAAAAAGAAATTGATTTTTTAATTTTTCAAAATAGTAAAAATAGAGTTGGCGCAAATGAACTTGCAGATCATTTTTCAAACTGGTTAACCTCTTTAGGAATATCAAATAAAAGAGAATTTACGGTAGAAAACGATGGTGAGAGAAATGACAGGTTTGACTTAATTGTTTTTGATGACGACAATAATTGGGCTTTTATAATCGAAGTAAAAAACTATAAAAGACACGATGATTACTACAAGGAATTAAAACAAATTGAGCGATATAAAAAACATGCAAAACCTATACTTTTTGTAGCCAGTGTTAATACCGCATTAGATTGCTTACAAGATGCTATATCATTTCAATTAACTGGTAAACAAGGCAAAAATTTTATTCAAGAAAAAAAATTTAATACGATGCCAAAGGCTGAAGATTTCGATGAATTGCCGCCGATTTATGTAGGCAAAGCAATTGAACTTGTTCACCTTACCAGCCGGGTTAAAATTGATGAGCAGACCGTTATTTCTTTTTGGGAAATTTTTAAAATTCAGGAATTAACTGGCCAACAGTATTATCCCAATACAGGAAAGGTTTACAGCCACTTTTTAAACGTCATAAAAAAGCAAAAAATTGAAAATGGATCAATCAAAACAACTGTCTCTGGGCAACACAAATCAGGGCTTGACGCCATATTTGAAAAAGGTCAACAAAAGTTTAATGCCGCAAGAGGCGGAAGTAATAGCGGTTAAGTATGAAGGCAAAAGAATGCAGGATATGACCGAAGATGAACGAGATTTAACTGCTACAGCTATTTTGGCCGCTATATCAATCATAACCGGATGGACATTACCTGCAAATGAGGTTTATCTTGATACCCTTGACAAGCAATTTGCAAAAAAACTCTCAGAAAGATACAAGAACGTTACCCAGGCAGAGTTTGAATATGCTTTTCGTAACAAGCCACTTGATGTAAAAGACTGGGGTAAGCCTATCAACCTGGCAATGATAGACGAAGTGATGATGCCGTACTTGGATGAAAGGTATGATCTCAGCATGCAGGAAGAAAAAATATCAAAAAAGCTTCCTGAAAGCACTACACCGCAACTTATGAGTGATGAGGATTGGCAGCAGTGGTTGGATGATATTGCCACTTATGAAGTAAATAAAATTCCATGCGATTCTTACCACTACCTTGAGCGTACCGGAAAAATTGTTCTATCAAAGCAGGAAAAATGGGATTACATCCAACGAGCTATTGTGCATGTAGCAAGCTTACTCGATCCGCTAAGTAAAGAGGGACTTGAGTTTGCCCGAATGAGAGAAAAGGAGGAATTTGATCCAGTCACCTCATCAACTTTAATCACAACGTCAAAAAGGCTTGCTGTTTTTGATCATTTCAGCAAAAAAAAACAGGATGAATGAAGATAAGCACCTTTGGGAGCAGTTTATACGGCTTGGCGAAATGATTGGTGACGGCTTACATAATGAGCCAGACGGTAAGTGGATTAGCAGGGATTACAGGAAGCTTTCAAAAATATTGGTTCCTGAGATCAAAGAGGCAGAGACAGCACAGCGAAAAATGAAAAATCAGCACATTGACGAGCAAATAAAAAAACTGATTGAAAAAATTAAAAGCAAGTGCTGCAATGCCGATCTAACCCAGTCACGAAGCGGAAGCCTCATTGTTTATTGCTCAAAATGCAAAGGAAGATTCAAGGCTAAAAAAGAATAAACTGTTTCACATGAAACAACTCATAACTAATTAAATATCAATACACATGCAAAATACTAATATTGAATGGGCGAAAAATTCGTGGAACCCTTGGATTGGGTGCAGTAAGATTTCTCCCGGATGTAAAAACTGCTATGCCGAAACTGATATGGACACCCGGCGCAAACGGGTAAAATGGGGGCCAAACGGCACCAGGTCTGTAACTTCTTATGCATACTGGCGCCAGCCGTTGAAATGGGATGCAGAGGCAAAAGCAGCAAACGAACGTCACCGGGTATTTTGCGCTTCACTGGCGGACGTTTTTGAAGACTGGCAAGGAAACATACTCGATAGCAAAGGGAACGTGCTGTATTGGCCTACAGATTACTTTAACGGCAATGTTTTGGATGTGCAGAATATTCCCACATTTGCCCACCAGACAGAAAAAAAGGACGGTTACGAACCATTAACGATGGACGTAATGCGCCAATACATCTTTTCGATCATTGAGTACACTTCCAACCTGGACTGGCTGCTGCTTACCAAAAGGCCGGAAAATGTAATGCGGATGGTGCCGGATCATTGGCAAAAGAACTTCCCTAAAAATGTTTGGATGGGTACAAGTGTGGAAAACCAAGAAATGATGGATGAAAGGTTGCCACTACTTGCCAAAATCCCAGCACAAATAAAATTCCTAAGCTGCGAACCGTTGCTGGAAAAAGTATCTTTTATGGGTAATGTAGATGTTAAGCTCCATGACGAAGGAGTGACAACAAAAACTCCATTTCATTGGGTGATCGTAGGCGGAGAGAGCGGCAGCAAGAAAAGGCCATTTGATATTCAGTGGGCCAGGGAATTAAAACAGCAATGCGATGTGACTGGAGTTGCTTTTTTCTTTAAGCAAATTGATAAAGTGAAACAAATTCCACATGAATTATTAATTAGAGAATTGCCAGTATAATGAGAAAAGGAGAAAAAATGTCAGAAGCCTCAAAAAAGTTAATGAGTAAATCAGGCATTGCAAAATGGAAAAAAATTGAACGTACTCCATTAACATCAAATCAGGTTAATAAAAATTATTGGGCAAAACACAAAGAAAAAGAAAAGGCCAGATTAAAGGAATGGAGAAAAAAGAATAAAGATTACGCCAATAGGTGGTACGCTAAAAACAAAGACTATTGGACAAAATATTATAAGCAAAACGAAAAAATAATAAAATCAAATTATTTAAAAAATAGCGAGTTAATAAAATCAAAAAATAAAGCCTATGCGAAAAAAAATCCTGAAGTTTATAGAAACTGTATTCACAAACGCAGAGCAGCTTGCTCAATAACTGATATTGATTCAGCTTTTTTAGATAAGCTAAGAAAAAATACCATTTTTTGTGTGATATGCAACAAAAAGTTAGAAAATCATTCTAAATACCCAGATGGTAAACACTTAGATCATATTACCCCGTTAAATGTTGGCGGTACACATACAAAAAATAATGTAAGGTATATATGCGCTTTGTGTAATTGTAAAAGACCTCGTGACGGGAGCGATGTAAATAAAATAGACAATACTATTCCTGAAGATCTTCTTATTCGTGAATTACCAATATAAATTATGCCAGAACAACTATCAACAATACCAACAAAAAAACAAACTACTTGGCAGGTATTAAGAGAAAAATTTCCTGCTGAAGAATATGTTTTGATTGAAGAAGTTTCAGACGCTTCGGGATTTAGTAGAAGTGGAACAACTTGTAAAATGGCTTACTTGTCAAACCGTAAAAGTATTATGTCGGAAATAAGTGTCGAATATTGTGAACTGTCAAAGCAAAGATTGTCAGAATGCTTGCCTAAAGGGCTGTTTGCGTAAGGTTGCACATAACGTTTGCGGCTTTGTGCAGGCCGTTCCGATGTTAGGATTTGCACACAGTTGAACTCGATAAAATGTTGATAGTAGTACGTCAGACGGGGCTTGCACAAAACCGTTTGTTATATGTTGTTTTTTTTGTGCTGCGGAGCATCTCGTCAAATTATAAAAGAGTATAAATGATATTAAGAAGATTGGGAAATAAGAGCCAAATAGCAACGGAAATTCAAAAGTATTTTCCACAGCATAAAATTTATGTTGAGCCGTTTTTTGGGGCTGGTGGTATGTTCTTTAATAAACCGAAAGTGAAGTTTAATATTGTAAATGACTTAGACAGCGATGTATTTAATCTGTTTCAGGTAGTTAGCAATAATAAAGATGAATTGGAGGCACAGTATAAATTAATGCCAATACACTCTGATTTATTACAATATTGGAAAGATAACAAAGAGGTAGAGCCAATGAAGAAAGCGTTAAGGTTTTTATTTCTAAGCAACTTAACACACATGGGTGCAGGGGCGTCAATTAGGATGCTTCCAAGAACACCAAAACAAACTTTATTAGATAAGATTGATACAACATTTGAACTTATAAAAGATGCCCAATTTTACAATGATGATTTCAGGAAATTCTTAAAATCTATTTCGTTTGACAGTATGGAAAATGAAACTTTGATTTATTGCGACCCTCCATATCTAAATACTGGCGATAATTATAGCCATTCATTTACAGAACAAGACGCATCTGATTTATTTGATTGCCTAATTAAAACGGGCTGCAAGTTTGCTTATTCAGAATTTGATAACGATTTTATATTAGAACAAGCAAAAAGCAGGGGTTTAAATGTAATAACGATTGGTGAACGCAGAAACCTTAACAATAGAATGACTGAAATATTAGTGACTAATTATGCGAAGCCGAAAACCTTGTTTGATTAATGTTGAGATTAACAACGTACAGCCGCCCAATGATATGCAGTGTGGCGTGGGAAAAAATAACATATAACGTTCAGGTATTTATGAAGGTGCGGTATTAGATAGGTGCAGTTCAGCCCTATTAATTGGCATAATAACGTATCTGCTGCCGAAATATAGAACGTCAAGCCGCACTTTAATAAATACCCATGTTGGGCGAAGGCGGTTAAATTATTAGGGTTTGTCAGCCTATAACCTGACAATAGAAACAATTTTGTAAACTTATAACCTGACAAATTATGGCACTTTTTAGAGGTAGATTAGTACAAAGAGTAAGGCGGTTTCCCGAAGAATACCACGACTTCGGATGGAAGTATGGCGACCTGCATCATTATTACAATGGCAGTTTCTTCACTCAAATTTCAAATATTGATGATGAAAAAATGGAAACAAATACTTGGGATGTTGTTGGTCATTCTGTAGGTCAATGCACATGGTTAGTTATTAAAGGGCAGGATTTATACGAAGGCGATATTATTAAATACTCACAGCACAAAGGGTATGCTTTACCTGACTTTACAGCCCATGTTGTTTACATCAAAGAATTAGCTTGCTTCGGCTATTCCAGGCATGATTTAAAAAGAGCAATACCCTTTACCGTACATGATGAATTGCAAACTGATTTTTTAGATTACTGTGAAATTATCGGGAACACTTATGAGAATGGCGATATGATACCAGTAGTAACCGAAAGTCCTGACCCGTTGCCGTTTTAGGTTGGTAGCTTTCGCCCAACGTAAAAGTATTGCCGAAGGTGGGGCATAGTACCACAAATGTTGAACAAACC